>Ga0181537_10000459_pt1 | contig 38433 bp, 31 predicted proteins | sample PEATcosm2014_Bin_39_FD_119765 | JGI IMG/M metagenome (GOLD analysis project Ga0181537, IMG submission 119765) | Peatland microbial communities from MTU Mesocosm Facility, Houghton, MI, USA - PEATcosm2014_Bin23_10_metaG | ecosystem: Environmental > Terrestrial > Soil > Wetlands > Peat | place... | reverse complement strand
GCCAGCAACCAATGTCCGTCAGCCAGCAACCAATGTCCGTCAGCCCGCAACCAATGTCCGTCAGCCAGCAACCAATGTCCGTCAGCCAGCAACCAATGTCCGTCAGCCACCGACCAATGTCCGTCAGCCACCGACCAATGTCCGTCAGCCACCGACCAATGTTCTTTCGTGATGAACTTCCAAAGAAAACGGCCAAATTTAGCCGAATTGCGGCCAATTTTGCATAATCTTCTTGGAAAAGCCTACCGTTCATCCGATGAAACTAAAGTTAACGATAAAGTCATTCAGGGCGGGCCATGCCATTCCGCCAATTATCGTAACTTTGCCGCCAGCCTCCGCAAGACGCGCATCGGCGGGGAAAAATAAAAGGAATTTCCATCGGTCAACGGCGCTTGGATGCGCCAGCGGTTGGGCCACGGCTCAATGTGGGCTTTCGTCGGCGGAAAAGCCGCCAGCCAGCGGTTGGTCATGGCCGCCACGGAAAACTCCGTCTTCACGCGGTCGCGGGCGGCGGCGGATTTGGTGGCCAGTTCACCGCGGTGGCCGTGCAAATGAATTATTGCCCGCGCGTAGCCGGCCACTTCGTCCACCGGCACCAGCATCCCGTTGCCGGCATCCACCACTTCCGGGATGCCGCTGGGCAGGTCGCTGACGACGGGAACAAGCCCGTGCGCCATCGCTTCGAGCAATCCCAAGGGCAGACCCTCGTAATCGGACACCAGCAAAAAGATGTCGTGCGCCCGCAGAACCTCCGGCACCTGTTCGTAGGAGACCTGGCCGGCAAAGGAAACGGTCTGGTCCGGCAAACTTTGCATCGCGCGTTCGAGAGCGTCCCTTTCCGGCCCGCTTCCCGCAATTGTCCAATGGAACGGAATGCCGGACGACTTCAATTGCTCCAGAATCCGCGGGAACAGGTGCGCGCGCTTTTGCTCCCGTTCCAGCCGGCCGAGGCAAAGAATCCGCAACGGGCGTGCCGGATCGTTGCGCGCCCCGTTCGCCTCCGGCGGCACGGGAACGCCCAAAGGAAGATGTTTCAGGCTGACACCCTTGAACTTCGGATCCGCCTTGAGGTCCAAAAAAATTTTCGCCGAAACCGCCGCCAGCAGGTCCATGTGGGCGGCATGAGGTTCCATCATGTTGCGTTCCCTGAAATGGTCGGTGTGACAGATTCCGGCGCGGAAGACGCCCGGCGGCAAATAGCGCAGCACTTCAAAGGACAGGGCGCCGAGGTTCGCCAGGACGATCTCCGGCTGGAAGGCTCGCAGCTCCCCCAATACCGCCAGAAGACGGTCTTCAAAAATCAACCGGCGTTCGTCCTGGCGGAAAACGGGGATTTTTGACGCGCCGAAAACGGCGGCGAGCGCGTTTTCCTTTTGAAAGCTCAACACCGAGACGGGAATTTTCCGCCGCGCCAGTTCACCCGCAAAATTGGCCAGAAACGTCGTGGAGCCGCCGGGCGGAAGGCCGTCCGTGACAAGGGCGATCCGGCCCGGGCGGTCCGGCAACGCGGGGCTGTCATGCTCCGATGACATCAGCTTTTTCGGGCCGCGGAAGAGGCGGCAGCCGGGTCTGCCCGTTCCTGCGCAACCGCCTTCCGGCTCAACCGTTGGAAACAACGGTTGTTGTTCAGCGTCATTGAACCGTGTTTCCACCAGCCGATGAATTGCCGTTTCCAGCCCTTGAGCCAGCCCGGAAACAAGGGGTTTATGGCCAGCCGGAACCTGTCCATGGGCTTTGCGGGGTCGAGGCGGTTGCGCGGGGCGCTCCAGATGGCCGCATAATCGCTCTGCTGCGGCCATTGGGCCAGGACCGTCGCTTCGGCGGTCCTCCGCGCCAGCACCGCCAGTTGGAACGGTCGCGAGGATTTCAACTCCACCCGCACTCCGATTTGCGCCGGGTTTCTTACCTCATAAAATGCAGCGTCCTCGCGGGTGGGTTCAAAAAGGACGATTTTGCGCAAGGCAAACCCGTTTTGATTGTCAAAAATGCCGAAGAACAATTCGGGGCTGAACTGGTAAAAGCCGTGCCCCATCTGGCCGTTTGCCGGGGGGATGGTGACAAAGTGCCCGCCAACCCGGAGCAATTCCAGGCAATGTTTCAGGGCCGACGGGTAATTAAAGACATGCTCCAGGGTTCCGCCGTCGAACACCAGGTCGAAAGTGCCGCGCATGGCGTCGGGGAACGGCTCGTTCAGGTCGTGCAGAAAATTGGCGTCCTCAAAATCGCTCTTGTCCACCGTCACAATCTCCCGCGCGCCGAGGAAGCGCAAAAATTCATCGGAGTAAAGGCTTGTGCAGGGTTCATGCCGGAAGCACCGCTGGATTTGATCCTCATCCGCCTTGAAGCCAAAATCACGCGCCGCGCCGCGAAAGTGATGAATCCGGCAGGGCAGTCCCTGGTGCCCCAGGGTGGCGGTGCGGGTGAAATCAACGCCAAGATTTTTCGCCCATAACAAGAATTTGACCGAATTAAAATCTATTGCCATAACGTCATCGGCCTGCCGGAAGCGGGAATCTACAGGGGGGGCAATTTAATGTCCATATTCCAGTTTCCCGGCGGACGCTTTAATTTGTTGCATTGAAGCGGCCGACCATTTCAAATGTTTCGCCAATGCGCGTCCTTCTTGCAACCGCCGGCGGCTGGCATCTGTCCAACACCGCAAAGGCATTTGAGACCCGCGGCGCGCTGGCGGGACTCTGGATTTCCGGCAGGAACGGCACCGCCGTTCCGGCGGGCAAATACCGCCGGTGCTGGCCATTCCACCTGCTGATGAAGCCATTTTACCACGTCGCGCCGCAGATTTGGACCGAGCACGCGTTCTACTCATTTTTCCCCGTCTGGCGGTGGTGGTTGAACCGCCAGCCGTGGCCGGAGTGCAATGTGGTTCAAGCCATCATGGGCTTTGCCACCGAGCCGTTCGACCGCGCGGAAAAAACCGGCGCGCTCAAGGTGATTGACTGCCAGAACAGCCACCCGACCAGTTATTACGGCTATATGCAGCGGGAATGCGACATCTGGTGTCCGGGCGGGAGGGTGCCGATTCCCCGATGGATGTTTGCGCGCATGAACCGGGAACTGGAACGGGCGGATTTGATCTTATGCCCGTCGCTCTTTGTCCGCGATTCGATGGTGGCGAACGGCATTCCGGCATCGAAATGTTTCGTCAACCCCTTTGGCGCGGATGTTTCCATTTTCAAGAAACGGGAAAGCGTCCCGCCCAGACCGCGTTTCATCTGCGTCGGCACCATCTGTGTGCGCAAAGGACACCAATACCTGTTCCGCGCCTTTGAACTGGTGAAAAAACAATTGCCGGACGCCGAATTGATCTGCGTGGGCAATGTCAAATGCGATTTCCGAAAAGAATGGCCCAAATGGCGGGACACGTTCACTCATCACGAAGGAATGAGCCACAATGAAATCGCCGAACTGTTCCAATCCTGCACTGCATTTGTGCTGGCCTCGGTCGAGGAAGGGTTCGCGCGTGCCATCCCGGAGGCCATGGCCGCCGGCCTGCCGGTGGTGGCCACCCACGAATCGGGCGCGACCACGCTGGTGCGGGACGGCGTGGAGGGGTTCATCGTCCCCAGCCGCGACCCGGATCCGCTCGCGGAAGCGATGCTCAAAGCTGCCAGGGATGCCACATTGAACCGGAGGATGGGCGAGGCGGCCTTCCAAAAGGGTGCGCTAAAAAACACCTGGCAGGATTACGGCGACCGGCTGCTGGCCGAATACACGAGGCGGCTGAACCCATGACTTGAGATTGTTCCTTCAAATTACGACCGGCTTATGGTAGTTAGTCCGCGCAAAGGGTGAATATCCGTCCAGCAAACGTGGTGTTTCCTTGTTTCGTCACATTATGCCATGGGAATTTGATTATTTGATTGTCGGCGCCGGTTTTTCCGGGGCGGTGCTGGCGGAACGCCTGGCCGGCCAGCTTGGAAAAACCTGCCTCGTCGTCGAGCGGCGCCCGCACATCGGCGGCAACGCCCATGACCACCACGACGCGGCGGGCGTGCTGTTGCACGACTACGGGCCGCATTATTTCAGGACCAACTCGGACCGGATTGTCACTTATCTTTCGCAGTTCACCGGGTGGCATCCCGTGGAATACAAAATCCTGTCCTGGACAGATGGCCGGTTCTGGCAGTTTCCAATCAACCTCAACACCTTCGAGCAGCTTGTTGGCCGTCCGTCCACGACGGAGGAAATGGAGGCGACACTCGCGCAATGGCGCGTGCCCATAGCGAATCCCCGCAACTCGGAGGAGGTCATCATTTCGCAGGTGGGCGTGAAGCTTTACGAGACGTTCTTCAAAAATTACACGCGCAAACAATGGGGACGCGACCCACGCGAGCTTGACGCCAGCGTTTGCGGGCGCATCCCCATCCGCACGAACCGGGATGACCGATATCTCTCGGAAAAATTCCAAGCCCTGCCGAAACACGGCTACACCAGGATGTTCGAGCGCATCCTGGATCAACCGAAAATCAAGGTGATGCTGGACACGGATTACCGCGAAGTCCGCGCACAAGTGAAACACCGCCACCTCATCTACACCGGGGCGATTGACGAATTCTACGAAAACCGTTTTGGCCCGCTGCCCTACCGCTCGTTGCGGTTCGAGCCGGAGACATTGCAAACTGAATTTTTCCAGCCGGCGATGCAGGTGAATTATCCGAACGATCACGACTTCACGCGCATCGTGGAAATCAAGCGCGCCACAGGCCAGAAGCTGCCTGTGACCACCATCGTGCGCGAATACCCGCAGGCATTCGGCTCCGGACGCGAGCCCTATTATCCCGTGCCCGCGCCCGATGCGAAGGCGCTCCACGAAAAATACGAGGCGCTGGCGGCGGTTGAAAAAAATGTCAGTTTCGTCGGACGCATGGCCACCTACCGCTACTATAATATGGACCAGGTCGTCGGCATGGCGCTGGCCGAATTTGAACGATTGAAAATATTGGAGCAATCGCAACCCGGTTAGTATGCAGTCTCAACGACATTGTCAATTTGTCAACTCGAGGTAGTTTTGTCACACATAGGAAGCATGTCGCAATCATTGCCACAAGAAACAAAGGTCGCCGCCATCATCGTCACCCACAACCGGCTGGCGTTGCTCAAGGAGAATATCGCCGCGTTGCGGGGGCAGACACGCACGCCGGATGAAATCATCGTCGTCAACAACGGCAGCACGGACGGCACGGCGGAATGGCTGAAGACACAAACCGGGCTGACCGTCATCCATCAGGAGAATCTCGGCAGCAGCGGCGGCCAGCTAATCGGAATCAAGACCGCCTTCGCCCACAAGCATGATTGGCTCTGGTGCATGGACGACGACGTGGTCCCCAAAGTGGACGCGCTGGAGCAGCTTTTGAAAAGTCCCAAGGCGTCCGACCCGCGCACGGGATTCCTTTGCAGCGTCGTCCGCTGGACGGACGGCAGCATCAACCTGATGACCGCGCCGAACGTCCATCCTGATTATTCGTCGCTGATGGGATTACTGCCGCAAGGGTTGCTGCGCGTGAGTTCTGCGTCTTTTGTCTCAATCCTGTTTCATCGCCGTGCTGTGGCGGCAAAAGGCCTGCCACTGCGCGAAATGTTCCTGTGGTTCGACGACGCGGAATACACGCGGCGCATCGCGGATGATTTCCCGTCCTACCAGGTGCTGACCAGCGAAGCGGAGCACCGGACGAAGACAAATTACTGGGTGGATTTCAACCACATGGCCGGCCTGCCGGTGATGCAACTCAGTTACGGTCTGCGGAATTTCATTTTTTTGCGGAAGTGGGAGTCCTCGTCCAAAGCCGCCGGCTGGGTGCGCTGCGTGAAGTCCGCCACGCGGATGCAGTGGCGCGTGTGGGCGCAGTTTTCCGGAGCGGACCGGTGGAAACTGACGCGCGCGGTCTGGCTAGGCGTTTTTTTTCATCCGAAAATCGAAATGCCGGAATGATTGATGCGCATGAAATCAAGTGAAACACATTATTATCAGTTGGACATTCTTCGAGCTGTCGCAATTCTTTCGGTTTTTTCATTTCATTGGTATGGCATAAGTTTCGGCGTTGATCATCTGGCGTGGAGTGGCTGGTGGCGGGATTGGAACAGCGCGCCAAACTCACTTTTCCTATGGTTATATCCACTTTCATTTGGATGGGTTGGCGTTTCCCTTTTTTTTGTAATCAGCGGATTTTGTATTCATCTCGGTTGGGCTTCCGGCAAACAGTTGACAACAGGACAATTTTATTGGCGCCGCTTTTGGAGAATCGTTCCGCCATATTGGCTGATTTTATCCTTTTTTTTCTCGCGGTCGTGGAGAGTCGATACAATGCCGGCGGGTGATTTCGTTTCGCATTTTTTCTTTTTCCACAACCTGAGCGGTGATTATTTTTTTGGTATTAGCCAAAGCTTCTGGAGTCTGGCTGTGGAGGTGCAATTTTATTTAATCTACCCTTTGCTTTTGCTGTGGCGGAAACGCTGGAGCATCAAAAAAATATTATGGGCTGGTTTGGCCCTGGGAATTGCCGGACGAATAATTCCAGCATTGTTGTTTCATAAAATCAGCGATGACCCGGTAATTTTCTCGAATACATGGGTCCTCTGGTTTGATTGGCTTCTTGGTGCCGCCATCGCAGAACGGATTGGATGCGGCAAACTCCTTTTTCAACATCCTGCCCGCTGGCTCGGAATTTGCGGCGTCACATTTCTTTTTGCCAGCCAGTTCCTACCCCTGGCAATTTTTAGTTTTTCCTTGGCATCCGTGTGTGCGGCAATTTGTGTGGAACAATGTCTTCTGCACCCGCTGAATCTGCATCGCCATGCAAACCGCGTGTTGACCCTTTTAGGAATTTGCAGCTACTCGTTTTATCTTTTGCACCAACGAATTTTGGATTCTATCATCTATCACTGGCCGTCAAAAACATTTCTTGGCCACATGGAAGCCGGATTCTGCGCGTTGCTCTTTGTTTCAATTTTAAGCGGACTATCATATTGGTCCTTGGAAAAAACTTCCCTCCGTATTGGCAAACATTGGGGATACCGTTTGTTCCCTGGAAAAAAACAGACATCACTGGATTTGGCGCCGAAGGGAATCGGCTTGCCAATTTGATGACTAATACAATGAGCGCCGTTCCGTTGATCAGTATTTTGGTTCCGACCTACAACGCCACTTCGTATCTGCCGCAATTGTGCCGCTCGCTCCAGGCGCAAACGTTCGGAGATTTCGAGGCGCTGGTTTTTGACGACGGCTCGACAGACAACCTCGCGGAGGCGTTTTCGCCGTTTGCCAAAGACCCGCGCTTTCAACTCGCCGGCTGGAAACAAAATCAAGGCCTCAATGCAGCGTGGAGGGAATTGCTGAAAAAGATGCGCGGAAAATTCTGGGCCAGCCCCGGCGCGGACGACGAATGGTTTCCGGAATTTCTGGAACGGCGGCTGGCATTGCTGGAGGCGAACCCGAAGGCGGTCATCGTCCACGGCGCGCCAAGAACCATTGGTGAAAGCGGGAGGGAAATTCCCAATCCATTTCCGGAGTTTAACCTGCCGGCGCGAATGGACGGGCGACGCGCGCTGGGCGTCCTGCTCCAGCACAACATCATCAACCAGCCGTCCGCGCTGGTGCGCGCGGATGTCACACGCAATCTTTTGTCGCAATTCCGCCACGACTGGAAATACGCGCCGGACTGGCATCTGTGGCTGCTCCACGTGGCGGGTGGACTAGATCTTCTCTGGGACGGGACGCCGCTGCACAGATACAGGATTCACGAACGCTCGCTTTCGTTTGATCCGGCCCGCTCCGCAACCCGCCGTGCGGAATCCCGGCTGGTTCCGCTTTGCGCCTTGAGCGCCGCCGCCGGGCTTTCGCCAGTGGCCGCCAGCCATTGGAATCAATGGCGCAAAACGCTTTACGATTTGTGGTTGTTGCGGGCGTTGAGACTGCGCCTTCAGGGGTTGCTGAAGGACGACTGGCTTCGCGCGGCGGGTGATGCTTATCACGGCGCAAACGGCGGATGCGGAAATTTTTTTTTGGAGCTTTTAAAACACGCGCCTGGAATCGCTGCCGCCGTATTAAAGGAACGGCGCGCGTGGAAGGTGCAATCGTTCCGGGTTTCGGGGCTGGCGCAAATCAACGACCCGGTTTTCCGATGAAAAAACTGTGCGCGGCATTTTCAACGCCGGACGGACAGGCACGGATTTCGCCCGGTCATTGGCGGAGCCGGGCCCGGCGTGTGAAAGGCCGAAAAAATGAATGAGCTTTGCCTCGCGCGAGGGTTAAATATAATTCCGGTCATGGGCATTCCGCCGAAAATCAAATGCGTGTTCCTCACCACGGATGGCCGCGAAAACAGCCGCCTTTATGACGAGACGTCCCCGATCCTCGCCGCCGGCCATCGCTCGCTGCTCCAGGGCATTGCGCAACTCAAGGAAATCGAGGTGCATATCATTTCATGCACGCAGCAGCCGATGCAATCGCCGGAAAAAATCGCGGACAACATCTGGTTCCACAGCCTGCTGGTGCCAAAAACCGGCTGGCTGCGCACATTGTATCAGGGCTGCATTCGCGCGACGCGAAGAAAAATCCGGGAAATCAACCCCGACCTCGTGCATGGCCACGGAACGGAACGCGATTGCGCCATCAGCGCCGCCTTTTCCGGCTATCCCAACGTCATCACGATCCACGGCAACATGGCCGAGATTGCGCGGCTGAACCGCGCGCGCATCGGCACCTACCACTGGCTGGCGGGGCGACTGGAAAATTTCACGCTGCGCCGCACGCTCGGCGTCTTTTGCAATTCCACCTACACGGAAAGCCTGGTCCGGCCGCGCGCGCGGAAAACATGGCTGGCGCCCCACGCGTTGCGGCTTGAATTCCTCGACCCGCCGCCGGACTCGGGCGCGCGCCCGCCACTTTTGCTCAATGCGGGGGTCATCACGCCAAGGAAACGCCAGCTTGAATTGCTGGATCTGGCGGAAAAACTTCATCGCCGCGGCTTGAAGTTTGAATTCCGTTTCATTGGATTCATCCATTCCGCCGCCGATGCCTACATAAAGGCGTTTCTGGAACGCATCCAGCCGATGGAAGCGGCTGGTTATGCCCGCTTTCTTGGAGCGCTGACGGACACCGAACTGATCCATTGCTACGATTCAGCCGCCGGCATGGTGCATTTCCCCACGGAAGAGGCGTTTGGCAACGTGGTGGTGGAAGCCCTGTCGCGCGACCTGAAATTCTTCGGCAGCCGCCTGGGTGGAATCGTGGATATTGCCGCCGGCGTGCCGGGCGCCGAATTGTTTGCGAAGGACGATTGGGCGGGCCTGGCCGATGCCATTGAGCGATGGATCAAGGAAGGATGTCCGCGCCCGATGGGAGCCGCCGCGTTGATCCGCGAGCGCTATCATCCGCTGGCCATCGCGCGGCGGCATCTGGAAATTTACCGCGAGGTGCTGGGCTGGAAAGACAGATGAAGGTTGAGAGTTGAGGGTTGAAGGCGGGTCAGGCGCCGGGCTTTTTGTCCGGCGACGATGCCGGGCTGATGCCGGCACTGTCACGGAGTATCCAAAGCGGACGGCCCTTCACCTCGTCGTAAATGCGCCCGATGTATTCGCCTAGGATGCCGAGGCCGATGAGCTGGACGCCGCCCAGGAATAAAATTGAAATCACCAGCGTCGGAATGCCGTGCGGGCCGGGGGTGAAACCGAACTTCGCAAACTGTTCCGCGAAAACCTTCTCGCAAAGCGTGAAGACCGCGCCGACAAACGCGCACGCCGACACCGCCAGACCCAGCCACGTCGCCAGCCGCAACGGCATGGTGGAAAACGAGAAGATGCCGTCCATCGCCAGCCGGAAGGATTTTTTGAAGGTGTATTGCGGCGAGCCGGCGGCGCGTTCGCCGCGCTCGAACTCAACCGACGTTTGCCTGAATCCACACCACGCCCGCAGGCCGCGCAGGTAACGGTTCCGCTCCGGCAGCGAGTTCATCACGGCGACGACCTTTTTGTCCAGCAGGCAGAAATCGCCGGCGTCGGCCGGCATCGGGAACAGGGCCATCCCGGAAATCACGCGGTAAAATCCCCAGGCGAGAATCCGCTTGGGCAGCGGATCCCTGCGCCTTTTGCGCGTGGCAAAAACCACCTCAAAACCCCCGCGCCATTTCGCGAGCAGTTGCGCGATTTCCTCCGGCGGATCCTGCAGGTCGGCGTCAATGATGACGGCGGCATCGCCGGTCGCAAAATGCAATCCCGCGCTCACGGCGGCCTGATGGCCGAAGTTGCGGGCGAACGAAATGCAGCGCCAGCGCGGGTCCTTTTGGTGTTGGGCCTTGAGCAATTCCCAGGTGCGGTCGCGCGAGCCGTCGTCCACGCAGAGGATTTCGGCCTCCATCCCCCAACCGGCGGCCGCCGCGGTCATCCGTTCAAACAGCCCGGGCAGGACGATTTCCTCGTTGAAGCAGGGGACGATGACGGAAATTTTTTGCATGACGGCCTTTGCCGCCGGTTTGTAAGCGCGTTCAACCGCGGGCGCAAGCAAAAATGGTTTCATCCCGGCATGTTCAGCACGCGTTCATAGACGGCCTTGAACCGGCGGCCGACTTCGGGCCAGGACACCGGTTTGGGCGGCGGGGGCAACGACGGGGCCGCGTCGTAAAATTTCCTCAAGAATCCCGCCGTGCGACCGGTTGACGCGACCGGGCAATAAGTTGCATTTTCGCCAAAGGTGCTGCGCGCCCACGGCAAATCGCTCAACAGCAGCGGGCATTCGCACGCGGCGGCCTCCTCCGCCGAAAGGCTCCGGGTCTCCATCGCGCTCAACAGGACAAATCCGCGCGCCTCGCGGTAAACCCGCGCCAGGAGCGCGCGGTCGGCAACGGCGCCCTCGTAGCGGAGCATTTGCGGCTGCTGTTTCGCCAGCGCGCAAAATTTCCGGGCGTAGGGATCGGAATCGGAATAGGGTTTGCCAATGATCCAGAGCGGCGTCTTCGCGGCCACGGCGGCTTCGGCCAGTTCCAGCGCGCGTTTGCGTTCCGTGATGGTGGCGGCGCAGACGAGCCACGGCCCGCGAGCGGCGGGCGCGGATTCCAAAAAAACTTCCTCCACGCCGTTGGGCACGACATGGACGCGCTCCCCGGGCGCGCCGAAAAGATAATTCATCAAATGCGCCTCCCAGGCCGTGTTGGCGACGCAGGCGTCGGCCAGACGATAAGCGTCCCAGGCCATCCGCGCCGTGAACATGGCGGGCAGGGTTTTGCGCAGAACGGTGGTGGCCATTTTTTGCAACGCCAGTCCGCCCCGCGAACGCGAGCCGGCCGCGGTGAGCAGTTCCGCGATGACGACCTTGCAGCCCCGGCCGTGGGCGAAGGCGATGTAATCGGCGGCCGGCCGGCCGGCAAAGTGAATGAGGTCGCCGCGTTGCGCGTCGTCCCACCAGCGGACGAAATCCGTTTCGACGCCGGCCTGCTCCAGGGCCGCCTTGGTCTGGAGGATCTGCCGCTCAAAACCGCCGTGCGCCAGTGCAAACGGCAGGTGATGGTCAAACAGGACTTTCATTTCTCGGCGAAGTTTGAACGACGCGCCCCATTCAAGGTAATATCTCCGGGCGAGTCAATGGGATTCCGGGCCGAGGCGTGGAACGAACAATTCGGTTGCCGGGGATTCACGGGTTCGGTTAAGCTGGCCAGCCGCGCGCAACCGGGTTGCCACGGCCCGGTGCAGGTCTTGAATGAATAATTCCGCCGCCATCTTGAGAGCGCTGATCGTCTATGCGATCTGCATCCCGCTGGCCATTGTGGTTGGCTCCGTGGCCGTGTCGCTGGCCAATTCACCGAGTTATTCAAACTTCGGGGTGTTCGGCGTGCTGGCGCTGATTTTATGCGCCCCGATTTTGCTGCGCTGGCACCATCCCCTGCTGGTGTTGAGCTGGAACCTGCCCTTGACTGTCTTCTTCCTGCCGGGCAAACCCGGGTTGTTCCTGCCCATGATGGCGGTGAGCCTCGGCATTTCCGTGTTGCAACGGACGATAAACAAGAACATGCGCTTCATCCCGGCGCCGCAAATCACCCTGCCATTGGTGTGCCTGACGGCGGTGGTGCTGGTGACGGCCAAATTGACGGGGGGCATCGGTTTGCACGCGCTGGGGAGTCCGGTCATGGGCGGCAAAAAATATGTTGCCGTGCTGGCGGGAATCCTGGGTTATTTTGCGCTCACCGCGCGGCGGATTCCGCCCCATCAAGCCGGACTTTACATGGCCCTGTTTTTTCTGGCGCCATGCCTTTCGGTGATGGGGGACTTGATTGCATTCATCCCCAGTTCATTTTACTTTGTCTTTCTGATTTTCCCGCCCGATCTTTACGCCTATACCGGCTCGGAAAGCTCCATGCGTTTTGCCGGGGTAAGCTCGATGTCCTCGGCGATTTGTGTCTTCATGCTGGCCCGGTATGGGATCAGCGGAACCTTCAGATCGGGCAAACCGTGGCGGGTGGTGTTCTTCGTGCTTTTCACCATATTGAGTTTTTTCGGCGGATTCCGCTCCGTGCTGCTGAACAGTGCGCTGCTTTTTGCAATTCTTTTTTTCATGGAAGGCCTGCATCGCACCCGGCTGCTGCCGATTCTGGCCTTTGCCGGAGTGCTGGCCGCGGTGATCTGTCTTCCCATGGCGAACCGGATGCCCTACACCTTCCAGCGCGTCCTGTCCTTCCTGCCGGTGAACGTTGACGCGGGCGTGCGGGCTGAAGCACAGGGCTCCCTTGACTGGCGCATCGCAATGTGGAAGGCGCTGCTGCCGCAAGTGCCGTCCCACCTGCTGCTGGGCAAGGGTTATGCCATCACCCAGGAAGATTTTCAAATGATGGGAAGTGATTCGGCTTTACGCAGCGATGACCCCGCCGAACAGGGCCTTGCTCTTGCCGGCGACTACCACAATGGGCCGCTTTCAGTCATACTGCCCTTCGGCATCTGGGGCGTCATCGCCTTTCTCTGGTTCCTGATCGCGGGCGTCTGGGCGCTCCACCAGAACCGCCTCTACGGTGACCCGGCGTTGCATACCATCAACACGTTCCTCCTCACCGCCTTTCTGGCGAGAATCATCACCTTCTTTTTCATCTTCGGCGCGCTCCCGAACGACGTTGCGGGGTTCGGCGGCTTCCTGGGATTGAGCATCAGCCTGAACGGCGGCATCCGCCGTCCTGCCCGGAACCCCGCGGTGACCACGGACGGGACTCCGGCGCGCGGCCCGGCGCGGCCTCGGCTGCAACCGGCTTTTCAAAGATAAGACTTTCTTTTCGCAAAGAGGAGGTTTTGAGCGGATGGAAAAACCGGCACCGGACATTCGCCGGTTCCCATGTGAAAAATCAATTTTGCCCCGCCCCGGTTTTGATTATTCTCCCAAACGCGATGACCAGCCTGCCCAAAATGTGACGGCAATTGTTCGAATCTGGATTTTGCTTTCCGTCCTGCTGGCCGGTTCCGGCTGGATTTTGTCGGCGCTGCATCAATTGAACCGGACCGGCTACGCGGTGGTCTTTGCCCTGGCCGCCATGATTTGCGGATGGCGTCTCCGGAAATGCGGATGTCCTTCGCGGGAAAGCGTCCGGCGGTCGTGGCACAAATTGCTGCGTCGTTTCCGACGCCCGGCGCCGCTGCTCTTCCTCACACTGGCGCTGATGACCCTGGTCGCGGGTGGATTGTATGTCTGTCAAAACAACGATTCCAACGAGTATCGCATCCCACGCGTATGGCACTGGCTGGCGGAGGGGCAATGGCATTGGATCCACACCCTGGATGACCGGATGAACATCGCCGGCTGCGGATTTGAATGGCTCTCGGCGCCCCTGATGTTGTTCACCCGCAGCGACCGGCTCTTTTTCCTGGCCAACTGGATTTCCTATCTCATGCTTCCGGGGCTGATCTTCAGCGTTTTCCGGCGGCTACAGGTGCGTCCGCGCGTGGCATGGTGGTGGATGTGGCTGCTGGCCTCCGGCTGGTGTTATGCCATGCAGGCGTCTTCCACGGTCAATGACAGCTTCGCCGTCATCTATGCGCTGGCGGCGGTGGACCTCGCGCTGCGGTCGGCGGAAAACAATCGGGTGGAAGACTGGTGGCTGTCCATGCTGGCGGCGGCGTTGCTGACCGGCGCCAAACAAACTGACATTCCGCTGGCCGGGCTGTGGCTGGTGGCCGCGTGGCCGGGCGCGCGATTGTTGCGGACACGGCCCTTGGGGACGGCGGCGGTGATCGCCGTCAGCCTGCTGGTTTCCGCCCTGCCTCTGTCACTTTTTAATTTTCAACACGCCGGAAACTGGATGGGCATTCCCCAAAACGCGGGAGTTCATTTTTCCTCGCTGGCAGGGGCTCATTTAAGCCCGTCCTCGCCATTTTGGGGCATCATCGGAAACGCCATTTGCATCCCATTGCAAAATCTGCAACCCCCCTATTTTCCATGGGTGGAAGCATGGAACGCCGCCAAGGAACATTTTTTCCACACGACGATCGGCGGGCATTTTTCCTCGTTCGAGGATTTTGCCTATCTGGCGCAGGGCGCCTCGGAAACGAACGCCGGAATAGGGCTTGGAATGACGGTTTTGACTTTGATTTCGGTTGGTGCCGCACACCGTTGCGCCCGGGTCATGGGAGTTGTTCCAAGGGTGAAATCCGACAGGCAACTCCTGCTGCTGCGCACGGTTCCCTGGGCACTGCTGCTGTTGTTCATGGCCAAGGTTGCAACGATGGAACCGGCCAGGCAAATCGCCGCTTACTATGTTTTTTTGTTCCCGCTGTTCCTGGCCCGTCCTGGACACGCCTGCCTGGCGCGTCAAGGCTGGTGGCAAAAGCTCGGCCTGCTGGTCATGCTGCTGACGGCCGGGGTGTTGGTCGTATCACGAAGCCAGCCGTTGTTTCCGGCGGAAACCCTCCTTGTTCCATTGAAGGAAAAATATCCCGGTTGGAAATTTCTGTCGAAAGCCTGGGATTCCTATGCCTGCCGCCTCTCGGTCGAAACCCAGAGAAGGGGATTCAACGATGGCTTGCTGCGGGGCGAGTCCGTGGTCGGTTATGCGACGGTCCGGGGTTCACAAGAGGCGGGACTGTGGCTGCCTTTTGGCCGGCGACGGGTGGTGCGGGTTCTGCCGGGGGACACACCGAGGCAATTGCAATCCGCGGGCGTTCATTATGTGGTGCTTGACAGCAGTGGATTGCAAATGTCGGGAACGACCATCGAGCAGTGGGTCAAACAATACCGCGGGGTTTTGGTTGACCGGTTGGACGTTGAGTCACAGCCGGGCAAGACGGGAAGCATTTACCTTGTATCTTTGAGTCTCAAACCGCCAGCATCCTGAAACCATTTCCCAATGACCGCCGGAACCAGCCTGACGGGGCGAAATCCAGCCGTCGTTCGTCTCCTGCAACGGTTGGGGCATTTGTCGAGTGACCCGCCCGCCTCTTTGCCGGATTCCAACGGGAATTGGTCTGGCATCCCTTGTTTCGGAAACATCACAACCGGTTCCACCAGATGGCGGTTGGCCTGGGCACGTCGAAGGACACGCGCTTCTCCGGGCTTTGTCGTGTGTAAATGGAATAGCCCGCCGGCTTCAGGTTAAAATGTCCCGCCGCCAGCCGGCGCAGGCGATGTTGAAAAATCCATGCCGGTTTCAAAGCCTTCACCCAGACGGGCGCCATCGCGTCGGTTTCGGCCTTTTCGCGGATGGCGTTCGGCTTCAAATTCATGTTCTCGCCTGTGTCGGCAAAAACGGATGTGAACGAATCACAGACCGCCATCGGCACCTTGTTTTTCATCAGCGCCCGCACCCAGTGGAAATCGCCGAGATCCCGCCAGCGCGTGTCGAAAAAAATACCGCGCTCGTGAATGACCTTGCGCCGGGTGAAAACCGCGCTGGTCAGCACGGGGAACCGGAACCAGACGTGTTGCGGATGCGGTGTCAGCGAATGCCGGTGGCACAGGTATTTTCCATCGCCGTCGGTGACGATGGTTCCCGCCAGCGCGACTTCGATTTGCGGATGCGCTTCGAAAAAATCGCGAACGCGTTCCAACGCGCCGGGCAGGTATTGTTCGTCGCAATTCAGGTAGGCGAGGATGTCCCCGGTCGCGCGCCGGTAACCGCGGTTCACCGCGTCATACATGCCGCCGTCCTTTTCGATGAACGCCTTCACGCGCAGGTCGCTTGGCAGCCAGTCCTGCGTGCCGTCGTCGGAGCAGGAATCCTGCACGATGTGTTCCAATTCGACGCCCTGCTGGTCGGCGACCGACGCGACGCAGAGCTTCAGCCAGTTCGAATTGCGGTAGCTGGGCGTGACGATGGAAAATTTCATCCCTTATGGCAATTGGGGTTGCGACGGGTCGGACGAAACAACTCCAAACGGGGGCGCGTCGGTGTAGATGCTGCTGAACAGGGTCACCAAATCCTTTTCGGCGGCATTCTTCGGATGATCCATGGAAACAATTCGCCGCGGCCCGCCGCCGGGCGGAATGAGGGTGAGATTTCTGCCGAATTTTGAAATGGCGGGCGAACTCCGACCGGGCGCAAAGATGCTTTCACCCCACCAGCCTGCCGGAACCGGCAGCCCAAGGAGATGCACGATGCTGGGAGCGAAATCCAGCTGGGAAAGCGGCTGTCGCAAATCGGCGGGCGGCAGGGGCTGTCCGCTGATGAACGCCAGCGGCAGACGCGAAAAAAATGTGTTCGGATAACCGGGGATCTGATTGAGCATGGCGTTATGGGGGAAATTATGATCCGCGGTGACGATGACCAGCGTGTCCTCCGCCAACAGATTTTCCTCCCGCATTTTTTTCACGGTCTGGCCGACATCATAATCGTTCTTGAAAATGGCCGCGAGCAGGGTGCGGACATCCGGATCGGCAATTTTTCCCAGGGAGACGGGCAGCGGCGGGTATTGCAACGTGCCATAATAAGTGCGCGGAACCGGCGAATGGGTGTCGCAGTTCATGATCTGGATGAAAATCTTTTTTTCACGGTTCGCCTCCATGTAATCCAGCGCCTCGTTGTAAAGCATCTGGTCCATCAGCCCGCGATCCTGGACGAATGGCGCCAAGGTCGGATCCTTCAGCCAGGTCTGGCTTCCAATGACGTGCCGGAAACCCATTCTCTTGAAAATCACATTATTATCGAGAAAGGTCTCCGGGCCGCTCATCAAGAAATAGGTGTCATAACCCTGGGCATCCAAGTATTTGATCAGCGAATTTTCGTATTCACTCGTCAACAGGCCGCCGGCATTGGGATGGCTGTTGTAGGTCACCGACAGTCCGGGCTGCGTCGGCAAGGCGATGCATTGATAGTTCAGAAACATTTCGTTTGTGAGCGACCCGTAGAACGGCGTCAGGTCCGGCGGCAGATTGGTGTTGTAAGGCGCCAAAAAGTCCAGCGACAACGATTCGGTTCCGAACATGATGATGTGATTGAACGGCTTCAAGCCGAGGGGCGGATATTCCCGATGACCCAAAGGCAACCGCCATGCCTTCAAGGCGTCGGACATGGCTGCCAAATCACTTGCCGGACGCTCTTGCATCGGCTTGAGCCGGTGCACGGAAACCACCCGGCCAAAAACGACGAGCGGGTTTTCCGCCAGTGAGCGTAGCGAGTAGGTCTGATCCAATCGCCAGATCCCCTGCTGGAGCGGGGCGTGAACGATGGTGGTGGCGACGATGGTGGGCCGGAAAATTCCCGCGTCCCGCAAAATGGGCGCGACCCAAAGCAGAACGGCGAGGACGACCAGCCACCGCGAATGCGCCGCGGCGAGGGCATTGGCGTGCTTGCGGATCAACCATGTCGCCCAGACTCCGCTCAACGCTGAAAACACCGCCAGCATGGCGATCCATATCGTGAAATAATCCCTCAAATAAATGGACGCGTCCGTCGGTCGTATCCAGACAAAATACGGCCCCAGCATCATGCCCATGTCATGGACAAAACCCGCATTGACCGCATAGAGCACAAAATAGATCCAAGCAAAGGCCGCTGCCAGCCACCAGCCTCGCAGGTATTTTGTAAAAATCACAAGCCCCAGCAGGTAAACCGCCGCAGCATAAAGCCACGCATACACCAGATACTCCCAGAATTTCACGGTGTTGGCGGAAAGATTAAACGGCGTCCACGCGGTGATCCATAACAGCGCGAACATCACCAGCAATGGCAATAATTGAATCCAGACTCCCGGCGCAAAACGGGGCAACCAGCCTTTACGTGACATTTTTATCATTTTAGTGGATGCGATTTGCCGGCGTAAAATCAAAAAGTTGTCCCGTTGTCCGTTCCACCTACCGGGCCATGGCCCAAAACCGTTGCGCGACCGGAATCCGCCGCCCGATGCCAAACGCCCGCGGCGACACTTTCAATCCCGGCGCGGCCTGGCGCCGCTTGTATTCGCTGAAGTTGATTTTGTTGAGCACGTCGTTGACCACCGCCACGTCAAATCCGCGCCGGACGATTTCCTCCCGGCTCAAATTTTGCACGATGTAGGCGTCAAGAACCTGATCCAGCGTTTCGTAAGGCGGCAGCGAGTCCTGATCCGTCTGGTTCGGCCGCAGCTCGGCGCTCGGCGGTTTCGAAACCGAAGCTGCCGGAATGATTTCGCGGTCGCGGTTCACCCAGCGCGCGATTTTATAAACGTCCGTCTTGAAAACATCCGCCAGCGGGGCGAGCGCGCCGCACATGTCGCCGTAAAGCGTGCAATAGCCGACCGCCATCTCCGATTTGTTGCCGGTCGTCAACACCAGCGCGCCGAATTTGTTCGACAGCGCCATGAGCGTGACGCCGCGCAACCTCGATTGCACGTTTTCCTCGGCCTCGTTCGGCTTCGTCCCGGCGAAACTTTTTTGCAATTGATGCTCAACCGCTTTGAAGACCGGTTCAATCGGCAGAATCTCGTAGCGGATGCCTAGATTTTTCGCCTGCGCCTCGGCGTCGCTCAAGCTGCCCTCGCTCGAATAACGCGCCGGCATCGAGACGCCGAGCACGTTGTCCGCGCCCAGAGCGTCCGCGGCGAGCACGGCGACCAGCGCGGAGTCAATGCCGCCGGACAAACCGACAATGGCGGATTTGAAACCGCACTTGTGGACGTAATCGCGGATGCCCAGCGACAGCGCGGAAAAGAGCTGCCGCTCGCGCGCGGGAAATTCGTTTCCGCTTTCCGCTTTCCACTTTCCGCTTTCGTTGAGATCCACCACCAAAACTTCCTCCGAAAAACCCTTCCCGCGCGCGATGAGCTCGCCTCGCGCATCCAGCGCGACGCTGTGGCCGTCAAAAATCAATTCGTCGTTCGCGCCAACGAGATTGACCTGCGCCAGCGGCACACGCTCGTCGCGCGCCACGCGCCGGAGCATTTCCAGCCGCATCTGTTCCTTGCCGTCGTGCCACGGCGACGCCGAGAGATTGAGGATGATCTCCGCGCCCTGCGCGATGAGTTCCCTGACCGGGTCGCGGCGATACAGCCGTTCCGGCCAGAAATCCTCGTCGTTCCAGATGTCCTCGCAGATGGTGATGCCGAGTTTGCGTCCGTTGAACTCAAACGGCACGATGGTTTTGGCCGGTTCAAAATAGCGGTCCTCGTCGAAAACGTCATAGGTCGGCAGCAGGCATTTGTGCGCGCGCCAGACGATTTTTCCATTTTGCAAAACGGCGGCGGCGTTGCGCAGCGCGCGTCCGGGCCGCTCGGGATTTTTGTCAACGAAGCCGACGCACAGCGGAACAGTGCCGGCGCTTTTGGCGGTTTCCGCCAATGCGGCGAGATTCGCCTGGATGAAATCGGCGCGCTGGAGCAGGTCGCGCGGCGGGTAGCCGCACAAAAAAAGTTCCGGCGCGAGGACAAATTCCGCGCCGCGCGCGACGGCGGTTTTATAGCCCGACAGCAGTTTTTCCACGTTGGCCGCGAAATCGCCGATGGTCGAGTTGATCTGAAGCAGGCCGGTTTTCAAGGCCGTCACAATAGCCGACGGGCGCGGTTTCGCCAAGTCTTGGTTCAGGGCTTGCCCTGCAAGTGGGATTGAACGAAGGCATGGATGCGCGGCCAGGCGATGCTGACGGAAATGTTTTCCAGGCAGCGAGGCGTCGGAAACCGGCAGTAATCCTTGCAGGGTTTGTAAGGACAGGACGTGTCATCCAGCCATTCCGCCTGTGGATGGATCGGCGCAAACCATTCCGGCAACGAAGGGCCGAAAAAGGTGAACGTAGGAACGCCGCAAAGCGCGGCCAGATGGCCCGGGCCGGAATCGTTGCCGATGAAGACGGCGGATTGGTCGAGCCACCAAAGCAATTCCGCGATGCGGCGCGGGCTGGCGGCGCCGGCTTCTCCCGCCTGCCACCACCAACCTTGTTGATCGGGATCGCAAACCACCTGCACCGCGCAGCCGGTTTCCCGCAAACCACGGATCAGCGCCCGGTAGGACTCCAGCGGCCACACCCGCGCGGGCAATCGGGCGCCGGTATGCACCAGCACCAGCCGGCGCGCGACGGTGGCGGAGACCGGCAATTGGTTGCGCGGCGGCAATTCGATTCCCCAATTTTTGGCCGCGACCCGCCAGGATTCGTAACGGTGCGCCGTGGGCGCGGGACCGGCGAGGCGATCAGTCAGAAAAATGCCGCTGCCCAGGCGCGGGAATCCCAGCCGCCTTTTCGCGCCTGATAATTTCAGCAGCAAGTGATCGCGCGGATCCCACCGGGCCGAGAGAGCGAAGGCAAAATGTTCCGCCGCCAGCCTCCGGCGTAATTGAAAAATCTCCTTCCACGGCCAGCGTAAAAAATGGTATTTGCCGCGGAATGCCGTCCACGGGGCGACAAATGGAATGACCGCCACGCCCGGCCAAAAGCGCGGCTGCAACTCCAGCGCCGGCGGTTGGGCCAGGAGGGTGACGTCCAAACGCTCCGCCGCCGCGCGCAAAAAAGGCGTGGCCATGGCCAGATCGCCCAAGCCCCACAGCTCCACCACCAGCAGCCTGGGTTTGGCGGCAAATGAATCGGCTTTCCATGCCATTTCTGATTTGAGTCTGGATAAACGAGCGTCCGAATGAAAGATTTTTTGCCGTGGCGGAAGCGCTTGAACTGGCGTTTTGGATTTCCGCCGCTATGCTGGCCCGGACATTTTATGGACATCAAGCGCGTCAACGTCCTCGGCGTCGGCGTCAGCGTCCTGAACCTCCGGACGGCGGTGGAGGCCATTGCCGGCGCCGTGCGCGCGCGGCGCAAAGGCTACATCTGCGTCACCGGCGTCCACGGCGTCATCGAGGCCCAGGACGACGCGGCCCTCCGAAAAATCCTGAATGAAGCCTTTCTCTGCACGCCCGACGGAATGCCGACGGTCTGGATGGGCAGAATCCGGGGCCATTCCGAAATGCGCCGCGTCTATGGCCCGGACCTGATGCTGGACGTCTGCGCGTGGAGCGAAAAAAATCCATGCCGCCATTTTTTCTACGGCGGCGCGGAAGGCGTGGCGGAATCGCTCGCGGAAAAACTGAAGGCGCGTTTTCCAAAACTGGAAATTGCCGGCACGTTCGCGCCGCCGTTCCGCCCGCTCAACGCGGAGGAGGAAAAGCAGTTCGCCGAAACCATTCGCACCGCCAGGCCGGACATCTTGTGGGTTGGCTTGAGCACGCCGAAGCAGGAAAAGTTCATGGCGGAATACCTGCCGAAGCTGGACGTGACGCTGATGATTGGCGTCGGCGCGGCATTTGATTTTCACAGCGGGCGCGTGAAGCAGGCGCCGCGCTGGATGCAGCGGAGCGGGCTGGAATGGTTTTACCGGCTGTGCCGGGAGCCGCGCCGGCTGGCGAAACGCTATTTCAAAAACAATCCGCTCTTCGCGCTGAAAATCGCCGGGCAGCTTTGCGGCTTGAAAAAATATCCGCTGGAATAACCGCCGCCAGCAGCCCGTCGCTTCAACCACTTGATTTTGTTTGAGTGAAAACGGGCGTTTAGCTATCTCAATCCTGCCAACACGCACTAATGAATGAAAACCCGAACAGCGAACCGCGGATAAATCTTTGGCAGGACACGGCGGGCTGCTGGCGGCGTCTCCCGAACAAGGCTTTTTTCTTCGCGCTGCTGGCGGCGTGGCTGGCGCTGTTTCAGTTCCTCGGCAACACCACCCTGGGCTATGTCCACACGCCGTCGCTGTTGTCGTGGCTGGTTGACCAGTATGACAATCCCGTCGCCGACGACGGCCATGGCAACTTCATCCCGTTTCTGGTCATCGGACTTTTTTGGTGGAAGCGGCGGGAGCTGCTGGCGCTGCCGCTGAAGCTCTGGTGGCCGGGGCTGCTGATTCTGGCGGCGGCGCTGGCGTTGCATGCCGCCGGTTATGCGGTTCAACAAACCTACCTGTCGGTCGCCGCGCTGTTTGCCGGCATTTACGGTTTGATGGGGCTGGCGTGGGGACGCGAATGGCTGCGGCACAGCCTGTTCCCGTTTTTCCTGTTCATGTTTTCGTTTCCGCTGGGACAACGCGCCGAGTTCATCACGTTTCCTCTCCGGCAACTGGTCTCGTGGCTTTCAGAAGAGGTGGCGCATTGGGTTCTGGGCATTGACGTGATCCGGGTGGGAACGCAATTACTAGATCCCTCCGGCAGTTACGGATTTGACGTTCAGGCGCCGTGCAGCGGCATGCGCAGTCTCATCGCCATTTTTCTGCTCGCCACGGTTTATGGTTTTTTTGCTTTTCGATCGTCGTGGAAGCGGCTGTTGCTCATGGCGCTCGCGCTGCCGTTCGCCGTGCTGGGCAATCTCGCGCGGATGCTGCTGATCATCATGTCGGCGGAACTCGGCGGGCAATCGTGGGGCAATTATGTCCACGAAGGCGGCCCGCTGGGAATCATCAGCCTCGTTCCCTACCTGCCGGCGATGATCGGTTTGCTGCTGATCGGCCGGTGGCTGGAAAAGGGTGAAAAAAAACATGAGCGAGCGAATGGCTGATTGGATGAATGGATGGTTGGATGGTTGGATGGCTCCGCCATTCATCCCTTCATCCATTTATCCAACAATCCGGGAAAGGTTGCGTCCATGAAGAACCAAAAATGGCTGATGTTTCTTGTCGCGCTTGCGTTGATGGCGGGGACCGCCGGCGCGCTGATGCGGCTCAAGTCATTTCAAAAGATCGGCAAGCCCGGCATCATGGCCACGCCGATTCCGGGCAGCCTGATGATGAAACTGGACTTGCCGGAGAACGTCCTCGATTTCACCTCCACCAACGTTCCGGAATCGGCGGTCGAGCTGGGTTATTTTCCAAAGGACACCAGTTATGCCCGTCGGCTTTACCAGTTGCCCGACGGTTTTGCGGCCACCGCCACGGTTATTTTGATGGGCATGGACCGGACGAGCATTCACAAGCCGGATTATTGCCTGCCGGGACAGGGCTGGAGCATCCGCTCAAAGACAATCGCGAACCTGACGATTGCCGCCACGACGCCCTATGAACTGCCGGTGTCGAAATGGGTTGTTTCCAATTCCTCTGAAACTCCCGACGGCGGGAAAGAAACCGTGAGCGGCGTCTATGTTTTCTGGTTCGTGGCTGATGGCGAGGAGACGCCGAGCCACTATCAGTTCATGCGCTGGCTGGCGCTGGACCTGTTGCACAAGGCGGTCTGGCAGCGCTGGGCCTACGTCTCGTATTTTTCCGCTTGCGAACCGGGGCAGGAAGACGCCACGTTTGCGCGCATGGAAAACTTGATTACGGCGTCCGTGCCGGAGTTTCAACTGCCGCCGGCTGGACGTTGAAAACCTGATTTTTATGTTCGCGCGCGGCTTTTTGATGCTGTAAATTACTTGTCCTGAAAATCCATGTTGCGGCGTGATCGTCAGATTCGGACGCAAATCCACCAGTTGGCGGATGGCGCCCTGTTCGCGTTGAGCTTTCTGGTCGCGTATGTTCTGCGCGCCAATCCGCAGATCATCGAGTGGATGAAACTCGAACCCGTCTTTCCAAACACGTCTGTCAACGCGATCCTGCTTTATTTCGTCTTGTTTTTCGCTTCGCCGCTCATCCTCGAATCGCAGGGTTTTTATAACCGCGCGATGCAGGGTCCGCGCGGCACTGTCTTGTGGCCGCTCTTCAAAGGCTGCGCGCTCACGACGGTCGCCTTGGTGCTGGCGGGATACGTCCTGCACCTTGACCTGCCGCGCTGGGTTCCGGTCTGGTTCGGCGGCATCAGTTTCACGCTGATTTACTGCAAGGAAGAAGCGCTGCGGCAGGCGCTCAAAAGCAGGTTCGCCCAAGGCCAGTTCAAACGCCGCTTCATCCTCGTCGGCACGGAAAAGGAAACCGCCCGCATGTGCACCGAACTCGAGGGGCGAAAAGATGAAACCGTCGCCGTCATCGCCCAGTTCGATCTGGCCAAACCGATCCCGCAACTCGTCCAAATGCTCCATGACCACGCCGCTTACGGCGTGATTTTAAGCGCCAAGCACACCTATTTCGAGCAGATTGAGAACGTCATCAAGGCCTGCGAACTCGAAGGCGTCGAGGTCTGGCTTGTCGCCGATTTTTTCACCACGCAGATTTCGCGCACCAGTTTCGACGAATTGCTCGGTCACCCGCTGTTGATTTTTCGCACCGCGCCCGAAACCTCGTGGGCGGGACTGGTCAAGCAGCTCATGGATTTCTTCGGCGCGCTGTTCTTGTTGGTGACGGCCGCCATTCCGATGTTGATCATTGCGCTGCTGATCAAGCTGGTTTCACCCGGCCCGGTCTTTTTCCGTCAGCAGCGCTCCGGGCTGAACGGCGCGCCTTTCACGCTCTACAAATTCCGCACGATGGTCACCAACGCCGAGCAGTTCAAACACGAGCTGGAGTCCATGAACGAAATGAGCGGCCCGGTCTTCAAAATCACCAAGGACCCGCGCATCACACCGCTCGGAAGAATCCTGCGCCGCTACAGCCTCGACGAACTGCCGCAACTCTTCAACGTCCTGCGCAACGAAATGAGCCTGGTCGGACCGCGCCCGCTGCCGGTGGATGAAGTCCGGCGCTTCAACGACCTGGCCCACCGCCGCCGATTGAGCGTAAAGCCCGGCATCACCTGCCTCTGGCAGGTCCAGGGACGCAACCAGATTTCCGATTTCCGGGACTGGGTGCGGCTGGATCTCGAATACATTGACCACTGGTCGCTCTGGCTGGACATCAAAATCCTGCTCCGCACCGTCCCCGCCGTTTTCACCGCCACCGGCGCGAAATGAGCCCTTCGCATCGTTTCATCGTTGAATCGTTGCCTTGTTTCAATAACCTTCCTGCGCCGACGATGTGACCATTTAACAATTCCGCGATTTGAAGAAGAAACCACCCACCTCTGTTGTCACCGGCGCCGCCGGCTTTCTCGGCTCGCATCTGGCCGACCTGCTGCTCGCGCGCGGCCACCGGGTCGTCGCCATTGACAACTTCATCACCGGCAGCGTGGACAACATTTCGCACCTGGGCGGCAACCCGAACTTCAAATTCATCCTGCAGGACGTCACCGAGTTTCTTTTCCTGAACGAGCCGGTGGATTACGTCTGGCACTTCGCGTCGCCCGCCAGCCCGATTGACTATTTGAATTTTCCGATCCAGACGCTCAAGGTCGGCTCGCTGGGCACGCACAAGGCGCTCGGCCTGGCCAAGGAAAAAAACGCGCGCTTCCTCATCGCCTCGACCTCGGAAATTTATGGCGACCCGCTCGTTCATCCCCAAACCGAGGATTACTGGGGCAACGTCAACACCATCGGCCCGCGTGGCTGCTACGACGAGGCCAAGCGCTTCGCCGAGGCGATGACGATGGCCTATCATCGCGAACACAAGGTGCAGACGCGCATCGTGAGAATTTTCAACACCTACGGCCCGCGCATGAGATTGAACGACGGCCGCGTCGTGCCGGCGTTCATCAGCCAGGCGCTCAAGAACAAGTCCGTCACCGTTTTCGGCAAGGGCACGCAGACCCGCAGCTTTTGTTACGTCTCGGATTTGATTGAAGGCATCTATCGCCTGATGATGAGCGACTACGAATTACCAGTGAACATCGGAAATCCAGCCGAACTGACCATGCTCCAGTTCGCCGAAGAAATCATCCGCGCAACCAAATCCAGGAGCAAAATCGTTTTCAAGCCATTGCCGCAGGACGACCCAAGACAGCGCAAGCCCGACATCGCGAAGGCAAAAAAAATCCTGAAATGGGAACCCAAGGTGAAACTTGCCGACGGCCTGACGGACACAATTGCGTATTTCAAAACCAAGGTGAAGGAAACGAAGTAAGGAGCCTGTAACTGTTTGAAATTTGAGTCTCGTTACCTCCATCCCTACGAATTAAATTAAGCGCGAATGCTTTTCCGCGCCCGACAATTTGAATTTCGATTCCCGCGCCCGGCGCTCATCATGGGCATCGTCAACGTCACGCCGGATTCATTTTCCGACGGGGGAAAATTTTCCAGCCCGGCAAAGGCCTTTGTGCGCGCGCTGGAGCTTGTCACACAAGGAGCGGAAATCCTGGACATTGGTGGCGAGTCCACGCGGCCCGGCGCGGAGCCGGTGGGCGAGGCCGAGGAATTGCGCCGCGTTTTGCCGGTCATAAAAAAGCTTGCGGCCAAGGTAAAAATTCCGCTCTCGATTGACACGATGAAGCCCGCTGTCGCGCGCGCCGCGCTCGATGCCGGCGCAAGCATCGTCAACGACGTGGCGGCCAATCGCAGCGACGACGCGATGTGGAAAGCTGTCGCGGAATTTCATGCCGGTTACATTTGCATGCACACGCAAGGCTCGCCGCAGACGATGCAGAAGAATCCGGTTTATGCTGATGTCATCCGCGAAGTCGGCGAATTTTTCCGCGGGCGGCTGAAAAAATTGAACGCCAGCGGCATTTCATCTGACCAAGTGGTGTTCGACCCCGGCATCGGCTTCGGCAAGACGCTGGAGCATAATTTGGAGTTGCTCGCGAATCTGCGGTGTTTTACAAAGTTGAAGCGTCCGTTGCTGCTTGGTGTTTCGCGCAAATCGTTCATCGGAAAATTGCTTGGCGTAACCTTGAATGAACGCTTGCCAGCCTCGCTCGCGTGCGCGACTCTGGCCGTTGCCGACGGCGTGCAAATCATCCGCGCGCATGACGTGGCGGAAACGGTCCAGGCCGTGCGACTGGCGGAAGCGTTGCTGGCCCGGAAGAAAAATTGATGCCTGACCAGATTCACATCCAAGATCTGTGGCGGCCCGCGCTGGAAATTCTCATCCTTGCGGTGCTGATTTATTTCGTCTTCAAGTTCGTGCGCGGCACGCGCGGCTGGCCGGTCGTCATCGGCTTCGTCGTCGTGCTGCTGGCGCTGGTGCTGGGGACGACCATTTTGAAATTGCAGGTGTTGCGCTGGTTGCTCACCACGTTCTCGGCGTTTTTTGCCATCGCTGTGCTCGTCATTTTCCAACCGGAATTGCGCCGGATGCTGGCCGAGCTGGGCAACCTGCCGCTGTTCGCCACCGCGAGCGAGCAGCGCGAAAGCATCGAGGTCATCATCCAGACCGTCGAGCGGCTCGCGGACGTGAAGATCGGCGCGCTCATCGCCATCGAGCAATCCATCCAATTGCAGGAGGCCGTCGAGTCAAGCCTGCCGGTGGATTGCGACGCCACGCCGGAGATGCTGGAGACGATTTTTTTCCCGAACAACGCGATCCACGACGGCGGCGTCATCATCAAGGGCGACCGCATCGCCTACGCCGCGTGCATTTTTCCGCTGACGCAGCGGTCGGATTTGAACAAGTCGCTCGGCACGCGGCATCGGGCGGCCATCGGCTTGAGCGAGGAAACCGACGCTGTCATCGTCGTGGTGTCCGAGGAGACCGGCATGATTTCACACGCCTACAAAGGCCAGTTGGTGCGCGGCGTGACGCTGGAGGAGTTGCGCTCGTTCCTAACCTCGGTGCTGCTGCAACCGACGAAGTCGCACAGCGTCGTCAAATGGCTTCGCGCGCGGTTCAGCGAACCGCGCAACACCGGCCCGGCGGTCATCACGAAAAATGAACCGCGCCCGGCATCGAAACCAACCGGCAAACAAATTTAAAACCCATGCGCGACTGGTTCATAAAAGATTTGGGCTGGAAAATGTTCTCCGTCCTTTTGGCGCTCGCCATCTGGCTGACCGTTCACAAGATTCTTGAGGAATCGGCGCCGCCACCCGTCGTCGTTCCGTCGGCGCCACCCAGCCCCGTCGCGACGACATTCACCAACCTGCCCGTCCTCATTGTTTCCGCCGCCGCCGACGTTCGGGAATTTCACGTCACGCCAAGCGCGGTCACGGTCACCGTCAGCGGCCAGCCAGAAATCATGGCGGCATTGCGGATGGATCAGATCCATGCGCTCGTTGATTTGACCGATATCGAAGCCGCGCGCAATCTGCAGCGGCGCGTGGACATCTCAACACCCACCGGCGTAACACTCGTGAACGTGGATCCGGCGGAAGTGAACGTGGTCATCCCGCCGCAACGTAAAAAATAATGAGCAAACCTCCAAAAATCTTCGGCACCGATGGTGTCCGCGGCACGGCGAACATCGAGCCGGTTACGGCGGAAACCGCGCTCAAACTCGGCCGCGCCGCCGCGCACGTTTTCAAAAATCTCGAACACCAGTCGCGCGGACACGGTCGCCACAAGATTGTCATCGGCAAGGACACGCGGCTTTCCGGCTACATGCTCGAAAACGCCATCAGCTCCGGCATCCTTTCGATGGGCGTGGACGTGCTGTTCATCGGGCCGCTGCCGACGCCGGGCGTCGCTTACGTCACGCGCAGCCTCCGCGCCGATGCTGGCATCGTCATCACCGCCTCGCACAATCCCTACGCTGACAACGGCATCAAGTTTTTCCAGGCCGACGGCTACAAGCTCGACGACAAAATCGAAGGCAAGATTGAAGGGCTTGTTTTCAGCGGCGAAATCGAAAAGCTGCGCCCGACCGCCGGTGAAATCGGCAAGGCCGTCCGCATTGACGACGCACTGGGGCGTTATATTGAATTTGCCAAGACAAGCTTTTCTAAGAATTTGACACTCGAAGGCCTGCGCGTCGCAGTGGATTGTGCGCACGGCGCGGCCTACAAATCCACGCCTTGCGTTCTGCGCGAACTCGGCGCGGAAGTCATCGTTTACGGCAATCAGCCCGACGGCATGAACATCAACCGCGACTGCGGCTCGATGCACCCGGAGGCGATGTGCCAAAAAGTCGTCGAGCACCAGGCGCACCTCGGTATCGCGCACGACGGCGATGCCGATCGCGTTTTGCTTTGCGACGAAAAAGGGCAATTGATTGACGGTGATGACATCATGGCCATCGCCGCGCTCGACATGCTCGCGCAAAAAACTTTGGCCCAAAAAACGCTCGTCGCGACCGTGATGAGCAATGCCAGTTTGGAATCGGCTATCAAATCGGCTGGTGGCAAAATCATCCGCACTGCCGTCGGCGACAAGAACGTGATTGATGAAATGCTGAAGCACGGCTTCAACTTCGGCGGCGAGCAGAGCGGGCATTTGATTTTCCGCGATTTCGGCACGACGGGCGACGGCCTGGTCGCCGCGCTCCAGATTTTGCGCATCATGAAGGCGAAGGGGCAGCCGCTTTCAAAACTGGCGAAATGCTGGACGCGCTTCCCGCAGCTCGTGACCAACGTGAAGGTGCGCGAGAAAAAGCCATTCGAGCAACTCGACGGCGTGACGAAGCTGGTGGCCGAGGCTGAAAAGGAATTGAAATCCGCCGGCGGGCGCGTGCTGCTGCGTTATTCCGGCACAGAGCCGAAGGCGCGCTTGCTGCTTGAAGGCCTCGACGCGAAGGTTTTGGAAAAATGGTCGCAAAAAATCTGCGGCGCGATTCAGAAGCAGATTGGCGTGTAATTTTCGCGCTTATGCTTTCTCGATTCGGCGCAGGACAAATGTGCGAATAAAAATCCCAAAACAACCTAGAACACCGCCGGGACACATTGTTGCCGTAGCCAAAAAACCAAACGGCCCTGAACTCAACACATCACTTGTTCCGCGCCAACTGTCGGCTGGCAAATGAAAAATAAGGCAGTCAGAAAAGTAGAAAACGACAGAAATTCCAAAAAACATTAAGGACGCCGCGAGCATACCAAAGAATGAAAGCGTCGAAAGGAAACCATCTTCTCTGATGAACACGACATAAGGAATTAAAGCGAGTGCCGAGATGATTAACATTCTTTCCCAATGGGATTCAACAGCTACTGGCCAAACAAATGCCAAGACGTAGCTAAAAAACACAACGCCAAGTCCTCCAATTAGAGTGGCAGCAATGCGTATGTGATTTTTCTTCACAGGTTTGAACTCTGTTCCGGCTGTTTCGGATTGTCCAGATTTTTCAAATCCGTGTTTATCCGTGTCCATCCGTGCTTGAAACTTCGCGCCTTTACTTTGCACGCAAATGGGGTAGTTATGTTCCCATGAACGACACCAAGAATTTTCTGGTTCCCATCGTGGTCGAGCAGACCGGACGCGGCGAGCGGACGTGGGACATTTATTCCCGCCTGCTCGTGGACCGCATCATTTTCATCGGCACGCCGATTGATGACAATGTTTCCAACATCATCATCGCGCAGCTTTTGTTCCTGCAAATGTCCGACGCGAAAAAGGACATCCATCTTTACATCAATTCGCCCGGCGGCAGCGTCACGTCCGGCCTGGCAATTTACGACACGATTCAATATCTCACCTGCGACGTGAACACCTATTGCGTCGGGCAGGCGGCGAGCATGGCGGCGGTGCTGCTGGCGGCGGGCACGAAGGGCAAGCGTTACGCGCTGCCGAACGCGCGCATCATGATCCATCAGCCGTGGGGCGGCGTGCAAGGCCAGGCGTCGGACATCAGCATCCAGGCGAAGGAAATCCTGCGGCTCAAGGACCGGCTCAACGAAATCCTCGCCAAGCACACCGGCAAAACCTTCGATGACATCGGCAAGGACACTGATCGCGACAATTTCATGTCGTCCGACGAAGCCAAGAAATACGGCCTCGTGGATCAGGTCGTGCAATCGCGCCGGGAAATTCCGGGCGCGGAAAAAACGTCGGTGGTTGTCTAACGATTAACCAAAAGTTCTATGACGGAAGCTGAAGCAATTAAATTTTTGAGAACTTGCGAACGTTTTTGGCTTTGGCGTAAAAACCTCACGGCAGGTGAAGCAATCCGCAGAACAAGGCAAAATTGCTTTTCAATGATTGCAATCACTCTTTTCATTTTATTTATAGCGACATCGCGTCCTGCTAATGCCAACGGAGTTGGTTTCTGGCATTTTGGGAACATTTTTCTATTGGTATATTGTTTCTCGATGAGCGGGTTATCAATTTGGCTATTGATTCGTCTGCGTCAAGTCCGTCGCGTGCTTGGCAATTCGCAATTCGCAATTCGCAAACTATAAATTCGCATGGCCCGACCGACGAACATCACGATGTGCAGTTTCTGCGGCAAGACGCACGCGGAAGTGCGCAAGCTCATCGCCGGGCCGGGCGTTTATATCTGCGACAATTGCATCATCCTCTGCAAAAACGTCCTCGACCGCGAACTTCAGATTCAAAACCAGAAAAAGCAGCCGAAACTCGCCGTGCCCAGGCCGGCGGAAATCAAACGGCAGCTTGACCACTTTTGCATCGGGCAGGACCACGCGAAGAAAACCCTGGCCGTTGCCGTTCATAATCATTTCAAGCGCATCCAGCCCGAACCCGTGGCGGAAAATGAGGAAGCGCCAAAGTCTCCACCGACAAAGCATGCCGACGTGGAAATCGAGAAGAGCAACATTTTGATGATTGGCCCGACCGGTTCGGGCAAGACGCTGCTCGCCCGCACGCTCGCAAAAATCCTGGACGTGCCGTTCGCCATCGCAGACGCCACGACGTTGACCGAGGCTGGCTACGTGGGCGAGGACGTGGAGAACATCATTTTGCGGCTGCTCCAAAATTCCGATTACGACGTGAAGCGCGCCCAGCGCGGCATCGTCTATATTGACGAGATTGACAAAATCGCGCGCAAGGCCGAAGGGCCGTCCATCACGCGCGACGTCAGCGGCGAAGGCGTGCAGCAGGCGCTGCTAAAAATCCTCGAAGGCACGGTCTGCAATGTCCCGCCGCAGGGCGGACGCAAGCATCCGCAGCAGGAATACATCCGCGTGGACACGACGAATATTTTGTTCATTTGCGGCGGCGCGTTCGTCGGTTTGGAACGCGTCATTCAACGGCGGCTGGGCCGGCACGTGATGGGCTTTGGCGCGATTGGCGAGGCGCAAAAGGCCGCGGGGGCGGCGCGCAGTGAAATTTTGCAGCACGCCGAGCCGGAGGATTTGCTCAACTTTGGCTTCATTCCCGAATTTGTCGGACGCCTGCCCGTCGTGACGACGCTTGCCGAGCTGACCGAGGAACAACTGGTTTCAATCCTCACCGACCCGAAGAACGCGCTGACGAAACAATACGCCAAGCTGATGGCGATGGAAGGCGTGGAACTGGAATTCACACCCGACGCGCTGCGCGAGCTGGCGTCACAGGCCATGAAGAAAGGCACCGGCGCGCGCGCGCTGCGGAGCCTGATTGAACGGCTGATGCTTGATTTGATGTATGAAGCGCCGGACAGCGGCGACATCATCCACGTCAAGATCACGCGGCAGGTCGTGCGCGGCGAAGGCAAGCCGATTGTGCGGCGCAAGCAGGACGCGGAAGCGGCGTAATCTTTCCGGAGGGACGAGTTACACGAGTCTCTGAATTTAGGGACTCGCAGAGTTCGTCCCTCGAGAAATGGTTATCGCGCGAAAATCTGGCGGATGACGTCCTCAATCGGCACTTCCTGAATGTCAATGTCCGTCACGGGCAGTTCATCCAGCAGCGATTTGCAGACAGAAATCACGCGGTCGCGTTTAACCTTGAGCGTGATGGCACCCGGAGTTTTCTCCACAACTTCACCAAAGCGCGACAAATCTTCGTTCGGACGCGCCTCGGTGCTGGCGCATTGGATCGTGATGACTTTGAAATCAGCGAAGCGGTCAACGATCTCACTCAACTTGCCGTCGAAGAAGATTTTGCCGTGGTCAATGATGATGACGCGTTCGCACAGCGCCTGGATGTCCGCCATGTAATGGCTCGTAAGCAGAATCGTGGTCTTTTGCTCCGCGTTGTGGCGGCGGATGAAATCACGAACGGTTTTCTGCGAAGTCACATCGAGGCCGATGGTCGGTTCGTCGAGGAACAGAACCTTCGGCTGATGCAGCAGCGAGGCGATCAATTCCATTTTCATCCGCTCGCCGAGGGAAAGTTCGCGGACGCTGACGTTGAGCTTGTCTTTGACGGCGAGGAGTTCGCTCATCTCGGCGACGGTGCGCTCGAAGCGATCCTTTGAAATGCCGTAGATTTTCGCGTTCAGCTCCAGCGATTCGCGCGCCGGCAAATCCCACCAGAGCTGGTTTTTCTGGCCAAGCACGAGCGCGAACTGGCGTCGGTAGCCGTCGGCGCGCTCCCACGGTGTGTAGCCGAGAACCTTGGCCGAGCCGCTCGTCGGATAAAGCAAACCGGCGAGCATCTTGAGCGTGGTCGTCTTGCCGGCACCGTTGGGACCAAGAAAACCAACGAGTTCGCCGGGTTCAATCTTGAAGCTGACTTCGTTGGCGGCCAGCGTCTGATCGTATTGGCGATGGAAAAGCCCTTTGACCGCGCCGCCAAAACCCGGCTGCTTTTTGTAGGTGCGAAAGGCTTTTGTGAGATTGCTGACTTCGATGACCGGCATAGCTGGCCGCAAAAAAGCACAAACGGCGCAAAAGGGGAAATTTATTCTGTGATTTTTGCGCCTTTTTGCGGCAACTACCGCATCAGTTGCTTTTCGAGATAGCTGACGACCTGACGGACGTTGGCGTCCACTTCCATGCGGTCTTTGACGAGGCGGCAGGCGTGCAGCACCGTGCCATGATCGCGTCCACCGTAGGCTTCGCCAATGGTATTGAGCGAGCTTTCGGTCATCTGGCGGGAGAGATACATGGCGATCTGGCGCGGAAAGGCGATGTTTTCCGGGCGACGCTTGCTGGTCATGTCTGCGAGGCGGATGTCGAAGTGCTCGGCGACTTTTTTCTGGATGACTTCGATGCTGATGGAAAAACGGCCTTCTTCGTGGAGGATTTCGCGCAGGAGGCCTTCGACGACTTCGATGTTCAATTTCCTGCCGGTGAGCGAGGCATAGGACGCAACGCGGATGAGCGCGCCTTCGAGCCGGCGGACGTTGGTGCGGATGCGGTTGGCCAGAAAATTCAGAATATCCTCCGGCAGCGTCACGCCCATGAGTTGCGCCTTCTTTTGGAGAATGGCCAGGCGCATTTCGACGTCCGGCGGTTGAAGGTCGGTGACCAAGCCCCACTCAAACCGCGAGACAAGGCGGTGCTCCAACCCCTGAATTTCGCTGGCGGGACGGTCGCAGGTAAGCACGATTTGTTTATGCCCCTCGTGGAGCGCGTTGAAAGTGTGGAAAAATTCCTCCTGGATTCGTTCCTTGCCGGCGAGAAATTGAATGTCGTCAATCAGCAGCACATCAGTCTGGCGGTATTTCTTGCGGAACTTGGCGAGTTGGTTGTTCTGGATGCCGTCAATGTATTCGTTGGTGAACTTTTCGGACGAGACGTAGGCAACGCGCGCGCCTTTCTTGTTGCTCACCGCGCGCTGGCCGATGGCATGCAGCAAATGCGTCTTGCCCAGACCGACACCGCCATAAAGGAAGAGCGGGTTGTAGGATTTGCCGGGCGCCTGGGCGACAGCCAGTGCGGCGGCGTAAGCAAAGTTGTTATTGTTGCCAACGACAAAAGTGTCAAAGGTGTTTTTAGGATTGAAATGGATTTCGCCGCTTGCAGACGCGCGTTCGGCGGATTTTACTTTGACTGGCACGGCCACCGGCGCCGAAGCAATCGGAGCGCCGCCGGTCGCAATTTTAAATTTGACCTGCAATTGGCGTCCGGCGGCGATGGCAAATGCGTCCTGCAAGAGGCTGGTGTAATTGTCCTTGAGCCAGACTTCACTGAATTCATTCGGTGCCTCAAGCATGACATGGTTGCCATCCATGGCGCATGCGCGCAAAGGGGCAAACCACATGTTGAAGGTGTCTTTGCTCAACTTGGAGCGGAGTTGCTCCTGCGCCAAATTCCAAATTTTTTCTGCCGAAAGCTGCATTTGTCGTTCCATCAAAAAGCCTGTTTTTCAGGCATTTTATTCACCTGGCCCCAAAATCGGGTTCCAACGCCAGTTTCCATGCATAATTGCCCTGACCAAGAGCAACAATCAAAACAAACTCACCGCCAATCACCTTCTGCCCACCGGGAGCTTCCTTTAATTTACAAGATAACATGCTGATTTTCAATATGTTATATCAATAAAATGTTTCTGTCAGTTTCCGATTCGTTTTCACCATTAAAATGCTTGAAGCATTTTCTGTTGATGCTGATATTTTTATGCGAATGACCTCAAAGTTTCGAGGACAACATATTAACTCTTGTTCACGAGTTATTCACAAGGGCCTTCCGGCCAATAAAATCAAGCTTTCTTTCAATTTCGCCGCCCTTGTTCAGACTGCCTGCTCGTCGGTTTCACCCGTGCGAATGCGCACGGCGCTTTCCACCGCAGAAACAAATATTTTCCCGTCGCCAATCTTGCCGGTCTTGGCCGCCTTCGTAATCGCATCCACCGCCGGGCCGGCTTGCGCGTCGGCCACCACGATTTCAATTTTGACCTTCGGCAGAAAATCCACGGTGTATTCGCTGCCGCGATAAATTTCGGTGTGGCCCTTTTGACGGCCAAAGCCCTTGACCTCGACGACAGTCATGCCTTGGATTTCCAAGGCAGTCAAAGCGGCTTTTACCTCCTCCAACTTGAATGGTTTGATGATCGCCTCAATTTTTTTCATAGCGCGCCTATCTTGTTTGTTTAATTGTTTGGATGTTAGCAACCGGGCCGGTTCTGTAAACAGGAATTTTCGATCCCATGAAATCCGCCCATTCCGACCCGCCAACAAGTCCGTCAGACACCAGTTTCGAATGGCCTTTAATAAAGGGCTGATTAGTAATCAGTTCAAATTATACTTGTTATCCGCGCTTGACAAAAATAAGCGACTATGATTTATTGTGGGCGTTGCAACGATTTTTAAGAGGGTTGCACAGCGATCTTTGAATTTTTAGAACAGTTTTCGATCCGGGTTTTGGTTCAGACCTGGATTGGAGTCCTCCGTAATCCTACGTTGAACTCATTCTGAATTCCCCGGGTCTTTCGGTCATCTTCTGACTGTCTGACCCGGTTTTTTCTTTTCTGCCCTCATTTCCACAGTCCGAACAGTTGCCTGCACTCGTTGACACTGCTTTTTCTCGCTGTTACCGTTGGCGTTCCAGAAAATGGCGACCGACTACAAAAACACGCTCAATCTGCCGCGCACCGACTTTCCCATGAAAGCCGATTTGGTGTCCCGCGAGCCTCAACGCCTCGAAAAGTGGCAGCAGGCAGATCTTTACGCCAAAATCCAAGCTTCCCGCACCGCCGCGCCCAAGTTTGTTCTGCACGACGGCCCGCCGTTTGCCAATGGCGATGTCCACGTCGGCACGGCGCTGAATAAGATTCTCAAGGACATCATCATCAAGTATCAGACCTTGCGCGGCAAAAGTGCGCCTTACATTCCCGGTTGGGACTGCCACGGGCTGCCAATTGAGTTCAAGGTCTCCCAGGAAATGCGCAAGAGTGGAAGCGACGCTTCGTCGCCCGCCGACATCCGCAAAGCCTGCGAAGTATACGCCCGCAAATACATTGATATTCAGCGCACGCAGTTCAAGCGCCTCGGCGTCCTCGGCGACTGGGAAAATCCGTATCTCACGCTAAACAAGGAATACGAGGCCGACGAACTGCGCCTGTTCGCGGACATCGTGGCCAAGGGTTTTGTCTATCGCGGCAAGAAACCGGTTTATTGGAGCATTCCCTGCCGCACTGCGCTCGCCGAAGCCGAGGTTGAATATCACGATCACGTCAGCCAGAGCGTGTTCGTAAAGTTTTGGATTGATGTTGAAAACTCTCCAAAGGAAATCCGAAATTTAATTCCGCAAAATGCCTTTGTTTTGATTTGGACAACGACGCCGTGGACGCTACCTGCAAATCTTGCAGTGGCATTCAATAGCAACCTGATTTATTGCTTCATCCAACACGAAACCGAAAGGGGAATTGAACATTTATTGGTTTCAACTGATTTAGCCCAAAAAATCATCGAAAAGGCTGGTCTTAAAAACGCAAAAATCTCGTCGCCCAATTATCCGGGCTATACATTTGCTTTTTTGTGCTACGAACACCCGTTCATAAAAAGAAAAGGTCAGCTCTTTGCTGGCGATAATTTCGTCACGAAAGATACCGGCACGGGTTTTGTTCATATCGCGCCCGGTCATGGGCTTGAAGATTACGGACTCGGCTCATCGGTTGGCCTGCCGATATATTCGCCGGTGGACGACGATGGAAAATTTGCTTACATGGGTGATTTGCCGGTGGAACAGCAGATGCCTGCCGAGATGATTGGCAAATCCATCTTGGAAAAACATGGCAAGAGCGACGCCAATGAAGCCGTGCTGCATGAGCTTCGTCTCCGGCACGCGCTGTTGCATCAGGAGAATTATCATCACAGCTATCCGCACTGCTGGCGCAGCAAAACGCCTATCATCTTCCGCGCGATGGATCAGTGGTTCATCGAGATTGATCACAAGCTGCCGGAATGGATTGAACTTTTAAGAACACGAGCCAAAGAATTTGTAAGCTCGCTGCCGAAATCCAAACAAGAAGTAATCGGCGCTCTTGGCATCGACTTGGATGCTGCCGTCAGCGCAGATGATACTTTTGGAGGACTTCGTTCCCGGGCAGTTAGTGCAATCGAATCAGAAGTCCATTGGATTCCTGATTGGGGGCAGAATCGCATCAAGGGCGCGGTGCAATCGCGGCCTGACTGGTGCATCAGCCGTCAACGCACCTGGGGCGTGCCGATTCCCGCGTTTTATGACGCGAAAGGCGAAGCCATCCTCGACGCCCAAATCGTCCGCAACGCTGCGGATTTGATCGAGAAACACGGCTCAAACATTTGGTTCGAGAAATCGGCTACCGAACTTTGGTCGCTCGTGAAGCCGGCGAATTGGATCGGCGCGGAAGCCGTCGCCAAATCCAACGACACGCTCGACGTATGGATTGATTCCGGCTCGTCATCGCGCGCCGTTTTGAAACAGCGGAAGGAATTGCAGCACGACAAAAAATCCGGCGACGAAGTTTGGCAGGCCGATGTCTATCTCGAAGGCTCCGACCAGCATCGCGGCTGGTTTCAATCCTCGCTCCTACTCTCGCTCGCGGGCAATGGCGCGGCGCCGTTCAAGACCGTTCTCACGCACGGCTTCATGGTGGACGCCGATCGCGAAAAAATTTCCAAGAGCAAGCAGGGCGCTTACGAAAAACCGCAGACCGCCGAGGCCT
>Ga0181537_10000458_pt1 | contig 38503 bp, 39 predicted proteins | sample PEATcosm2014_Bin_39_FD_119765 | JGI IMG/M metagenome (GOLD analysis project Ga0181537, IMG submission 119765) | Peatland microbial communities from MTU Mesocosm Facility, Houghton, MI, USA - PEATcosm2014_Bin23_10_metaG | ecosystem: Environmental > Terrestrial > Soil > Wetlands > Peat | place... | reverse complement strand
TTTCGGCAATGTTCACCAATTCCGCGCGGGTCACTGCGTTCCGCGGCTTCCTCGATCCGCGCCTCGCGTTGATCGCGCTCGTCTGCGCGCTGCCGACCTGCGTGCTTGGCGCTTACCTTTACACGTTGCTCACCGGACACGGCGCGGCTTTGGTGATCGGCTCGACCCTGATCGCGACGGTGCCGCTACGCCGGCTGCTCAAGCGCCGCGGTCACCATTTAGGCGAAAAAGGTTTTGCCGCCGCCGCAACCGGATGGGGCGTTCTGGTCGGCGGCACCACCGGCGCCGGCGTGATCCTGCTGTCGCTTCTGATGGCGGTCGGGCTGGAAGGCGCCGCCGTGATCGCCACCGATGCCTCGGTGTCGATCGCCATGGGCGTCGTGAAGATTTCGGTGTTCGCCGCCGCCGGCGTGCTCACGGCGAAGGTGGTCGCGATCGCGCTGTTGATCAGCGCGGTCGCTTTTCCCTGTACTTTTTTGGCAAAGCTGATTGTCGAGCGGCTGCCGGTGCACGTGCACACGGCGATGCTCGACGCAGTGGTCATCGTCGGTGGCGCCGTGATGATTCTCGGTGCCTTCCGACACTAGGGCTTGGACCAACAACGCGCGAGCGTGTCCGCCTTCGCGGGTAAAGTCAAAGCAGATACCCTCTCAGGCGGTGGATTATCTATTCAGGGACACGCGATAAGCTGTTGATGCGCTTTTGCACCAATGTCCTCGGCTTCCGGTGCGCTCTACGTCTGTCCAGCCGCCTCAAGGATGAGATTGGTGATCACGTCCGGCTGCGATATCAGAGAAAGATGGCTCGCCTTCACCTCGATCATCTTTGCGCCCATGCGTTTGGCCATGAAGCGTTCGAGATCCGGATTAATGGTCCGGTCTTCAGTCGATACGGCATACCAGCTCGGCTTCGATCGCCATGCCGCATGGGTTGTCTTGCCGGCAAGCAACGTCCGTCTGAATGGCGCTTGAACGGCATAGAGGACGCGCGCCTTGTCCGCGGGAAGGTCGCCGGCGAAGTCACGCAGGAACGCTTCCTCGCTCAGCTGTCCCCAGTCGTCGGACCAGACAATGCCGGCAGAGGCAGGCGGTGCTGGAAACTTGTTAGCCAGCGCCGTGTAATCCTCGCCGGCATCGGGCGCCCGCGCGGCAACGTAGACGACCGCCGAAACTTTGGGGTCAACGCCGGCTTCGGTGACAATCATACCCGAGAACGAGTGACCGACCAGTACGGTCGGACCCTGCTGCACAGCAAGGACACGCTGCGCCGCCGCAACGGCTTCCGGCAGCGTCGTCAGCGGGTTTTGCACCGAGGTGACCTGGAGACCCTTTGGTTGAAGCCTGGCGATGACTTCGGACCAGCACGAGCCGTCGGCAAAAAGCCCGTGCACAAGCACGATGTTGCGGGCCTTCGGCGCGGGTTGCGCGGCAGCGGCGCCTTGGAGAAACGAACTGGCCGCTCCGGCAGCCATCAGACTCACAAGTGTTCGACGGTCCATCTGACCCCCCTGTCGAATTTCACTTTTGGTCGAGCAACTCCAATATATCAGGACCAGACAGGCGTGTCGCCTCCTGGCCAAGAGCGGACATGCCAGGAACTGCTACGCCATACCAGCTATTGGATCAGATTGGATCAGATTGAATAATGCATCCGGAATGAATTGCGGGCTAGGGCCGACGAGCCCCCAAGCCCCGGGAAATTAAGCTTCCGATTCGTCATCTTTGTGCTTGTGCAGAAATCGGGCGATCTGTCCTCGCAATTCGGCCGTCGCCAATAGCTCACCCATCGAACCGGCAGTGTCAAAAAACTCCCGCTGGAGTTTTGTGGGGATGGTGTTCCAGTGCATGATCACGGCGGCGCCGAGACAGCGAAGCACATGCTCCTCCTCCGCGGCGAGAGCGACGGGATTGGATTGCTTTTTGTCCGGCGTTTGATCCGGCGACACTTGATCCGACGGCTGGAGCGTCTTGTTGAGATTGTTCGTCAGCCATTCTTCATTGTCGGCAAGCGAGCCGAAGCTGTCGCTCGAGTCCTGATAGCTGCGAATTTGACCCGGATCGCTGGATCCCTTGCTGAGTTTGCCGTATTCGTTCGACTTCGCGCGATATTGTTTTGTGCTCGACATTTGAAGCCTCATTGCGCCGCTACCGAGTAGCTCAAGAACAAGTGTTCAACGAAAAGCATTCAGCGATACGCATAACGACCGGTGGCCGTAGCCGTCGTGACCAGTCGTCGGGCAGATAATTTGTCTACGAATAAGAGTGGGTTATCATGGCAACCGCCAGGATAAAGGCCGCTTCCGCAATGTATATCCACAATGTCCGTTGCGTGAATCTGAAAATTATATCGGTTCTTGTCATGTTTTTCGCTCATCAAAGTATTTGAATAATGCGAAGCATATTTCCTCGCATATGGGGCTGATACTTGAAAACTCAAGGGACGAACTACGTAGTTCTTTTGCAACAAAATATAAAATGCCGGCTTCGGCACGTCCCGCCTCAGTCGACGCAGTGAGAGTCTTTGGCGGTACCGGCAGAATCTAGCGCGGGCTGCGCAACGGAATTTCGTTTGCGACAGCCCACTCGGAGCGCGCGCGCAATCCTGTTGCGAACAACGCGGCGCCGCCGAAAATCATGTTGATTCCGACAAGCAGCCCCAATGTCCAGGCAGAGGTGCCCGGCAGCGCAAAAATGATAATGCTGGCCAGGACGATGTCGACGACACCGCTTGCGAACATAAATGCCCAGCGGGTCGAGAACTGACGCCGATGTTCGATCGCGAACATGATCGACGCGCCGCCTTCGACGAGGAAGAAAAGGACGAATATCAGCCGCAGCGGGCCGGCGTCGTGAAACGGCCATCCCAGCAGACCGCCATACAAATCCTCCGACTTGTTCTCGATCAGCACTATGCCGACGAATATCGCCAGCACAGCCGATACCAGGGACCACAAGAGGCCCGGCGCTTGCCGCGCCCAATAGGTTGTCACCAGCCCTGTTGCTCCGCTGAGGAGAAAGAGCCAACCCAAAATACCGGTCACGTTCTCATTGGCGATTGACGGAATGGCGACCGCGAGCAACCCCAACAAAATGAGGGCCACTCCTTCGATAAGAAACAGAACCCAATGGTCGGGAGTGGATTTTGCGACCGATCCCGGGTCGCGGTCTGCATAGCGGTTCATATCCATTTGCGACCTTCACGGATCAGCTGAGGCTTTTCAGGCCGCTGCGCGCGCCGCATCTCACTTCAAATCCGCCCGAGCAGCATAAGGACGACAATGATGATCAGGATGATGCCGATGATGCCGACACCGCCGTGGCCATAGCCGTAACCGTAGCCGCCGAACCGGCCGCTAAAGCCACCCAACAGGAAAATGATAAGTACGATAACGAGAATGAGTCCTATCGACATTGTTTAGTCCCCTTTCGCATCTGCGATGCTTAGTGCCCTGGCTGTTACGCGGTGTGGACGATCGATACGGTCATGCCTGGCGATCGGTTCGATATTTCGACGCTGGCTTTGAGCTGATGGGCGAGCGCTTCGACGATTGTGGTCCCTAAACCGGTATGTCGGCGGCGGCCTCCGTCCTGCTGCAATCCGACGCCGTTGTCGGACACCGACAGACGCCAGTTGGCTTGGTCGACCTTGTATTTGACGAGTATTTCACCGCCGTCGTCGCTGTCGCTCGGGAATCCGTGCTTCAGCGCATTGATCACGAGTTCGGTCGTAATGAGCCCAATGCTCACCGCTTCGGCTGAAACCCCGGTCCCGGGGTCGGCTTCCACCTTCAGAGTAATCGGTCGGCTATCGCCAATCATCGAAGTCGCCAAGGCATCGCACAGCCTGGACAGATAGGGGCCGAGCTCGATCGCCCCGCCGTGTGCCGAGGCTTGGAGTTGCTGCTGGACGTTCGCCACGGACATGACGCGATCGTGCGCGTCCCGCAGATGCTGGCGGGTCTCCGCCGATTCCACGGTTCGAGCCTTGAGCATAAGGATGCTCGCGATGATCTGCAGGCTGTTTGCAACACGATGCTGCATCTCCTGCAACAGCGTCTCCTTCTGCTGCAGCAGGTCCGCCATCTGTCGTTCGGCGGCGCGGCGGTCCGTGATGTCTTCGATCGCCAGCAGAACGAGCTTGTGAGTATTTCTCTGATTGAACACCTCGCGCGCGTTCAAGAGCAGAGTACGCCGTCCGATACTGCGAAAGTCCCAATCGACTTCATAAGCCTCCATCGGGGCGTGCTCGGGCCCGACGTCCTCCAGCAGCAGCCGAAGCTCGGGGATATCCCACTGCCCATCGCCCAGCCCGTAAATCGGACGGCCGTGAATATCCTGGTCACGCATCTTGAACATCTGGTGGAAAGCGCGGTTTGCTGTGACGACGCGCAGGTTCTGATCGAGGACGAGCAATGGATCGCGGATCGTATCCACAATCGCCTGGGCCAGTGCGCTTGCATCGTCGGCGTCTTTGATCGACTGGCTGTCGGCCAACGACCAGATATCTACCGGTGGGGGAAAGTCCCGATATTTCGACGGTTGCATGACGACCCTCATAACTCGACCGACTCATCACCACGACGAGCCTTCGGCCAGCAATCCCTCCCGATTGTCCCGCCCTTCGCCTCCGTCACGATTGAGCCTGAATCGGCGAATCGCGCTCCGGAGGACACAAATCTCGTGGGCCGATGAAAGCCGTATTCCGAGGCGAAAACTGTGCAAAATTGCTCACACCGGGACGCCGGTGAATCGCTGCGTAAACAATAGATAAAATCTGATGATTGATTTGCGGCTAGTATTGCAGATCGCGCTCTCGGCGGGTCGCTTTGCGAACGCAATTTATCGCGTACCAAGCCACCATTTTGCGCGCCTTACTGCTGCGAGTTGATCTGCGCGTCAGAGCCTAGTGGGACTAAGGTGACCGGTGCGGCTTCGCGCGTTGCCGCGTGCGCGGTCTTGCCATAATTGTCGCTCAGCCATTGCGCATTGTCCGCGAGCTCGGTGAAGCTTCGTTCGAGCCTGCGATATTCGCGCGTCTCGTCAGCGCCGTTCGCTATTCTCAGCAACCTGGAATACTCGATCGCTTTGGCGCGGTATTGTTCGGCGGTGAACATATTTTTTCTCTTTCTGAAAAAATGACTCTTACGTTGTTTGTTAACGTAGATGAGATTGTCCGACAGGGTCTGTGCAAAATTGCTCACCGGTGGCGCTTCACGCGCCGCACCGCGATCTTAAAGACACGCGAACGTGTGCGGATTCCTTGCAACCATTCGCGGCAACGCGGCATTGCTGCCGTGACCTCACAACAAAATTTTTTGTTTGAGCTACAAATTAGGAGGCTCGCGTGCTTCGTAAAACACTCATTGCTTTCGCAAGCGCAGCCACTCTCGGTTGCCTTCCGATGGCGACAACTGCCTTAGCTGCCCATAACGGCAGCGCAGGTCATAACGGACATGCGGCTGCTCGCAGCGGCAGCGGACATATAGCCGCCCGCGGCGCTGGTGCTCATTATGCCAGATCCGGCGGCGGTCGTGGTGTCGGATACGGCGGCGGCTACGTCGGTGGGCCGATCTACGACAGCTGCGCAGGCTATGGTTATGGCTACGGTTATGGCCCTGGTTATGGCTACAATGGATGTTCCGGCAATGGCGTTCCCCTTGTCGGCCAAGTGATTAATGGCGTCCTGGGTGGATACGGTCCCTATTGAAAGCGGCCGGTATAGTTGAATCGTGGCGGCCGCCTTTCAGATTGGAAGCGCGGCCGCTCCACTAACTCTTGGCCAACCGGCTCTCGCTCCGACGCGGTGGTTTCGAGCTGAACTTGTCCGCACTGTCGAGATCGAGCAACTCGGCGAGCAGCTTGCGGGCACGATTGACGCGACTCTTTATCGTCCCCACGGCGATCCCACAAATCTCGGCAGCGGCGTCGTAGGAGAAGCCCGAGGCGCCGACCAGCAGCAGGGCCTCGCGCTGTTCAAGCGGCAACTTTGCGAGCGCGGCGAAGAGCTCTTTGAATTCCAGACGGCTGTGCTGTTCGGGAGACGCCTTCAGGGCGGCGACGTAGCCGCCATCCTCGTCTTCGACTTCGCGGCGTCGCTTGCGATATTCCGACCGGAACTGGTTGCGCAGGATGGTGAAAAGCCAGGCGGCCATGTTCGTTCCCGGCGTGAACGAATGAATGTTGGCTATGGCGCGCAGCAGCGTCGTCTGCACGAGGTCGTCCGCACGATCGAATTTACCGCTGAGTGACATGGCGAATGCCCGCAGACTCGGGACGGCAGCGAGCATGGCATCCTGCACGGAGGGCTGAAGTTTCTTCGGCTCGACCGGTTGTCTGCTCGGATCGATCGTCTCTTGATGACCGCGATCGCTTTCGTTGACGCGAGCTTCGTCCTCATCCCCGCCTGATGCCGCCGCCGTCATCCGCATCGGCTGCGAGTAATCTTGGCAAACTGACGTTCGGGGCTCGGCATGAACCGCCGGGTCCGCCAAAAGATATTGCAACGACATAGATTTTTCCTCGGTTGAAGGACGTCGACGGCCCTCATGACATTTGGGAGCGATCGGTTACTCCAGATTCATCACGCGGCGCGGCGCAGAAGGCAGGTCCCATCACCTGAAACCGCACGCTCGAAGGGAAAGATTCGTTCTCAGAATGAGGAGGTTACGACCGTACGAGGGTGAAGACTGTGCAGAATTGCTCAGCGCGAACGATCCGGAAGATATCCACACTGCATCAGACAGAGTGTTCAAAATTGAACAGACTCTGTTGCATATGCATCCGCAGATTGGTCCGTCTCGATGCGGCGTCGCGCCGAAATCCGGACAAGCTCCGGTTGCCGTCCCCCCCAGGCCCCAGGCAACCGGAGCACTTTTTTTATCCGCAAGGACACGGGAAATAAAATGGAATGGGTCGCTGTATTGGTCGTCGTGATGGCATCCTGGGTGATTACGTCCGTTGAAGGCGAGCTCGAATGGGCGGTCGCCGCCCGGATCGGAGACGCGGCTGCGCGTCGGTCCCGCGCAGGATATAAAATCTAAGTCTTGATCTGCGGCTGGTCGTGCAGAACGACGTTCAGCAACGAACTGTGGACTTCGATGCCGCCGTTGTAGTCGATGAAGCCCAGTTTTCTAAATTTGTTCATGAAGAAGCTCACGCGCGAGCGCGTCGTCCCGATCATCTCTGCCAGGGTCTCCTGGCTGATTTTCGCGATCATCGGCTCGGGTGACCCCTCTTTGCCGAAGTTCGCCAACAGCAGGAGCAGGCGGGCCAGCCGTTTCTCGCTCGAATTGAACAACTGATCGACCAAGTCTGCTTCGACGCGGATGCTACGGCCCAAAAGATGCGCAATGAACATTTCGGAGAATGCCGGCTCCTGATGGAGCAACTCAATGATAGCTGTTTTTTCCAGTCGCGCGATCGTGGAGTCCGACATGGTCGTGACCGTCGCGATGCGCTGTGTCTGGCCGGCAAGACACCCTTCGCCGAAGAACTCGTCCGTTCCAAGAATGGCGATGACGGCTTCTTTGCCTTGCTCGGAAACGACGGTGAGCTTCACCTTGCCCTTCTGGACGTAAAAAACCGCATCTGCCGGCTCGCCCTGCGAAAAGACGACTTGATCCTTGTGGTACTTGCCGACGCCGTGGCCGTTGCCGATTTTGGCAAGAAATAATTTCGGATCGAATGCAGGTTGACGTTTCGTCGCCATGCCGTTGCCTCCTAAGCCAACCCTACGCTTATTTGGGGACGAAGGGAATCGACTGGTCGATTTGGCGGATTCTTCGAGATGGTCCTTACGCTTATGCATGTATCCCACGATCAATTGGCGAGGTCGGCCCGGAAGGTGGGATGACTAACAGCACAAGAACGGTGCAGCGTGTGAGCAATATTGCTCAAATGCGACAAGAACCGACGATTACCGTGCGTTGAAACGGAAGGGCGTCCCGATTGGGCAGGGGACCGCGCAATGAATCCCATGAAAGTCCTTTCGATGATGCCCCAGTAGACGGCAGAACGATGGGGCGCATCGGGCATGATTATGACGGCGAAAAACCGATGCCCGGCAGCGGTCAATTTTATACAGTATTAAACTTCCGATTCATCGGAACTTCAGGAGCTCTCAACACGTTATTACAGACCAACAATCAGATTTAATTGGAGACCATCATGAAAAATACTACACGAAATACTTTGCTAGCCACCGTCGCCACTGCAGCGATCATGGCAGGCCTCGGATTGGCATCCGCGGACGATACCAAAGGAAATGCGCCGGCTCCGGCCGCGGCTAGCCAGAAAGCCCCGGCAGCAAAGACCGATCAGCACCAGGGCAGTCTGCCGCAGAAGTCGCCGGCGGCTACCGCGCAGGCCCCGGTGAAGGAGAAGCCGGCTACGACCGCACAAACGCCGGCAAAAGAGAAGCCGGCCACGACGGCACAGATGCCGGCGAAGGAGAAGCCGGTTACGACCGCACAGACCGCGGTGAAGGAAAAGCCGGCTACAGTCGCGCAGGCGCCGGCGAAAGACAGCGTGGCAAAAGACGACACGAAGTCCGGTGCACCGGCGGTGCTGTCGAGCGAACAGCACGTGAAAATTCGGAACACCTTGCGGGGTGAAAAGTCCGAACGCCTGACCAATGTGCGGTTCTCAACCACGGTCGGCGGGATGATTCCGGAAACAGTCCATCTTTACGCCTTGCCTCTTTCGGTCGTGGAAGATGCTCCGCAATATCGCGGCTACGAATATTTCCTCGTCGGCGACGAGATCCTTATCGTCAATCCCCGAACGATGAGAATCGTAGCGGTCATTGAAGCCTGATTTGGAAGCTGACATCTCTCTGTCGGATATTTGTCGAACAATGAGGACGGCTCACGCCGTCCTCATTGCATTCGCGCCAGATCACGGCCACTTCACCACCGGCGGCAGCGAGGACAAGATCGACTCGACATTGCCGCCGGTACGCAGCCCGAAAATCGTGCCGCGGTCGTAGAGCAGATTGAATTCGGCATAGCGGCCGCGGCGCACGAGCTGCTCCTCGCGCTCGGCTTCGGTCCACGGCCTGGCGAAGTTCTTACGCACCAGTTCGGGGTAGATGCCGAGGAACGCGCGGCCAACGTTCTGAGTGAAGGCAAATGTCGCGTCCCATTCGGTCTCGAGATAATCATAGAAAATACCGCCGACGCCGCGCATCTCGCCGCGGTGTTTGAGAAAGAAATAATCGTCGCACCATTTTTTCAATTTGTCGTAAGGCGCAACGCCGGCATGGGCGTCGCAGGCCGCCCGCATTGCCGCGTGGAACGCGATCGTGTCGGGATCGTCCTGGCGGCGCCGGCTGTCGAGCACCGGGGTGAGATCGGCGCCACCGCCGAACCAGGATTTGCCGGTGACGACGTAGCGGGTGTTCATGTGCGCCGCCGGCACGTGTGGATTATGCGGATGCGCGATCAGCGAAATGCCAGTGGCATAAAATCGCGGGTCGTCGGCGGCGCCGGGGATGTCCTTGCGGAATTCGGGGGCGAATTCGCCGAACACCGCCGAGACGTGGACGCCGGCTTTTTCGAAGACGCGGCCTTTGATCATCGCCATGACGCCGCCGCCGCCGGGTTTCCCGCTGTGGTCGGTGCGGTCCCACGGCGTGCGCACAAATCGCCCGGCAGGACGATCGGCAAACGGCGCGCCGGCTGGCAGCGCGTCCTCGACTGTTTCGAACGCCGCGAGAATCTGGCCGCGCAGACTCTCGAACCAAACTCTGGCGGTTTCTTTGCGCTGTTCGGTTTTGTCCATGATGCTCTTGAATCTACCCGTTGCGGCGCGTGGCTGCGAGACTTAGCGCATCCCGCCGGTCTGCCGTAATGCCTCGCCCACGGCCATGGCGGCTGTGACTGCGACATTGAGTGAGCGCAAGCCCGGCCGCATCGGAACCGCGAGCCGGGCATCGGCTGCGGCGTGCACGTCTTGCGGAACGCCAGCGGATTCGCGGCCGAATAATAAAACGTCGCCCGTCGCAAAGCGGTAATCGAGATAGGACAGGCTGGCATTGGTGGTGAACAGCACGAGGCGATAGCCCGCCTGCTCACGCCAGGCCGCAAAATCCGACCACGATGCGTGCCGGACGAGCGCGACCGCGTCGAGATAGTCGAGACCGGCGCGGCGAAAGGCGCGATCGGAGGTAGCAAATCCGGCCGGCTCGATAATGTGCGCTTCGACGCCAAGGCAGGCGCACAGCCGCAATACCGTGCCGGTATTTTGCGGGATATCAGGCTGGTAAAGGGCGACGCGGATGGTCATGTCGGGCTGGCAGGCCGCCTCCTGCGGGGTGCAAATTGTCAAGCATTAGGCCGGAAACGGACGCAAAAGTTGTACTGTGGGTGTCGTCGAAGCCACACTTGCGCTCTCGCGGCAAGGGTGCCAATAAAACCCGCAGAATCTGTTGCCTCGGGGGCCTTCCACAGGCCGCGGGCGACCGGTCCTTTCGCCGCCGCACGGTGCCTGCCGGGGGCGGTTTGCTGCGCGGAAGGGCTGAACGGCAAGACGAAAGATTTTTGGGGGAGGGCCGTGAAGCAATCTCAACGGCGAAGCGCACGCGCCGCCAATTTCTTGCCATTGCAACCGCTGCCGCCGGTGCCGTCACGGATCGGCGAGGCATCCTCCAATCAGGCACATAGGGTTCGACAATGAGCGGGCATTCGACCTATCAGCCGCAAAGTCCCTTCATGCTGTGGCTTGAACGGCGACTGCCGATCGCGAGCCTCGTCTATTCATCGTTCATCGCCTATCCGACGCCGCGCAATTTGAACTATTGGTGGACGTTCGGCGGCATCCTCACCTTCATGCTCGGCGTGCAAATCATCACCGGCATCGTGCTGGCAATGCATTACACGCCGCATGTCGATTACGCCTTCAATTCCGTCGAAGGCATCATGCGCGACGTCAATTACGGCTGGCTGTTGCGGTACGTCCATGCCAACGGCGCCGCGTTCTTCTTCCTCGCCGTCTACGCCCACATCGCCCGCGGCATGTATTACGGCTCGTACAAGGAACCGCGCGAGGTGTTGTGGATCCTCGGCGTCATTCTTTTCCTGCTCATGGTGGCCACCGGTTTCATGGGCTACGTGCTGCCGTGGGGCCAGATGAGCTTCTGGGCGGCGACCGTCATCACCAATCTGTTCTCGGCGATCCCCGGCGTCGGGCACGCGATCGTCACCTGGCTGTGGGGCGGCTATGCCGTCGGCAATCCGACGCTCAATCGTTTTTACTCGCTGCACTACCTGTTGCCTTTCGTCATCGCCGGCGTCGTCGTGCTGCACATCTGGGCGCTGCATATGGTCGGGCAGAACAATCCGACCGGCGTCGATACGAAGAGTGAGAAGGACACGGTCGCGTTCACGCCCTACGCCACGGTCAAGGACGGCTTCTTCATCGGCATGTTTTGCATCGTCTATGCCTTCTTCGTCTTCTACATTCCGAACTATCTCGGCCATTCCGACAACTACATTCCCGCCAATCCGGGCCAGACGCCGACCCACATCGTGCCGGAATGGTACTACCTGCCGTTCTACGCCATCCTGCGCGCGATCCCGAACAAGCTCCTCGGCGTGACCGCACTGGCAACCTCGATCATCGTTCTCGCCTTCCTGCCCTGGCTCGATACGTCGCGCGTGCGCTCGGCGAATTACCGGCCGCTGTACCGGCAGTTCCTGCTGATCTTCTTCGCAAGCGTTATCGGCCTCGGCTATCTCGGTTCGCAGGAGCCGGTCGGCGGCTATGTGATCGCGGCGCGCTTTTTGACCACGTATTACTTCGCCTTCTTCTTCATTATCCTGCCGCTGCTCGGATTGTTCGAAACGACCAAGCCGCTGCCGAATTCAATTTCCGAATCGGTGCTGAGCGAGGCTCAGTCATGAATTTTCATCGCAGCTTGATCGTTATTGCCGCCACGCTCGCGGTTTCGCTCGCTACGATGGTTCCGGTGCGCGCGCAGGAGGGCGACGCTCCGCCGCGGCAGCATTGGTCGTTCTGGGGACCGTTCGGCACCTACGATCCGGCGCAGTTGCAGCGCGGTTTTAAGATCTACCGCGAGGTCTGTTCGACCTGCCACAGCATCAAGCTCCTGTCGTTCCGCAATCTCAGCGATCCCGGCGGTCCCGGCTTCACCGAGGCGCAGGCGGCGACGATCGCGGCGACCTTCCAGGTCACCGATGGTCCGAACGATCAGGGCCAGATGTTTCAGCGACCGGGCAAGATTTCCGATACCTTCCCGCCGCCGTATCCGAACGACCAGGCCGCGCGCGCGGCACTCGGCGGCAAACTGCCGCCTGACATGAGCGATCTCGCCAAGGCGCGCAGCTACGAGTGGGGCTTTCCGCAATTTATTTTCGACGCCTTCATCATGTATCAGGAGGATGGCCCCGACTACATCCACGCCATCCTCAACGGCTATACCGATCCGCCCGCCGGTTTCGTGCTGCCGCCCGGCGGCCAGTACAACAAATATTTCCCCGGCGGCGCCATCGGCATGCCGAAGCCGCTCGTTGACGGTCAGGTCGAATACACCGACGGCACGCCGACGACGGTCGATCAATATGGCCGCGACGTCGCTGCGTTCCTGATGTGGGCGGCCGAGCCGAAGCTCGATCAACGCAAGCAGCTCGGCTTCCAGGTGATGATTTTCCTGATCGTTTTCACCGGCCTTCTCTACTTCACCAAGAAGAAGGTCTGGCACTCCGTGCTGCACGAGTCCTGACTTGTGAATCCCGGCTTGGAAACGCCGCGCGCGTCGGCATAATGCCGGCGCCGGGTTTTTCGAGCGGGCGTTGGGGGCCAGACCGTGAGCAGCATTGCGTTCGAGAACGACCTTAAGGCCGCGATCCGCACCATCCCGGACTACCCCAAGCCGGGAATTATGTTCCGGGACATCACGACGCTGCTCGGCGACGCGCGGGCGTTCCGCCGTGCCGTCGACGCACTGGTGCAGCCCTGGGCCGGCGGCAAGCTCGACAAGGTGGCCGGTATCGAGGCGCGCGGCTTCATTCTCGGCGGCGCCATGGCGCATCAGGTGTCGTGCGGATTCATACCGATTCGCAAGAAGGGCAAGCTGCCGTACAAGCGGGTGAGCATCGGTTATTCGCTCGAATACGGCATCGACCAAATGGAAATGCACGAGGACGCGCTGGTCAAAGGCGAGCGAGTCGTTCTGGTCGACGATCTCATCGCCACCGGTGGCACTGCAGAGGCTGCGGTGAAGCTCCTCAAGCAGGTCGGCGCCGATATCGTCGCCGCCTGTTTCGTGATCGACCTGCCGGAACTCGGCGGCGCGGAAAAAATCCGCAAGCTCGGCGTGCCGGTGCGCACGTTGATCAGCTTCGAGGGGCACTAGAGCATGATCCCGAAAAGTGGGAACCGGTTTTCGGATAAGATCATGCTCAAAACAAAAATCTATAGCCTGATCCGATTCAATTGAACCGGAATGGTGCTCTAAGCACGCTGCCGGATCAGACCGCGCTTTGTCCGGCTTTATTCACGACCCCGCGCAGCGACGATTCCAGTTCGCCGATCAGGAGCCGCAATTCGAGCTCGCGAAACTGGGTGAAAATGCCGCCGATCCAGCTATGCACTTCGGTCGGCCCGCCGGGCTGATGCGCCATATAGGCGCCGAACGAAAAGCCCGGCCGATCGATCACGCCGCGCACGATGGGGGAGAGGCGGGGAATGCGGATGAAGCCGCATTCCGCGCGTGACGGCGGAAAATCCTGCGGTACGAACATGAAGGCCGCCGCCTCGTTGTGCACCGGCACGAAGGCCGTTTGCTGCAAGCGGCGGCGAAGCTCGGCATAATTGCGTGCGGTGATCGGCGCCGCGTCGGAAATGAACAGCACGATCGGTTCGATACCGCGCCGCCTTGCCTCCTGCTCGAAGCCGATCTCGCCCATCACGGCGAAGAATTGCTCGAACAGGCCATAGCCAAGATCGATGACGGTGGTGCGCCAGCTATCGGCGATCAGCCGGTCGAACAATGCCATCTGGCCGCGCGTATCGGCGATGTCGACGGCCCATGCCAGGTTGGGGAAGTAGCCGGCCAGCGCCGGCTCGCGCGGATCGAGATCGTAGCCGACCAATGCCCTGCCGCTCAGCCGGAAATATTCGATCAGGAGCCTCGCGATAAGCGTCTTGCCGACGCGCGGGTGCTGCGACGCGACGATATAGAGCGGCGTGTGCTGCGCCATCGCGCCAGCATAGTCTTTTCCGAAAAGCGGTGTCCACTTTTCGTCATATTTTCGCCACGCGCGAAAACGCCGGGCGGTAGACAGCCCGGCGCTTGGTATTCCAGTAAGTCTCGGTTATGAGCGGTTGACGGCCTGTGCGCGCGCGACGCTGCCGGCCGCACCGGCGTCGAAGATATCCAGAAGCTTCACGCGGTCGTATTCGCCCCAGACATTGCCCAGCCAGTGACGCACATAGCCGCGCAGCACGAAAGAATAGTTGGCGGTGTCGCCCTTCTGGTTCTTGTTGGCGACAAAGGTGAGGAATGGAACCGAGGCAAGCTCAACCTGTTCGTAGGCCATTTCGTTGAGCTTCGGGATGGTGAGTACGACCGCATCGCGCAGCTTCTTGAAATAGGAGGCGTGCGTGGGCTGATCCCACTCGAAGAAGCTCGTATTGTTGATGAAATTCTTGACCAGGAAGTACTTGGCGTCGGCGGTGAACGGCGCGGTCTCCTCGATCTCGTTCAGCGAGGCGATCGACGAACCGAGAATGTGGAACACGATGAAGGTGATCTGTCCCTTCTTCACCGCGTCGAGGAAGCCGATGTCACGCAGGGCTCGCAGCGTCGGAGACAGGAGGCCGGCGCGTACGTCCATGACCGTCACGCTGGCATCGGTTGTCGACAGCGTGTCGATGATGCGCATCTGGTCGGCGACCTGGGTCGCGTCGACGATATCGGCGACTTCGGGATGAAAGCGCTTCAGCGTACCTCTCGGCGATTCGGAATCGAAAGCGCGGGTCTGCACATGATGGGCGGTGAAGTAATCGAGCAATGTGCGGGCAACTGTCGTCTTGCCTACGCCACCCTTGTCGGCACCGACCAAAATCAACGCTGGTTTCGCCATGATAAGCACCCTCACTGACGCTTAAGACTGCGGCCTATGCGAACGCAAAGCCAGCGCGTCGCGTCCTCCATACTCAACTTTTGCTTCTACACAGCCGCAACGATGTTTGGAAGCCTCATCGGCCGTGCAGCGGCCTGTGAAGCCGGTTTTGGCCGTATTTGTAGCTCGTTAAGGTTAATTCGCCAGCCCGGCACGCTACTTGCCGCGGTGCGGATCCCAAGGTCCGGAGACCGGTCCGGATGCCATTCCGGTCGTCGGTTGGGCGGCTGGTTCGGACCACGGTCCCGGCGGATCGGCCATTGTGCCGGATGGGGACGCGGTGGGGCCTTCGGGTTCGCTCCACGGTCCGGGAGGCGCGACTTGGCTGCCGGCCGTATTGGTCTCGGCGGGCGGCAGTGCAAGCGGTCCGGGGTCATGGCCGCCGGCGAATTTGATTAATGCCGCCACGCGGCTGTCGACGCTCGGATGGGTATCGAACAATTCGCCGAAACCTTCGCGCGGATTATCGATGCACATTTCCATCACCGCCGACGTCGCACCGGGCAGTTCGCTGCGGCCTTCGATCTTGCGCAGCGCCGAGATCATGGCGTCGGGATTCTTGGTGAGCTCCACCGAACCGGCATCGGCGAGGAATTCGCGCGACCGCGACAGCGCCAGCCGGATGATGAATGACAGTAGATAGGCGACAACAAGCAGCGCGACGGCGATGAGGATCGCGAGGCCCGCGCCGCCGCCACGCCCTTCGGAACGCCCGCGGCGGAAACTGAAGCCATTATAGAACCAGAGCCGGAAAACCAGCTCGGCGAAGAACGAAATGATGCCGGCGATCAGGACAGCGACGACCATCATGCGGACGTCGCCGTTGCGGATATGGGTCAATTCGTGGCCGAGCACGGATTCGATTTCAGCATCGTTGAGCCGCTTGAGCAGGCCGGTCGTGACCGTGATCGAATACTGCCTGGCGTTCATGCCGGTGGCGAAGGCGTTGAGCGCATCGGAATCGATGATTTTAAGCTTTGGCGTGGCGATGCCGCGCGAGATGCAAAGATTTTCAAGAATATTATAAAGCCGCGGCTCCTCGGCGCGCGTCACCTCGCGGCCGCCAGTGATGGCGTCGATCATGCTCTGATGAAAGTAATAGGCGATGACGATCCAGAGCGCCGTGCCGATAGTTGCGAACGGCGCAGCGTCCAGGAAATCCATCCAGGCGAGCTGCAACAGCGTGTTGACGTCGGCGTTGACCGACAGCGCTTCAGCCACCAGCGCGCCGGCATAGACCAGCACGTAAACCAAGAAGAACAGCCCGACGAGCAGGATTATCGATCGGCGGCGGTTCGACTGGATATGGCTGTAGAGACCATAAGCGGCCATGATGGATTTGAGTAAGTTAGAACTTCACCGCCGGCGCTTCGCTCACGCCCGTGCGTTGATCGCCGAGATCGAAGAAGGTCTTGGGCGCGAAGCCGAAAGCCCCAGCGAATAGAGCGGCAGGAAAGCGCTGGATACCGGTGTTGTATTCTTGTACGGCGTTGTTGAAGAAGCGCCGGGACGCCGCGATCTTGTTTTCGAGGTCGGAAAGCTCCGCCTGCAATTGCTGGAAATTTGCGCTCGCCTTGAGGTCGGGATAGGATTCCGAAAGCGCAAACAGCTGGCGCAACGCCCCGCTGAGCGCATTTTCAGCCGCGGCCTGCTGCGCGGACCCTTGAGCCGCCACGGCGGCGTTGCGCGCTTTGACGACTTCATCGAGCGTGCCGCGCTCGTGCGCGGCGTAGCCCTTTACCGTTTCGACGAGATTGGGGACGAGGTCGTGGCGCTGGCGAAGCTGCACGTCGATGTCGGCGAAGGCCTGGTTGACCCGCTGCCGCATGGAAATGAGGCCATTATAGACCGAGACCACCCAGACGACAGCGACGACGATGACGGCAAGCACGATGATGGCCGAGGTAGACATAACAGAGGCTCCTTGAGCGGCTTTAGTTGGTCTCTTGAAACCGCAGAGGGGTAGATAGGTGATGTATTTGACGAGTGCGAGCGCCTGGCGGTTCAATCCGCGGGGTGTCCTTTGCCGCGGCGGGTAGGTCGGCGCGGCCGTTAAGGTTAGCCGTCGAACAGCGTCGCTTGGAACAGGCCTGTCATCTAAGGAATCTCCGGACAACACATAGGCGCGCGCGATGTCCGAGCATTATCTCGGTTCTGTGCCATCGAACCATCCAACCGGTGACCCGATACTGGTCGAGCCTCGCGGCTTTGCGACTCCGCGCCGCCGCGCTACCGACCGGATCGATGCCGGCGGCCTGATGCGGTTCGAACAGGAGCAGCTCGCGCGCGAATATGCCGACATCGAGCGCGCTACGGCAGCACTGCGGCTGGGTGAGCCGGCGCTGCAATCCTGGAGCAGGCCGGCGGCGCCAACGACCGCTCCCAAGCGGCCGTTGTGGTTGCTGATCGGGGTGCTGTGGCTGTCGACGGCGCTGGTAACCGCAGGTGCGGTCGCCGCCATCGCGACGCTGGCGGGCTAACCGACCTAGTAGGCGTTGCGATAGGCTTCGGGCGATAGCACCGTCCGGGCAAGAATCTTCAGGTCGAGCCAGAGCGACCAATTGTCGATATAGAAAAGGTCGTGCTCGACGCGCTTGCGGATCTTCTCGCTGTTATCAATTTCACCGCGATAGCCGTTGATCTGCGCCCAGCCGGTGATGCCGGGCTTGACGTTGTGACGCCGCGCATAGAGCGAGATGCCGCGTTCGTATTCGTGATCGTGGGCGAGCGCGTGCGGCCGCGGGCCGACCAGCGACATGTCGCCGATCAGCACGTTGAAGAGTTGCGGAATTTCGTCGATGTTCCAGCGCCGCAGCCAGCGCCCGACGCGGGTCAGGCGCGGGTCGTCGCGCGTCGTTTGCGGGATGATGGCGCCGTCGTCGAGCGTGCGCATGGTGCGGAACTTGATGATGCGGAACGGCTGCTGATTAAAGCCGTAGCGGCGCTGCACGAAGAATATCGGCCCCGGACTGTCGAGCTTGATGAGTGCGGCGACGATAAGGAAAAGCGGGGTGAGCGTGATCAGCGCGAATGCCGCGAACAGAAGATCGAAAAAGCGTTTCTGCATGATCTCGCTGCGCGTCAGCGGCAGGCGCGTCAGCTTCAGGCTCGCCAGCGGGCCGACTTTCGCGAGCTCGACTTCTTCGAATTTGTGGAGAATTTGCTCGGGTCCCAGATGCAGCTCGACCGGCAACGCCAGGAAGGTCTTGGCGCAACGGTCGATGATTTCGGTCGCCGACCACGGCAGCAAGAGATAGATCGCGTCGGGCTCGAGGGCCCGCACGCTGGCGACCGCTTCGGCAAGGTCGCGATCGAGCACGGCGCGGCGCGTTTCCTCGGGCGCGGTGACCGCGACGGGGGTGAGAAAGCGGCAGCCGACGATGTTGAGCCCGAGCGTCCACGGCTCGTAGTGCTGAACGAAGGCGCCGATATGCGAGCCGGTGCCAATCAGGCAAATCCGCTGCGCCGAAATCAGCCCGGCGGCGCGCGCCATCGCGGTGATGCGCACGATCAAAAACCGCAGCACGAGCAGGCCGGCTAGCGTCGCGAAATAGAACAGCATGATCCAGCCGCGCGAATAATCGACGCTGATCTGCGCCATGAAGCCGAGCATGAGCAGGCAGATCAGCGTGACGTTCCACAACTGGATGGTGCGGCGGGCGTGCAGCTTGAAGGCGAAGAAGTTCGGCAGCCGGTATTCGCCGCGGAAGATGTTGGAGATGGCAAAAATGCAGGCCGCCAGCACGCCGACCTGGACATAGGAGGTGACTTTGCCGATATCGCCGTAGACGGCGAGGTAATAGGCGACGCCGGTGACGAACGAGATCGCCACGATCGAAGCGACGTCGATCAGAAAGATTGCGAGCGAGAACGTGCCGCGCGACAGCATCGCCCAGGCGCGCAACACCCGGCTCGACTGCGGCGGAGACGCAAGCGTGTAACTCGGTTGTACGTTCACGGCGCGGCCTGCTGTACCAATTCCGGCAAAGCTGTCCGCCGCCGCCCCGAAACGGGACAGCGGCGAGCGGTTTCGCTGCGGTGTCGCCAGAACCGTGCCAGCGGTAAGCGTCGTGACAGGCGCGCCGTATTAAGATTAATTCACCGGACAACAAGGAGGGGAGGGGCCATCGTGCAGGGCAAGATCGCACTCGAAGAGCATTTCGCTATTCCTGAGACGCTTGAAGATTCGCACGGCTACTTTCCCGATGCGGTCTGGCAGGAAGTCAAAAGCCGGGTGATGGATATCCAGGACAGGCGGCTGCGCGAGATGGACGAGAACGGCATCGAGCTGATGCTGCTGTCGCTCAACGCGCCGGCGGTGCAGGCCATTCCCGATAAAGCGCGCGCGGCCGAGATTGCGCGCAAAGCCAACGATTATCTCGCCGAACAGGTGCACATGCGGCCGACCCGTTTTCAGGGGTTAGCGACGCTGGCAATGCAGGATCCCGACGGCGCGGCGCGCGAACTCGAACGTTGTGTGAAGCAGCTCGGTTTTCGTGGCGCACTGGTCAACGGCTTTTCACAGGCCGGCGATGCCGAGACCACGCTCTATTATGATTTGCCGCAATACCGGCCGTTCTGGGCGACGCTCGAACGGCTCGACGTGCCGTTCTATCTGCATCCGCGTAATCCGATTCCGCGCGACGCCAAGATCTATGAAGGCCATCCGTGGCTGATGGGGCCGATCTGGGCGTTTGCCCAGGAAACCGCCGTGCATGCGCTGCGGCTGATGGCGTCCGGCCTGTTCGACGCGCATCCGCACCTGCAAATCATTCTCGGCCATATGGGCGAGAACCTTCCGTTCGCGATGTGGCGTGTCGACAATTCAAACGCCTGGATTCCCAACCGCAATAAATGGCCGGCGAAAAAGCGACTCGGCGAATATTTCGGCAGCAATTTCCACATCACCACGTCGGGTAATTTCCGCACCCAGGCTTTGCTCAACGCCATGCTGGAAATCGGCAGCGACCGCATCATGTTCTCGACCGACTGGCCGTTCGAGAATGTCGATCACGCCGCGATCTGGTTCGACGCCTGCCCGATCAGCGAGACCGATCGTGTCAAAATCGGGCGGACGAATGCGCGACGGCTGTTCAAACTTGGAAATGACTGAGCGGACGGCGTTATTCGCGGAAGCAAAAATCTCACGTGTCGTGACAAATCGGCAACCACAGCGGGGCCAATAACGAGGTATTAATTCGAATATCGCGCTGTAACTCAGGTTTGTGAGCGTTATGAAAATTGTCGCGTTGGCGTTTGCCGTAATCTTTGCCTCGTTAACGGCGCCCGTTTTGGCGGCCGACATGGCGGTCAAAGCTCCTCCACCGTCGCCGATTTCCCCGGTCTACGATTGGTCCGGCTTCTATCTCGGAATCGAAGGCGGCGGCGGCTTCGGTTCGACCACCCACACCAACCAGCTATTCCCGAACGGAACTTCAACCTCGAGTGGGAAGCTCAACGGTGGCCTGATCGGTGGCACTTACGGCTACAATTGGCAATTCGGCCGTGTGGTTGCGGGGCTGGAAGGCGACGTGTCCTGGAGCGGCATCACTGACACATTTCCCGCCGGCGCCGGCGATCCAGGCTTTTGCACGGTGCCGGTTCCCTGTTACACGAATCTGGAATGGTTCGGCACGGATCGGGCGCGTCTTGGCTACGCGTTTGATCGAGTCTTGGTCTATGCCACCGGTGGCGTCGCTTACGGCGACGCACTCGCGACCATCAAGAATGCCGGCATCTTCGGCCTCGACAGTGAAACGCATCTGCGCGCTGGCTATGCGGTTGGCGGCGGCATCGAAGCGATGATTGCACCGAACTGGTCGGCGAAGCTTGAATACCTCTACATCGATTTCGGTAATCACGTCGGCTACGCGATCGTTACTCCGTCGCAACAGCCCGAGGACGTCTATTTGAACGCCAATATCGTTCGCGCGGGCATCAACTATCATTTCAGCGGACCGGTGGCCGCCAAATACTGACGCGCGCTAGCCCGCTTCGCGCAGCTTCACCGCGCCTTCGAGATCGACCGAAACGAGCTGCGAGACGCCGCGCTCGGCCATGGTGACGCCGTAAAGGCGGTTCATCCGCGCCATGGTGATCGGGTTATGGGTGATGATGACAAATCGGGTTTCGGTCGAGCGCGTCATCTCGTCGAGCAAATCGCAGAAGCGTTCGACATTGTAATCGTCGAGCGGCGCATCGACCTCGTCGAGTATGCAGATCGGCGCCGGATTGGTCAGGAACACGGCGAAGATCAAGGCAAGCGCGGTGAGCGCCTGCTCGCCGCCGGATAACAGCGACAGCGTCGCGGGCTTCTTGCCCGGCGGTTTCGCCATGATTTCCAGTCCCGCCTCGAGCGGATCCTCGCTTTCGATCAGTTGCAGTTCGGCGGTGCCGCCGCCGAACAACTCCGCGAACAGCTTCTTGAAATTGTCGTTGACGATCTTGAACGAAGTGAGGAGCCGTTCGCGGGCTTCATGGTTGAGGCTGTGGATGCCTTGGCGCAGCCGGCGAATCGCTTCGATCAGATCGTCGCGCTCGCTGGTGAGCTTGCCGTGCTGCTCTTCCACTTGGCGCAATTCCTGTTCGGCAAGCAGGTTGACCGAGCCGAGCCGCTCGCGTTCCTGCTTGATGCGCTCGATCTTGGACTCGACTTCTTCGATCGACGGCGCCTGAGCGTCCGGTTTGATCTCCGCCACCTCCGCTGCTGCTGCAGGCTCGACGCCAAGTACTTCGCGGATTTCATGCTCGATATCGCCAAGCCGGCGCCTAGCGGCGTCGTGGCGCTCTTCACAGCGCGCGGATTCGGCGCGCGCTTCGCCGACCGCTTCAAGCGCAAGGCGCGCCGCCTTGTCGGCATCGCCAAGCCTAGTTTCGGCCGCCGCCAGCCGGTCGGCGGCGGCGCGGCGTTCGCCGGTGGCGGTTTCGATTTCGCCGATCAGCGCCTGGCGCTGGCTGGCGAATTTTTGCGGCGCGCTTTGCAATTGAGTGCGCTCGCTGGCGGCTTCTTCGGTGCGCTGGCCGAGTGTGGCGATCTGCGCCGCCGCGTTGTTGTTGCGCTCGTTCCACTCTTGCCGTTCGGCCTCGATGGCGGCGAGTCGATGATTGGCCAATTCCGACTCGCGCGCGGTGGTCTGCGCTTGCGCCCGCAACTGGGCGCAAGTGCCTCGCTCGCGCGCGATCACTGCGTTGACCGCGGCTAGCTTGTTTTCGATCTCGGCGGCTGCGGGAAGTTCTGCAAGCGCCTTCTCGGCCTCACTGCGGGCAAGCTTCGCTTCCTCGCGGCCGGCGCCGATGCGCTGTTGCGCTTCCTTGAGCGCGGAAATGCGTGCGGCGTTGCGGCCGCTCTCGCGCTCAGCAGCCGCGTGATCTTCGCGCGCGGCATCGGTCACCCGCTGTGCTTCACGCCAGCGGCTGCGAGCCTCGGTCTCGGCAGCGGCCGCAGTGGCCAATGCTTTCTCGGCGGCTTCGACGATGCGCCGCTTGGCCTCGACATCGCTGCGTTCGCGCCCCAGTTCGCCGTCGATCGCTTGCACGCGGGCGCGTTGCGCCAGCCGTTGTGCCGCGCCGGTCGGAGCATGGGCGGCGACCGCAAAGCCGTCCCAGCGCCACACGTCGCCTTCCGGCGAAACGAGCCGCTGGCCGGGCTTGAGGAGCTTTGCGAGCTGCGCTCCGGTTGCGCGCTCGACGACGCCGATCTGGGCGAGCCGGCGCGCCAGCTCGGCCGGCACCTTCACATAGTGCGAGAGGGCCGTGACGCCGTCGGGCAGGCTTGGATCGGAGGGATCCGGCGCCGCGCCGGCCCAGTGCATTGGCGCGGAATCACCAGTCGGCGCATCGAGATCGTCGCCGAGAACGGCGCCGAGCGCCTTCTCGTAGCCCTTCGTCACCGTGATCGCGTCCATTACTGGCGGCCACAGATTCTTGCTTTCAACCGCCAGCAGTTTGCCGATGGTGCGGGCTTCGGTTTCGAGCCGCTGCACGTTTTTCTCCGCCGCGGCGAGCGGTGCGCGTGCGGTGTCGATCGCCTCGCGCGCCCGCTTATGTGCCGCTTCGGCCGCATGCGCGGCCTGCTCGGCTTGCGCCAGAGCCGACTGAGCGCCACCCAGAGTTTGTGCTAACGCCGACAAGTCCGGCGCGCCGGAATCGGTCGCGTTCAGTCCGGCGGCAATATTGGCAAACTCGGCGTCGAGCCGCGCCGCGCGCTCGCCATGATCGCGCAGGGCGACCTGGAGCTGATTGCGCCGCGCGGTGAGATCGGCCAGCGCGCCGGTCAGTTCGGCGAAGGACTTTTCCGATGCGGCCAACGCCGCATCCGCCGCCGCGACCTCGCTGTTGGCGCCGATAAGCCGCGCGTCGGTTTCCTGAGCTACGGTTTTGAGCGCCGTCTCTTCGGTCGAAAGCCGCTGAAGGGCGGTCTTGGCGTCAGCGGCCAGCGCCTGCTCGCGGGTAAGGTCGGCGGCGAATTGCGCGATGCGGCGGTCGAGCTCACCGATACGCTCCTTGGCGCGCGCCTCCTCGGCATCGAGTGTTTCGCGGGCGACGATAAGCCGTTGCAGTCCGGCGGCGGCTCTGGCTTCGGCCTCGCGCAGCGCCGGCAGCGCGGCGGCGATTTGCGCTTGTTGTGTCGAGGCCGAGGCCTGTTCGCCGGTGCGCGCGGCGACGACGCGGACGGCCTCATCCTTGGCCTTCTGCGTGTCGGCGACTTCGGTCAGCGTGGCGACCCAGCGCAAGTGCAGCAGCAGCGCTTCGGTTCGGCGCACCTGACCGGAAATGTTGCGGTAGCGCACCGCCTGCCGTGCCTGCGATTTCAGCGCCGCGGCTTGGGCAGCGAGCTGGCCGATGACGTCTTCGAGCCGCACCAGGTTTTGTTCCGCAGCCTTGAGCCGCAGTTCGGCCTCGTGACGGCGCGCATGCAGACCGGAAATGCCGGCAGCTTCTTCGAGCACGCGGCGGCGCTGATCCGGCCGCGCCTGAATGATCTCGCCGATGCGGCCCTGGTGCACCAGCGCCGGTGAACGCGAGCCGGTCGAGGCGTCGGCAAAGAGCATGGCGACGTCGCGAGCGCGCACTTCGCGGCCGTTGACGCGGAAGGTCGAGCCCTGTTCGCGCACGATGCGGCGCGACACTTCGAGCGCATCGAATTCGTTGAATGCGGCCGGCGCCGAGCGGTCGCTATTGTCGATGGCAACCGCAACTTCGGCATGGTTGCGCCCCGGCCGTTCTGTATTACCGGCGAAGATGACGTCATCCATCTCCGACGCGCGCATCGCCTTGTACGAGGCCTCGCCCATCACCCAGCGGACGGCTTCGACCAAGTTGGACTTGCCGCAGCCGTTCGGACCGACAACGCCGGTCAGTCCGGGTTCGATCTCGAAGTCGGTCGGTTCGACGAAGGACTTAAAGCCGATCAGGCGCAGCCGCGTGAGCTTCATTCGCTTGATATGCCCCGGTTCCTTGTTGCGGCAAAGAGAATCATAAACCGCCCGCGCCGAGAGAGTTCAGTCCATTGGCGCGGGGAGGGATGCCGCATCGGCGCGGAGAATGAATCGTCGGGACTCCAAGCGCAATAAGATGCGCAGAATTATCCAGACCTTCCCGTTGCCGGGCTCGCCCCGCGGCTCAGGACAACATCCCGAAATGATCCGGGTCCGGACGAAAAACCCTTATCCTGTCTTAAGATAGGGGTCGATCTCCTTCGATAACTGGTCCATCGACAGATCGCCGACCAGCTTCTTGCCGTTGATGAAGAACGTAGGCGTGGAATTGACCGCAAGCTTCTCGACGGCATGGTCGCGGACCTGCTGGATGCCGTCGAGGATCTTCTGATTCGCCAGGCACTGATTGAACTGGTCTTCGGTGAGGCCGAACTGCTTGGCGATCGTCTTCAACGGCTCGATCGGCTGCTGGACGACCCAATCCGGCTGCTTGGCGAACAGCGTCTCCACGATCGGCATGTATTTGTCCTTGCCGCCGCAGATCGCGACCATGAATCCGGCCGCGGCAAGCTGGTCGAGCGGGAAGGTCCGGAGCGTATAGCGCACCTTGCCGGTATCGATGTAACGCTTCTGCAGTTCCAGGAAGGTGGTCTCGGAGAAGTGCGCGCAGTGCGGGCACGTCATCGAAGCATATTCGATAATCGTCACCGGCGCCTTGTCCGAGCCGATCCACATATCGCCGTTGGGCCCGGCGTCTGCCAGATCGGCTGGCGACGGAGCATCGTCGGCCCACGCCGAACGCGTCATGGAGAGCGGAAAGCTGGAGACGATACCGGCCCCGGCGATGCCAAGCGCCGCGCCGGCTAGCAATAATTCACGACGATGCAGCGGCAAAGGAAACTCCTCGTTCGCTTGGAGAATTGTTGCGCCAGCAATGTGGCATTAGCGCGCCAGCGCGCCAAGCCCCTGCGGCAGAGCGGTCACAATCGCTTGACGGCGGCGCCGAGCCGCGCCAGCGCCGCCTTCAAGTCATCGTCGCCGACATCGGATAATGTTTCGGCAATACGCGCTGCCGCCACCGTGTCGGCGGCGCGCACGGCCCTGCGCTCGCCGTGCCGCAGCGGCGCTTGGCGCAGCGCGAGCCGCGCTACGGCGCGCCAGCCGAGGAAACGGTTGACGCGCTCGCAAATGACCCCGGAAAGATGCTGGATCTCGATCGCCGCCGGACCCTCGACGCGCAACACCAGCGTGCCGGGTTCGCGCTCTTGGCCGTCCGCCGGCCGCGTCCATTGAATTTTGAGCGGTTCGCTGTGGGCGGCGATTTCAGCGCCGGCGATCTCCGGCCAGCGCGTCACCAGTTCGGCCGAGGCAAAGCCCTGCCGCGCAAAGGTCTCGCCCACGACCTTGTTGGCAAGGTCGCGCAACGGTTTGGCAAAGGCGCGCGAGGGCTTGTTCATAAAGTGACGCTCTGTCATCGGTGCGGCTATGACCGTAGCAGGCAAGCATGCCTCACGACAGCGCGCGATGCGTCAGGCGCCGGTTTCATCACCGCAACCCACCGACCTGCTTACCTGGTACGACCGCCATCGCCGCCGACTGCCGTGGCGCGCGCCGCCCGCACAACGTAGCGATCCTTACCGCGTCTGGCTTTCGGAAATCATGCTGCAACAGACCACGGTCAAGGCGGTCGGTCCCTATTACGCACGGTTCCTGGAGCGCTGGCCAAATATCCGCGCGCTTGCGGCGGCGCCGCTCGATGACATCCTCAAGGCCTGGGCCGGGCTCGGCTATTACGCGCGCGCCCGCAATCTGCACGCTTGCGCCAAGGCCGTCGTCGAATGCCACGGCGGGAATTTTCCCGCGGACGAAACGGGCTTGCGCGATTTGCCCGGTATCGGCGCCTATACCGCTGCCGCCATCGCCGCGATTGCCTTCGATGCGCCGGCGACGCCGGTCGATGGCAATATCGAACGCGTCATTGTGCGGCTCTATGCCATTGCGACGCCGCTGCCCGCCGCCAAGCCGGAAATCCTTCGGCGCGCGCAGGTGCTGACGCCGCCGCGTCGCGCCGGCGACTTTGCCCAGGCACTGATGGATCTCGGCGCCACCATCTGCACGCCGAAGACGCCGGCTTGCGCGCTGTGTCCATGGAACGAAAGCTGCGCCGGTTTTGCGCGTGGCGATGCCGAAACTTTTCCACGCCGGGTGCCGAAACGGGAAGGCATTTTGCGCCGCGGCGCCGCTTTCGTTGCGCGCCGCGCCGACGGTTTCGTGCTGCTGCGGACGCGGCCGGCCAAGGGGCTCCTCGGCGGCATGACCGAAGTGCCGACCACCGAGTGGACGGCGGATTTTGATGAGAGCGGTGCGATCAAGGGCGCGCCGCGTTTCGGTTCGCGAAAATCAGTCAGGTGGCGCCGGAGGCTCGGCATCGTGCGCCATGTCTTTACGCACTTCCCGCTCGAACTGTCCGTCTACGAGGCCGAACTGCCGGCGCGAACGCCCGCGCCAAAGGGCACGCGCTGGGTCAAAATCGCGGAGCTTGCCGGCGAGGCCCTGCCGAGCCTGATGCGGAAGGTCTTGGCGCACGCATTGACTTCGGATCGAATAGAAAAAATCCAGCCGGGAAAGGACCCATCATGAAAATCGAACGTCACGAAACCGGGCCGCGCATGAGCAAGGCCGTCGTCCACGGCGACACGGTGTATCTCGCCGGCATCGTCGCCGATGCGCCCAAAGGCAAGAACACGGCCGAGCAGACGAAAAGCATCCTGTCGCAGATCGACGGCTTCCTCGCCAAGGCCGGCACCGACAAGAGCAAGCTCCTCTCGGCCAATATCTGGATCACCGACATGGCGAATTTCGCCGAAATGAACGCGGTCTGGGACGCCTGGGTGTCGCCCGGCAATACGCCGGCGCGTGCCACGGTCGAAGCCGGCCTCGCCTCGCCCGACTACAAGGTCGAGATCATGGTCGTGGCCGCGCGATGACGACACAGCCTGGAATACTTGCAATCTTCCACCATTGCCGCACAGGGAGTGAGGCAGAATTCGAAGCCTGGTATCAGAGCGAGCATCTCATCGAGCGGCTGGCGGTGCCGGGCTTTCTGTTCGGCCGCCGCTACAAGGGCATAGTGAGCACTCCCGGCTATTTCTGCTTCTATCTTGTCGAGACACCCGCGGTGCTGACGTCGAAGCCCTATCTGGAGCGGCTCGATAATCCCACCCCGATGACGCGCAAGATGATGTCGGACGTCTTCGTCGACATGAACCGTACCGTGTGCTCCCGCGTGACGCGGCGCGGCCCTTTCCGCGGTGCTTTTGCCGTGATCGCGCGATTCAACCAAAGACAGGATGACACGGCGCTCGCGGGCGCCTTGGAAAAATTTGCCGGCGACATCGCCGTCGCCCGCGTCGAAATCTGGGTCGCCGTCGATGCCGCCGGCATGCCGGTGTCGAAGGAAGAGCAATTGCGCGGCGGCGACAACAAGATTGCCGGTGCGTTGATGATCGAGACGCTCTTCCAGGAAGATGCGGAAAAGATCGGCGCGCAGTTGGTCAAGCAATTCCCGCAAGCCGATATCGGCATCTTTGGCGCGCTCTGCGAAATCGGCAGGAGCGACTTATGAAAGCGCTGCTGCCACTGGCGGAAACAATCGCGCCGCGCTTGATCGCACGCCGCGAGACGATCGCGGTTGCCGAGTCGTCGACCGGCGGGTTTATCGCCGCGGCTTTACTGGCCGTGCCGGGCGCTTCGGCCTACTTTCTCGGGGGCGCCGTCATCTACACGAAAACATCGCGCGCTGCCCTGCTCGGCATCGGCGACGCGGACATGGTTGGCTTGCGGCCGGCGACCGAAGCCTACGCGCTGCTCTTGGCGCGGCGCATGCGCGAGAAGAACGGCGCGATCTGGGGCCTTGGCGAAACCGGCGCGACGGGACCGACCGGCAACCGTTACGGCGATCCGGCGGGTCACACCTGTATTGCAGTTGTGGGTCCCGTCGAGCGCGCGATCACGTTGCGCACCGGCAGCGCCGACCGGCTTTCCAATATGGATGCGTTTGCCAAACGCGCGCTTGAACTGCTGGTAGAGGTTATACCCGCGGCGTAGCCGGCGGCTTTACTCGGCGGCTTGCGCCATTTCCGAGCGCACGATGGCGCGGAAGTCGTCGATCAGCGTCAGCCCCTTCGGCGTTTCCACGTGCCAAAAAGTCCAGCCGTTGCAGGCTTCGAGCCCTTGGGCGAGCGCGCCGATGCGGTGGATCGAGCCCACCGTGTCTCCGAACGCCAGCGCGCCGTCGGCGCGAACCAGCGCCCGGTGCCGCCGCTTAGCGTCGACGAGTTTGATGCCGGGCGAAATCATGCCGCGCTCGATCAGGGCGGCGAACGGCACGCGCGGCGCTTCGCGCGCGGTCATGAATGTCGCCAACGCCGGTTCGGCGAGCGGTTCGACCGCGGCAATGCGTTTGTCTGCCGCCGCGGCATATTCCGCTTCGCGCTCGACGCCAACAAAGCGCCGGCGCAGGCGGCGCGCCACGGCGCCAGTGGTGCCAGTGCCGCAGAATGGGTCGAGCACGAGATCGTCAGGTCGCGACGCGGCAAGGATCACGCGCGCCAGCAGGGCCTCCGGCTTTTGCGTCGGATGCAGTTTCTTGCCATCGTGGCCTTTGAGCCGTTCCTCGCCGGTGCACAGCGGAATGAACCAGTCTGAGCGCATCTGGATGCCGTCGTTGCCCGCCTTGAGCGCCTCATAGTTAAACGTGTAATCGCGCTTTTCCGCATCGCGCGCCGCCCAGATCAGCGTCTCATGTGCATTGGTGAAGCGGCGGCCGCGGAAATTCGGCATCGGGTTGGATTTGCGCCAGACGATGTCGTTGAGGATCCAGAAGCCCATGTCCTGGAGCACGGTGCCGACGCGGAAAATATTGTGATAGGAGCCGATCACCCACAGCGTGGCAGAAGGCTTCATCACCCGGCGGCAGGCGGCGATCCAGGCGCGGGTGAAATCGTCATAGGCTGAGAAGCTCGCGAACTTGTCCCAATCGTCGTCGACGGCGTCGACGCGCGAATCGTCGGGCCGTTTAAGATCGCCCTGGAGCTGCAGATTGTACGGCGGGTCGGCAAAGACGAGGTCCACGGATTGGGCCGGGAGCTTCGTCATCTCGGCAACGCAATCGCCGACGAGAATGCGCGCGGACGCCTTGATTTGGGACTCAATACTCACGCGGGGCGTCCTGACGGACGCCCCGCGACGCGACACAACCATGACTCAGAACTCTGACTCAGGCGACGCGGGTCGGCGACGCGGGACCTACAAACCGACGACCGGGAGAATGCCGCCCCAAGGTAAAAAACGCGTTACTGAAAATCGCGTGGCACTAGGCAATAAATGCCGGGAAACACTTGGTTAATTGAATGTGTGCGCGGCGCTTTTTCTGCTCTAAAATGAGCCCTGCCACGCCGGATTTGCGAAGGAGAACGACACATGCGTTGGGATGATTTCCGCCGTAGCACCAATGTCGCGGACGAGCGCGGCGCATCCGGCGGTGGCTTGCCAGGCGGCGCCGGCGGTCTTGGCATCGGCACCATCATCATTCTCGGCCTGATCGGCTGGGCGCTCGGCATCGATCCGAGTGTCTTGATCAACGGCGCGCAGATTCTTTCCGGCGGCGGCGTGCCTTCGCAACAGACGAGCCAGGCGCCGATTGCCGACGACGCCCAAACCGCCTCGACCAAGGACTTTGTCGCCGCGGTGCTCGGCGACACCGAAGACCGCTGGACCGAAATATTCGCGGCGGCCGGCAAGACCTATCATGCGCCACGGCTGGTGTTGTTCTCCGGCGCGATCCAGGGAGGCTGCGGCATGGCGCGGTCAGCCATGGGTCCGTTCTATTGCCCCCAGGACCAGCAGGTCTATCTCGATATGTCGTTCTTCGAGGATTTGCAGAACAAGTTCGGCGCCTGCGCCAACGAGAACGCCTGCCATTTCTCGGAGGCCTACGTGATCGCCCATGAAGTCGGCCACCACGTGCAGGACGAACTCGGCATTCTGCCGCGCGTGACCCAGGCGCAGCAGGCGGCCAACAGCCAGTCCGACGTCAACGCCTTGCAGGTACGCATCGAATTGCAGGCGGATTGTTTTGCCGGCGTTTGGGCGAACCACGCGCAGCAAAAGCACAGCTTCCTCGAAGCGGGCGACGTCGATCAGGCCTTGCAGACTGCTTCCGCGATCGGCGACGACCGGCTGCAGAAGGAGATGCAGGGTTATGTCGTGCCCGACAGCTTCACCCACGGCACGTCGGAGCAGCGCAAGCGCTGGTTTTCCAACGGCTTTAATTCCGGGCAGGTTTCGGCCTGCAATACGCTGTCGGCGAATTCGCTCTGACCGCCTCTCCCCGCGCGCCGGGAGAGGGAGTAAGATACTTATCGGAATGTTTGTCGCGTGAAGGTCTGTGTATGCCCGGAGTTGATGAGTCCAAGCAGTTTGTGCCGCTGAAAATCGCGGTGCTGACGGTTTCCGATACCCGCTCGCTCAAGGAAGACAAATCGGGCGCGCTGCTGGTGCAGCGCATCGTCTCCGCCGGTCATTTTGTCTCCGAGCGCAGCCTCGTCCACGACGATATTGACGCCATCCGTGCCCGGGTAAAGGCCTGGATCGCCGATCCCATGATCGACGTCATCATCACCACCGGAGGCACCGGCTTCACCGGCCGCGATGTGACCCCGGAAGCCGTCGAGCCGCTGTTCGAGAAGAAGATGGACGGCTTCTCGGCGCTGTTTCTGGTGATCAGCTTCCCAAAGATCGGCACCTCGGCGATCCAGTCGCGCGCCACCGCGGGTGTCGCCGGCTCGACCTATATTTTCTGCCTGCCCGGCTCGCCCGGCGCCTGCAAGGACGCTTGGGATGAAATCCTGGTCCATCAGCTCGATTACCGCTACGGGCCGTGCAACTTCGTTGAGATCATGCCGCGGCTCGATGAGCATTTGCGCCGCGAGAAGGCCAAGGGCGCGACGGTGTAGTGCACGTCCGTCATTCCGGATCGCCGCGAAGCGGCGATCCGGAATGACGATCTGACTTATAAATCTAAATCCCAGTGTTCGCTGACCACCGGCCGGCCCCAGCTCTTGTGCTTCTCGCTGCGCATCAGCTTGAATCCCGCCTTCTGATAAATGTGCCGCGCGGTGGTGAGCACGCTGTGCGTCCATAATGTGATCTTCTTGTAACCGGCGCGGCGGGCGAAGCGGATCGCCTCGTTGGTGAGCTTGGCGCCAAGGCCGAGGCCGCGCGCTTTCGGATCGACCAGAAGCAGCCGGATGCGGGCGATGCTGCTGTCGGTGTCCTTGGCAAGGAAGATGCAGCCGACATTCTCGCCGTCCATCTCCGCGATCCAGCCGCGTTCGCGCTTGGCATCGAATTTGTTGGCGAAGTCGGCGATGATTTGCGCACAGACGCCTTCGAACGGCTCGGTCCACTGATAGTCCTGCGCGTAGAGTTCGGCATTGCGTTTGACCACCCAGCCAAAATCGCCGGGTTTCGGCGCGCGCAGTGTATAGCGGCGCTCAGGTGCCGCCGCCTCTGGCTTGCCGCCGAGCAGCGTCTGGATCGTGGTCATGGCCTCAATCAGCCGCAACTGATCCGCAGGTTTGAGCTTATCGAGCATCGCCCCGGTTTCGCGCTGCGACCGCCGCTCGAGCGGCGCGTAGGCTTTGCGGCCGCGCGGCGACAGCGTCAGATGACTTTGCCGGCCGTCGCTCGCCGACGCCTCGCGTTGCACCAGACCGCGCTTTTCGAATTGGCGGAGCACCCGGCTCAGATAGCCGGCATCGAGATCGAGCGCGCGGCCGACATCGCTTGCGGTCGGCGCGCGGCCGCCGGCGATCTCGTAAAGCACGCGCGCCTCGCCGAGCGAGAACGGGCTGTCGAGAAAGTGTTTGCGCAACACACCGATCTGCCGGGTGTAGAAGCGGTTGAAGCCGCGCACCGTTGCGATGCGCGCTTCGGCAATGCCATGCTCGCGGTCCCGGGCCATACCGGAAGGTTCAACCAGATACTTGACTTAGTCAAGTATCTCTGGGGCAGCAAAGGCCTGGGTCGAAAGCCTGGCGATCCGTCCCCGGCCGATGCGGCGCAACAGGTCGGCCTCGGGATCGAGCGCCCGCTCGGAATGGCCGTTGAGCGCCTGATAGAACCGGCTCGCGATCAAGAGTCCCTGTTCGGGGCGCGGCAGGCCGCCGAGCATGGCGGAAATCAGCGCCAGAAGTTCGTGCAAGCTCGCCTCGGCCGGCCCGCCGCGGCGAAACACGGCGGCCTGCCCGTAGCGCGCGGGCTGCTGCACAAAGCGGCCGATTTCGCCGGTCCATGGCGCGTCGAGTACCGTTCCCGGACGGATGAACATGAGCCAGGGCGCGCGCGCCGCCGCTGCGGCGGCCTTCAGCCGTCCCCCGAGCGACCCCTGGACCACGATGAAATTGCAGCCGGCGACATCGGCGACCTGCGCCGTCTCGTCCTGCGAGCCAGCATCGGCTACCAGCACCTCGCTGATCAGTCCGGCGGTGGCGCCTGGCACCAGCGCGGCGAGCGTCGGCACCAGCGTGCGGTCGGAATTCTCGGTCGGAATGATGACAGTCAACATTGCCGTTCCATTAGACCGGCAAGTTCCGTTTCCCAAGACTGAGACATGACCAAAGCTGTCGATCACGCAAATTTGTTCTTGTTTTGTTCGCTAAGCCACGTTAGCTTTCAAGCCAAGAGCCTCAAACGAGTCGTTCGATGAGTTCCGCATCCGCGTTGAAACGCCCGCCGGCGTCGCTGCCCTCCACGCCGGCGGGCGAGTTGGGTACCGCAGTCGACCGTGAGCGACGCCGCGGCCGCGGCACTGTGTCGAACGCCTCCGGCCGCTTCGAGCCGCTCGCCCGCGTCACCTTCGATGACGGCTGGCAGCGCCTTGAGGATCTGCCGCCGTTTAAGACCACGGTCACGGCCGACGCGACGCGCAAGATCATCGCGCGGAACGACTCGCCGGATATTTCCTTCGATCAATCGATCAACCCTTATCGCGGCTGCGAACACGGCTGCGTCTATTGCTATGCGCGCCCGACGCACGCCTATCTCGGCCTATCGCCGGGGCTCGATTTCGAATCAAAACTGTTCATGAAGCCGAACGCGCCGGAATTGCTGGAACGCGAATTGTCGGCGCCGGGCTACGTGCCGAAAATCATCGCGCTCGGCAGCAATACCGATCCCTATCAGCCGATCGAGCGGCGCTATCAAATCACCCGCCGCATCCTCGAAGTTTTGGAGCGCGCCGGCCATCCGGCCGGCATCGTGACGAAATCGGCGCTGGTATTGCGCGATCTCGATATTCTGGCGCGCATGGCGAAGCGCGATCTGGTCAAGGTTGCGATGTCGGTCACGTCCCTCGATCCGAAACTGGCGCGGGTGATGGAGCCGCGCGCCCCGACGCCACAGCGCCGGCTCGACGCCTTGCGGCAACTCGTAGCCGCCGGCGTGCCGACTTCGGTGCTGGTCGCGCCGGTCATCCCGGCGATCAACGATGCCGAGCTCGAGCGCATTCTCGAAGCGGTCGCGGAGACCGGCGTGCGCAGCGCCGGCTATGTGCTGCTTCGCCTGCCGCTGGAGATACGCGACCTGTTCCATGAATGGCTGACCGAGAATTTTCCCGATCGCGTTGCGCATGTGTTCAAGCTCATCCGCGATACCCGCGGCGGCAAGGACTACGATTCGACCTTCGGCAAGCGCATGACCGGCTCCGGCCCGATTGCCTGGATGATCGGCCGCCGCTTCGAAGTCGCCTGCGAACGGCTCGGCTTTAATCTGACCAGCGCGAAGACCACGACCGATCACTTCCGACCGCCGCGGCCGGCCGCCGAGCAGCTCGCTTTGTTCTAATCCCCGCAATTCTTTCCGACCGTTTGCCTGCGTTGCAGCTTGCCCCATCGCTCGTCATCATGGCGGCATGAGTCGCAATGGAACCGCCGCAGCAAGACTGCCGCTCGACGAAGAAATTCCACGGCCGACGTTCCGCCGCGAGCGCGCGGCGATGAAACGCGGCGTGTGGCCGGTTGCCGGTTGCGATGAAGCGGGCAGGGGACCGCTCGCCGGGCCGGTGGTCGCAGCCGCCGTCATTCTCGACCCCGACAATGTTCCACGTGGGCTCGACGATTCAAAACGGCTCACGCCGGAGCGGCGCGAAGTTTTGTACGAGCGCATCTGCGCTCGCGCTCAGGTCGCAGTGGCATTGGCGCCGCCGGCGCGGATCGACCGTGACAATATTCTGCGCGCGTCGCTATGGGCGCTCGCGCGCGCCGTGGGTGCGCTGCCGGTCAAGCCGCGCCTCGTCTTTGTCGACGGCCGCGACAGGATCGACACTGGATGCGACTGCGAGGCCGTGGTAGGCGGCGATGGTCTTGTGGCCTCAATCGCCGCGGCCTCGATCGTCGCCAAGGTCACGCGCGACCGGCTCATGGCGTGCCTCGGTGCCGCGCATCCCGGTTACGGCTTCGAGCGCCATATGGGCTATAGCGTGCCCGAGCATTTTGCCGCTCTCGATAGGCTCGGCCCCACGATCCATCACCGCCGCTCGTTCTCGCCGGTCGCCGGTGCGCTCGGCCTCACCGATAATGAAATCGATATCGTGGTCACCAGCGTATTGCCCCTCTAGCTCCGCCGCCGTATAGGGCCTGCGCCACCTCGCCCCGCAGGTGGAAGAGCGAGCGCCCGGCCCGATGTTTTACGCACCGCTTTACATCGAAATGCTGCGCTCGCGCCCGCAGCTCGTGTTCTGGCTCGCCACGCTGGCGCAAGCCGTCCTATGGATCCTGGTGCCGGTACTATTCTACGCGGCGCCGCCCACCGGACTGGCGCAGCTTCTCGCCGTCGGACACGAATTCCGCTTCGACGCCGGTGTTGGGCCGCCGCTCGCTTATTGGCTCGCTGAAATTGCATTTCGTATCGCCGGGTTGTTTGGCGTCTATGTGCTGGCGCAGCTCTGCGTGGTCATGACCTATTGGTGCGTGTTTGCGCTCGGCCGCGCCATGGTCGGGCCGACGCATGCGGCGATCGCCGTGCTGCTGATGGCCGGGATTTCCCTGTTCACCGTACCGTCGCCGGATTTCGGCGCGCCAATCCTCGCCATGGCGCTGTGGTCGGTCGTGCTGCTGCATTACTGGGAAGCGGTGATGCAGAACGACCGGCGATCCTGGTACGTGCTCGGGGCCGCAGCGGCGCTGCTTCTGCTTACGTCGGATGCGGCGCTGCTGCTCCTTGGCACGCTCGTCGTGTTCACCGCAGTGACTGAACGCGGCCGCGCCGCGCTTGACGCGATCGAAGCCTGGTACGTGGCGGTCGCGCTCGTCGTCTTTCTGTTCCTGCATCTGGTCTGGCTGCTCGGTCTAAGCGACAGCCTTGAGCCCGTGCTTGCAAGCTTGCGTCATGCCGCGCTTGCCGGGGCCAACACATCGTTGTGGCTGCGGCTTCTTGCTGCGCTCGTCCTCGCCCATGCCGGGGTGTTCATTCTTGTGGTGCTGGCGGACGGCTGGCCGCGCCTGCGCACCCTCCCGGTGCAGCCGCTCGCGCGCAAGCCGGTCGATTCATTTGCGCTGACATTCGTCAAAGTGTTCGCGCTGGTGCCTGGCCTGCTCGCGACGATCGTTGCAGTCATTGGCGGCAATTCGCAGCCGATCGGCGGTTCGGCGCCGCTGGTCGTACTATCGGGGCTCGCTATCGTCATCGCCGCGGGCGACAGCATCACGCTTTATCATCAGCGCATTCTCGGTTTCGCCTGGACCGGGCTTCTGTTCGTGCCGGCGATTTTCGTTCCGGTCCTGATCCTGCTGTTGCCGTGGACCACCGGCACCGAACTCAACGTGGCGCAGCCGGCGAAGGCGATTGGGCATTTTTTCGCGGATAGTTTCGAACGGCGGACCGGAGAGCCGCTTGCAGTGGTCACTGGCGACCGCCGTCTCGCGGCGCTGGTCGCGCTCGCCGCGCCGAGCCGTCCGAGCGTTTTCTTCGACGCCAATCCGGCGCGTTCGCCGTGGGTTACTGCCGACGACATTCGCAAGAAAGGCGCGGTCGTGGTTTGGCTCTCCGCCGACCCGACGCCGGCGCCGCCACCCGATATCAAGGCCCATTTCCCCGATCTGGTACCCGAGGTACCGCGCGCCTTCGACCGGCCGGTGCAAGGCAGGCTGCCGGTCTTGTGGATCGGCTGGGCCGTGATCAGGCCGGGCAGCGTCGCGGCGGCAAAATGAGCCCCGCCGCAGTAGCTAGTGATAGGTCGCGCCCTCGGCCACTTTGCCGCGGAACAGCCAATAGGTGAGCGCGGTGTAGCCGAGGATCATCGGCAGCAGCACCAGAGTTCCGACCAGCATGAAGAGCTGGCTCGACGGCACGGCGGCGGCATCCCAGATCGTCAGCGACGGCGGTACGAGATACGGAAAGCTCGAAATCACGAGCCCGACATAGCCGAGCAAGAAGAGCGCGATGGTCGCAAGAAACGGCGCAAATTCACGGCGCGCGCGGATCCATCGCCATGCGCCGAATGCAATCAGCGCGGTGACGACCGGAATCGGCGCGAGGTAAAAGATGTTCGGCGTCGTCAGCCAGCGCTGGCCGATCCGCGGGAAGGCAAGCGGCGTGTAGAGACTCACAGCCACCATGAAAACCAGGACAGCGGCGAGGAACTCTTCGGCGTGCACCGCGGCGCGCCGCGCCATTTCGCCGTCGGTCTTCATCATGAGCCAGGTCGCGCCAAGGAGCGCATAGCCGGCCACCACGCCGAGCCCGCACATGATGCAGAACGGAGTAGCCCAGTCGAACGGTCCGCCGGCATAGGCGCCGTTCTCGACCTTTACGCCCTGGACAAGTCCGCCGAGGACCAATCCTTGGCATAGCGCCGCAATCGTTGAGCCGGTGGCGAATACCGCGTTCCAAAACGGCTTGCGCTGCGCCATGCCGCGGAACTCGAACGTCACGCCGCGCAACACCAGCGCCAGCAACATTACGATGATCGGCAGATAGAACGCCGGCATGATGATTGAATAGGCGCGCGGAAAAGCGACCAGCAGCCCGCCGCCGCCAAGCACCAGCCAGGTCTCGTTGCCGTCCCAGAAGGGCGCGATCGAGGCCAGCATCCGGTCGCGGTCGGCATCGTTTCTGGCGAACGGAAACAATATGCCGAGGCCGAGGTCGAAGCCGTCGAGGAGGACATAGAGCGCGACGGCGACGCCGATCAGCGCGGCCCAAATCAGTGGCAGCACGGTGGTGATGTCGGCGCTTGCAGTCATGTTGGCGATCATGGCGCGCCCTCGAATGTCGGATGGCCGGCGGCGAGATGCGGCATCGCCTCAGGCAGCGCCGTCACATCGATGCCGCGGGCGATGAGGCGATTGATGAAATAGATGCCGAACGAGAACACGACGCCGTAGACCAGAATGAACAAAGCGAGCGTCACGGCGACGCTGCTGCCCGGCACCGGCGACACTGCATCGGCGGTGCGCAAAATGCCCTGCACGATCCACGGCTGACGGCCGGTTTCGGTCACAACCCAGCCGGCCAGCACGGCGACAAAGCCGACCCACCAGGTGTTGGCGACGATTTTCAGGTACCAGCGTGTCTCGAACAGTTTGCCGCGCCACAGCAACCAGGCGCCGAACAATGCTGCAGCCATCATGTACAGGCCGATGCCCACCATGATGCGAAAGCCGAAGAACACGTTCGGCAGCGGCGGCCGATCCTCCGCCGCCACGTCGTTCAACCCGGGAAACAGACCGTTCCATTGCCGCGTAACAAGGAGCGAGCCGACATGCGGTAGTGAGATCGAATAGAAATTGCTCTGTGTGTTCTCGTCAGGCCACGCGAAGAACTCGAATGCCGACGGCTGGCTGCCATCCCAATGCGCCTCCAT
>Ga0181537_10000457_pt1 | contig 38550 bp, 32 predicted proteins | sample PEATcosm2014_Bin_39_FD_119765 | JGI IMG/M metagenome (GOLD analysis project Ga0181537, IMG submission 119765) | Peatland microbial communities from MTU Mesocosm Facility, Houghton, MI, USA - PEATcosm2014_Bin23_10_metaG | ecosystem: Environmental > Terrestrial > Soil > Wetlands > Peat | place... | reverse complement strand
GACCGCGGCGGACGACCCGTTGAAACTCCTGGACGCGAGGATCACCAATTCGGTCAAGTGTCTTCCGCCGGCGAATAAACCTTTGCCTTTGGAAATCAAGCTCTGCAACTCCTTTCTTCGTGCAGAACTGCAACAGAGCACCGAGGTACGGGCGATCCTGGCGCTGGGGGCCGTCGCCCATGCGGCCGTGCTGCGGGCGTGCGATCTGCCGGCCGGGGCGCATCCTTTTGCCCATGCGGCGGAACACTCGCTGGGCGGCGATCGAGTGCTGGTGGATTCCTATCACTGCAGCCGCTACAACACCCAGACCCGCCGGCTCACCACCTCCATGTTCGAGCAGGTCATCGGCAGGGCACGGGACCTCGCACTCGCGGCACGGCCGGGATGAACGAGGGGGCAGCACCCGCGCCGCCCTTCGACGCGAAGTCCTTCGTCGACAGTCTGCCGGGCCGCCCGGGCGTCTATCGCATGCTGGATGCGAACGGCGAGATTCTATACGTCGGCAAGGCGCGCAGTCTCAAAAGCCGGGTCGGCTCCTACTTCCAACCGAGCAACGTGCAGCCAAAAGTCCAGGCGCTGGTCGCGAAGACCGCGGCCATGGAAGTCACCATCACGAACTCCGATACCGAGGCGTTGCTGCTCGAATACAATCTGATCAAGAAGCATCGGCCGCGCTTCAACGTGGTGCTGCGCGACGACAAGAGCTTTCCCTATCTGCACGTCGAAACGGAGCACGAGTTCCCGCGCCTGACGTTCTACCGCGGATCGCGCAAGCAGCCGGGGCGCTACTTCGGGCCTTACCCCTCGGCGGGCGCGGTACGCGAGACCCTGCAGCAGGTGCAGAAGCTGTTTCGGCTGCGCAATTGCGAGGACACGTATTTCGCGAACCGGTCGCGGCCGTGCCTGCAGTTCCAGATCCAGCGCTGCACGGCGCCCTGCGTGGGACTGATATCGCGCGAGGATTACGCGCGCGACGTGGCGGCGGCGATCAAGGTGCTCGAGGGGCGCAACGATGAGGTGAGACAGGACTTGGGAAGGCGCATGGAGGAGGCCGCGCAACAGTTGAAGTTCGAGGATGCCGCGCAGCTGCGCGACCAACTGGCGAAGCTCAAAGCCGTTCAAGCGCAGCAGATCGTCACCGCGGACATCGAACATGATGCGGACGTGATCGCCGTCGCCGCCGGCGGCGGCGAATACTGCGTGGCCCTGATGTTCATTCGCGGCGGGCGAAGCTTGGGCAGCACGACGTTTTTTCCCAAGGCGCCCCTTGCCGAGCTGCCGGAGGTTCTCGGCGCCTTCGTCGCCCAATACTACCTCGACCGGGAGTCGCCGCCGGAAATCATCGTCGGCTCGGAATTCGATGAAATGGCGCTTCTCGAGACGGCGCTCGCGCAGCGCTCCGGGCACAAGGTGCGCATCGCCTCGCAGGTGCGCGGCATTCGCGCGCGCTGGCTGCAGATGATGCAGGAGAACGCGGCACAGGCGCTCGCCATGCGCGGCCTGGCGCGCGCCAGCATCGAGTCGAGCCTGGAGGATCTGCGGGACGCGTTCGACCTTGCGGAAACGCCGGCCCGAATCGAGTGCTTCGACATCAGCCACACGGGCGGCACCGACACCGTGGCCTCATGCGTGGTGTTCGGCGAGGAGGGCCCGCTCAAGGGGGACTATCGGCGCTTCAATATCAGCGGGATCCAGCCCGGCGATGACTACGCCGCCATGTACCAGGCGCTCACCCGGCGCTACAAGCGCGTGCGCGACGGCGAAATCACGGCTCCGGATGTATTGCTCATCGATGGCGGCAAGGGACAGCTCGCCGAAGCGGCGCAGGTGCTCGATGAGCTCGGAGTGGCGGGAATCACCTTGATCGGCGTCGCCAAGGGCGCCGAGCGGCGGCCGGGCCAGGAGCAACTGTTCTTGTTGGGCCGCGATGCGCCCACTATACTGGCTGCGGACTCGCGGGCACTGCACCTGATTCAGCGCGTGCGCGACGAAGCGCACCGTTTCGCGATCACGGGACACCGGCGCAAGCGGGCCAAGCGCCATAGCCAGTCGATACTGGAAACCATTCCGGGCCTGGGGCCCGTAAAAAGGCGCGAATTGCTGAAACAGTTCGGCGGCTTGCAGGGGATTATGCGTGCGGGGGTTGAGGATTTCATACAAGTCCGCGGGCTCGGGCGCGACCTCGCCGAGGTAATCTATGAGCACCTCCACCCCGGGCGCTGACCATCGATCGCATTGGAATGTGCCGAATACGCTGACGTGGCTGCGCATTTCGATGATTCCCGCCATCTTCGCGCTGTTCTACCTGCTGCCCTATCCATGGGCGGATCCCGCAGCCTGCGCAGCCTTCGCGCTTGCGGGCATTACCGATACCTTGGACGGCTACTACGCACGCAAGCTGGGCCAAACCTCGCGCCTGGGCGCATTCCTGGATCCCGTCGCCGACAAGCTCATCGTCGCCGCCGCATTGGTGCTGATCGTCAGCAAGGACCCCCGCTGGTTCGTGGTCATCGTGTCGGTGGTGATCATCGGCCGCGAAATCGCGGTGTCGGCGCTGCGCGAATGGATGGCGGAGATCGGCGCGCGCAGCCGCATCAAGGTGTCGCTGCTGGCGAAGTACAAAACCATCATGCAGATCGTGGGGCTGTCGCTGCTGCTGTTCCGGCAGAATCTGTTCGGGATCATTCCCACCTACAACCTCGGGCTGGTACTGACCGGGATCGCGGCGGTGCTCACGCTCTGGTCGATGGTTCAGTACCTGCGCGTGGCGTGGCCGGAATTGCGCGGCAGCGCCGAGTTATAGAGCGGAATTGCCGGATAGTTCAAGGCGTTAGCGGCGTATTGCCGTGGGTGCTTCTTGACTCCGGGCGGCGGGGCCCTACAATTGCGCGTCTGTTCAGCGCGGGAATAGCTCAGTTGGTAGAGCGCAACCTTGCCAAGGTTGAGGTCGCGAGTTCGAGCCTCGTTTCCCGCTCCAAAATTTTTTCGCTGGTCGCGAACTAACTCCGCCTCGCAGCAGTGCTCGAAGCAGGCCCCCTATGATTTGCCTCGTTTTTTCACGATCGCATAGTCCGCCAGCTCCTCGCGAACCGCGTTACGCATTGCTTGAACGAAATATTCCCCTTCGACGGCACGACGCAAGGTATCGTTGATCAGAGTCTGGTATCCACGTTCGCCGGCAATTGCCTTGTAGCGGGCGATGATCGGCGCATCGAGCATAATGCTGATCCGCTGCTTCGCAATTCGTCCACGTACGGCCTTTTGCCATTCGCCCCGACTTACATTCTGTTTTCCGACACGGAACTCGGCACGGTCAAAATGCGCTTGCGACAGCGCGGGTGCATCGTCCTCAGAAATACCCAACGTTTTGGTAGTAGATGTCTGTTTCATTGCTATCGGCCTTTCGCATCGAAATTATTCGGATCGTCTCTTCGTTCTCAACGTGGACAATTAGTACGACGAGGTAATCGAGGAGCCCGACCCCAATCATGCGCTGCTCGCCGTAATCGATCCGAGTGTCCTCGAATAACATCATGGGTCCCGCGAATACCTTCTCGGCGTCCGCAAAGTCGAGCCCGTGCTTGGCAAGATTTGCCTGTCTTTTCGGCTCGTCCCAGCTGAACTTCACCGCCAAAGTATACATACGATTATATATATTAGCAAATACGTTTGCCGTGCTGTAAATCTCGACGATACTCGCCGATCTCAGCAATCGGATCGCTCGGTACCAATCGATCGCCTCGGATGACATGGGCTGATGAGGAATGAGAGAATTTGGGGGTGAGCCTCGTTTCCCGTTCCATTTCGAACTTCGCCGGCCTCGATTTGAACGCCATGCCATCGCTCACCCGCGGCGAGGCGAGGGCACATCGCGCACCGCTGGTCGTCGCCACCGCTGAAAGTTTGCGCGGCTATGGCCGAACCGTCGCGGAGTTTGCTCGGGAGCCTGTAGCGATAGTCACCTGGCCTCAGCCGGGCTGGCGCCCGATCGTACCGGGCACGGGCAACGAGGGCGGTGTCGCCGAGGACCGCTTTGTGATGGAGCGGCGAGGCGAGGTGCAGCATGCCGTCAACCTGGCCGTCGGGCGAAGCTACATTACCGGGTGGTTTGCCGATCCGGCGATCGCTTCGGAAGGGCGCGCGGCGTGCGACACCAGCCGCATCTACACGCATGAGGCGAACTACCATCCTGATGGGGGCCAGGTATTTTCCCCGCGCGACCGTGCCGCCTTCGTCGCACTGCTCGCCAGACCCGGCGACAATGTGCGGCCCGCGGATTTCGTCGCCTTCTACTGCGACGGCTCGTTCGGCATCCATATCGATCCGGGAGTCTGGCACCAGCCGGTGTTTCCGCTCGGCGCGGCGGCCAACTTCGACAATAAGCAGGGACGAGTTCACGCCTGTGTCGCCGTGGATTTTATCAGCGAATTCGGTTGCTACCTCGAAGTGCCCTTGACGCCGGGTTGAGCCTTGACCGGCACCGTTTCCCTGTCAACGGGAAGCTTGCAGTTCCTCGAATCGCGCGCGCTGGGCCGGGCTGAGCAAGGCGATGACATCGCGGTGCAGGCCCTCGCGGTTGTCGGCCCAGCGGCTCGCGCTCGTGGCCCGCTCGGCGGTGAGTTTGGCGTAGAGGGGATCCAGCGGTGTCGTTTTGGCGATCATTTCGTCAACGTCGTGTTCCCACTTGATGAGCACGGCGGCGCCGGCGTCGGCCCTCTCGACGGCGTCATTCAGCTGAGCTTGCTGCTGCGCAGAGAGATTCAACTTGCCGGTGATTTTCAGAAGGTCCGGGGCACCGGCCACGAAGTGGTGGTCGTTGTCCAAGGTAGCCGCCTCCGACGAGACGCCGGAGTCGGCAGACGAGGTCGAGCCCACCACGGTGGTATCGACGTGAGTGCGCGGTGGTTGCTGGGCATCATTGGCATTCGGGGGCTCATCGGCACGCGGGGGATCATCGGCAAACGCCGTGACAGTGGCGATACCGAGGATGGCTGCTGCGGCCAACAATGTATGTTTCATAGGTGAGTACCTCAGTGCTCTGCCGCCAGACTAATCCAAATACGGCTCGAGTGGGTGCAACTGCGCGCTATCCCACAGACGATCGCGTCGGCGGACTACAACGCCAGGCGCGCGTCGCTGCAACGCCGATGGCCGGGTTCAAAGCCAAACCCGCCGGGATTCCTAAGATCACCGTCACTTGTGGCGAATTAACAACAATAAATAATCAGCTGTTTGAATCGCATGTATATGTATAATCAAGCAATAGCACCGACGTCTCGTGACGCGCGTGCATTCGCGCGACAGCTGTACGCGCGACAGCTGTAAAAGAGCAAAGGGAGCAGGGAAATGATTTCAATAATGCCGAGAGGCAAAATCGCGCATGCCGTCGCGATGGCATTTGCCGTGGCGCTCGTGCCGAGCGCCTATGCCGACACCGCGAGCGACACGGAGGATCAACTCCCCGAGGTGTTGGTAACGGCCACCAAGCGCGTCTCCACCGTTCAGGAGACCGCCGCAAGCATCACGGCCGTGTCGCAACAGGACATCGCAGACCGCGGGATCGTGGACTTCAACTCCCTCGCGCAGTCAGTACCCGGCATCTCCATGCGCACCAGCGGCCCGGGTCAGACCGAATTCGAAATGCGCGGCCTGAACTCCGCCGGCGGCAACACCTCCCAAGTGGGCTTCTACCTGGACGAGACGCCGCTGTCCTCACCGGCAGCGGCGCAGGTCGGCAAGGAAGAGATCGACCCGACGCTCTACGATCTGAACCGGGTCGAGGTGCTGCGCGGTCCCCAGGGCACTCTGTACGGCGCGAGCTCCATGGGCGGCACCGTCAAGCTGGTGCCGAACGCCCCGCAGCTCGGCACCTTCGCGGCCTCCGGTGAGAATATTGTTTCCGACACGTCGTCCGGCGGCAGCATCAACCACGAGATCAACGGCATGGTGAACCTGCCGTTGGGTGACAGCGTGGCGCTGCGCATGGTCGGTACCAGCAACTCTGACAGCGGCTGGATCCAGCGCCGCGTCATCCAGGACGGCGCGGTCGCGGTCGACTCGGGGACTTTTCCGAACGTGACGCGGCCGGCCAATTTCTACACCGCGCCGCTCCAGGAGCAGATCGACGGCGCGAATTCCACGACCATCGACTCGGTGCGCATGTCGCTGCTGTGGAAGCCCACGGACAACCTGTCGATCACGCCCATGCTGATGTGGCAATTGACGCAGCAGGGCGCGCCGGATGCCGTCGACGTGAACGGCAATCCGACCCACCCCACCGTCCCGGCGCTCAACGCTCACTGGGAGATCTACGATTCACCCGAGCCGCAGCAAGACCGTTTCACGCTCGGGAGCCTGAAGATCGAGTATCAGTTCGACAGCTTCTCCATCACCTCCGCCACGGCGGACTGGAATCGCGACACGGTGATATCGCAGGACAGCACTGAGGAGAACGCCGCAGCCATCGGCATACCGGTATACGATGCGCCGGGCGGCATCGGCCCGTCGGGCCCCGCGCCCAACGGACCGGCGGTGACCGAGAAGGACTACACACGGCAGATCAGCGAAGAGCTGCGCTTCACCTCGACCGGCACCGGTCCCTTCCAATGGATCCTAGGCTACTTCTACCAGGATCTGTACTCCGAGTGGGACGAGTGGGCCATCGCGCCGCAGGCTGCGCCGATACTGGGCGGCACCAACTTGTACGTCGACTACCAGCCGCAGACCATCCTTCAGAACTCGGAGTTCGGCGAGGCTTCGTGGCAGTTCACTCCCGACCTCAAGGGCACGGTGGGTCTGCGCCATTACCACTACAGCCTCAATCAGACAAATGAGGAATACGGCGTCTTCACCGTATACGCCGCCGAAGGAAACACCGTCCCATACAACACCGCGTCGTCGAGCTCGGCCAGCGGCACCAATCCGAAGTTCGATCTGAGCTACAACATCGACAAGGACGCCATGGTCTATGCCACTGTGGCCAAGGGCTTTCGTATCGGGGGCGTGAACCAGCCGATTCCGGTGGGTTACACCAACAGCGTGGTGACGGGAAACGAGTGCGGCCTGCAGCTAAAGATCCTCGACCTGGCTACCTGCAATCACAACCTGCTGCTGCAGGCGCCTGCGACCTTCTCCCCCGACCACGTATGGAACTACGAGATCGGCGAGAAATCCTCGTTCCTCGACCACCGCCTGATCGCCAATGTCTCGGCTTACTACGAGCGTTGGATCAACCCGCAGATCGCCACCAACCTCGCGGGCTTCGGCATCACCGCCAACGGAGGGAATGCGCGCGTCGTGGGCTTCGAGGCGCAATTCCAGGCGTTGCTGACCCGGGCGTGGGACCTCGGAGTCAACCTCGGCTACACCGATTCGAAGTTCACGCAGAGCAGCGCCATCACGGGATACCCCAGCGGATACGCAGTCCCGGACATACCGAAGCTCACGGCGTCGGCGACGCTGCGATGGAAGCAGCCGCTGACCGGGGAGCTTGCGCTGAACGGATCGCTCGAGGGTGATTACGTAGGCGGGCGAACCGATGCACCGTACGGCGAGACCATCTCGCTCGAGAACATCAACACGTACCTGGTGCATCTGCCGTCGTACGCGCTCGCCAACCTGCGCTTCGGAGTGAACAGCAGTGCGTGGTCCGCGTCCTTGTTCGTGAACAATCTCACCAACAAGGAGACGCTGCTCGATCCCCAGCCGCAGATCGACCTGCAGATGAATGCCTATGTGCGCTACCTGGTCAATCGGCCGCGCACGACAGGTCTCGACGTGTCGTACAAGTTCCACTGATCGGTGCCAGTACTTTTACATCAGTCCAGAGGATCTTTCGGCGACGCTTGCGCGACTTGGAGCCCGAAAGCAAGAGGCGGTTCCGCGCCGAGGTCGCGGCCGCTCGTTTCCGGCATGAGCAGCGCCGCGAGGATGACCAGAAGATACCCGCCGGCGGCCAGGTAGCCGATGGCGGCGCCGAGCGGCATCGATGCGCTCAGGTAGCCGACCACGGCGGGGCAGATCGATCCCACCGCGCGCCCGACATTGTAGCAAAAGCCCTGTCCGGACCCGCGCACCCGGCTGGGAAACAATTCGCTCAAGTAGGCGCCCATCCCCGAGTAGATCCCCGAGAGAAAGAAACCCAGTGGAAAGCCGAGGACGAGCATCATCCGGTCGGTGATGGGGATGTGCGTGTAGGTGATGACCAGCGAGCCCGCGCACAGCGCGAACAGCATGAAACACCGGCGCCGGCCGAGCGTGTCGGACAACCATGCGCTCGTGAGATATCCCACGAAGGAGCCCACGATCAACACCAGCAAGTAGCCGCTGGTGTTCGTGACGGACAGATGGCGCTCGGTCTTGAGATACGTGGGCAGCCAGGTGGTGACCGCGTAGTACGCTCCCTGCATTCCCGTCGCAAGGAAGCTCGCCAGCACCGTGATGCCGAGAAGCGCGGGGGAGAATATTTCAAGGAAATTTCCCCCATCGCCTTCCTTCTTCATTCGCTCGCGAGACTGCCGATAGACCGCCGGCTCGCCGATGTTGCGGCGGATGTAGATGATCAGGATGGCCGGCAGCACGCCGAGCCAGAAGAGCACTCTCCACGCCGTCCGTTGATCGAGGATGGCATAGACTGCCCAGAAGGCGAGGGCGGAAATGCCCCATCCCACCGCCCACGCGCTTTGCACCAGGCCCACCGCCTTGCCGCGATGACGCGCCGAAACCGTTTCGGCGATCAGCACTGAGCCCACGGACCATTCGCCTCCAAATCCGATCCCCTGCAGCGCTCGCGTCGCGAACAATTGCCCGGGGGATTCGGTGAAGCCGCTCAACAGGGTGAAGAAGCTGAACCAGAGTATCGTCAGCTGGAGAATCCTCACCCGGCCGTACTTGTCGGCTAAACAGCCGGCGGCCCAGCCGCCAATGGCCGAGGTGATGAGCGCGCCGGTCGCGATGTAGCCCGCCTGGGCGTTGGTCATGCCCCAGACCAAAACGAGGGTCGGAATCATGAACGTATAGATCATGTAATCGAATGCGTCGACGCCATATCCGGCAAAGGCCGCGACGAATGTCCTGCGCTCTTGTTCTGCTCTTTCAATCACCGCGATGGCGCACTTTGCGAGCCGCGAGGATCGAAAAATGGTGCGAACAAAAACGGCGCGGAAAAAATGTTAAGTAAAATATAAAATTTTTCTGTGATTATGTTCATTGGACATTTTTACATTAAGTGATTCCCTTATCCTGTCGCCGATTGCCGACTGCCAAATGTCAAATAAGCGGCCTATAAATTCTGCTGAGGTTTGATTTTCCTGAAGTTTAACCGTGCGGCGCCCTCGCGTCGCCGCCTGATATTGGGTGACAGTTTGACATAAGTAGTCGGTACATCGAAGGGACGGGATTCGTGAGGCGCCACTAAGGGATGGGTTGCTCGCGATGCGAATAAGAATGATGGGGTGCTTCCTTTGTCTGCCCATGGTGTTGCTGGGTTTGATGGAGTGTGGGGCGATTGTGTTGGTTTACCTTTTCGTTGCGCGCTGGCTGACCGGCGGCGCCGCGTCGGTCAATGCGCTGTTCGACGAGTCGCTGCTGTTCGCCGGCAGCGTCATGTGCGCGATGATTGCGATGGGTCTCTACTCGCAACGCTTGCGCGACCGCTTTCTCGGCATCATGCAACGAGTGACAGCGGCCTTGGTCATCGGCGGCCTGTTGACTCGGCTCCTGTCGATGATATTTCTGGACACTTGGGTGACGGCGCTCGTCCTCGCCGGGACGCTGAGCTGCGCCTGGCTGATGTTGCTCGGCACGCGGCAGTTCGCCGAGCACTTTCAGGACGGCGAGCTGTTCAAACGCCGGGTGCTGGTGGTCGGCGCCGGGCGGCGCGCCGCGCGCATCCTACAGTTGCGGCGGCGGACGGATAGGCGTGGATTCCGGGTGATCGGTTACCTGCCGATGCAGGACGAAATCACGGTCACGCCGGCGGAGAGCCTGATCGCTTGGCCCGACGATCTGCTGGGGTTCGTCCGCCGCAACGCGGTTCGCGAGATCGTGGTCGCGATGGATGACCGGCGGCGGCAATTTCCGTTTCGCCAGCTGCTCAATTGCCGGCTCGCGGGCATCTCCGTCTGCGAACTCGGCGTATTTCTCGAGCGCGAGGCCGGGAAGTTGTTTCTAGATACGCTGAGTCCCAGTTGGCTGATCTTCGGCGGCGGCTTTCGTCAGGGTTGGCTCCGCCGCGGGATCGGACGAAGTTTTGATCTGCTCATGAGTGCGATTCTATTGGTGGCCGGTTGGCCGTTGATGTTGCTGGTGATGTTGGCGATCAAGATCGAGGACGGTTGGGAGGCCCCGGTTCTCTACCGGCAGGAGCGCGTTGGGCAATACGGGCAAATTTTTCAAGTCGTGAAATTCCGCAGCATGTGCCAGGATGCCGAGGCGGACGGCCAGGAGCGCTGGGCGCGGATCAACGATGATCGGACGACGCGCGTCGGCGCGGTGATCCGCAAAATCCGACTCGATGAGTTGCCGCAGTTGGTGAATGTCGTGCGCGGTGCGATGAGTTTCGTAGGTCCGAGACCGGAACGACCTTCGTTCGTCGCGCGCTTCGATTCGTCAATCCCATATTATGTCGAACGCCACACCGTCAAGCCCGGCATCACCGGCTGGGCCCAGTTATGTTATCCCTACGGCGCTTCCGAACAAGATGCGGTCGAGAAGCTTCAGTATGATTTATTCTACGTGAAGAACCGCGGTCTGATATTCGATATCTTCATCATTCTGCAGACGCTCGAGGTGATTTTGCTCGGCAGGGGCGCGCGCTAGTTTTGCGAACCGTGGTTATGCATCTGCTATGCTCATTGCGCGTTCGCCGCATAATACAATACGAGGGATACGTGCGAAGAAGGGGACTCAGTTCAGCCGTTGTGTTGTTGTTGCTGTGCATCGTTGTGCGGAGTTGGGCGCAAGCCCCCGCACCGGCGCCATCGCTGGACTACGTGATTGGCCCGGGCGACACGCTGCAAGTGTTCGTCTGGAGAAACCCCGAGCTGTCGATCACGGTGCCTGTGCGGCCGGACGGCAAGATTTCGACGCCGCTCGTCGAGGACATGATTGCGGTGGGAAAGACGCCCTCGCAATTGGCGCGGGATGTCGAGTCGGTGCTGCTGACCTACGTCAAGAATCCGCAGGTCAATGTGATTGTGACGCAGCCGGTGAGCGCATTCAGCCAGGTCAAAGTGATTGGTCAGGTGACGCACCCGCAAGCCTTGGCGTATCGAGACGGTATGACCGTACTCGACGCCGTTTTGCAAGTGGGCGGACTGACGAATTTCGCGGCCGGCAACCGCGCCAAGATCGTGCGCATGAGAGGCGGTAAGAACGTCGAAATCAGTATAAAACTGGCGGCGCTGGTCAATCAGGGCGACATGAAACAGAATTTGCAGCTTCTTCCGGGCGATGTCTTGGTAATACCCGAGAGTAGGTTCTAGGTGGCGCAGCCTCAGCTGGAAATGCTGATCGAGGAGGTATACGGCGCCTGGCGATTCCGTTGGTCCGCACTGGTGGTCGCATGGGTCGTGGGCGTCATCGGTTGGGCGCTCGTATTCCTGTTCTGGCACAACACCTATCAAGGCAGCGCCCGGGTATTCGTCGATACGCGCACGGCGCTCAAGCCGGTCCTGGAGGGGCTGGCGGTGGCCCAAGACGTCGACGCTCAGCTGAACTACGTGCGCCAATCGCTCCTGGGCACCCCCCAGCTGGAGAAAGTGGGAACCGAAGCCGGTCTGTTCGGCGACACCGCTCCGGGATCGGGAGCGCGCGCCAAGCTCATCGAGGAATTGCGCGATCGCATAATCGTCAACGTCCGTCCGGCGAGCGATGCGGGGAACGAACGAATGTCCGGCGGCAATGTTTATTGGATTTTATACAAGGATCGCACCCGCGAGAAAAGCCTCAAGGTCGTGCAGTCGCTGTTGAAGATGCTCGTACAAGAGACTCTGGGAGGCAAGATCAGGGGTTCCGAGGACGCGCAAAAGTTCATGGAAACTCAGATCAAGGACTACGAATTACGGTTGCGTGCCGCCGAGCAGCGATTGGCGGACTTCAAGAAAGCGAATGTCGGCGTCATGCCGACTCAACAAGGCGACTATTTTGGGCGCCTGCAGACGGAAATGGAGGCCACTCGCGCCACGGAAGCCGCAATCGACGTGGCTGCAACGCGGCGCGAGGAGATCAATCGGCAACTGCACGGCGAAGCAGTCGTGAATGCCGCGACCGTGAACGTCAACACGCCGGGAACCAAGGAGACGCCGGGAGTCGCCGGCGGCGACGTGCCGTCGCGCATTCGCGAAACCCAGGCGAAGCTCGATGAGCTGCTGCTGAAGTTCACGGACAAGCACCCCGATGTCATCGCAGCCCGGGAAACCCTCGAAGAGCTGAAGCGCCGCCGCGATGCCGAGGTGGAAGCATTGCGCAACGGTGACTCGGATGCGGCCGCGATCAGCGGCGCCAGCGCAAACCCGATCTATCAGAGCTTGCAGCTCGCACTCAATCAGACGGAGGTTGAATTGGCGACACTTCGTCAGCAACTCAATGGCCACCGCGCGCACGTCGCGGAACTGCGGCGGGCACTCGATACGATGCCGCAGGTCGAGGCGCAGTATTCGCAGCTCAATCGCGATTACGACGTCAATAAGACGCAGTTCACGGCGTTGTTGACGCAGCTTGAAAAGGCGAAGCTCGGACAAGAAGCCGATTCGAGCGGATCGGTGCGATTCGATGTCATTGAACCGCCGAATGTCGGCTATCGGCCGGTGCCGCCGTCGCGCTCGCTGCTGAGCGCGTTGGTGCTGGTGGTTGCGCTGGCGGCCGGCGCCGTATTCGCTTATCTGCGCAATATGCTGCAGCCCGTTTTCTGGTCGCCAAAGCGCCTGGCGGCGAAGACGGATGTGCCGGTGCTGGGTACCGTGACCGGCGCCTTCCCCGACGCATTGGGCGCCATCGCGCGTCAGGACCTGCTGCGCTATTCCTTGGCGGCAGGTGCGTTACTGTTCATCGCCATGGCAACGATCACCATCAATGTTCTTGGATCGCGTCTGGTATCGGCGGGGTGATCTTGAATGAATGAGCGACTGAAAAAGCGGTCATCGAACGGGACGGACAGGCGTTGAGCGTGGTATCGACATTGCACCCCGTCGGTGGTGCCGCCGTCGCCCAGCCCGAAGCGGTGCAAGTGAAGCAACTGGCGGAACTGGGGGAAGCAGCGGAACGGGAAGCGGCCGTGCCGGGTCTCATCATCGATGTGGAGGCACTGCGCGCCGGCGGACTATTGCCCGAGGTCGGGCAGGAACGGCGGCTCGCGGACCAGTATCGGCGGATCAAGCGTCCCATATTGAACCGGGTGCGCGAGTTGAAGGGAAAGTTCGGGCACCGCGCCCAGCTGCTGATGGTGGCCAGCGCCTTACCCGGCGACGGCAAAACCTTTACGAGCCTCAATCTTGCGTTGAGTATTGCGCGCGAACGTGATTTCTCCGTTCTGCTGGTGGATGCGGACGTTTCCAAGCGGCATCTCAGCCGTGCGTTTGGCTTGCAGGATCGGCCCGGACTGCTCGATGCGATCGTACAGCAATCCTCGTATATCGAAGCATTTGCCATGGCGACCGACGTCCCGAATTTCGGTATTTTGCCCGCCGGCCGCCCTCGGGATGCGGCGACCGAACTGCTGTCGAGCGCCACGATGTCCGCCGTCGCCGCGAATCTTTGCTTTGCCGATTCGCAGCGCGTGGTGGTGTTCGATTCGCCGCCGCTGTTGGTATCGAGCGAGGCGCGCGCGATCGCCTCGCTGGTGACCCAGGTTATTTTGGTGGTGCGCGCCGGAGTCACGCCGCAAGCCGCCGTTCGAGAGGCAAAATCCGGCATCGAAGAAGGGAAGTTGACGGGCATCGTATTCAATGGGAATCAAAAGGCGATGGGTGCTGATTACTACGGGTACGGCTACTACGGTGCCGATCCGCAGGGTGCGGGCGAAAAAACACAACGCTGAGATTCCGGGAGATTTGTTCTGCTGGGCAAGCCGCTAAGTTTTTTTGCGCGCTGCTGTCGCCGCGATCCGGCGCTGCTGCTGATCCTGGCCGCGTGCCCGGCGGCATCGGCGCGAGCGGAGGCCACGGTCGAGCCCTCGGTGACGGCGGGGTTGATCTACATCGGCAACATCGACCTCGCACCGCCCGGCACGGCGCAAAGCGATGATTTCGCCGTGGAATTGAAGCCGCGATTGCAAGTCGTGGACAATGGTCCGAGCTTCACGGGAGCGCTCGATTACACCGCTCAGGGCCTGGCATTCAAGAAGTACACGAATCTCGATGGGGTCCATAACCAAGGTACGGCAAATGGGTCATGGACGGTGGATCCAAATCTGTTCAGCGTCGACGGTTGGCTGGCATATCGACAGGTAATCGTCGACCCGGCGGACGCGCCCAATGAGGGGAACGTGTACAACGTGCAGAACGTGGCCAATGAATTCACGGGTTATCTGGCCCCGACCCTGCACTATAATTTCGGCGGCGAGACGGCGATGCTGCGATTCGCCGAAGCGCGATCATCGTACAGCGGCGCCGATGTCAATGAGGCGACTCCGGTCAGCGGAACCAGCACTCTCGATACGACATTGCAGAATTCGCTGTCGTCGATCGTCACGGGAAAGTTCTCTTCCGACGATAAGGATGCGCCCGTCGCGTGGAGCATCGATGGAATCGGTTCGCTGACGAGATTCACGCATGCCGATTCGTTTCGCGACGACCGGATCACGGCGCAATCGAGCGTACGCCTGTTGCAATCGCTGCGCCTGGTCGGTCTGGTCGGAGTGGAAACCGAGGTCCTGACCCATGCGCAGTCGGGCGGTCTCGATGCCGGACTCTGGTCCGCGGGATTTCTGTGGGCGCCGAGTGCGGATCAATCCCTGGAAGCGCGCGTGGGGCACCGCTTCTTCGGACCATCTTATTCATTCAAATGGTCGATCAAGAGCCGGCTGCTCAAGCTGGAGGCGAATTACTCCGAGGAGCCGACTACCGAAGGATTGGCGGATGCGGAAGCGAGCTTTGTACCCGGGCAAATCCCCACCGATCAGCAGAGCCTGGCGTACACCGGAGTGCTGAGGGCCGTCAACAGCTACGACACCTACATTGCGAAGGAGGGCGATCTGCAAGTGACATTGACGGGCACGCGCACCCTCATGACGCTGCGAGCGTACACGTTGAAACGCGACTACCTGGTTTCGACGGATTCCCGGCAGACGGTCAATGGCGGCGAATTCACGCTGGAACGCGACCTCAATCCACGCGATGTGATCGGATTGAAAGCGAGGCTCGACGATTCCAGCCTGTTCGGCAACAGCTCGTACCGCGACCGGAGATATGAAGCCAATTTCACGCATCACATCACTCGAAAAACCGCGCTTGCGTTGCAGGCCGTGCGGTTGACGCGGGACGGATCTCAAGTGTTCCGTTCGTCCCTGTGCGTTCTGACGATACGGACGTCGTTCTGAAATGCTCGCCGGCGGCATCTTGCTGGTTCTGGCCGCCGGTCTCGCGTCTTGGGCCCTATATGTGCTGCGCTCGAAGAATGTGGGAGTGTGGCTGTGGCCTTATGTGGCTGAGCGGCTGCGGCCGCGGGAACGCGGCGGCGCACCGACGCACGTGATGTTCTGCTTCGTCGATCACTTTGAGCCGCAGTGGGGCCGCGTTCCATACGAACAGGAATGCGCACGCGTCGAGCGTTGGCACCGGGACTATCCGCTGGTGTGCCGCGGACACCGCGATGCGGATGGCCGTTCGCCGATACACACGTTTTTCTATCCCGCCGAGGAGTATCGGCGGGAGCATCTGGAACCGCTGGTGGATCTGTGCAGGCAGGGTCTGGGGGAGATTGAGATTCACCTGCATCACGAAGACGACACGGAAGCGGGGCTACGCGAGTCGCTGCGGGCATTCACGCGCACGCTCCACGAACAACATGACTGTCTGCCGACCGATGCCGTGAGCGGACAGCCGCGATGGGCTTTCATTCACGGCAACTGGGCGCTCGACAATGCGCGGCCGGACGGAAAATGCTGCGGCGTCGACAACGAGTTGAGCATCCTGCGCCAGGAGGGCTGCTACGCCGACTTTACGTTGCCGTGTGCGCCCGATGTGTGCCAGACACGGACCATCAATTCGATTTACTACGCCCGCGGCGAACCTGGACGTTCCAAATCGCACGATCGCGGCGCGGCGGTGCGGGTGGGCGGCCGGGCGAGCGGCGACTTGATGATCATTCAGGGTCCCCTGGGTCTGATGTGGGGGAATCGTAAATTTGGTTTGATACCGCGAATCGATAACGCGGACGTGCGCACGGCGCTGCCGCCGACGCCTGAACGTGTGGATGCATGGGTGCGGACCGGTATCCATGTGCAGGGCAGGCCGGAATGGGTGTTTGTCAAGGTTCACACCCACGGTACACAGGAACGCGACATCGGTACTCTGTTGGGCCTGCCGATGCAGCGCCTGTTCGGCTATTTGGAGAGCACCTACAACGATGGCCGGCGCTACGTCCTGCACTACGTCAGCGCCCGCGAAGCCTATAACATCGCCAAGGCAGCCGAAGCCGGCTCGAGCGGCAACCCGAATCAGTACCGGGATTTTGAGATCGCGCGCCCCTCCTTTCGTGCCGTAATGCTGGCGGAGGCGTGATGGGGGCCCGTGAGTGGATTGAAAGGGCATTTTGGTGTGCGCTGTTGCTGCCGATATACAGCTATGCGCTCTATCCGCTGCTCATCGTGACCTTGAGCTTCCTGGTGCGCCGCCATGCGCGGCCGCATGCCGCAGATTCCGCGGGCATGAGTGCCGCGGAAATGCCCCCGGTCGCGATCGTCGTTTCCGCTTACAACGAGGAATGCCATGTCGCCGGGCTGGTGTCGAGCCTCCGCAATCTCGACTACCCGGCGCCGGTTACGTGCTATTTGGGGTCGGATGGAAGCAGCGATGCCACCGCGCAAATCCTGCATGCACAGGCCGATCGGCAGATGCGGGTTTTCGCATTCCCGCGCAATCGCGGCAAGGCCTCGGTGTTGAACGATTTGCTGGCCGAATGTACCGAGCCCATCGTTGTATTTACCGATGCCAATACGCAACTGGGAACGGCGGCTTTGCGCAATCTCATCCGGCATTTCGCCGATCCGAAGGTCGGTGCGGTCTGCGGCGAGCTTCGGCTGCGCAGCGCGGCCAATGGCGACAACGTCGATGGCGTGTACTGGCGCATCGAGAGATTTCTCAAGATCAGCGAGAGCCGGCTCGGTGCCTTGCTCGGCGCCAATGGCGGGCTCTACGCGATCCGCCGCGAGTGTTACACGCCGATTGCGCCGGATACGGTCACCGATGACTTCTGCATTGCGATGTCGGCGGCGGCTGCCGGGTGGCGGCTGGTATACGAATCCGAGGCGCGCGCGACGGAGGTGCAGCCGAGCCGAGTCGCGGATGAGTTCCGGCGCCGCGTGCGCATCGGCATCGGCAACTATCAGGCGTTTTTCCGCCACCCGGAGTACCTCTTCGGCATCAGCCTCATGACCGGATTTGTGTATTTCTCGCACAAGGTGCTGCGCTGGTTCACCCCGCACCTGCTGTTGCTGGCGTTTATTCTCAACAGCCTGGTGTTGGACAACAGGAGATATCTCATTCTTTGGCTCGCACAGCTGCTGGGTTACGGATTGAGCCTGTTGCTGCTCTCGACGAGCGGCCGGCGAAGCATCCCGAAGTTGCTGCGTTTGCCCGTGTTTCTCGTGTCCCTCAATCTGGCCTTTGGTTTGGGCTTCTACCGCTATCTGACGGGCCGGTATTCGGGCAGTTGGAAGCGAACGGCGCGTGCTTGAGATCAGGAGGACCGTGTGTCACCGCGCATTACAGTCTTGATGCCCGTGTATAACGCGGAAGCATTCGTTGCGGATGCGGCCCGGAGCGTGCTGTCGGGCAGCTGGCGCGATTTGGAGCTGCTCGCGATCGACGACGGGTCGACCGATGGGTCGGCCGCGGTGCTCGAATCGCTTGGCGATCCCCGAGTGAAGGTCGTCAGAAGTCCCGTCAATCGCGGTCTGATTGCCTCTCTGAATCGCGGCCTGGATTTGGCGCAAGGCGAATTCGTAGCGCGAATGGATGCCGATGACATCTGCATGCCGGATCGACTGAGCCGGCAGCTCAAGTTCATGGACGCGAACCCTGACATCGGCGTCAGCGGCACTTGGATCACTGTGTTCGGCGCAGCGCGCGAACACCTGATGCGTTTTCCCACTGATCCTAAGGTCGTGGATACGGAGTTGTTCTGCTTCAATCCGATCGCCCATTCAACCGCCATGCTGCGCAAGCGGCTTTTCGACCGGCATGCGCTGCGGTATTCACCGAGCGCCGTTCACGTCGAGGATTTGGATTTATGGATGCGGGCAGCCGAGCACTTTGCGATGGCCAATATTTCGGCCGTCGGACTGCGTTACCGCGTGCATGATAGTCAGGTGAGCAGCCGGCATGAGAGCGTGCAGAGCCGCAGTTCCGGCGAACTCAGGGCGCGGCAGCTCTCCCGGCTGCTGCCGCGGGCTTGCGCGGCGGATGTTGACCTGCACCTGTCGGTCATGGACGTCAACCGCGCGTTGCGGCACGATGAATTGATCGCCGCGGCGTCCTGGCTGGAGCGTCTGGAGAGGGCGAATGCCGGTGTGCGGCGCTACGATCCCGCCAAATTCAGGAAGTTTCTCGTTCAACGCTGGCTGAATGCCGCCTATCGCTGCGTACCGACGGGTTTCGACGTTTGGCGAACCTGGCGTCGCTCGGCCCTTGCGACCGCCGGCGCGTTTTCGCAATGGCGGTTGTTGTTCAAGAAGGCGATGCTGCGATGAGAAAAAAGATCCAAGGCCTTCGGCGGTTGCAGAAATCGCTTGGCTGGCGAGCGGCCCTGACGTATCAATACCATCGAGCCAAGATGCGCGCCGGTCTGCCGGAGCCCGCGGCACTGCGGATCAAACCTCGCCATGTGAGGTATCCGGTCTCCGCGCGTCTGGGCGGCTCGAGCGATATGGATGTCTTCAATCAAATTTTTCTGCGCGATGAATATTTCTGCGTTCGTGATTTGCGCTCGCCCCGGCTCATCCTGGATCTCGGCGCCAATGTCGGGTATGCAAGCGCCTATTTCTTGAGCCGGTACCCGACCTCGTCGGTAATCGCGGTGGAGCCGGATCCCGCCAATTTCGCCGTCTGCCGCGCGAATCTTGCGCCCTATGGACGGCGCGCCCAGGCGGTACCGGGCGCCGTGTGGTCGACGCGGTCGCGCCTCGTGCTTTCCAGAGGCACCTTTGGAGACGGCCGCGACTGGGCCTGTCAGGTGCGCGAAGCGGAAGGCTCGGATGAAGCGGCGAGCGTCGAGGCCTGGGACATTCCCAGTCTCATGAATCTCTCGAAATCGGAGCACATCGACCTATTGAAAGTCGACATCGAGGGCAGCGAGGTGAACCTTTTCGACGCCGGCTCCGCAGCTTGGTTGCCCAAGGTACGAAACATCTGCATCGAGTTGCACGGGGAGCATTGCGAAGCGGCCTTTTTCCGTGCGTTGCAGGGCTTCAAATATGAACGAGGAGAGTTCGGGGAACTCACCGTCTGCTCGAACCTGCGGCGCGAATAGGCACCGAAGGCCGCACCATGCGCTGGCAAACCAAGTGTGTGATCGACAGTGCCAAGGCCTTGCTGCCGTTTCAGGCACAGTTGCGGCGAATCAAGGACCGGATCGCCCCCTATCAGCCGAGTTCTCGGACCGATGTGCATACCATCGCCCAGGGCCTGAAGCAGATCGACTGGTTGAGCCGCGCCATGCCTTTGCAGGGGGCCTCTGTGTTGGAAATCGGCAGCGGGTGGCAGCCGATGATTCCGCTGCTGTTTTCACTTGCGGGTGCGGCCCGGGTGTTGATGACCGACCAGAATGTACTGTTGCGGCGCGACACATTCGCGGCCGCCTTGGGGAGCTTGCGTGCTCAGAAAGCGGACATCGCGGCGGCTCTGTCGCTCGATCCGCGGATCGTGGACCATGCGCTTCGAGACGATCCCGGCATGTCTTTGCGCGATCGACTGTCGGAGTTGCGCTTGATCTACATGGCGCCGTGCGATTGCGGCAGCTTGGATTTGGGCGCCGGCACATTGGACGTCATTACATCGCGAGCATGTCTCGAGCATGTGCCGCCGGCAACCATCGAGGCCATCTTTGCGGAGTCGTACCGCCTGCTGCGGCCCGGAGGCGTGGCATGCCACTTGATCGATCATTCCGATCACTGGGAGCACCGCGACAAAAGATTGACGCCGGTGAATTTCCTGAAGTACTCGGACGGCGTTTTCCGCTGGACGCACATCAATCCGCTCAATTACCACAACAGGCTCCGCCATTCGCAGTACTTGGAAATGCTGCAGGCCGCCGGCATGCGCTTGCTCCGTGAAGAGCACGAGGTCGACGAGCGCTCGCTCCAAGCCCTCGAACATATGCCGCTCGCGGCGCGCTTCCGCAGATTCCCATTGGAGGATCTTGCAACCGTGGAAGGCATGTTCCTAAGCATCAAGGACCGAGCCGGCGCTCGCTGACGGGCGGCCAACCGAGTGTACCGCTCTCCCCCTGATGGCACCGATAAGCTGCTGTCGCACCCCAAATACCGTGCGGATATCGACGGATTGCGCGCGGTCGCCGTGCTGTCGGTGGTCGGTTATCACGCGTTTGCCGGCTCGGTGCCGGGCGGCTTCATCGGTGTGGACGTCTTCTTCGTGATTTCGGGCTTTCTAATCTCCTCGATTCTATTCGAAAACCTGCAGCGCGGCAGTTTCAGCTTCGTCGAGTTCTACGCTCGCAGAATCCGGCGCATATTTCCCGCATTGCTGTTGGTGCTGACCGCCTGTTATGCATGTGGATGGATGATTCTGCTTCCCGACGAATTCGCGCAGTTGTGCAAACACATTGCCGGCGGCGCCGGATTTGTCGCGAACTTCGTGTTGTGGGGAGAGAACGGCTATTTCGACGGCAGTGCGGCCACCAAGCCCCTGCTGCACCTGTGGTCGCTGGGCATTGAGGAGCAATATTATATCGTCTGGCCGCTCATCCTTTGGATTGCCTGGAAGCGGCGGCTGAATTTTCTGATGGTCACGCTCGGGCTTGCGGTCATTTCCTTCGCGCTCAATGTCGTCGATGTGAGCACCGACCTCTTGGCGGCGTTTTATTCCCCGCAAACGCGCTATTGGGAGCTGCTGATCGGAGCAGCGCTCGCCTACGCGGCGCTGCGCGGCAAGCTCACGCCGGCGGGTACGGCGGGGGCCGTGAGTCCGGCGGGAACCTTGGCGCATGCGAGCTCGCTGGCGGGTGCCGCTCTGATCGGCGCCAGCGTCGCCGTCATTTCCGAGCAGCGCAGTTTTCCGGGTTGGTGGGCGCTGCTGCCGACCGCGGGCGCGGCGTTGCTCGTCGCGGCCGGTCCGCAGGGGATTGTGAATCGCACCGTGCTGTGCCATCGCGTGATGGTCTGGTTCGGCGTCATCAGCTACCCATTGTATCTATGGCACTGGCCCCTGCTGTCGTTCGTACGCATTGTCGAGAATGGTTTTCCCAGCCGTCCGGCGAGAACGGGTGCCGTGCTGCTTGCCATCGTCCTGGCCTGGTTGACCTATCGGCTGATCGAAAAACCGTTTCGGTCGGGGCGCGCGGGCCACGCGAAAGTTGTCGTACTGTCGGTTGCAATGTTGTCGGTGCTCTGTCTGGGTCTTCAGGGTTTCGCCGCGGGCGGCTTGAGCTTCCGAAGAATCGCGCGGGCGGCAGTGGAGTTGACGGAGGCCAGGCGCGACTGGACCTATGTCGCGCCGAGCTTCGACGGCAGGACGATCGGTAACGTCAACCGCTTTGCCGGGTTCAGCGCGGACAGCGTGCTGTTCGTCGGCGACAGTACCATGGCGCAGTATTTTCCGCGGTTGGAGCGCCTGTATTCGAGCGTGGATCGGCGGCCGTATCTTTCCGCGTACTATGTGGCGCGGCCCGGCTGCAGGCCGGTTCCGAACGGGGAGGCGCTCAACACCAAGAACTTTGAATGCGACGCCTATTACCGCGCGGTCATGAGGCTTGCGGCGGATCCGATCTACAAAAAAATCGTCATCTCCGCCAATTGGACGGCGATTCTTTCGCCGGTTTCGCCGGCGCAGAACCTCCAGGGTCTGAGCGCCGACATCGGCACGCTGCGGGCACTGGGCAAGAGCATTGTCCTCATCGCGCTGCCGCCTCGGTCCGACATCTTCGACCCCTTGGGGATGGCAAGAAGTCTGAGACTCCATCCCTTTGACGACGGCAAGAACTGGCCGCAGCAATTATGGGTCGACGAATCGAGCTTGCGAGCCAGGGATCTGGCGGTCTCGAAGCGGACCGAGGAGCTGGCGCAGTCCGTCGGGGCAACGTTGATCGATCCCTTGGGCTCTCTGTGCGTCGCCGGTGCATGTCCCGTCATCATCGATCACAAGCCCCTATATATGGACGAGTATCATCTGCGTGCGTCGACCGCACGCCAATACGCGACATTCATGGATCGCATCGTGGCCGGCCCATGATCAGTGTTCGCGAGCGCCGAGATCCAGTGCCGCCGGCCGAGGGGAGGTGCCCGCGGGATCGCTGAACTCGCTGATCACCGGCGTCGCGGTTGCGGAGTTCGCCTGCCCGATGACGGGCGAGCCGGCAGCGGGGCGGTAATCTTTGTCCAGCATCGGATTGCCCCCGACGATCAACGTGTCCTCGCCGGCGACGGTCACGGAATTACGCTTCCACGGATCTCCCTTTCCCCAACCCGATGAGATCCAATTTCGGCCCAGGAAACGAATGGCTCCTTGTTCCTTGGCGAGTTCGAACTTTGCGCTGCCGCTGTGGCGGATGATGTTGTTTTGCGCCTCCACGCTCTGCCGCCCGGGCGGCAGGTCGAACAGCGCTATCCAGTCATCATCCGAATCCACGGTAATCACCGTGTTGTCGTAGAAATGCAATACACCGCTGCGGCCTTGGGCGGAATTATTGTCATAGCCCCAATGAATCAGACTTCCGGAGGAGACGCCCGGAAGCGTATGATCGCTGACGATGATATTGCCGTAAACCCACGCCTCGTTGTAGAGCGGATCGGCATCGACAGTACCGTGCCCGCCATCGGTTTCCACCAAATCCAGCGCGCGCGCGGCGGCGACGATCATGTTGTAGCGTACGATCGTTCCGCTCGATCGATCCTTGAGCGATGATCCGGAGGCGCCGGGCCGCAGCTGCCCGATGTAGTTTCCTTCGTAGACCGACCGATAGGCCTGTACGTACACGTTGTGATACAAATAGCTGCCGTCGACGCCGTTGTTGTACAGCCGATTGCCGCGCAGCGTCACCCGATAGCTGGTTTCGATGCCGTGCGGATCGTCGCCCTTGGTGTTGACGAAGACGCCCCAGCCCGCGTTATCCGTCACTTCGCAATTCTGGATCAATAGGTCCTCGACGGTGACGGCCACGATCCCGCTCGTGCCGCCCGTGATTTTGAGATTCTGGATCGTGATGTGCTGGGGCTTGTTGCCCCAGCCGCCATTGCCCCACCAAATATTGATCACTGCGCCGATCAATGAGTATTTGTTGTCGTAGCCCTCGCCCGCGCGATCCGCGGCGAGTACGGCGCGTTCGCCGCTGATCTCCGGGCGCGCGCAATTCGGGCCGGTTACTCCATTGAGAATCACGGGCGCGGCGGCGCTGCCTTGAGCGCGAAGAGCGATCATCGTGCGATAGGGTGTCGGGCGGTACCCGATATTGACAACATCGCCGGCACGCAGCGCGAGCCACGGCACGGTGGTCAATTCTTCGTACTTTTGTCCCGGACCGACATCGTACGTCCGATGTTTGCCGATCAGGCGCAGGCTGCCGCAGCCCGCGGCGTCGGGCATGCCCGGCTCCACCTGCGAGTCGGCCGGTGCCGTTTGCGCCTGGGCGAGCATACCGCCCTGGCAGCCGATCAAAGCGGACAATAGAAGGGCGGATCGACGCCTGGGTGGCGCAATCAATTGCGGCGCTCCGGCGGCGTCAGGCACTCGGCATAGATCCGCTCGTAGCCGTCGGCCATTGCCGGTACCGACACATGATCGAGCGCCCAGGTTCGCGCGTTCGCACCGAGCCGGGCGGCGAGCGGCGGATCGCACAGCAGCCGGGTCAACGCGGCCGCAATCGCGGCGTCGTCGTCCGGCGGAACGAGAAGCCCGGTGGACTCGTGCCGCACGATCTCGGGGTTGCCGCCGACCGTCGTGGCGATGATCGGTACGCCGGCGGCCGCGGCCTCCAGCAGTGCGATGGAGTGGCCCTCGGTCAGCGAGGGCATCACGAAGGCATTCAAGCCCGCCAGCAAGCGGCGTACATCGGACCGCTCGCCGAGCAGCGTCACGCGGTCAGCGACACCCAACTCGCCGCCGAGCGCCGCGAGCCGGTCGCGAAGCGGACCCTCGCCGATGAGCACCAGGCGCAGCGCCGGGTACGCCGCCGCCAGGCGCGCCACCGCACGCACGACCGCGGCGTGATTCTTGAGGTCGACGAGGCGCCCGACGCAACCGACAACGAACTGCCCGGGGTCGGCGCCGAGCAGGCGACGCGCCTCGCTGCGGTCTGCGGGAACGGCGCACTGAGCATCCCCGGTCCGGATCCCATTGAACACCATGCGCGCCTTGCGCGGCGGCACGATGCCGCCGGCGAGAAATCTCTGCTTCACGCCCTCGCTGACCATCACGACGAGACGGGTCATCGGGACCGACAGCCGGTAGAGTCTTTCACGACGATCGTTCGGCAGCGTCGAACCCATGTCATGCCGGGTGTTGACGATGGTGATCGACAGTCCGGCCAGGAGCCGCGCCGCACAGGCATAGTAGTTCGGCATCATGCTGTGCGAATGCAGCACGGCGGGCCTGCTGCCGCGCAGGAGGCGCCGCAGTTCGCGAACCACGCGAAAATCCGGACCGCGGGTTTTCGAGCCGCACGCGACGCGCACTCCGCGAGCCTCCAGTTCGGCGGCGAGACTGCCCCGGCTGAGCAGACAGTAGACACGGACATCGTAGCCGCGGCGCAGCTGTTCGCTTGACAAGTCGCAGACGACCCGCTCGAGGCCGCCGCGATCGAGGCTGTCGACGACATGCACCACGCGCACACCGGCATTCAACATAAGCTGCTGGTCAATCTCAGGCAATTTCGGGTCCCGGCGCAAGCTCGACAAGGTATGATCGGCGCGGGGGAAATTCTAACGGAAAAGCGAGCGATATGGTGCCTGAACCGGTCCGCAGCGTACTCTATCACCACCGTACGCAAGGCCGCGGTGTGGAAGCGGTGCACATACGCGGGGTCGTCGATGCGCTGCGGGCTCGTGGGATTCACGTCGAGTTGTTATCGCTGCCGAACGCCGATCCCTATCAGGAGCGTCAGGCCGATGTCGCGCCGGCAAAAAGTCCTTGGAAACGGTTGGGCAGGGGCCTCCCCGAGCCGCTGTTCGAGCTGCTCGAACTGGCGTTCAACGTCGTATCGTTGTGGCGCGTTGCGCGCTGTCTCAAGCGTCACGGCGACGTTGATTTCATCTATGAACGCTACTCGCTGTTTCTATTCTCCACCGTTTGGTATGCACGCCGGCGGAAGATTCCGATCATCATGGAGATCAATGATTCAGCGGCGGTGCCCCGGGTGCGGCCCTTGTTCTTCAGGCGCTTGTCGAAAGCCATCGAAGCCTGGACATTCCGCCGCGCCAACGGGGTCATTTTCGTGTCGGATGAATTCCGCGAGCAATGCACCAGATTCCATGGGGCCACCGCGCCGGCGATCGTCTCGCACAATGCCGCAAACATCGACGCGTTCTCGAGCTCGCCGGCGCAGCGCGCGCTGCTGCGCGCGAAATTCGGTTTGGGCGACTCGCCGGTATGCGGCTACCTGGGCGCCTTCGTCGTCTGGCACAAAATCGACGAATTCGTCCGGCTGCTGGCCGACCGGCTCGAGCGGGCGCCCGGCCTGAAGCTGTTTTTGATCGGCGACGGGGTCACCTATCAAAAAGTGCGCGAGTTCGTCGCGGAGCGGGCCTTGCAGTCGCGCATCGTCATGACCGGCCGCGTTCCGCACCACGAGGTGGCGGGGCTGCTCGGTGCGATGGATTTCGCCGTGCTGCCGGATGCCGGGGACTATACCTCGCCGGTCAAGTTGTTTGAATTCATGGCCGCCGCGGTGCCGGCCGTCGCGCCGGACTATCGGCCGATCCGCGAGGTGCTGACCGACGGGCTTACCGGCTGGCTGTTCCCGGCCCGCGATATTTCGGCCGCCGTGGAGAGGGTGCTGACGCTCAGCGGCGACGTCGCGGCGCTGCGGCGCGTCGGCGCCCAGGCCAGGGACTACATTGCGCGCGAACGCCAGTGGAGCAACAACATCGCGCAGCTGCTCGACCTGTATCATCGAGTCCGCTGACGTGCTGAACGTGGTGTTGGCGGATCTAAAGGCAAAGCAGGCGCTCTATTGCGAGTACGAAGCTCCAATGAGTATGCTGCGAATAGTGCTGACCGACGGAACCATGGCGACGATGCTGTATCGGCTGATGAACTGGATGGCGCGCCGGCGCTTCTTGCCGGGTGCATTGTTCGTGCACCTGATCAACAAATGGATGAACGGCTGTGTCATCGGGGTGCGCAGCGAGTTCGGACCCGGATTGGTGCTGATTCATCCCATCGGCATCGTCATCAACTCACGGGTGCACGGCGGCGCGAACGTTCGCATCGAAAGCGGCGTGGTCATCGGCGAGAATCGCGGCCGGTGCCCGTTGCTCGGCGACGACATTTTCATCGGCTCCGGCGCCAAGCTGATTGGCGGGATTACGATCGGCTCAGGTGCGAGGATCGGCGCCAATTCGGTCGTACTGCACGATGTGGCCGCCGGCACGACGGTTGCCGGCATCCCTGCGAAACCCTTGGTTCGCCCGGAGACATGATTGCGCATCGCGATCGTGACGCCGGTCTATCAGCTGCCGGGCGATCCGACTCGTGGGCGGTATATCTACGAAATCGCGCGCTGCCTGGGAACGTTGGCGACGATCGAGGTGTTCTTCGTGACCGCGCGCTATCCGCAGTTTCGCTGGCTGCGCCCGCGCACCTATGTGTATTCAGACCTTGACGCCGATTTATCGACCCCGGACGTCGACGTGTCGGTCAGCAGCTATGCGTCGATCCCCGTCCTGTCGCGGCTGCTGAACGGCTACTCCAGCGCGCACGCCATGTTCGGCGGATTGGCGAGGTTTCGTCCCGACGTGGTGCTGGGGTATTGGCTCTACCCGGAGGGCTACGGCGCCTGGCTTTGCGCGAAGAAGTTGCAGGTGCCTTGCGTGCTGGGCGGCCTTGGAACCGATGTGCGCGCGCGCGGAAGATTGACGCGATGGCTATCCGGACGGGCGCTGCGCGGTGCGCAGCAATTGATCATGGTCAGCGAGGAAATGCGCAGGCTGTCCATCGAACGGTTCGGCGTCGAACCGGCGCGCGTGCACGCAATCGCGAACGGCGTGAATTCCGGCGTGTTCTATCCGCGCTCGCGGGCGGCGGCGCGCGAAAAACTCGGTGTGCCGGCGACGGCGCGCGTGATCGTCTATGTGGGCCGCTTCGTCGCAACCAAGGGCCTGCGCGAACTGCTGGAGGCTTTCGCCTCGATGGCCGATCATGATGCGGATTTGAGACTCGTCATGGTCGGCGATGGGGTGATGCGGGAGGAATTGCGCGCGCGCCTCTCGGCTCCGGGGTGGGCCGATCGAGTCGAGCTTCCCGGCGCGCTGGCGCCGCCCGAGGTCGCCGAGTGGATCAGCGCGGCCAATGTTCTTTGTCTGCCGAGCTACTCGGAGGGATATCCCAACGTTGTCGTCGAGTCCCTGGCGTGCGGGCGTCCGGTCGTGGCGACCAACGTCGGCGGCATTTTGGAACTGGTGAATGCGGCGAACGGGCGGCTCGTGCCGCCCCGCGATGTCGCTGCACTTCGTGCGGCGCTGGCGGACGCTCTGAACCGCGGCTGGGACGAAGAGGCGATCGCGGCCGCCTGGTCGCGCAGTTGGCACGATGTGGCCGTGGCGACCCTGGATGTTTGCCGGCGAGCGCAGTCGGCAGCGCTTCAACCGGAGTCAGAGCGTTAGTTTGACGAACACGTAGATCGCGACCACCAGCGCGAGCGTCATTCCGACGATCCACGGCAGATCCTTCGTCAGTCGATAGCGGGGAGGATTCGGCAGCACCCGACTGGCCGCGGAGAAGCGCGCCACGGCGAGTCCGCACAGCAAGAACAGCGGCAGCTTGTACGATTGCGACAGAAACAACGCGGAAACGATGAATCCCACGAACGTCATCAACAGTCCGCGCGCCGCGGCAATTTCGGCCGCGATTGCCGGCGCGACGGCCGGACCCACGCTCTTTGCGGCGGGCGCATGCGGGCCATAGGCGATCCACCACAACATGCGCAGCGCGTACCAGATGATGCCCAGCCACAGGGTCAAACCGACGATCCCGAGCTCGGCCATCGGCAACACGACGAAGTTGTGCGCAGTACGCTCGTTGAACACCGTGAAGTTGCCGAATCCGACTCCGAGCAGCGGATGAACCAGCAACATCTGCATCCCCTGGTACCATGCTTGAATACGACCGACCGCGGACTCTTCGTCAGCGCTCATTTCGCTCAGCCTCGTGACCGCTGCGAGCGCCGGCAACGCCAGGGCCGCGGAGACGCCTACCGCAATCTTTCCGTAACGGCGCCATCCCTCCAAGCCCGAGAGGACGAGGACGGCGAGCAGCGCACCGCGCGAATCGGCCAGGATCAATCCATAGAGCAGCCAAGCCGCGCTCGCGCACAAGAGCAGCTGGACGGCGCGGCGGCGCGAGATGATCAGCAAGTAGATCGAGAATGCCAGCGCAATGACGAAGAGCTGCCCCAGATCGTTGGGGTCGGCGAAAATTCCGACGTAGTAGGGACGGCCCTTCTGCGGCAGCACGTCCGTCAGCGGTCCGATTCCAGTATGCAACTGCACCATGCTGTGATAGACGAGCAGGCAGGCACATGCAATCGTAGCCCACATGTAGCTGTGCAATGCCGGGAGCTCGCGCGCAGCTTTAGAAGAGATGAGAAAAATGCTGACGACCGGCGCCATGGCGCCGAAGGCGGGCGGTACACCGCCCCACCAACCGCTCAAGCCGACGGTCAGCGGAATGTACACGAACAGGCACGCGATCAGTGCAAAAGGCGGCAGCGACAGGTCCTTGTCCTTCGACACCAACCAGAGAAACAGACACAGCATCAATGTGATCTGCAGAAGGGGAACGTTTTCCAGTCCCGGCAGCACCTCCTGCGGGCGCAGGAACACCAGCAACAGATACAGCCAGAACAACCGGTTCATCGTGCACCATCGGTGAAGCGCCGCCGCCAGATCTCGCACAACGGCCGTGCCCAGTATCCGAGGTAAGGAATCTTTCCCGCCAGCTGCAGGGCGAGATCCACGTCCTGCAAGGTCCAAGAGCGCAGCAGGATGCTCGCCGGGAGCAAGACCGCTGCGTAAACCAAGCCGGCAATGATCCAGCCGAGCGTGTCTCGCAGAAGAGCGAGCATCGCGAGCGCCGTGGCGCCCGCGATGAGCGCGGCGGCGAGCAGCCGGAGCAGCCGTGCGACCGGCAGGCGCGATCCGGTCGAGCGCAGCGCGATGGCGCCGACCACCGAACTATTGAGAAGTTTTGAAGTGACGTACGACAGGGTCGCGCCGATCAAGCCGTAGCGCGGCACCAGCACAATGGCGAGGGCCGCGGCGACGGCCAGATTGCCGAACAGGATCCAGGCGCGAATGCGCTGCTGTCCGGTGCTGGTCAGTAGTGTGCCGGTCAGGCCATCGGACATGCTGACGCCCATGCAGACCAGCATCGCCTGCAGCACCGGTATGGCGGGCAAGTACTTGCTGCCGTACATGATCCGCAGCACCGGATCGGCCCAAAGCGCGCCGCTGCCCGCGAGCAATAGGCCCATGAAGGTCAGGTAACGCAGCGAGTCTGCGAACATCGGGCGCACCAGCTCGATTCCGCCGGCGCCGTAGGCGCGCGACATCGCCGGCAGCAAGACTGCCGACAGTCCGATGGTCAGCAGATCGGCGCTGCCGCGCATCAGCCCACCGGCAATCGTGTAATAAGCCACCTGTTCCGGGCCGTATCGGCTGGCCAGAAGATAGGTCTCGATCGCACGGGTACTCAAGCTCGCGCTGATGATCAGCAGGGCGGTCCATAGCAGGTGCCGGCGCAGTTCGGCCAGGAGCGCAGGCTCGATGGCCCCCGGCTCGGCTTCGATGTGGGCGCGCTTGAGCAGGCGGCCGGCCAGGGAGTAGGAGACCAGGCTCGTCGCGGTAAACAGATAGATGAAGGCGCTGACCCCGGCGTGTTGCCAGGCGAGCAACACGGCGGCCATGCCACTCAGCACGGACGTCAAGGTTGTCGCCAGCGGTTCGATGCGAAAGTTGCCGTACCCCTTGGCCATGGATACATCGAACAGATAACTCGATTTGGTATAGACGCACACCAGAACGACGCCGATCACGAGCGCCGTGTTCATGTGCCAGGTGAGATGCGATGCCCACAGCATCCATCCCGCGAATAGCGCGAGCACGACACCAATGCTCAGCCGCTGCTGGCGGTGCAGCCAGCTCCAAACGTGACCGGCCTGGTCGCTGCGTTTGCGGCCGAGACTTTCCGACACGAAGCGGATACCCGAGGTCGTCAGGCCATGATTGGCGAGCATGACGAGCAGGCCCGTCAGCCACACGAGGTAGGCATATTGGCCGTAGTCGGCGGGCCCCAGGGCACGCGCAACGATCGCACTGACGACGATACTGATGCCGTAGCTGACGTAGGTCGAGGCGGTGACGAAAATGGCCGCCTGCAGCATGCTCAAGCGGCCGAACGCGTGGCTCATGGCCGGCGCGCGCTACGAAACCACTTTCCTTGCGGCGGGCATTTTGCAACGTTCGACCGCCTTGCCATAACTATCGAGCGTCTTGCGCGCAACGGCATCCCAGTTCAGAACGTCGCGCGCTCGCGCCAGGCCTTTGGCAATCATGCCGTCCCTCAAATTGCGATCGAGCATCAAATCTACGATGGCGGTGGCAAGGCCGTCGACATCCTTGGGCTCGATCCACATGCCCGCATCTCCAAGGTGTTCCGGGAGACCGGCGCGCCGCGTGCCGATCACCGGCACACCGTTGGCCATCGCCATGCCGGCCGCCATCCCGGCAAAGCTGCCGATGAACGGCAGCACGCACAGCTCGCTGCGCCTGAATTCGCGTGCAATCTCGTCGGGTTCGAGACGATTGAGCCATTGAACCTGATCGGCGATCCCGGCCTCATCGGCGCAGCGCTGACCGTAGCTTCGAGTGTCCTCGCCGTAGTAGCCGAAAATCTTCAGGCACGGCGCGGCGGCTGTGCCGAGCCGTTCCCTGACGCGGGCGATTGCCTGACACAGCGTTTCCAGGCCCTTGCCGGCATTGATCTTGTGCCCGCCATAAAAAATAATTCCGCGCCGTTCCTCGCCGGCCGCGGGCGCCGCACCGAGGTCCACGCCGTGCTCGACCACGTCGATCAATTCGCGTTGTACCCCGAGCGCGACCAGAGACTCCTTCAGGTCGCCGGCATGAACCATGATGCGATCGGCCAAATTGTAGGTGAGATTGGTCTTCGGGTAATCCTGTTGATAGTCGTCCAATTCATGCACGGTGACGACGCGCGCCGCATCGCTCGGCATTTTCAGCCAATTGAAAAGCGTCAACGATCCATAGGCATTGAGAGTCTGCTGGAAGTGCAGCACGTCGGCGTCGCCGGTGCGTTGCAGATATTTCTTGGCTCGTTCATGGTAAAGAACCTGCCGACCGCTCAAGCGGATCCAGCGCTTGACGGGATTGTTCGAGCGCCAGTAGCCCATGTGCGGGAAATCGAAGTATTCGCAGTTTCGATCGAAAAATACGCCGTCCATCGGATCGTGGCATCCGCAATTGGATGCGATCACGCCGACCTCATTGCCGAGTTCTCTTTCCAGTCCCTGGCGCAGGCCATTGGTATAAACGGCGTAGGACGTATTGAACCAACAGGAAATGATTTTGACCTTCATCGCTTCGACCTTTCGAGTGGTGATTCGGCGCGACGCTCCCTCAAATACGAGCGGCGCCGGATTCGCGCTCGTGCGCTCGATTCTAGCGTGATTATAGTGCGTGCCGGCGGTGTCGCGCGCGCCGATGGTCGACCGTACGATGATATATGTTAAACAGCGAGAGTAAATTCCTGGAATACGCGCGATGCCTTGCGCACCGGGCGGGTGGTTGGCACCATGGTTTCATGAAAATTTCCAGTGAGCGGGTGCCGGGTACTTGACTGTCCGGTCCTCCGCGGATGCGGCGGCCCCGGGGCCTCCGAACGATGCCGAGGCGACGGTGCTTGCAACCGCGTTGAGCGCGGCGCATATCGGCGGGCTGGATTTCATCCGTGCGCTCGCCGTGTCGCTCGTCATCTGGGGGCACGCAAGCGAGAACCGCTCTACCAGCACCTCCGCGCTGGCCGGCCTGGGCGTGACGATTTTCTTCGTGCTTTCCGGGTTTCTGATCACCCGATTGTTGCTGTCCGAATACGCCGTCAAGGGACGTATAGACCTTCTGAAGTTCTATCGCCGGCGGGTGGCGCGGCTGCTGCCGGTATTTTATTTGTTCCTGGGGATCAGCCTGAGCATCCTCTGGCTGCACTCGAAACCCATTCCGTGGGGACCGGTGATCGCCTCGATGTTGTACGTGGTCAACTATTATCAGGCATTCACCGGAGCGCAGACCAATGCAGTGTCGCATTGCTGGTCCCTCGCGGTCGAGGAGCAGTTCTACCTGCTGTGGCCCGCGCTCATGTTGTTCACGCTGCATCGGCGCTGGAATCTGGCCAAGGTTCTCGTCGCCATCGTGCTCGCAGTTTGGTGCTGGCGCTGGTTCGTGGCGCATAGCGACCCTGAGTCCGCCGACTACCTATATCGAGCTTTGGAAACGCGTGCGGACGAATTGGCGGTCGGCTGCTTGTTGGCGGCGTTGATGCGCCGCACCGCGTGGCGCAGACGCCTGGCAAATTGGAGCAATGCGCCCGTACTGGCGTGCTTCCTGGCCGCGGGTCTGTATGGAATTACCACGTACGGGTCCCCGTCCATCACATTCAAGTATGGCTGGGAGTTTGCCGTGCAACCGCTGATGATCGCGCCGTTGATGGTCATGATCATCATGCGCTCCGCGCAGCTGGGCCGTGCCGCCGCCATGATCAACAATCCGCTGATCGTACATGTAGGGCAGATATCCTATTGTATGTACTTGTTTCACGGTCTGATCGGATTCACCGTCCAGCGCATCGTCGAGGCTCACACCAATAGCTTCTGGATCGGCTTCCTGGCCGAATATGCGGCAATCGCCGCGTTCGCATCCGCTTCCTTTCGCTGGTTCGAGCAGCCCGTACGGCGCTGGTTGGTCGGAAAGGAATCTTCGTAGCGAGCACCTCTATTCCTCGTCGACTGCAGATTCGGATGACTCGGGTTCTGTCTTCGGCCTGAGGCGCGCCTTCAGTCGGCGCGCCCCCCACAGCGCGCTGCCGAAGAGGCTGTTCCGATAAACCGTGCTCCAGTACATCGTCCGGTAGTTCTTGGTCAAAGAGCGCTTGTATCGCACATCTCCCGCGAGCAGATCGTACTCGCGGAATCCCCGGCGGGCGTATTCGGCGATCGCAGTCGCATGCGTGATGAAGCCGGTCTTGAGATTCTTGTCCGCTTCCAGCGTCAATCCGGACTGGTAGCAATAGATCTTGCCGCCTCGCTTGAAGGTCAACAGATAGCCGATTACTTTATCTTTGGCGCGCACCCGCAACAGATCGACGGCCTGCACGGACCACAGGCGCCGCACTGCGAGCTGGTGAAAGGCGCGAAATTCGTCGCGCTCGAACGAGCCCGGCTGGCCGCGTGCGCGCCACACCGCGTTGTGCAATGCGGCCAGTTGCTGCAAGTAGCTCAACGCTTCCTCGCAGCTTTGCGCAAATTCGATTTCCACGGGTCCGTGGGCGTCTCCATACATTCGACGTGTCCGGCGGATCTGCGAGCGCGTTTTGCTCGAAAGCGTGGCCTCATAGTCCTGGCCGCGAAATGCTTCCAAATCGACGTAGGGGGCACGCTGCTCGCGAAGCTGGCGGCTGTTCGCGGGCAGCGCTGCGAGGAAGCCGCGGCTGAATTCCGTGTCTACGTAGCCCCAGAATTCCAGGCGTGCCCAGCTCAACCGCCGCAAGGATAGCGCCAGGCTCGCCGCGACGGCTTGTTCATGGCCGGAAACATACAGTGCCTGGTTGTACTCGCTCCACGGCGCCAGCGGACGGGTTTGTGCGGCGACGTTCAGAAACAGAGTGGGTTGCGGAACGCATCGCCACCACACCGTGCGCCTGAGCAGCAAACAGCCGCCCACCGTGTCGCCATCCTTTGTCCAGCGCACCCATTCGCCATCGAAATCCCCGGCGTAAATGTCCAGCCAGGATTGCAGCCATTCGGGCGACAGGAAAATCGTCGCGCTCGCGCTGTTGCCGTAGAGCGGACCCCACCACTCCGGCACGGTCTTGGCGGCGCGCAGCGGTGTGATCGTCGGTGTCAATGTTTCGCCGATGTCGCCCACGGAATCCTAGTAATTGAACGCATCCAGAAAATTCTGCCGTCGTGCATAGTCGGCTCGAAGATGATTCGAATCCTTATACAGCGGCCCTCCCTCCGTCAACGCCGCGGCACAGCGCATCGGATCACACAAAAACTCCGCCGGATCCACGACGCCCGCACCGTTTCGGCGCGCGACCTCGCGCAAGGGCGCAATCACCGGTTCCGTCCGCGCTTCGAATTCTTGCCGATCGATCGACTCCGGTACAGACACTTTATAGGTTATGCGTTGCACCATCGACAAAGGATCGAGAGCGATCGAGGTCGGATTTGACAATAAGACATAGACGCGCTTTCCAGCGCCCACCAAGCGGTGCACCAGATTGCCGAATTCATCGATTTCCTCGCGTCCCGCCGGGCTATCGATGCGCAGCGGACGCCGGGTGGAGTCCGCGACGCGATAGATCGGTGCCGCGACCGGCGAGCCGGGAACCTGCGGCAGAAAGTACCATTCCCACCAGGCGGCAAAAACCACGACCTTGACCTGCGGAGACAGAGCCCGCTGAATCGCCTGCGCGAAGAATTCCGGGCATTTGAGGGACGGATCCAGGCGCGTGACGCCGGGCAGCGGCGGGCACCCCGCATAGCTTGCCACCTCGAGCGAATTCATCGCCACACGGCCGTTACCGGCGAGGTATTCGAGCCGCGGCCAATACTGCTGCGCGTGGCTGTCGCCGATATACAGTGTGATGTCGAGCGGCCGATCGGTGCCGATTCCCTGAACGATCAGATTGCCGCGTCGATCCAGGGCCGTTACGGAGGGGAATTCCCAGTCCGCGCGGGCCGAGAGTACTCGAGAAGCGGACGCCGGCAACGCCCGCGTCAACCGATCCGCGTATGTCAACGCGGCGACGGCACCCATCAGGACGTTGGCAACGAGCAAACCGCGCGTTATGGCGCCGCGCACATCGGGGCGGGTGTATCGGGAGCGAATCGGCCGCTCGACGTACCGAAAGGTGAGTGCAGCCAGCAGGAACGATAGGCCGACAGCGCCTGCGCGCAAGATCGCGGAATGCGGCCAAAGCATGGCCTGAAACACCATCAGCGGCCAATGCCATAGGTACAACGGGAAGCTGATCAGTCCAATGTAAACTGCCGCCTTGTTCGACAGTATCGCTCGATTGATCCAGGTATTCGGCCCGGCCGCGATTAGCGCCATCGTGCCGACGACGGGCAGCAGGGCCGCCGCGCCCGGATACAAGTCGTAGCCATTGATGCTGACCAGCGCCGCTGCAATCAACGCGGCCCCGGCCGCCGCCAGAACCCATGATTTATCGTTCGCGATGATGGCTTTGGCCGGAAACATCGCCAGCAAGCTGCCGCCGGCGAGTTCCCAGAGGCGGGTGAAGGGGCTGTAAAACACGAAGTTCTCGCGCCCCAGCACATGCAATCCGATCAGGTTCAGCGAAAAGCTTCCCGCGATGGCGGCGCCCGCAAGCCACACGCCATGGCGCCCATTCCCGCGGGTCAACCAGAGCGCACACGGCCACGCAATATAGAATTGCTCCTCGATGCCCAATGACCAAAGATGCAGCAGCGGCTTGCCGGCAGCCTGAACGTCGAAGTAGTTAGCCTCATGGCTGAGCGCCAGATTGGCCATGAACGAGACACCGGCCAGGGCGTCGTAGCCCAGCTCGGTGAACTCATCGGGAAACAGAACGAAGTGACCGATGAGCAGCGTGGCGGCGATGACCAGTATCAGCGCCGGAAAGATTCGCCGGATCCGGCGACCGTAGAATGCGGCAATGCTGAAGCTGGCGGCCCGCAGCTCACCGAGAATGATTCCTGAGATCAGAAACCCCGATATCACGAAAAAAATATCCACACCGATGAAGCCGCCGGGCATCACGCCGGGCAAGGTGTGGTACGCGACGACGGTGAGGATTGCGAGGGCTCTCAGGCCATCGATGTCGGGGCGGTAGGGTATCTCACTCAATCAAAACCAATGGCGTGCGGTCGCATAACCCAGAGAGGTCTGGAGGCGGAAACGCGGCAGGCTTTGTCCGTCGATACCCTGCCGGCAAATGTCGAAGGGTTGAATCGTGCCCGGTTTGTTGAATCCGCCATAAAACGAAAACGCTGCTCGATACCCGGTTTTGCGCGCCATTTCGACGGTGGTCGGCGTGAATGTATGTCGAGCCCCGACCGGATAGGCCAAGGTGTCGATGTTGACCCGCAGCTCTCGCTCAATGATTTCGCGCGAGCGCGCGAGTTCATCCTGCTGCCGCTCGGCAGAGAGTTTGCTGAGCAGTTCGTGGCTGTGCGTGTGGGATCCGAACGCCATGCCGTGCCGCGTCATCTCCCGCGCTTCATCCCAGTTCAAGAAGCAACGCTGCGCGTCCGCGCGAGGCCGCGAGGATTCACAGGCTCGTTCCAGATCTTCGAGAAAGCGATCATGGTCCTGCATGGCGGGCTGCTTGTACAGCCTGAGGATCAGCATGATCGTGCGCCGCTCACCGTCGCGTTCCAAATCGAATATTTTGTTTTCGGGATAGCTCAATGAAATGCGTGTTGTCTTCGAACGCTTGACGACATACGCGATCACATCCCACCACGGTATCCGTTCTGCGCCGATGAATGCGGTGGGAAGAAAAAACACTGCTTGCGCGCCGTGGCGCCGCAACACCGGAAAAGCCACTTGGTAGTTGTCGATGTAGCCGTCGTCGAAGGTGATCAATACCGCCGGCTCGGTGAGCTTGGCGCCGGCGGTCAGGGCGAGCGCCTCCTGGAGAGTGAGCACGCGGTAGCGGCGCTTGAGATAGTCGATCTGCCAGTCGAATTCCAGCGCGGTTGCCGAGAAAGTCCCGGAATCATACGGAGTATCGAGTGCATTGCCGATGCGATGGTAATTCAGAATGGTCAGTATCGGCCGCTTAGGCATCGACTCAAGCAGACGCGTGAATCCTATGCCGGCTGCGATCCGAGTCAGAGCTTCCCGTTTGCCGCGCATGCGTTCTCGTTGGCGTCGTTCCGTTCAACATAGCGACGATGGGCGGGGAAGTCTAGGTCTTTTGCTGCGCACGCTCGCCATCTTGTCGGGAGCGCGCGACTGTTGCAGCTGATGTGAGTTCATGCGACTCTGCATTTCGCTTGGCGACGAGAAGCTTGCCAAAAGTTTGACATAATATGAAACCGGCTGCGAATCATAGCTCGAGAAAGAAACGGCATTTGCTGCCGCTGTCGGTTGCAGTGGCCGTGCCGATTTTCTTGCAGGCCTGTGGAGGAGGGGGCGCCGCTGTCTCGACAACGAGCGGTTCCTCGGGTAGTTCGACCTCCAGCGGATCATCTTCCGGCAGTTCGACAACGAGCGGTTCCTCGGGTAGTTCGACCTCCAGCGGATCATCTTCCGGCAGTTCGACATCGAGCGGTTCCTCGGGCAGTTCGACCTCCAGCGGATCATCTTCCGGCAGTTCGACATCGAGCGGCTCCTCGGGTAGTTCGACCTCCAGCGGATCATCTTCCGGCAGTTCGACATCGAGCGGTTCCTCGGGTAGTTCGACCTCCAGCGGATCATCTTCCGGCAGTTCGACATCGAGCGGTTCCTCGGGCAGTTCGACCTCCAGCGGATCATCCTCCGGCGGCTCGACGTCGAGCAGTTCCTCGGGCGGTTCGACTTCCAGCGGATCATCGTCGGGCGGCAGCAGCGGAACCACCGGGAGCTGGCCGCCGCCGGTCGTCGCGACCCCGACCTCCTGTGTGACCAAGGCGATTTCGGGATCGCATGCCACTTACAATGTCGGTCCCGGTCAGACCTAT
>Ga0181537_10000455_pt1 | contig 38618 bp, 30 predicted proteins | sample PEATcosm2014_Bin_39_FD_119765 | JGI IMG/M metagenome (GOLD analysis project Ga0181537, IMG submission 119765) | Peatland microbial communities from MTU Mesocosm Facility, Houghton, MI, USA - PEATcosm2014_Bin23_10_metaG | ecosystem: Environmental > Terrestrial > Soil > Wetlands > Peat | place... | reverse complement strand
GGTGGGCTGGGTGGCGGGCCTGGTGTGCGCCTTCCCGCGTGAGACGGTGGCGATTTACCGGCTGGTTAAAGCCGGCCGCCTCGACGAAGCGCGCAACATCTACCGCTGGTTCGCGCCGCTGCTGCACCTCGACGTCTCGACCAAGCTGGTGCAGAACATCAAACTCGCCGAGACGCTAGCCGAACTCGGCACCGAGCACGTGCGGCTCCCGCGCCTGCCGCTGGCGGGCGCCGAACGCGAGCGCGTGACCGCATTGGTGCGCCAGGCGCTGGCCACCCGGCCCGCGCTGCCGAAGTTCTGATGGCGGCGGCCGCCGCCGTGGAGGCGCCGGCGCGCAAACGCGGCGGCGCCGCCATGCCGCGGCCGGGTGCAGCGGCCGCGAGAGCGAACGGAACAGCGGGCGCGCGGCTCGGCAAGGCGCCGCTTGCAATCGACGTCGCGGACCTCGGGTTCGTCGAAGCGCTGTTCGACACGCTGGACGACGTGGTGTATTTCGTAAAGGATCGCGCGGGCCGCTACCTGGTCGTCAACGATTCCCTGGTGCGCCGCTGCGGCCGCCCCGCCAAGCGCGACCTCATCGGCCGCACCGCGCGCGACATTTTTGCGCCGCCGCTGGGAGATGCCTATCTCGCGCAGGACCTCGCGGTGATCGGCGGCGCGCAGCCGTTCCAGAATCACCTCGAACTGCATCTGTATCCCGACCGCGCCGCTGGCTGGTGCCTCACCGACAAGCTGGCGCTGCGCGACGCCGTTGGCCGCATCGTCGGCATGGCCGGCGTCTCGCGCGACCTCGGCCTGCCCGACGAGGGCCATCCGGAATACCGGCAGATCGCCTCCATCGCCCAGCACCTGCGCAAACGCTACGCCGAGCCGGTGAGCCTCGCCGCGTTGGCGCGCCGCGCGGGATTGTCGATCGCGCGCGTCGAGCGCAGCTTCCGGCGCATTTTCCACCTGGCGCCGCGGCAGATGCTGCTGCAGTCGCGGCTCGACGCCGCGCGCGCCCTGCTCGCGGACGAGCCCGGCCTCAGCATCGTCAAAGTGGCGCTGGCCTGCGGCTATTCCGACCACAGCGCGTTCACGCGCCAGTTCAAAGCCACCCTGGGCATGACACCGATGCAGTACCGCGCACTGACCGGCGCCGCCTAGCAAACAACGCCAACAAACACGAGGGACCCATGCCACGCCTGCCGCAATCCGTTATGTTCGCCAGCGCCGCCGCACTCGCCGTCGCGCTCGTCACGCCCGCCACCGCGCAAACGCCCGACAATCTGCGCGCGCTCGCCAAGTCGTATTACGCGTGGCGCGACACCACTTATCCGGTCGCCACCAGCGAGCTTGCCAACCACGCGTACGACGACCGCCTCGACGACTTTCGCATGGCTAGCATCCTCGCGGCGCGCAATCACGTAAAGACGCTCCTCGCCCAGGTCAAAGCCATGCACACGCAAAACTGGCCGAAGGACGATCGCGTGGACTGGGTGCTGTTCGTATCCGAGCTCGAACGCGCGGACTTTTTTGACCGCGTGCTGCAGCCCGAGGAGAGCGATCCCGGGGTGTACCTCAATGAGTCCGCGACGTCGATATTTACCCTGCTCAAAAAAGACTATGCGCCAAAGCGCACGCGGGCGCTCGCCGCGACGTCGCGCCTGCAGCAAATGCCGGCGATGTTCGATGAAGCGCGGCGCAACCTCAAACGCCCGGTGCGCCTGTACGCAAAGCTCGCGATTGACTCGGCGCGCAGCGGCGACGAGCTCTACACCGTGAGCCTGATGTCGCTGGATCAGGGCTTGAGCCCCGCCGAGCACGACCGTCTCGTCGCGGCGCGCGACGGAGCGTTGAAGGCGATTCACAATTTTGCCGATTGGCTGGAGAGCCGCGAGGCCACCATGCCCGACTGGCGGCCGATGGGCGAGAAACAATATAACTACCTGCTGAAGAAAATCCTGCTGCTGCCCTATGACGCCAAGCAGGTCGAGATGATCGGCGAAGTCGAGCTCGCGCGTTACCGCGCGCTCGAAGCCATGCTCAAAGACCCGAGCTACGCCTCGCCCGACCCCAGGCGCGCGGCGCACATGCCCGCCAACGAGGCCGAGTTCCTCGCCGCCTACGAATCGCGCTTGTCCGAGATTGTGAAGTTTCTCGGCGACAAGCAGCTCGTGACGATCCCTCCTTACATCGGCAAATTCGAAATCCGCGAATTGCCGGAGGCGTTCAAGCCGACCAGCCCCGGCGGCTGGATGAACCCGCCGGGGCTGTACGACACCGACAACGCGGGCGCGTTCTACATCCCGACGTTCAATCCGCAAAGCGGCAATTTTTATATCCGCGCGGCGATCGAGGACCCGCGGCCGATTCTCGGCCATGAGGGCATCCCGGGGCACTTCCTGCAGATTTCGATCGCCAACCACGTGACCGACGAAATCCGCCGCCAGCATTACGACAACACTTTTGCCGAGGGCTGGGCGCTGTATGGCGAGGAAATGATGATGCGCGAGGGCCTGTATCCCGACCAGTCGCCCTCGCAGGGCCAGGTTCTGCGGCTGTCGCGCTATCGCGCGGCGCGCATCCTGGTCGACGTCAACCTGCAGACCGGGCGCTGGACTTTCGAGCAGGCGGTGCAGCACTTCATGGAAGCGGGCGGGCTCGACCGCGAAGCCGCCGAGGGCGAGGCCGCCGGCGCTGCGGTGTCGCCCTCGCAGAAGCTCGGCTACATGGTCGGCAAATGGCAGATCATGCGTCTGCTCGGCATTTACCGCGACCGTGAAGGCAAGAACTTCCGGCTGGGCGCGTTTCACGACCAGCTCATCAGTTACGGCAGCCTGCCGTATTCCGTCGTCGAGTGGTTGATGTTCGACGACCCTTCGGGCGTGGAAGCCGCGCTAAAATAAGTCATGCTGCGGGAGCCTTTACCGTGATCGTCATCCGTCAGCTAGCGTCTGCCGATCCGCGGCTCATGCGCGAGCTGGTCGCGCTGCTAACCGACAGCGTGCACGGCGGCGCCTCGGTCGGTTTTCTCGCGCCGCTGGCGCCGGCGACCGCGGAGCGCTATTGGGCCGGCGTGTTTGCTGCGCTCGGACCCGGCCACAGCCTGTTTGTCGCGGAACAAGGCGAGCGCGTCGTCGGCTCGGTACAGATCGATTTCTGCCAGAAAGACAACGGCCGCCACCGCGCCGAGGTGCAAAAGCTTTTCGTGCTGACGGGGTACCGCGGTCAGGGCATTGCTTCCCAATTGATGCACGCGCTCGAAGCCCATGCAAAAGAACGCCGCCTCACCTTGCTGGTGCTCGATACCCACGCCGGCTCGCATGCCGAAAACGTGTACCGGCACCACGGCTGGCAGCGCGTGGGCGAAATCCCGGATTACGCGGGCATTCCCAGTGGTGAGCTCATCGCCACCGCGCTGTATTTCAAAAAACTCTAGGCAACCATGTTCACTATTCGCGGCGGCGGGCTCCTGTTGCCGGTACTTCTGCTCGCAGCGTCGCTCGCTGCATTGCCGATGCTGGCGCAGCCTGCCTCCTCAACCCGGCTCATCCTGCTCGGGACCGCAGGCGGTCCCGCAATCAAGAAAGCGCGCGCGCAACCTGCCAACGCGCTCATTGTCAACGGCAGCGTCTACATCATCGACGCCGGCAACGCGGTGGCGAGGCAGATGGCGCTGGCGGGCGTGCCGCCCACCGCCTTGCGCGCGGTGTTCATTACGCACCTGCACGCCGACCACGTCGCCGATTACGGCACGCTGCTCCTGCGCTGCTGGCTCTCCGGGCTCAAGACCCCGGTCGAGACCTTCGGCCCCGCGCCCATCACAAGAATGACGCGCGACTACATGACTTACATGGATTGGGAAATCCAGTTGCGCATGCGCGACGAAAACCGGCCGCCGTTCGCGCCGCTGGTCCATGCCCACGACATCGCTGCGGAAGGCGTGATCTACAGCGACGGCAACGTCAAGGTCACGGCTGTCGAAGTGCCGCACGGCGCGGCCAAGCCCGCCTACGCTTACAGATTCGACCTGCAAGACCGCTCGATCGTGTTTTCCGGCGACACCTCCAAAAGCGAAAAACTCATCGGGCTGGCAAAGGGCGCGGATGTCCTGGTGCACGAAGTGCTGATCCCCGAAGGCGTGGACGCCGCCGTCAATATCACCGACGCCGGCAACATGGCGTTGCGGCGGCACATCATCGAAGCCCACACGCCGATCGAGGAAGTCGGCGAAGTCGCGGCCGCAGCCGGCGTGAAGAAACTGGTGCTCACGCATTTCGTCGGTGCCACCCCGCCCTTCGACAAGCCCGCGGATTGGCTGCGCGAAATCCGCAAGCATTACCAGGGCGAAGTCGTGTTTGGCGAAGACCTGATGGAGATTCGCTGAATCTGCCGCGAGCGGCGCAACGGAAGGCCGGCGAGGTTGCTACGCTGATCCAAGTGCCCTGATCAGTCCGAGACGACGGTCAGTTGTTGTGCGGGAACTACGACGGGCCTGTAGTAGTTTCCCTGACACATCCCAATGATTGTCAGCATTTTTTCGCTCCTATGTGCGTAACCGCACATACGGCCTTCTCCGGTAAGCACACTTTGCAAGACGGGGACAAAAACCGATCCTCGAACGAGCCGGTTTTCCTGCGCTCTTCGCGCCATATTCGGCGGCGGGGTGCCTCCAAAACCAGTCCAACACTGGGCATGAGGAGGCAGAGTGTTTGCACGTCGTTCAGATCCCCAAAAAAAGCGCCCTGCCGCGCCGGATACTGCTGGCGTGGTTGCCCCGGTGCAGTCGATCGCGGCACGAGCCGTACCGTACCGCCGGTCGCCCGGCATTCGATGACGGAGTCCCCATGATCGTTACGCCTGAGAATACAGCTCTCAATACCAGGACCGGCGACAAAACCGTCGGCGCGGACAGCGGCGCATACCGGAGCCGCCAACAGCTATTCAAGACCGGCGCATTGCAGGACGCGATCCTGAACAGCGCCAATTTCTCCAGCATCGCCACCGACGAAAAAGGCGTGATCCAGATTTTCAACGTCGGCGCCGAACGCATGCTGGGTTACGCGGCGGCCGATGTCCTCGACAAGAGCACCCCTGCGGACATTTCCGACCCGCAGGAATTGATCATCCGCGCGGCGGCACTGAGCGCCGAATTCGGTACGCCGATTGCGGCGGGCTTCGAGGCGCTGGTGTTCAAAGCGTCGCGCGGCATCGAGGACATTTACGAGCTGACCTACATCCGCAAGGATGGCAGCCGCTTCCCGGCCATCGTCTCGGTAACCGCGCTGCGGGATGCCAGCGAAAAAATCATCGGTTTCCTGCTGATCGGCACTGATAACACGGCGCGCAAGCTGGCGGAGGAAGCGCTGGTGAAGGCGGGAGCGCTGCAAAACGCAATCTTCAACAGCGCCAACTTTTCAAGCATCGCCACTGACGCGCACGGCGTCATCCAGATTTTCAACGTCGGCGCGGAGCGCATGCTGGGTTACGCAGCGGCCGATGTGCTCAACAAAAGCACGCCGGCCGACATTTCCGACCCGCAGGAGTTGATCGCGCGCGCCGCCGCCCTCAGCGCGGAACTGGATACGACGATAACGCCGGGCTTCGAGGCGCTGGTATTCAAGGCGTCCCGCGGCATCGAGGATATTTACGAGCTGACGTACTTTCGCAAAGACGGCAGCCGCTTCCCCGCCATCGTCTCGGTCACGGCGCTGCGCGACGCGCAGGAGGGTATCATCGGTTACCTGTTGATCGGCACCGACAACACGGCGCGCAAAGAGGTCGAGGCGGCGCAGGCAGTACTCGACCAGCGCCTGCGCGACCAGCAGTTCTACACCCGCTCGCTGATCGAATCGAACATCGACGCGCTGATGACGACCGACCCGCAGGGCATCATTTCGGACGTCAACCAACAGATGATTGCGCTCACCGGGCGCACCCGCGACGAGCTGATCGGCGCGCCGTGCAAGAATTTCTTTACCGACCCGGCGCGGGCGGACGCCGCGATCAAGCGCGTCCTCACCGAAAACAAGGTCAGCAACTACGAACTGACGGTGCGCGCACTGAACGGCGAGGAAACGGTGGTTTCATACAACGCGGCAACCTTCCACAATCGCGACCGCAAGCTGCAAGGCGTATTCGCCGCAGCGCGCGACGTCACGGAGCGCAAGCGCTTTGAGCGCACGCTGGAAGAAAAAAACATCGAACTGGAACACGCCACCCGCATGAAATCGGAGTTTCTGGCCGCCATGTCGCACGAGCTGCGTACGCCGCTCAACGCGATCATCGGCTTTTCCGAGGCGCTCAAGGATGGCTTGATCGGCCAGATGAGCGAAACCCAGCACGACTATATCGGCGACATTTTCACCAGCGGCCAGCACCTGCTTTCGCTGATCAACGACATCCTGGACTTGTCCAAGGTCGAAGCGGGCATGATGTCGCTCGAACTCGAATCGGTCGAGCTCGGCAGCCTGCTGGCAAACAGCATATCCATTGTCCGGGAGAAGGCGGCGGCGAAGCGCGTCAAAATCGAGCTCGACAGGGCGGACGACCTGGGCATTCCCGAGCTGGACCAGCGCAAGACCAAGCAAATCATTTACAACCTGCTGTCGAACGCCGTCAAATTCAGCTCTGACGGCGGGCAAGTGGGGCTGTCGGTGCGCCGGGTGTTGCGCGGCAAAGTCGGCACCCTGCCCGGCAGCTGGCCGGTGCACGCTTTCGAGCTGCCCGACAACGAATACAGCGAATTTCTCGAAATCTGCGTGAGCGACCATGGCATCGGCATTTCCGCGCAGAACATGCTGAAATTATTCCAGCCTTTCAGCCAGATCGACAGCAGCCTGGCGCGGAAATTCGAGGGCACGGGCCTCGGGCTGGTGATGGTCAAAATCCTGGCCGAACTGCACGGCGGCACGGTTGCCGTGGCCAGCGCGGAAGGCGAAGGCTCGCGCTTCGCGGCCTGGCTCCCTCTGCACCCGTCTGCGGTATCCGACAAGGCTGCGCCGGAAATAGTGGTCACGCCGGAGAGAACTGCGCCGGCCCCGGCTGAGCGCGTTGCATTGGTAATTGAAAACGACGAACAGGCCGCCGACCTGATTTGCCTGCTGCTGGCGGCGGAAGGGTTCAGTGCGATTCGCGCGACCACCGCCGAGGACGCCCTCACTCTGGCGACGCAGCGCAGGTACGGCCTGGTTACGCTGGATCTCATGCTGCCCGGAATGAGCGGCTGGGAGTTCCTGAGGAAAGTACGCGAAATGGGAATTCTTCAGCAGGTGCCGATAGTCGTCGTTTCCATCGTCACCGAAAGTCAGGCGCTGCTGGCCGAGGGTGCCGCCGCGATACTTCAAAAGCCGATCAGCCGTCCGAAGCTGACGGCTGCCCTGGCCGCACTTGGCCTGGAGGCGCCAAAAAAGCGCACGCACACCATCATGGTGGTGGACGACGACCCCAAGGCCGTCGAAGTGATTGCAACGTTTCTGCCGGCACCCGCGTATTCGGTGATTCGCGCCTATGGCGGCAGCGAAGCGATCGCCATGGCGCAGCGGCTGCGCCCGGATCTGATTTTGCTCGACCTGATGATGCCGGAGGTAAACGGGTTCGACGTGGTCCGGACGTTGCAGGGAAGCGCCGACACCGCGCGCATCCCGATCCTGGTGGTGACCGCCAAGCACATCACCGCCGAGGATCGAACGACGCTTAACTGCAATCCGGACAACGTCATCAATATCGTCGAAAAAGCCGGGTTCAACCATGCCCGCTTCGTCGCCGAAGTGCAGCGCATTTTGCCGCCAAATTAAAAAGGATTGCAGATGGCCAAAATATTGATCGTCGAGGACAACCCCGCCAACATGCGGCTGGCCAGCCTGCTGCTGTGCAAGGCCGGGCATACGGTATTAAGCGCGGTCGACGCCGAGACCGGCATTACGCTGGCGCGCGCCGAGCAGCCGGACCTGATTCTGATGGACATCCAGTTGCCGGGCATGGACGGTCTCGCAGCCACACGCCATCTTAAGCACGATGCTGCGACGTCGGCCATTCCGGTTATCGCGCTGACCGCGATGGCGATGATAGAAGACCAGGAAAAGACCCGCAATGCGGGTTGCGATGCCTACATTTCCAAACCGCTGCGTTACCAGGAATTGTACGCGACGATCGACGCGCTCCTTGCCAGCCGCCGGCCGCAAACGGCGACCGGCGAGGCGAATGCCGCGTAGCCGGCGCCATGACCAACACGTCCGGCGGCGTGGTCAGGCGTGACAGGCAGTGCCATACCCCAAAGAGGCATTAGATGGCCACTATCCTGGTAATTGAAGACAAACCGGCCAACATGAAGCTGGCGAACCTGCTGCTGCATAACGCGGGGCACAGGGTATTGTGCGCAGTCGATGCCGAAAGCGGGTTGCTGCTGGCGTGCGCCGAGCAGCCGGACCTGATCCTGATGGACCTCCTGTTGCCGGGCATGGACGGTTTGGCGGCGACCGCCCGGCTCAAGCAGGATCTGCTCACGTCCGAAATACCTATCGTCGCCCTGACCGCAATGACAGCCAAGGAGGATGTGGACAAGAGCGACCTCGCCGGCTGCGACGCGCATATCACCAAGCCTTTGCATTACGACGAGTTGTACAAGGTGATCGACATCGTGCTGGCGAGGCGGAAGCAACGGGCAGCGTCTGCTGACGACGACTCGGCACCGCAGGCGCCATGACCAACGCCACCATCCTTATCGTCGACGACGAAATCCAGAATCGCAAACTGCTGGAAGTTCTGCTGAAACCGGAGGGTTACCTCACGCGCAGCGTCGCCGACGGCCGCGCGGCGCTGGTTTCAGTCGCGGAACAGGCGCCGGACCTGATTCTGCTCGATCTCATGATGCCTGGCATGGACGGCTACCAGGTCGCGAGCCTGCTGAAAGCCAACCTCGCCACGGTGAACATTCCCATCATCATGGTGACGGCAAACAGCGACCGCGATTCGCGCATTGCCGGCCTTAACGCGGGCGCGGAAGACTTCCTGACCAAGCCGGTGGACCGCGCCGAACTGTGGTTGAAAGTGCGCAACCTGCTGCGCCTCAAAGCCTATGGCGACTTGCTGCAAAATCAGGGTGCGATCCTGGAACAGAAAGTGCAGGAGCGCACAGCGGATTTGCAACGCTTCAGCACCGCGATGGATGCCACTTCAGACGCGGTTTTTCTGGCCGACCGCACCACCATGAGCCTGATTCACGTGAACTCCGCAGCCTGCCTTCTGCAGGGACAGACGCGCGAAGAGCTGATCGCCCAGGGACCGGTGGGAATCATCGAACACTCGCGCGCCAAGCTCGAACAGGCGTATGACGCGGTTATCGCCGGTGGCGCGCCGGCAGAACCGCAGGAATTGCAGCGCGTCCGCGAGGATGGGAGCGAATACTGGATCGAATTGCGGCGCCATCCCGTTTGCGCCAACGGCCACTGGATGATTGTTTCGCTGGTTCGCGACATAACCGAGCGCAAGCTGGCCGCGCAGGAATTGCTGGCCAGCGAGCGGCGGTTCAGCGACATGCTGGCCAATATCGACCTGGCGTCGGTGATGCTCGATACCGCCGGCCGCATTACCTATTGCAACGACTACCTGCTGCAACTCACCGGCTGGCGACGCGAGGAAGCGATCGGCCGCAACTGGTTCGAATCGTTTCTGGCGCCGGCTGCCGACAATGCGACGACGTTTTTTGAGGCACTGGCCGCGGAACGGCCGCCGGCCTGGCGCCGCGACAACAATCTCATGACGCGCGACGGCAGGCGCCGCAACATGCGCTGGAGCAATACCGTGCTGCGCTCCGGAAGCGGCGAAGTGATCGGTACCGCGAGCATCGGCGAAGACATTACCGAGCGCAACGAGGGCGAAGCCCGCATCGTTTATCTCAACCGCGTTTATGCCGTATTGAGTGGAATCAATACGCTGATCGTGCGCGCGCGCGATCGCGGCGAACTGTTTGCCGAAGCGTGCCGGATCGCGGTCGAGCAAGGCGGGTTCAACATGGCCATGCTCGGTCAGGTGGACGCCGACACCAAGCAAATCAGGGTTGTCGCTTCGGCAGGGGTGGGCGATAAGTTGATGGCGGCGGTCAGGTCCCTGCTGGCGTCCGCTGAAGACGCCCCGAAGTCCATGTTCGGGCGCGCCATCGCGGAAAAGCGGCCGATGGTGGCGAATGATTCGCTCGGCGACCCCAAGGTACTGTTGGGCGCGTTGCACGCCGCAACCGGCATCCGTTCGCTGGCGGTGCTGCCGCTGATTGTCGACGGCGAGGCCGCAGGCATCCTCGCCTTGTATGCCGGCGAGACCGAATTCTTCCATGCCGAGGAAATGAAACTGCTGAACGAGCTGGCCGGCGACATCGCGTTCGCCGTCGGAAACCTGGACCGGCAGCAAAAACTTGCGCGCCTGGCGCGCACCCGCGCGGTGTCCGGCCAGATCAATGCCGCCATGGTCCGCATCCACGACCGCGACGAGTTGTTCAGGGAAGCGTGCCGCATCGCGGTCGATGCCGGCGCATTCCGCATGGCGTGGGTCGGCGTGGTCGATCCCAAGACCCTGGAGGGCAAGGTGGTGGCCTGGCATGGTGGCGAGGAAGGATTCACCGACCACCTGCGGCTGACCGCGCATGAGGGCATGCCTGAAAGCGAACGGCCTGCCTGCCGGGCGCTGCGCCAACTGCAGCCGGTGATCAGCAACGATATCGCGACCGATCCGCACATCGGCCCGCTGCGGGACGAGATCTTGCGGCGGGGGCACCGCTCCATGGCTTGCTTTCCGCTGGCGGTAGGTGGCCGGCCAGCGGGGGTCATTTCGCTGTTCGCAGGCGAGGCCGGCGCGTTCGATTTCGAAGAGACGAAGCTGCTTCTGGAATTGGCCGAAAACCTGGCGTTCGCGATGGATTACATCGAACAGGGCGAAAAACTCAATTATCTCGCCTACTACGACGCGCTCACCGGGTTCGCCAACGCGATGCTGTTCCGGGAGCGCGTCGGCCAGCTGCTGGGCTCCGCCGGCCGCGAAGGGAAACAGTTCGCGGTGGCGATATTCAACGTCGAACGCTTCAAGACCATTAACGACACGCTGGGGCGCGCGACGGGCGACAGGCTGCTCAAGCAAATCGCAGAACGCATCCGGCGCGCGGTCACCGACGTGAACCGGGTCGCCCGAATCGGTGGCGATCACTTCGCCAAGGTTTTTCCTACCGTTATCGGCGCGGAGGACGCGGCGCGGCAGATCAGGCGCAATTACCGGGAGATATTCGACAAGCCCTTTGTCGTAGACGACACCGAGTTGCGCGTGACGGCCAGGCTCGGCATAGCGATGTTTCCGAATGAGGGTGGGGATGCCGAAACGCTGTTGCGCAATGCCGAATCCGCGCTGAAGAAAGCCAAGACCGGCGGCGAGCGCTTCATGTTCTACACTGAGCAGATGGGGGAGCGGGTTGCCGAGCGGTTGAACCTGGAAAACAAACTGCGAGGCGCGCTGGAAAAAGAAGAATTCGTGCTGCACTACCAGCCCAAGATCGATCTGGTTACGGGCAGCATCACCGGGGTCGAAGCGCTGATCCGCTGGAACGATCCGGCGACCGGCCTGGTGCCGCCCGCCAACTTCATCCCGATATTGGAGGAAACCGGCCTGATCCTCGAAGTCGGAAGCTGGGCGATGGTCCGCGCCGTCCTCGACCATCGGCACTGGCTGGACCTCGGCCTGGCGTCCCCGCGCATCGCCGTCAACGTGTCGCCGGTCCAGTTGCAGCAGCGCGATTTTGTCGAAACGGTGAAGCAGGCCCTCGCGTTTGGCGCGTCCCCGCCCGGCATCGACCTCGAAATCACCGAGAGCCTGATCATGTCGGACATGGACAGCAACATCGAAAAACTGATTGCCATCCGCGAACTCGGGATTACGATCTTCGTCGATGACTTCGGAACCGGCTACTCATCGCTGGGTTATCTCGCCCGGCTCCCGGTGCAGTCGCTGAAGATCGACCGCTCGTTCGTAATAACCATGATGGAAGACCCCAATACCATGTCGCTGGTGTCGACCATCATCTCGCTGGCGCATTCGATGCGGCTCAAGGTCGTGGCGGAAGGCGTGGACCAGGATGAGCAGGCACAAATGCTGAGACTGCTGCGCTGTGACGAAATGCAGGGCTATTTGTTCAGCAAACCTGTGCCGCGCGACGAATTTGAGAGCCGGTTCCTGGTGCCGAACGAATTGTCGAAAGCCGCGCCGAAAAAAATCCTTCAACTGGCGCCTTCTGTGAAGCTGGCCGACTCGGCCTGACCGCCGGCTGTTGGAGCTTCCCGAATGAACTTGCCGCAACAGGTTGCAGACGCCAGGTCGCCGCCCTTTCGCCAGGCCGTGCCCGGCGCCGGTGTCGTCTTTCGAATTTTCGCGTTGGCCCTCGCGGTGCTGACGGTAATGCCGGCGCCGGCATCGCCGGGGCAAACTCAAGCTGATGCGCCCGGCGGATTGATTCCGGTCAACATCGGCTACCCGCAAGCCAATTACTGGCCCCTGTTCGTCGCGCGCGACCTTAAACTGTTCGAGCAAGCCGGTCTGGCACCGACATTCTTTCCGTTCTCCACGGGCGCACCTCTCGCGGCCGAAATGAAACGAGGCAGCATCGACGTCGCCTGGACCGGGCTGGCGACCGTGTTCATGCTGGACCAGGGCGTCGCGTTGCGGCTGGTGCTGGTGCCGATCGATCATTCCAGCCAGATGCGGATGGTGGTCAACCCGCGATCGAAGGTGAAAACCTTCAGAGACCTCGGACAGGCCAATGCCATCGGCATGTCACCGGGAACCTGCTCTGAAATATCTCTGGTGCTTGCGGCCAAGAGGGCCGGCATTCCGTTCTCCACGCTCAAGATTTCCAATCTCTCGCAGAACCTGCTGCAGGGAGCGATGCAGAACAATCAGATCGACACCGCGTTTGCGCGGTCGCCGTACGACCTGCAACTGCGCGCGGCGGGTTTCCGGATTGCCGCCGCCGACAAGGACTATGTTCCCGGCGGCGGCGTTTGCGGGGTGACGGTGGCAATCAGGCCGGCGTTCCTCCTGCAGCATCCCAGCGTCGGCTGCAAGATGGTGAAAGTCCACGCGCTGGCGCTCGCCGCGGGGCACGAAGACCCTGAATTCGCGATCGGCACGATTCAAAGGGAATCGGGGCTGCCTCGCGATTCCGCCAGGACGCTGTTCGAAACGCTGGCGATTCCACCGATCAAATCCCAGCTCGATGCAAAATCGCAATGGTCGCTGGTAAATGAAAACGGCGGATTGTCCGGAAAAATGCAGGTCGTGGCCGACGCGTTGTACGCTGCCGGAGTATTTGCACAGGCGCTCCCCAAGTCAACGATCTGGCATGCGATCGACGCCAGCTACATCAAGCAGTACCTCGATACCGACTGCAAATGAGCACGCCTTGCCGCCCGCCGCGCGCCGCGCGCCGGGTCGAAGCGAACCTGAAATGACGGGCAGCTTCGACTGGGGCCTGGTCTTTCTTTCCATCGTGATTTCGGTGGTCGCGTCGTTCGTCATGCTCGATGTCGTACCTCGCATTGCCGCGTCGCGCAACAGCAGGACGGGCATGTTCTGGCTCGCGGGTGGCGCGGTGGCGACGGGAACCGGCATCTGGGCCGCGCATTTCATCAGCGTGCTGGCCTTTGCGCTGCCGATCTAGGTGTCCTACGACCCGGCCACCACGCTGGGCTCGCTGCTGCTGGCGACGCTTGCTGTCAGCTCGGCGCTCTACGTCGCCAGCCGCGAAATGCTGAGCTGGCGCCGGCTGGCGATTGCAAGCGTGTTGACCGGCTTCGCCATCGCCGGCATGCATTATCTCGGGATGATGGCGATGCAAATGCAACCGCGCGTCGAATATAACCCCTGGCTCTTCTCGGCTTCGACAATCGCTGCGGTCGTCGCGTCGGCAGCCGCCGTATGGTTCGCCTTCCAACTGCGTTCGCAAGCCACCGCAGCAGCGTTGCTGCGGAAGTTGCTGGCCGCGTTAATCGTGGGCGGGGCGTTTGCCGGCGCGCACTACCTGGCAATGGCCGGCGCAATGTTTGCGGAAGGCGCCGCCGGAGTCGCCGGATCCCGTATCTACGACACGGCCTGGATCGCCGGCACCGTCGGCGGACTTGCGCTGACACTATTGTTTGCGACACTGCTGGTCTCCGGATTCGTCGCACTGCGGCCCACCATTCGCGCGCGGCTGGTTTTCCTCGTATTGGGCTGTATGCTGCCGGTGTCGCTGATGGCGGTGGCCTTCGTGTTCTTTGACTATCATCGCGACCAGGTGCAAGTGGCCAGCGATACCGTGGCGACCGCGCGCGTGATTTCCGAAGTGCTGGACAACGACCTGGTAAGCGTCGAGTCGGGGCTGCAGGCGCTGGCGACTTCGCCGTTCCTGGCTGCAAATAATTATTCCGGCTTTTATCTTCAGTCGAAAGAGGTGTTGCGCGAGCTGCACGCCAACGCGATTGCGCTGTCCGACGCCTACGGCCAGCAACTGATCGACACCCGCCGCCCGTACGGCGAGGCGCTTCCCCTGTATGACAATCCTGCCCAGGCGCTGCGAATTTTCGAGACCGCACGGCCCGTCATTTCCGATTTTTTTGTCAGTCACCTGGACGGCACGCCGCTGATCGCCGTCGGGGTTCCGGTGCGCCGCGACGGCACCGTTGTCTATCAGATCAGCGCCAGCATTTTCCCCGATCGACTGTCAAAAATACTGATTCGTCAGCAAAACCCGCGGAATTGGATCGTCGCCGTCTACGACAGCAACGGCACCGTCGTTGCGCGCACCCACGAGATAGCGCGCTTTCTTGGCAAAAAAGGCGCAGCGGCCGTGCGCCAGCGGCTGGCCGAAGTCGACGAAGGTTCGGTTGAAACAACGACGCTCGAAGGCATTCCGGTGCTCACTGCGTTCAGCCGCTCGTCGGTCTCCAAATGGACGGTGGTGATCGGCATTCCGACCAGCAGCTTCTCCAGCGAATTGCTGAACACCCTTTGGGCCCTGCTGCTCGCGCTCGCGGTCCTGCTGACGGTCAGCTTCGCCCTGGCCTGGTATATCGGCGGTTCGATCAGCCGCTCGATTCACGCCTTGACTGAACCCGCGTTAAGGCTGGGTTCCGGGGCCAGCGTGGAGGTGCCGCCGCTCGGCCTGGTCGAAGCGGATGAAGTGGGACAGGCTCTCACCAAGGCGTCGGCTCTGCTCTCGCAGGCGCAGCATGACGCGCAGCACGACGCGCTCACCGGGCTTGCGAATCGCGCGCTGTTCAATGAGATCGTGCGCCAGCAGCTGACCATCCTGAATCGCAGCAACGGCAATCTCGCGGTGCTGTACATCGATCTCGACGGATTCAAGGCGGTGAACGATACGCACGGCCACCAGGTCGGCGACGCATTGTTGAAAGCGGTGGCGGCCCGCATCCAGGTAAAGATTCGCGAAGGCGATCTTGCGGCGCGGCTGGGCGGCGACGAATTCGCGGCAATATTGATTCAGCCCGGAGCCGCGGGCGCCGCCACGGTCGCCGGCAAGCTGGTGGAAAGCCTCTCGATCGCGTTCCCGCTCGGCTCGATAAGCGTGAGCATATCCGCGAGTATCGGTGTCGCGCTCTACCCCGGACCGGCAACCACCACGGAATCCCTGCTCGCCAGCGCGGACGACGCGATGTACAAAGCCAAGAAAGCGGGCAAGCGACGCTTTGTGGTTGCGCCGGGCTAATCGCGCGGCAAGGAGACCTGCGCCATTGGCAGGATTCGCAGGATGCACAATCCGCCGAACTCGGGCGCACATGAGTAACTTGCGGGTACTACGGTGCATCGTAGGGTTTTCCCTTACAGCGGCCCGGGAAATGTGATCATTTTTCTGCGTATGTGCGCCGGAACACATACGCCAGCATAATTTAGGCACAGTTTGTAACTTGAAGATGTAAACACTCCCAAACGAGCCGGTTTTCCTGCGCGCTTCCCGCAGTTTATTTCGCGCGATCTGCCTCCAAGACCAGCCCCTGCGGGCCGAGGTGGCATATGTCTGCGATCGTTTCAGGTTTTGAAATTCTCGACTACGCCGGGATTGCGCGGTATCGGCAACCATGCGTTGAACACCTTGCATGCTTGGCGCGGGGTCTGTTGCCGTGGGCCGTTGCGCCACCCGCATTCATTTTGCTGACTTGGTGAAAATCATGAGACCAATCCGCCCCCCTCTGGCCAAAGACGGACGCAAAGCCCCGACCGGCATCGACGGCTTTGATGAAATTACCGGTGGTGGCTTGCCGCACGACCGCACCACGCTGCTGCTGGGAGGCCCCGGCTCAGGCAAGACCATCCTCTCGCTGCAATTCCTGGTGCATGGCGCGACCAGATGCAGGGAACCGGGAATATTTGTCGCCTTCGAGGAAAGCTCGGAACGCATCGCGGCAAATGCCGAGAGCTTCGGCTGGAAACTCGCGGAACTGCGCAAGAAAAAATTGTTTTTCCTGGACGCGCAGCCGATGTCCGACCTGGTGCAATCAGGGGACTTCGATCTCAGCGGCATGCTGGCCATGCTGGAAGCCCAGATCAGGAAAATGAAGGCGCGGCGCATCGTGTTCGACGCGCTGGACGTGGTGCTTGCGCTGCTGCCGGACTCGGCCGCAAAGCGGCGCGAGGTTTACCGTTTGCACGAATGGCTGTTGGCGCACAGGCTGACGGGCCTCATCACTGCAAAAGCCGGCGGCGACGAGGTCAGTTCCGTCAGCCAGCAGACTTTCGGCTTCATGCAATTCATGGTTGACTGCGCCGTCATCCTCAATCACAGCGTGGTGAACGGAATATCGCAGCGCAATCTGCGCGTGCAGAAATACCGCGGGTCCAGCTTCGACGAGAATGAATCGCCATTCCTGATTGGCGCCAGCGGGCTCGAGGTCGACGCCACGCGCACCCAGGCCCGAATCAACGCCAAGGTGAGCAGCGAACGGGTCCCCAGCGGCATTGCGCGACTCGACACCATGCTGGGCGGGGGTTACTACCGCGGCGCCAGCGTGTTAATCACCGGTCTTCCCGGTACCGCCAAGACGACGCTCAGCGGCGCTTTCGCGGAAGCGGCCTGCGAACGTGGCGAGCATACGCTGTTCGTCAGCTTCGACTCGGATGCAAACGAAGTGGTGCGAGACTTGGAATCTGTAGGTATCCAACTGGGCCGCTTTGTCAAAAACGGACGCCTGCAGCTGGCTTCGGCGCGCACCATTACCGGCAGCGCGGAGACCTACCTGGTGCGCATCAAGACGCTCGCGACCGAACACAAGGCGCGTTGCCTGGTGATCGATCCGATGTCCACCTGGTCCAAGTCCGGCAACGATTCGAATACCCACAGCGTGGCGGAACGCCTGACCGACTGGTCGAAGGCCAAGGGTATCACGCTGCTCTGCACCAGCCTACTCGAAGAAATGTCCGATACGCCGGATGGTGCCGCATCGTTGCAAATTTCGAGGCTCGCGGACACGTGGATCCAGCTCAATTACCTGATGCAGGCCGGCGAGCGCAACCGCGGCCTGTCGATCATCAAGTCCCGCGGCACGGCGCATTCGAACCAGGTGCGCGAGCTGATCCTGAGCGACGGCGGCGTGACGCTCGCCGATGCCTATAGCGCCGGCGGCGAGGTGTTGATGGGCACCATGCGCTGGGAAAAGGAACGCGCCGAACGCGTCGAGACCGAAGTCGCCGACGTCGCCGCCAATCTCAAGCGCGTGAAGCTCGATGCCGAAGAAGCCGAGCTCGAAGTCAGGGCAAAAGCGGTGCAAGTGGAGCTGGTGGCGAAACAGGTCGAGAAAGCGTTGCTGGTCCGCACCACGCAGAGCCTCGAGGGTGCGCTGTCGCGCGGCCGCAGCAGGATGCGCGAATTGCGCGGCGCCGACGCGGCGCTCCCGGCGCGGAAGGCGGGTTCGCAATGACCCGACAAGCCAAGTTCAAGTTCCGGCTGTACGTCGCGGGCGAGGCGCCGAACTCCACACGGGCGACGGCGAACCTCGGCGCGTTGTGCCGGTCGCACCTGCCGGGCCGGTACGAGATCGAGGTGGTGGACGTATTCCGGGAACCGAGGCGCGCGCTGGCGGACGGAATCTTCATGACACCCACCCTGGTCAAGCTCGTGCCTTCGCCCATCCGCCGCATCGTCGGCACCCTCAGCCAGACCGAGGCGGTGCTGCTGTCCCTGGGTCTGGAAGCCGTACCGGCATGAAGTCGGAAAACCCGCCGCCGTTGACCGGCGCGGACGAGGAAGTCATCCGGCTGATCGATGCGCTGCACAAGAACGGGCGGCGCCTTGAGGACCTCACCGCGGGCGAAGTGGACGCGGTGACGGACCGACACGGCCGGACCTTGCTGTTGCGGCGATCCCAGGACATATTGCGCCACGGCGAGGCCGCCAAGCAGGCCGCCATCCTAAACTCGCTGCCCGCGCATATCGCATTGCTCGACTTTCACGGGGTCATCATCTCGGCGAACGCGGCGTGGACGCGATATCCCTGCGAAGGCGTGGCCCACGGCGCGGGGCACGCGCTCGGCCTCAATTATCTCGACATTTGCGATGCCGCTCGGGGAGATCGCACCGCCTGCGCTCACCAGATCGCCGACGGCGTCCGTGCCGTGCTGGGGGGCGGGGTCGACAGTTTTTCGCTCGAATATGCCTGCGGTCCGGCAACCGAGCAGTACTGGTTCCAACTGACCGTGACCCCGCTCGGCAACGGCCTGCCGTACGGCGCGGTCGTCATGCACCTCGACATCACCGAGCAAAAAAAGCACCAGGAGTCGCTGCGGCAAAGCACGGAAAACCTGGAGGTCAGCGAGTCGCGGTTTCGCCAGATGGCGGAAAACATCCGCGACGCGTTCTTCCTGATCGAGGCAGACACCAATCGCCTGTTGTATGTAAGCCCGGCCTACGAAGAGATTTGGGGCCGCAGTTGCGAAAGCATCTACGCCAATCCGAAATCGTGGATCGAGGCGGTCCATCCGGACGACCGCGCAGCGACCCGCGAGAAATACCAGCAAGGAATGTCGAAAGGGAAGTTCGAAGGCGAATACCGGATCGTGCGCCCCGACGGCTCGATTCGCTGGATCGAGGCGCGCAGTTTTCCGGTCTGCGATGCCACCGGCAGGATGATCCGCGTCGCGGGGATCGCCGCGGATATCACGCAGCGCAAGCTCGCTGAGGATGAAATCCTGCGCGAAAAAGACTTTACCGCGGCGATGCTGGACAGTCTCCCGGGCCTGTTCTACGTCATCAACGAGCAAGGCCGGTTCCTGCGCTGGAACCGGAATTTTGAAGTCGTCTCCGGCAATTCCGCCGCGGAAATGTCCAACCTGGCGCCCACACACTTTTTTGGCGAAGTGGACCAACAACGAGTCGCGGCTACAATCGCGCAGGTATTTTCAAGCGGCCACGCGACGGTCGAAGCCGATTTCGTGACGGAGGACAAGGGCAAGATTCCGCACTTCTTTACCGGCAAGCTGGCCCAGATCGAGCACAAGCCCTGCTTGATCGGCATGGGTATCGACATCTCCGCGCGCAAGCTGGCCGAGCAGGAGTTGAGCGAAAGCGAGCGGCGTTTCAGCGACATGCTCGGTAACGTGGAACTGATTTCGCTGATGCTCGACCGCGAAGCGCGGATTACGTATTGCAACGATTATTTCCTGCACCTTACCGGCTGGCAGCGGAAGGAAGTTGCCGGCCGCGACTGGTTTACCCTGTTCATCGCGCCTGAACTTCACCACCTGAGAGATTCTTTATTTCAGACGCTGCTCGCGGGCGGTCCCGACGCACTGCATAACGAAAACGAGATCGTCACGCGCACTGGCGAGCGCCGGCTCATTCACTGGAACAATACCGTGCTGCGGTCGGGAACCGGTGAAGTGACCGGAACGGCGAGCATTGGCGAGGACATTACCGAGCGGAAACGCGACGAGACCAGGATCAAGCGCCTGAACCGTGTATATGCCGTGTTAAGCGACATCAATACGCTGATTGTGCGCGTGCGCGACCGCGAAGAGTTGTTCAAGGAGGCGTGCCGGATCGCGGTCAAGCACGGACATTTCAAGCTCGCCTGGATAGGCATTGTCGATCCGGTGAAAATGAAAATCCTGCCGGTGGCTTCCGAAGGGGATCAGGATCCGGAGTTTCTGACGCTGATCCGAGACAATTCCTCCTTGCGCCAGGACGCGCCGGGCGGCAACACCATGACTGCGATTGCGATCAGGGAAAAGAGAGCCGTCGTATCCAACGAAATACGCAACGATCCCAGAGTCATGTTCGCCAGGGAACGCACCGACCGCGGCATTTTCTCGATGGCCATTCTACCTCTGCTGGTGGCGGACAGGGCGGTGGGCGTCATCGCCCTGTACGCCGGCGAACCCGGATTCTTCGATGCGGAAGAAATAAAGTTGCTGGAGGAATTGGCCGGCGACATTTCATTTGCCGTCGACAATATCGGCAGGCAGCAGCGGCTCGCCAGGCTGGCACGAACGCGCGCAGTTTCCAGCGAAATCAGCAACGCCATCATCCGCATCCATGATCGCGACGAGCTATTCAGGGAGACCTGCCGGGTTGCAGTCGACGCGGGTGCTTTCAGAATGGCGTGGATTGGAGTGCTTGACCCGCAAACGCTGGACGGTAAAGCCGTTGCCTGGTATGGCGGCGAAGCCGGCTACGTCGATCAGATCAAGATCACTGCGCGCGATGGCACACCTGACAGCCAGCGGCCTGCTTGCCGCGCGCTGCGCCAGATGCAGCCCGTAGTCTGCAACGATGTCTCGACCGACCTCGAAATGGGGCCGCTGCGCGAAGAGATCCTGCGCAGGGGGCACAAGTCCCTGGCATGCTTTCCGCTGACGGTCTCGGGATTGCCGGTGGGGGTCATTTCGCTGTTCGCAGGCGAGTCCAATGCCTTCGACGAAGAGGAAATCCGGCTGTTGCAGGAATTGGCCGGCAACATCGCGTTTGCAATGGACCACATCGAAAAGCAGGGCAAACTCGATTATCTCTCGTATTACGATGAACTCACCGGCCTTGCAAACCGCAGCCTGTTCCTCGAGCGCGTGGCGCAATACATGCGCAGCGCCGCCGCCGGCGGCCACAAGCTTGCCTTGTACCTGCTCGATCTGGAACGCTTCCGGAACATCAACGACAGTCTCGGCCGGCTGGCCGGCGACCAGCTCCTGAAACAGGTAGCGGAGTGGCTGACACGCAGCGTGGGGGACGCCAGCCTGCTGGCAAGAGTGGGCGCCGACCATTTTGCCGTGGTGCTGCCGGAAGTCAGAGAGGGCGGCAACGTGGCGCAGATTATCGAGATATCGCGGGAAGCCTTTTTAAACCATCCGTTCCACCTGAATGACGCCGTGTTCCGCCTCGCTGCCAAGGTCGGCGTCGCGCTGTTCCCGGACGATGGAAGCGATGCCGACACCTTGCTCAAGAACGCCGACGCTGCCCTGAAAAAAGCCAAGGCCAGCGGCGAGCGCTACCTGTTCTATACGCAAGCCATGACGGAAAAAGTCGCCGGCAGGCTTACCATGGAAAATCAGCTGCGCCAGGCGCTGGACCAAAACCAATTCGTGCTGCACTACCAGCCCAAGGTGAACTTCGAGAGCGGCAGGATCACCAGCGTGGAAGCGCTCATCCGCTGGAACGATCCGCACACGGGCCTGGTGCCGCCGGGCCGCTTCATTCCGATCCTGGAGGAAACCGGGCTGATCTACGAGGTCGGGCGCTGGGCGTTGCACCAGGCCGTCGCCGACTACCTGCGCTGGCGCGGCGCCGGCCTGGCCGCGGTGCGCGTTGCGGTAAATGTGTCGCCGCTGCAACTGCGCAATCGCAATTTTATCGACGAGATCCGGCGCGCAATCAGCATCGATGCGAATGCGCCGGCCGGGCTGGAACTGGAGATCACCGAAAGCCTGATCATGGAGAACGTCGAAAACAGCATCGCCAGCCTGCGGGCAATCCGCGCCATGGGCGTTTCCATCGCCATCGACGATTTCGGCACAGGTTTCTCGTCGTTGAGTTACCTGTCCAAGCTGCCGGTGGACACGCTGAAAATCGACCGCTCGTTCGTGATCGAGATGACGCTGTCGCCGGAGGGGCTGGCCCTGGTCTCCACCATCATCAACCTGGCGCATGCGTTGCGCCTCAAGGTGGTGGCGGAAGGCGTCGAGACCGAGGAACAATCGCGCCTGCTGCGGCTGCTCAAGTGCGACGAAATGCAGGGCTTTTTATTCAGCAGACCGGTGCCGGCCGCCACCTTCGAAGCAAATTTCCTCGCGCGACCTGCTTTGCAGGAAGGGCCGCCGCCAGGGTCCATGCTGGTCCACCCTTAATTCCGGGTCGCGCCGATGCCGAATAACTTATTTCAACGCGGCATCCGCTGCAAGGCGGGTGTACAAACTGCAGCGGCGCTCCTGGTTGCGCTGCACGTCGCCGATGCGGTTGCCGATGACGATGCTGCCGCGCGGATGTTCTCGTTCAGCGGATTTGGCACTTTCGGATTGGTCCACTCGAGCGAACAGCAGGCCGATTTCACTTCCACCATCTTCAAGCCCAACGGCGCCGGCTACAGCCGCGCGTGGAGCGCCGACGTCGACAGCCTGATTGCCGGACAAGTCATCGCCAATTTCACCCCGAAGGTCTCTGCGGTCCTGCAAGTCGTCTCCGAGCAGAACTATGACAATACCTATCGGCCCCACGTCGAATGGGCCAACGTCAAATATCAATTCACGCCCGATTTCAGCGCCCGCATCGGGCGCACCGCGCTGCCGGTTTTCATGCTCACCGATTCACGCCTGATCGGCTATGCCAACCCCTGGGTACGGCCGCCTATCGAGCTGTATGGCTTGAGTTCGATCACCAGCAACGACGGTGTCGATGCGAGCTACCGCCTGGCGCTCGGCTCCGCGATCAACACCGTCCAGGTCAGCGCGGGCCAAACTGACTTCAGATTCCCCACGGCAGGTGGCAGCGGAGTCGGCCACGCGCGCGACCTGGCATGGTTTGTCGACACTTTCGAGCGCGGCTTCACCACCCTGCGCGTGAGCTACGGCGAGACGCGGGTCACCGTTCCCCTCTACGCGCCGCTGTTCGATGCGTTCCGCGAGTTCGGTCCCGAGGGGACCGCGATCGCGGACAAGTACGACGTGAACCGCCGCCTCGTCAGGTTTCTTGGGCTGGGCGCGAGCTACGATCCGGGAACCTGGTTCGTGATGGGCGAATGGGGAGATATCGACAGCGATTCCATCATCGGCGACAATTCGGGCTGGTATGTCAGCAGCGGCTATCGCTTCGGGAAATTCACGCCCTATGTCACATTTGCCGCGCGCCGGGCAGACAGCACCACCTCCGATCCCGGCCTGACGCTGGCCGGGCTGCCGCCGGTGCTTGCAGGAACAGCCGGCGCTCTGAATGCCTCCCTCAATTCGCAGCTGGGCACGCGTGTCGTGCAGAACACCTTATCCATCGGCAGCCGCTGGGATTTCACCAAAAATGCCGCGCTCAAACTGCAGCTCGAGCATACCCGTCACGGCGCAGGATCAGCCGGCACGCTGATCAACGTGCAACCGGGCTTCCAGCCCGGAGGCGGAGTCAACGTGATTTCCGCCACCATCGATTTCGTGTTCTGAGCGACGGATCGTGCCAATTACCAGTCGTTTGGCCTCGAGCATTGCGGGATTCGCGCTGGCTTTGGCTGCCAGCGCGGCGAGCGCCGAAGTGGTGGCCGTGGTTTCGGCCAAGAGCCCGCTGTCCTCGCTCAGTAAGAACGAGGTCGCGGACATTTTTCTGGGCAAGGCGAGCCGTTTTCCCGACGGCAGTACGGCCGTGCCCATTGACCAGGCCGAAGGCTCGGCGGTGCGCGAAGAGTTCTACCTCAAGTTCGCCGGCAAATCGCCCGCGCAGCTCACGGCACACTGGTCGAAAATCATATTCACGGGCAGGGGCCAACCGCCGCGGATCGCCTCCACCAGCGCCGAATTGAAAAGGCTTATCGCTGAGAATCCCGGCGCCATCGGCTACCTCGAGCAAAACATGGTTGACGGCAGCGTGAAGGCGCTGCCGCCGCCGTAGCCTGCGCGCGTTGTGTGGCGCGCCGGATTGGCCCTCAGGCTGCGGCGATAGCCGCGCTCGCAGCGGTTTCCATCTGCTTTCTCAACAGCTCGGAAATCTGATCTCCCGGGACGGGCTTGTTGAGGTAAAAGCCCTGAAACTCGTCACAGGCGTTGCGCTGCAGAAAGTCCGCCTGCTCTCTGGTTTCCACCCCCTGCGCGACGACGGTCAAGCTGAGGGTCCTGCCCAGCGCGATCATGGCCTCGGCCAGCTCCTTGCCTTCCTCGGCGCTGGCGACGTCGCGAATGTAGGAACGGTCGATCTTGACGGTGTCGAGCGGAAATCGCTTGAGCTTGGAGAGCGAGGAATAACCGACGCCAAAATCGTCGATGGCGATGCGGATCCGCATGTCGCGGAGCCGGGTCAATATGCGCAATGCCTTGTCGACGTCGCGCATCAGCAGGCTTTCCGGAATTTCGAGTTCGAGGAGGTGCGCGTCCATACCGGTCTCCGCGAGTATCGACGACAGGGTCGGCAGCAGGTTCTCGTCAGAAAATTGGCGCGCCGTCAGGTTGACGGACATGCTGAGGTGCGGCAATCCCTGCTGCTGCCACGCCACGTTTTGCAGGCACGCCGTGCGCAGCACCCAGTTGCCGATCGGAATGATCAAGCCCGTCTCCTCGGCGACCGGAATGAATTTCATTGGCGCCACCGTTCCGACGTCGGGGTGCTGCCAGCGCAACAGGGCTTCCACACCCGTAATGCGGTTGCTGCCCATGGCCCGCTTGGCCTGGTAGTGAAGCTCGAACTCGCCGCGCTCCATGGCATGGCGCAGTCCGGCTTCCAGCGTAAGCCGTTCCAGCGAATTGGCATTCAGCTTCTCGGAATAGAACTGAAAATTGTTTTTGCCCTCGCTCTTTGCCTGGTACATCGCGATATCGGCGTTTTTGGTCAGCGTCTGCTCGTCCAGGCCATCCTGCGGGTAGGTGCTGATGCCGACGCTCGCCGTGACGCGGTAATCCTGCCCCAGCAGGAGAAACGGCCGCCCTGCCGCTGCCAGTATTTTCTGCGCCACGGTGGCGACGTACTTTTCTTCCTGCAGTTCGGGCAACAAGGCGACGAATTCGTCGCCGCCCAGCCGCGCGACGGTGTCGCTGTCGCGCAGGCAGGCTTTCAGCCGCGTTGCGACTTCCTTCAGCAGCTGGTCGCCGGCTTCGTGCCCGAGGGTATCGTTAATGTGCTTGAAGCGGTCGAGGTCGAGAAACAGCACCGCCAATTGCCGGTTGTGGCGATGCGCCTGGCTGATGCTCTGGGCCAGCAATTTGCTGAACAGGCCGCGATTCGGCAAGCCGGTGAGGCCGTCGTGGTAGGCAAGAAATTCGACGCGCTTGGAATGCTCAATGTGTTCTTCGACCGCGCGCCGGCGGCTCAACGCCAGCTGCTGGCTCATGCGCCACAGGATTGCCATCACCAGCAACAGCAGCAGGCTGGCGCCGGCGGCCCGCCACAGGAAGGATTGCATGTGCCGGCGGGATAGAGCCAATTGCTCGCCGGCGGACAGGCCTACGATTACGGCCAGCGGAAATTCGTAGAGTTGACGCGCGGTGGTATAGCGCAACACCCCATCCCAGGGACTGATCGATAGCGTGGTCGCGCTCGCCTCGTCACTGGCAACCGGCACTACCGCCTTGTAATCGACCAGATCGCCGGCCAATACGACTTCGCCGCTGCGCAACGCGCGGAAAATGCCGTCAGTGCCGACAATCCCGAGCGCGCCCTCCTCACCCAGCATCGAGGTCTCGTACCCGCTGGTGAAATACTGCGCCTCGACCGTGATCATCACGATTCCGGCAAAACCCCCATCGGCGGCGGCGAGCCTGCGGCTGAATGTCAGTTTCCATTCCAGGGTTCGCGGGTCTTTCCATGGCCGGCCAGCCATGAATGAGTCGCGCACGCGCTGGCTCTGGAAATAATCCTGGTCTACCACGTTGGCGACAGGCAACGGGCGCGTACTGGCCACCACGTCGCCGTCGCCGTCGGCAATGGCGACGACAAACACGAGATCCGGCGGCAGCAGTCCTTTTGATTTCAGTTCCAGCAGCGCGGACCGTTTGCCGCTGCGTTCATAGGCGTACTGGACGAATTTCAGGGCCTGGTCGATCTCGCGCAGCGCGCGCACCACCTGCGCTTCATAGGTTTCCCCAAGTTCACGACTTTCCGCCAGGGCGGCATGCTCGGCAGCGCCGTGCTCGACCCTGATGAGGTTCAGCGTCGTTCCCCAGATCATGCCCAGCACCAGAATGATCGCAGCCGGAAACAGGATGTGCGGTTCCGTTGCATGGCTCAATCCGTGTCTCAACGCGCCGAACGCCGAGGCCCGCCTGCCTTTCGCAGTCATCGGGCAAATACCTCTCGCGCTTTCAAATTGGATCGACCCGGCAACATCAGGCGCAGGGCAACCGGCGGGATTGCGGCGTATCCGTGTCGAAGCTTGATCATTTGGCGACGAGCTCCTTTGCGGCAGGCCCCTCACGCGTTGAAAACCCGATTGGAAATAATGCCGGTAGCCGTGAGTCCTGCAGCGCGTGCGCGTCGACGCGTCTCGGCTAGCTGCGGGTTTGCCCCGGTTTCGTCAATATTCGCCGGCACCATGGCAGCGTCTGTGCGATGCCACACTTAGTCCGGGTTTGCATCTGCCAACCGGGGAAAACAGGCATACCGGCACCCGGGCGTCGTTGCAACGCCGGTTTCGCCGCTGGTATCCCGCCGGGCTGGCGGCCGCTTGGCCGAGCCCGTGCGCTCAGCTGATCAGGACGTTCAGGATCGCATTGCCGATGCCCATCAGCGACGCGCCGGAAATCAATCCTGCGCAGATGGGCTCGCAGCCGTCGACCCAGAAATTGTGGCCCTTGGTTCCGGGCACCGGATTTTTGCGGCCCATCCACCAGAACATGAAGGCGCCCGCCCACATCGCGAGCGACGCCGATGGCGGCAGGATGACGCCGAGACCGACCGACACCGCGGACAGCGGGAAACGCCCGCGCGTCGCGATGCGCGCGATTTCGAACGCCGCCGCGGCGATCGCTGCCACGATCACCGACACGATCGCGCTGGTCGGCAGGCTGGAGAGGCCCTTGGCGATGATTTCCGCCACACCCTTCCATTGCATGGCGCCCGGCATCGAGAACTGATCGGAAACGATGGTGGAGGTATGGCGCACGCCGTTCGCGTCCGGCGGCAGGAACAACAGGAAGAACAGCGGAATCGACGCCAGCGAGCCGGAGAAGATGCCGATGATGTGGCCTACCACCTGGTGGCGCGGCTTACCGCCGAGCATGTAGCCGGGCTTGATGTCAGACAGCAGGTTGGCGGCGTTGGCCGAGATTTCGCCGGTCATGCCGGCGGGAATCAGGTTGCTCGCGGGGTTGGTGCGGTCGATCGCGCCCATGGTGAACTGCGTGATCTTGGACAGCGCGCCGGTTGGCGTCCACGACGTCAGCGCCATCGAGTTGGTGCAGATGATGGTGAGCACGAATATCAGCGGCAGCGAGATGAAAGCGAGCAGCCAGGGCACGTCGAAGAATTCGTGCGACACGGTGGCGCCGAGCACGCTGAAGATGGGCACGCCGACGTACGAAATCCACAGCGGGACTTCGATGTGGCTCAGCACGTCGGTGCGATCGCCCGCCGCCGCCTGGCCGCCTCGCAGCGACTTGAACGCGGTGGTAAAGATCTCGGGACGGCCCAGCAACCCCACCATGGCGCCCACCACCATCATGGTGACGCCCCACCACAACGACCACTGGTTGACGATCTCGATGCGCGAAATCGGCGCTATTTTGCCGCTGGCCAGGACGCGCGGCGCGATGTCGCCGAGCTGGATCATCATCGGCGCGAGAATCACGAAATTGACGATTGCGCCGAGCATCACGCTGCTGGCGACGCGGATGCCGATGAGCCCGCCGACGCCCAGCAGCGCGGCGTCGAGCGTTACCCGGAGGCCGAGCTGGCGGATGTCGGTGCCGAGAATTTGCGGAACCCACAGGTCGTACTTCGCCGCAGCCGCGTAATAGTAGCTGTCGATGTCGTCGTGGAAGTTCCACGCTTCCTTGAGCCCGGCCCATTTGTCGAGCATCAGGACCTTGAACTGGATGAGCTTCATCCAGCCGTCGCTGACCAGTACCTGGTACAGCCCGGCGAGCAGCGCGGTATAGCCCAGGAGCCGCGCCTTGTACATGCCGGCTTCCGCCGATCCGGTATACAGCGCGTCGAGGACCACGCCGCAGGCGCGGCCTTCGGGAAACGGCAACTGGTCGACGTTGATGAAACGGCGCTTCATCGGAAACGCCAGCAGCACGCCCAGAATCGATACCGTCGACATCCACATCAGGATGTGCCACCAGGGAATGATGCGGCCGGTCACCAGCATGTAGGCGCCGAGGCTGGAGACCAGCGCCGTCACCATGTAGCCGGCGGCGGTGGCGATCGACTGCGTGCAGTTGTTCTCGAGAATGGTGAAATCCTTTGCCAGGCCGGCGGTGGCGAGGATGCGGTAGATCGCGAACGACAGGATGACCGAAGTCAGGCCGACGCCTAGCGTGATGCCGGTCTTGCCCGCGATGTAGAGCGCCGTCGCCGACAGCACGCCGCCCAGCAGGAAGCCGGTAATGCCCGAGCGCACGGTGAGCTGGGGCATGTCGCCGCGGTACAGGTTTTCCAGCCACCAGCGGTCTTTCTGCTCGCGCGTCCAGGTCCGGATCTCGTCTTCGGTCAGGCTCTTGAGTGCCATTTACTTCTCCTGGTCTTGTTATCGGCGATGCGCCGTGTTTTGGCGGCGGGCTATTATGACAGAGCTTGAAGCGGCTTCGCATAGGTAAGCGAAGCCCGGTCGCGGGTAATATGTTGCTGCGCGCAATCGCGGCCGCGACCGTGTCGCAGCAGCGGTATCGACGAGGAGCCGGCATGGGTGTGTTGTGGAACATGATGCGAAATTGGCTGCCGGCGAGACCGGCGGAGGGATCCGCTGCCAGACCCGCGGCGAAGACCGAGTCCGACGCCAGGGACCGGCCGCAGCTTAACCAGAAAATCGATTTCTCCAAGGTCGATTCGCCGCTCCTCGCCTATCGCCGGAGCGTCACCTCGCAATGCGGCGAAGACGGATTGATCGAGAAAATCGTCGAGCTCATCGAGCCTGCCAGCCGTTACTGCGTCGAGTTCGGCGCCTGGGACGGCAAAGAGGGCTCGAACTGTTACAACCTCACGCAAAACCACGGCTGGGGCGGGCTCATGATCGAGGCCGCGCCCGGCAAATTCCGCGAACTGCAGCAGTTGTACGCGGGCAACGCCAGGGTCGCGACCATGAACCGCCTGGTGGATTTCGACGGCGCGAATGCGCTCGACCGGCTGCTCGACGAAGCCGGCGCGCCATCCGAGATCGGCGTGCTGTCGATCGACATCGACGGCAACGATTATTACGTGTGGGAGGCGATGACCCGGCACTCGGCCGCGCTGGTGGTGGTGGAATTCAACCCCAGCGTGCCCAACGACGTGCGCTTCATACAGGCCAAATCGTTCGAGGTCAACCAGGGTTGTTCCCTGCTCTCCCTGGTCGAGCTCGCGAAGGCAAAGGGCTACGAGCTCGCGGTGTGCACCGAATTCAACGCCTGTTTCGTCAAGCAGGAAAAATTCGGCGTACTGGGAGTTGCCGACAATCACATTACCCGGCTCTACCGGCCGCTGCAGGACGGACGCATTTTCCAGGGCTACGACGGCACCATCCACATCGCGGGCATGAACCAGCTGCTGTGGAGACGGGACTTCCCCTTGAGCTCGGCCGATTTCCAGGTGCTCGCGGCCGGCGAGCGCACCTGGGGCGACGCGCAAAAGTAATCTGCTGCAACCTGCAGCGCGCTCAATCCACGGTCGCGCCCGATTCGCGGATCACCTTCGCGTATTTCGGGATTTCGCTCCTGATATAAGCGAGGAACTGTTCCGGCGAATTGCCGACGGGTTCGGCGCCGAGCGCGGACAATCTCTCGCGCAGCTCCGGCGTTTTCAGAATGCGCACGAGTTCGGCGTTGAGTTTGGCGACCGTCGCGGCAGGCGTGTGCGCCGGGACGAATACGCCGAACCAGGTGGAGAGGTCGAAACCAGGCAGGCCGGACTCGGCCAGGGTCGGCAACTCGGGAAAGAGGGGCGAGCGCCGCGCGGTCGTCACCGCCAGCGCCTTCAATTTGCCGGCTTTGATGAAAGGCGCGGCGGACGCGAGGTTATCGAACATGAGCGATACCTGGCCCGCCAACAGGTCGCTCATCGCCGGCGTCGCGCCCTTGTAGGGAATGTGCTGCATGTCCACTTTCGCCATCGACTTGAAGAGCTCGCCCGCGAGATGCCCGGTGCTGCCGTTGCTGCCGGAGGCGAAGTTGAGCGTGCCGGGGCGGGCCCGCGCCAGCGCAATGAGTTCGCCGACCGAATTGGCGGGTACTCCAGGATTCAATACCAGCACGTTCGGCACCACCGCGACCTGGGTCACCGGGATGAAGTCGGTGAGCGGGTCGTAGGGCAGCTTGCGGTAGAGCGAAACGTTGATGGCGTGCGTGCTCACTGCCCCCATCAGCAATGTGTAACCGTCGGCCGGCGCCCTGGCCACGAACTCGGCGCCGATGCCGCCGCCGGCCCCGGGGCGGTTTTCCACCACCACCGGCTGGCCCCAGGCCGCGCTCATTTTCTCGCCCAGGACACGGGCTATGGTGTCGAGCGGGCCGCCGGGCGGAAACGGCACCACGAAATGAATCGGCTTCGAGGGATAATCCGGCGGGACAGCCTGCGCCTGCGCACTCGGCAAGCCGCTGGCTGCCAGCAGCCAGGCCAGCACGAGCACGAGGCGGCAGACCCCGGAACCTTTGATGCGGGAGCTTGTCTTCAACTGGTCATCCAATCAATTGCTTGTGCCGTGCTGCAATGCAAGCAAATCATACAATGCCCGTTCCGCCGCGGCGCGATAGACAAACCCCCTTTCAGCTACCATAATGCGCGGCCATGAAATTCCTGTTTGACCTGTTTCCGGTCCTGATTTTCTTCGCGGTGTTCGAGCTCGCCGGACTGGATCAGGAAGCCGCGGCCGCATCCGCCACCCACCTGTTCGGCTGGATGGCGGCTTCCGGCGTCATCATTGCCAAGAACGGGCCCACCATGTGGGCGACCGTCGCAACCGTGCTCGGCACGCTATTGCAGATCGCCTGGCTGAAACTTCGCGGCAAGCACGTTGACCGCATGCTGCTCGCCACCTTCGGCATCGTGGTCGCGCTGGGCGCGGCTACCGTATGGTTCCAGAACGATGCCTTCATCCGCGTGAAACCGACCGTCGTCTACTGGATGTTCGCCACGGTGCTGCTGGTCGCCGAACTCGGGTTCAAGAGAAACCTGGCGCAGGCGGCAATGGCGCAGGCGATGCAGCTGCCGGCGCCGGTGTGGCGCAAAGTGCTGTGGTCCTGGATCGGCTGCTTCCTGTTCCTGGGCGCGGCGAACCTCTACGTCGCGTTCAATTTCCCGATCGAAACCTGGGTCAAGTTCAAGGTGTTCGGCCTGATGGGCATCACCTTCGTGTTCCTGGTGGCGCAGGTTTTGCTGCTGTCCAAGTACATTGTCGAGGATCCGCAGGAATGACGGCAGCGGCAGACCCGGTCACGCCGGCGAAAATGCGCGAGCTGCTCTCCGCGCTGGAGCCGATCGCGCTCGACATCGTCGACGACAGCGCGAAGCACGCGGGCCACGCCGGCGCGCAAAGCGGCGGTGGCCATTACCGCCTGAACATCGTGTCGCCCCAGTTCACCGGCAAAAACACGCTGGCGCGGCACCGGCTGATCTACGGCGCGCTGGCGCCGTTGATGGAGCGCGACATTCACGCGCTCGCCATTGCGGCGCTGGCGCCGGGCGAATGACGCATTGTTCCGGTGACGCCCTCGTGACAATTTCTCACAATTCCGGCGGCCGCCGGCTGGCCGGGAAATGCCTGTGCGGCGCGGTCTGCTACACGGTGGCGGACGAATTCGTCTACGCCGCGAACTGCCATTGCTCGAACTGCAGGCGGTCGACCGGCTCGGCGTTCAAGCCATTCGCCGGCATCGAACGCGGCAAGCTCAGTGTTACCGCGGGCGCAGACAATCTCATGAAGTTTGGCGGGGAAACCGGCCACGACGCGCATTGCCGGACCTGCGGCTCCCTGCTTTATTCGCTGGTGCGCGAGGGCGCCTACGTGCACGTCGCGATGGGAACGCTCATCGACGATCCGGCCATCCGGCCGAGCAAGCACCTCTACGTCGGCTCCAAGGCGCCGTGGTTCACCATCACCGACGACCTGCCGCAATTCGAGGAATTGGCGGCGGCCGGCGGCTAGGCTGACTGCCATGGAACAGGGCACCCCCGGAAGACCCCCGCGGGCCGCGAACTTGGTATAATTATCGTTTTATCTCATGCGCCAGTGCGCACAAAGGACGTTCATGCTCTCTAAACGAATCACGCTCTCCGCCCTCATCGTCGCCATTGCCGCGCTCGCGGCGGCGCCTGCCTTCGCCCAGGACAAGGGTGGCAGCAAGGGCGACCGGGTTGCCACCGTCAACGGCGTAGCGATCCCCAAGGCGCGCGTGGACGCGGTGGTGAAGGCGCAGACCCAGGGTGGTCAAGTTCAGGACTCGCCCGAACTGCGCGCCTCGGTCCGCGACCGGCTGATCACCAGCGAAATCATCGCGCAGGAAGCGGTCAAGCGCGGCATGGCGAAAAACGCCGACGTGCAGGTTCAGATGGACCTCGCGCGACAGCAGGTGCTGGCCGGCGCCTTCGTGCAGGATTTCCTCAAGCGCCACCAGCCCAGCGACGCCGATATCAAGCGCGAGTACGACACCATCAAGGCGCAGCTTGGCGACAAGGAATATAACGTGCGCCACATCCTGGTGGACAAGGTCGAAGAAGCCAACGATGCGCTCGCCAAGCTGAAGAAGGGCGACAAGTTCGAGGACGTGGCGAAGGCGATGTCGAAAGACCCCGGTTCCAAGGAAAAGGGCGGCGAGCTCGGCTGGGCCGCGCTCTCGACCTACGTGAAACCGTTCTCCGACGCGGTGGCCAAGCTCAAAAAGGGCGAGTACACCACCGAGCCGGTGCAGACCCAGTACGGTTACCACATCATCAAGCTCGAAGACGTGCGCGACCTCAAGCTGCCGGCGATGGATGAAGTGAAGCCGCAGATCGTGCAGCGCATCCAGGGCCGCCTGGTGGACGAGGAAATCAAGAGCCTGCGCGACAAGGCAAAAGTCGAGTAACGGTTTGACGGGGCGCGATGGCGCCACCGGAAACGCGGCCGCAGTCGGGCCGCGTTTTTTATTGCGCTTGATTTACACGAGAGTGAGCCCAAACTAGAAGCAATGGCGACAAACTCCCATAGCTCGCGCATGCCGGCCGTGTTTCTCGGGCACGGCAGCCCGATGAATACGCTTGCGCACAACCGTTACACCGCGGCGTGGCGCAAGCTCGGCCGGGAGCTGCCGCGGCCGAAGGCCATCCTCGCGGTTTCCGCGCATTGGTATATCCGCGGCATCGCGGTGACCGCAATGCAGACGCCGCGCACCATCCACGATTTCGGCGGCTTTCCGCAGGCATTGTTCGACGTGCGCTACCCGGCGCCAGGCGACCCGGCGCTGGCCGAACGTGTGCGCGAGCTGTTGTCGCCGCTCCCGGTCGAGCTGGACCGTTCCTGGGGGCTCGATCACGGCACCTGGTCGGTGCTGGCTCACGTCTACCCCGATGCGGACATTCCGGTGGTGCAGCTCGCGATCGATGCCACCCGGCCGGCGAGCTTTCACTACGAGCTTGCGGCGAAGCTGCGGCCGCTGCGCGAGGAAGGCGTGCTGATCCTCGGCAGCGGCAACGTGGTGCATAACCTGCGCGTGATCGACTGGAAGGAAAATGCGCCCGGGTACGACTGGGCGCAGCGCTTCGACGGCCAGGTGCGCGATCACCTCGCGCGCGCCGATCACGTGCCGCTCATCGAGTACGAGAGGTTCGGCGACGACGCCCGCATGGCGGTACCCACCGCGGAGCATTACCTGCCGCTGCTGTACGTCATCGGCTTGCAGGAGGAAGGCGAGAAGATAGAGTTTCCGGTGGATGGATTACAGAATGGATCGATCTCGATGTTGTCGGCCGTCATCGGCTGACGCCCGTTGATCCTCATTCCCGCGAAGCCTGCCCTGCAGCGTTTCTAATTGAGGGAGCGGAATCCGGGGTTACTGGTCTTCCCCCTTTGAAAAAGGGGAATTGAGGGGGATTTGCCTTTTAGCGCAAATCCAATACAAAGTCGCCGGGGGTTGCCCGGCGGCAAGTTACTTTCTTTTGCTTCGCCAAAAGAAAGTAACCAAAGAAAAGGCGACCCAGGTGCGGCGGCCCTTCGGGCTTCCCTGCGGTACTCGATCAAACGGGCGGCTGCGGAACTCGCGCCCTACGGGCGCTCAGACAGTCCTCGCCGCGCATTTATCCTTCTCTGCCCCTGGGGTCCCAACGGGACCCCGTTTGATCTCCGTTCCTCGGCGGACGCACATGGGAAAGGCAAATCTAAATCCCCCTGCTCGACGATTTTCCCTATTTCCCGTTCGTGGTGAGCCTGTCGAACCACAACGGCTAATCAGCCCCTTCCCCCTCGAGGGGGAAGGTTGGGATGGGGGGTGGATCGTTCTCTGCCTCTTGGGGTCCCGTAGGGACCCTGAGCTTGTCGAAGGGTAGAACGGGGCACAGCTCATTTGCCGTCATTCCCGCGAAAGCGGGATTCCAGAAATGAAAAAACCGCACCACAGTGGTTTCTACCCGCCAGGGTGCGGCCTCAGATTTGAATTCTGGCTAGCGTCTGCCGCCGTGGCCACCACCGCCGCCGCCGTGACCGCCGCCTCCGCCACCGCCGCGGCCACCCCCACCCCCGCCGCCACCGCTATAGTGGGGCGCGCTGTATTGGGCGGAGGCCATGGTTACTCGCGGGGCGCTATAGCCGGAGAAGGAACGCGCGGCCGGCGCGGCGTAATGCATTGCCGGCTGTGCTGAGAACCTTGGCGCGTCAAAGCTTCTCGCTTCGGCGAAGCGCATCGGCGCATTGTTGTACGCGGCGGCCTGTCTGGCCGCGGGACGCGCCATGGTTTCCGCGCGCGGCGTTTCCATCGCGCGCGCAGGCGCTGCGGCGTTCATTGCGGAACGCGCGGCCTGGCCCGGCTCAGCGTTGGCTGCGCGAAATTGCGCGGGCGCCGCTGCATTCTGGCCGCGCCAGCCGGCCGCTGCAAAGGTCGTGCCGCCGGGACGGGTGAACTGCTGCGGACGCACACCGCCGGCGTAGGCGACCCCCTGGCGATGCCAGGCGTCGTGGTGCCAGACCCCGATACCTGCGGTCACCGGATGGCCGCCGAAGCCGGGGTGATAGTAGAACGGCCGGGTGCTGACGATCACGCAATGGTGGTGGAACCAGTCGAAGCCGCCGAAGAAAAACCCGGCGGATACGAATATGGCGGGACCCCAGTACACGACCGGCGCAGGGTAGTTCGACGGGCCGTAGCTCGCCGCGTAACCGGGTGGCGGCGCGAAGTACATCGGCGGGTAGGCCGATTCCATCCATGGCCCATACGCGGACAGCGGGTCATAGTAGGGAACCGACACTTGCTGGGGATTGGCCGGCTCGACCGCGATCCCGGAAATCTGCTGCTGCACGGTCACCCGGTCGTTGGACGCGAGCGTGCCGGCCTTCTCGGCGCGAGCGCGCAGGTTTTGCACTGTCTGCATCACCTGGGCCTGCTGGCCGAGGAAGGCGTTGCCGAGCCTCTCGGTCCAGTCGATGTGCTCGTCCAGCTGGGCCAGCACTTGCGGAAACGCGACCAGCGATTTCACACTGGGGTCCCAATCCTGCTGCTGGACCGCGCGTACCGCCTCGTCGCCCTGCAATTTTGGATTGGCGCGCGACCAGCGCGCGGCCTGCACCACTTCGAGCGGATAAGTCGCCGCCATCATGAGCTGCGACAGCAGCGGATCGGGATACAGCGCGACCGGCGCCAGCATCTGGTCGAGTTCCTGCTGCGAATAGTTGGTGCGCGGCGCCTGGGTGGTGGCCACGCCAGCCGAATCGGCAACCTCGGCGGTTTCGCCGGGGGGGACGTAGGCGGCAAGCGCCAGGTTTGGGTCCTGCGCCAACGCGAGCGGTGGAGTGACCATCGTTGCGAGAGTCAGGGCCGCCAATACTTTAAGCTGCGTATTCATGGACGACTCCTCGATCACGGCGGCGCGCACCTTGGCGGTGCCGCCGCTCCTGCGCCGCTGCCCGGGACGGACGGCGGCGCTACCTCTCTATTAAACGCTCGTTTCGCGCCCGTGTTGACCACCGCTTTGTAACGGGGTGTAAGACTCCGGGACAGCCACCGCGAACCCGCACCGCAGCACTCTTCAGCGGACGTTTCCCACTACAATGTAAGACAGGATGCGGCGCTACTTGTTCCAGGCGGCGATGTCGCCTGCCTCGAACTCGAACTTGGGCGCGTTGGGATCGCGTTCCCCCGACAGTTTGGAATCGACTTTTTGAAACGCTCCCGCCAGCTTGAAGCTGAGGTTTGCCAGTTCTTCGGGGTCCGAGCTGCTCTGGCCGACGTTTTCGATTTTCGCCACGTCGCGCGCGACGAATTCGACGAAAATACGGATCGCCATATCTCTTTCCTGGGGTGTCATGGGTTTCCTTCCTGAAGTGATAACCCGCGCATGCTACGCCGAAATCCGGCGCCGCGCGGCCCGCCGCGGTTGAGCCCCATGGATGCCACGCCCGGCCAGCCGGCGATCGACCCGCCGTTGCTGTTCGTCACTTTTTCCCAGATCTCGCTGTCCGGTTTCGGCGGCACCCTGCCGTGGGCGTATCGCATGCTGGTCGAGCGCAAAGCGTGGCTCACGCAGCGCGAGTTCGCCGAGACCCTGGCGCTGGGCCAGCTCCTGCCCGGGCCCAACGTCTGCAACATGGCGGCAATGATCGGTTACCGTTACGCGGGCTATCGCGGCGCGTTCGCCGCGCTGGCCGGGCTCATTGTCTGGCCCTTCCTCATCATGATCGTGACCGCCATCCTGTACCAACGTTACGGCGAGTTGCCGCTGGTGCAGCAGGCGTTGTCGGGCATGTCGGCAGTGGCGGCCGGGCTGGTGCTCTCGACCGGCATCAAAATGGCGTCCGGCATGCGGCGGCATTGGCGGCCCTGGCTGTTCGCCGCGCTGTCGTTTGCGGCGATCGGCTTGCTGCGCTGGCCGCTGCTCGCGGTGGTGGGCGCGCTGGCGCCGGTCGCGGTGTTCGTATCGTGGTGGAGCAGGCGCTGATGGACCGCTCTGATACCTGGTCGATGTTCCTGCACTTTTCGCTATTGTCGTTCATGGCGATCGGCGGAGTGAGCGCGGTGCTGCCCGACATGCAGCGCTACGTAGTCGAAGCCAACCACTGGATGAGCGCCAAGCAGTTCGCCGACGCCTACGCCCTCGGGCAGGCGGCGCCAGGGCCGAACATGATGTTCGTCACCCTGGTCGGCTACCAGGTAGGCGGGCTTATCGGCGCCGTCGCCACCACCGTGGCGCTGACCGTGCCGCCGTTCATTTTTACCCTGGCGATCACGCGCTTTACGGCGAATAACGCGGATGCGCCGCTCGCCGTGGCGATCCGCCGCGGCCTGGCGCCCGTCACCATCGGCCTCATGCTGGCGAGCGGATGGGTGCTGTTGCGCAGCACCGACCACGACTGGCGCAGCTTGCTGCTGACCCTCGTCACCGTCGCCGTCGTCACCCAGACCCGCTACAGCCCGCTGTGGCTGATCGCGCTCGGCGCGGGTCTGGGCATCGCCGGCGTGGTGTGAACCACAATTTTTTCCCGCTCCAGCACTTACGCTACCCACATGACTCGAACATTCCGCTTCAACTACCGGCTCGCTGCAACGCTGCTATTTTTTTCCGCTTCCGCCGCGGCGCAAGTCAACGTCAACCTGCCGTGGATTCGCGCGACCACCCACAAATCCGCGGCGGTTTATCTGCAACTCGAAGCGCACGCGGCAGGCGACGTCGCGTTGAAGGGCGCGACCTCGCCAATTGCGACGTCGGTCAGAATTGTCGCCGTGCCACCGGCGCCGTCCGGGGTTCCCGCCAGGCTGGAGGTCGCCGCGGGCTCAAGCCTCGTGCTGAAACCGGGCGGCCCGCATCTGTTGCTGGTAGGCGTGCGGCAGCAACTCAAACGCGGCAGCCACGTGCCGCTGACGCTGACCTTCGAGCCGGCGAACGCGCCACCACGCAGCGTCGACATCAGCGCCGAAGTGGTCGGGCCGCATGATATGACGGCGGTGGATCATGAGAAGGAGCATCACCACGAACATCTGGATTGAGAATGTTCTGAATGCTCGCTGAGGCTCCGCAAAAACTAAAAGCAAAGTCGCCGGGGGTTGCCCGGCAGCAAGTTACTTTCTTTTGCTTCGCCAAAAGAAAGTAACCAAAGAAAAGGCGACCCCAGGTGCGCCGGCCCTTCGGG
>Ga0181537_10000453_pt1 | contig 38650 bp, 32 predicted proteins | sample PEATcosm2014_Bin_39_FD_119765 | JGI IMG/M metagenome (GOLD analysis project Ga0181537, IMG submission 119765) | Peatland microbial communities from MTU Mesocosm Facility, Houghton, MI, USA - PEATcosm2014_Bin23_10_metaG | ecosystem: Environmental > Terrestrial > Soil > Wetlands > Peat | place... | reverse complement strand
GCGCTCGCGCGAATCGCCGCCGAATATCTGCGCCTGCGCCACGCCGGGTACCGCCAGGATCTGCGGCTTGATGGTCCAGCGGATCAGATCGCGCAGTTCGATCGGCGACAGCCGATCGCTGGTGAAGCCGAAGTGCAGCAGGTATTCCATCGACGAGCTCAGCGGCGAGAGCAGCGGCGGCCCGACGCCATTGGGCAGTAGCGAGCTCGAGTCGGCCAGGCGCTCGGTGATCACCTGGCGCTGGCGATACGGATCACCCTCGCGGCCGAATACCACCTGGATCGCGGACAGCCCCTGGCTCGAGGTGGAGCGCACTGCTTCGACGTTTTCGGCACCTGCAAGCAGGCCTTCGAGCGGACGCGTCACCAGCGACTCGACCTGGGTAGCATCCAGCCCGGGAGCTTCGGCCTGCACCAGCACGTGTGGCGGCGCGAAGTCCGGGAACACATCCAGCCGCGCATTGAGCAGCGCGTAGGCGCCAAGGATGGCGATCAGCAGCGACAGCGCGGTGACGATCTTCGGATACTTAAGCGACCCGCGGACGATGGTGGCAAGCATGGTCGCTAGTCGTGTTCCTCTTCCGCGGCCGAGAACGTGCTGATGCCGGCAAGCGACCACAGCACGCCGGCCCCCTGCACCACGATGCTGTCGGCACGGCCCAGCCCCTGCACCAGCCAGCCATCGCCCACGCGCCCGAGCAGTTTCACCGGCGCGGCTGCGTAGCGCGAGCTGTCGCCGCCCGGCACGCCGATCGCGCGATAGACGTACGCGCCCTGATCCCCATACAACAGCGCCGCGGCCGGCACCAGCAGGCCGCTGGCCGGCGCCGCCTGCAGCTGTACGTGCGTGCGCGCGCCCGGGCCCAGCCCTTCCGGCCGGTGATCGATCTGCAGCAGCCAGCCGCTGCTCTGCGTCTGCGGATCGGTGCGCACCAGCGGCCCGAGCACGCGCGCCGCGACACTGACGCCGTCGACCCCCACCAGCGCGCGTGGCGCAAGGTTGCCGAGCAACTGATGGCCAGGTACGTCGGCGCGCAGCAGCAGCTGCCGCCCGGTGCTCAGCGCGTCGATCAGTTCGTGCCGGCTCGCCGCGCTCAGCGCAGCCACCGGTCCCCATTGCAGCCTGAACGTCGCCGCCGCGGTCTGCGCCTGCGCGGCGACCTCTGCGGCCTGCGCACGCGCTGACTGCAGTGCTCTGAGCGACGCATCGGCGTTGTTGCGGTACAGGCCGTCCAGTCGCGCGACGTCCGCCGCTGCCGCGTCGGCCGCGGCCTGGGTACTGTCCACGCGGCCTGCGTCGCCGATCAGCAGTACCGGATCCAGTACCAGCCCGTAGGCCTCGATCTGCCGCGGATTGGCCAGCGGCAGTGGATGGTCGATGCGAATGCCGACCGCCTGTTGCTGCGATCGCGTCAGTGCAAACGCGCCGGAGCTGTCCGGCTGCAGCGAGACTCGCGGCTGGTCGTCGTCGTCATCGTCGCCGCGGCTCGCGCCGACCGGCAGCAACAGCAACGCCAGCAGCGGCGGCCCCAAAATCTGCGCGGCCCGCCTCATGATTGCGGATTGCCGGCCAGCACCAGCTCGCTCTCGCTGCCCTGCAGCGGCCGCCGGTAGGCATCTTCCAGCGCGCCGAAGGCGGTTTCGGCGTCATAGGCCGCGCTCAACTGCAGCAGCCGCGCCTCGGTCGCGGCCACCTGCGCGGACACCGTGCTGCTGCGATCGCCGGCGCCGGCGGCGAGCGAGCGCTGCTCGGCGGACTGCTGCCGCTGGGCGATCGCAACCACCGTCGCCGCATCATCCCAGCCAGCGCGCGCGCGCGGCCAGGCCCGCTCGGCGCGATCGATCTGTTCGAACAGCCCGGCCTGTACCGCCAGCAGGTGGCGGCCGGCGGCGTCACGTCGCGCCAGCGCCTCGCCGATCGGGCCCTGATGCTGGTTGAATATCGGCAGCTCGAAATTGACCCCCAGCGCCGTCTCCTGCGTGAAGTCGTTGAGCGGATCCTCGCGTACGCCGTTACCTCCCCAGGCGTAGCCGGGGGTCAGATGAACTTCCGGCCAGCGCCTGGCGACCTCGTGCTGCAGGTTGATCTCGGCCAGATCGTACTCACCCAGGGCATGCATGATCTCAGGGCGTCCGATCAGCGCGGCGGCGCGCAGGTTCGCCACCGGCGCCGGATCGAGCGCGCCGATGTCGGCCCAGTCATCCCAACGCACCGCGATCCCATCCAGCGCGGCCAACGGCACACCGACTGCCGCAGCCAGGCGCGCCAGGGCGTCCGCTCCGCGCGCCTGCGCCTGCCGCAAGCGCTGTTGGGCGCGGGTCAGTTCCAGTTCATCCGCCAGCGTCTGTGCGCGTGCGATGTCGCCGGCATCGACGCGCGCCCGATCCGCGGACAGCAGCGTCTGGCGTGCGCTGATCAGCTGTTCGAGCAGCGTCGCCTCGTCGCGCGAGCAGGCCACGTCGAGCAGCGACTGTCGCAGCGCCGCGCGCACCGACCAGATCGACTCGGTCAGGTCCGACCTGGCCAGCGCGGTCTCGATCGCTGCGTAGTCGATCATCAGGGCGCGCTCGCCCGGGCGGCGCAGCACGAAATCGAGCGCCAGGCCATACACCCACGCAGCGCTATGCGCGGCGGCGCTGACATACTCGGCAAACAGATTCAGATTCGGATTCGTGTGCTGCGCCGCCGTGCGCTCTGCTGCCGCGGCCGCCGTGACCTGGGAGCGCGCTTCGGAGAGCTGCGGATTGAGCAGCAGCGCCGCGTGCAGCCATTGTGCACGATCCCAGCCGCTGGCTGGCGGCAGCGGCAGATCGGGCGCCAGCAGCTCGAGCCGGCGCGCGCCGAATTCTGCCGCACTGCCGGACGGACTGAGGGGAGCGGGCGGCGGCGCACTGGCGCAGGCGACGAGTACGAGCGCGGCCGCTGCCAGAGCCAGCGCCGCCAGTGAACTCTGGTTGCCCCCCGATAGTTTCATTGTGTTGCTGTTACTGGCCTGCAGCCGTGCATCGTTGGGAAATTATCCTGTCGATCGCCAGTATAGGTCCCGAGCTTCTCGGGCGCGAAGCCCGTAGCTGTGCCATTGCTGGCACAAGCGGTTGCCAGGGCAGTAGCGTCGGAATATCTTCGCCGCATGGATGCGAGCCGCCCCTCTTCTTCTTATAGAGCTGCATATGTGGCCGCGGCGCTGCTCGCTTGCACGCTCGCCTCGGCCGACGCGCCCACACCGTCCCCGGCCGCCGGCATCGCTGCCCCGCCGTCGCCCGCAAGCGCGCAGTGCAAACAGGCGGTGGTCAGTCCGGTAAGCGGCTTCGCCGAGTGTGTGGATCCGCGCGGCGCGCCGGTCGCGCCACCGCCCAGGCGCCCCGACGCGTCCGCACCGGCGCCGACACCCGCGCCCGCCAACGAACAGCGCTGACCGCGCCGGTATCGCTGGCCGCGCGCAATTCAGCGTATCGCCGGCCGCGCCTGGTGCCAGCGCACCAGATCCCGCAGGGTAATGCGATCGTCGCCCGCCGCGCCCGCCAGCGGTCTCCAGCCACGGCTACTGCCCAGCGATGGGCCGGCCGACAATGCTGCGCTGGCATCGATATCGGCAAAATAAAAACTGCGAACCACCACTACGTCTATCCCCGCGGCCCGCGCCGCGGCGATGCCGGCCGGAGAGTCTTCGATCGCCAGCGCGTCAACGGCTGCCACGTCCAGGATCTGCAGCGCGCGCAGGTAGACCTGGGGATTGGGCTTTTTCAGCGGTGCCTGTTCCGCGCACACGACGGCGGCGAACTGCGTACGCCAGCCGGCGCCCAGATGCGCGCCCAGCAGGGCGGCGACGTTGGCAGCGCTGGTCGTGGTGGTAATTGCCATCGGCACGCCGGCCGCCGCGCAGTCGGCAAACAGCTCGGCGACCCCGGCGCGCAGCGGCAGCGCACCGGCGCTGACGATCGCGGCGTAGTACTGGTTCTTCAGCCGATGGATGCGATCGAGCAGCGCCAGGCGCTGCGGGCCCGCGGGCGGTGCCTGCGGTTGGCTCTGCAGGTCGTGCAGCAGCCGCTCACGGCCTCCGGCTACCGCCAGCAACTCACCGTAGCGCGCGTCGCTCCAGCGCCAGGGCAGCCCGAGTGCCTCGAACGCGCGATTGAAGGCCAGCAGGTGGCCGTCGCGCTCGGTCTCCGCCAGCGTGCCGTCGACGTCCCACAGTATCGCCCTGAGCATCGATCACAGTGTTGCGCGCGTCAGCAGCGCCGGCAAATCGTCCAGTGTCTCGATGAATGCATCGCACGGCAGCGCTCGCGGATCATTGCCCTCGTTGTAGCCGTACGGCACGCACACCACCGGCATGCCGGCGGCGCGCGCCGCCAGTACGTCGTTGACCGAGTCGCCAATCATCAGCGCCTGCGCGGTGTCCACGCGCAGCGCCTCGCAGGCCACCTGCAGCGGCTGCGGATCGGGCTTGCGGCGCTCGCAGCTGTCACCGCCGATCAGCACGTCGATGTATTTGCTCAGCTCCAGTCGCTCGAGCAGGCCGCGCGCCAGTTGCTGCTGCTTGTTGGTTACGACTGCGAGTGGCAGCTGCAGGCGCTGCTGCAGCTGCTTCAGGCACTCGCGCACGCCCGGGTAGATGCGCGCGCTGTGTTCGGCTCCGGACTCGATGTTTTCGTAGTGCAGGAAATAACGTTCCAGCAGCGCCGCCTGGCCGCGTTGATCGAGTACTGCGCCCAGCCGCCGCAGTGCGCGCTCGATCAGCATCGGGCCGCCGCGGCCGATCATCATGCGTACCTCGGCCACCGGCAGCGGCGCGAGCGCACGCTCGGTGAGTGCCTGGTTCAGCGCCGCGGCGATCGCATCCACCGTATCCAGCAGCGTGCCGTCCAGGTCGAACAACACCGCATGCAGCGGCGCACCGCGCCAGCGCGGCGGTAGCGGTGCGGCGGCGGCGCTTATGAGCGCACCCCGCCGCGCGCCAGTGACAGCGCACGCTCGGTGATGGCGGCCACGGTAAGTCCAAGCGCCGCGGCGACCTGCGCCGCCGGCGCGGACTCGCCGAAGCGATCGATGCCAATGACATCGCCCTCGAAGCCGGTGTAGGCGCGCCAGTAGCGAGTGACGCCCGCTTCGATCGCCAGCACCGGAGTGGCACGCGGCAACACCGCGGCGCGATAGCGCGCATCCTGGCCGTCGAAATCGCTGCAGCTGGGCATCGACACGACGCGCGCGCCGACCCCTCGCGCCGCCAGCGCGTCGCGCGCGGCCAGTGCCAGCGCTACCTCGGAGCCGGTCGCCAGCAGCGTTACCGCGGCCGGCCCCGGCGCGTCGGCCAGCAGGTAACCGCCACGGCGGATGTCGGAGAGCTGCTGCGCGTCGCGCTCGACATGGGGCAGGTTCTGGCGCGACAGGATCAGGCAGGTCGGCCCGTCGCGCCGCTCGACCGCCGCCAGCCATGCGCTCATGGTCTCGACCGCATCGCACGGCCGCCACACGCTGTTGTTGGGAATCAGGCGCAGGCTGGCCAGATGCTCGATCGGCTGGTGGGTCGGACCGTCCTCTCCCAGACCGATGCTGTCGTGCGTGAACACGAACAGCACACGCTCGCCCATCAGCGCCGCCATGCGCACCGCATTGCGGCTGTAGTCGGAGAACGTCAGGAACGTGCCGCCATATGGAATGTACCCACCGTGCAGCGCGATGCCGTTCATCACCGCACTCATGCCGAATTCGCGCACGCCGTAATTGATGTGATTGCCCCACTTGCCCCGCCGCAGCGCCACGCTTGCCTTGGCGGCGGTGAGATTGGAGCCGGTCAGGTCGGCCGACCCGCCGAGCAGCTCAGGCAACAGCGGCAGCAGCGCTTCGATCGCATTCTGCGAAGCCTTGCGCGTGGCAATGCCGGCGCGCTGCGCCACCACGCCGGCCAGCGCCTGCTCGCTGGCCGCACGCCAGTCGGCCGGCAGCGCGCGCAGTACCACGCGGCGGTGGAATTCGGCCGCAAGCTGCGGATGCGCCGCGCCATACGCCGCCAGCCGCCGCTGCCACTCGGCCTGGCGTGCCGCGCCGGCGGCGCGCGCGTCCCAGGCGGCGCGAATCTCGGGCGCGATCTCGAACGCGGCGGCGCTCCAGCCGAGCGCGCTGCGCGTGGCGGCCGCCTCCGCCGCGCCCAGTGCTGCGCCGTGCACGTCGTGCGTGCCGGCCTTGTTGGGACTGCCCTGGCCGATCACGGTGCGGCAGCACACCAGTGTCGGCCGGCCGCTGTCCTCGCAGGCTTGCGTCAGCGCCTGCTCGATTGCCGCGCTGTCATGGCCGTCCACGGCGCGGATCACGCGCCAACCGTAGGCCTCGAAGCGCCGCGGCGTATCGTCGGTGAACCAGTGCTCGACATGCCCGTCGATGCTGATGCCGTTGTCATCGTAGATCGCAATCAGCTTCGACAGGCCGAGCGTGCCGGCCAGCGAGCAGGCCTCATGACTGATGCCCTCCATCAGGCAGCCATCGCCGACGAACACCCAGGTGCGATGATCGACAATGCTATGGCCGGGGCGGTTGAATTCCAGCGCCAGCAGCCGCTCGCTCAGCGCCATGCCGACCGCATTCGCCAGGCCCTGGCCGAGCGGACCGGTGGTGGTCTCCACGCCCGGCGTGATGCCGACCTCCGGATGACCGGGAGTGCGGCTGTGCAGTTGCCGAAAGCGCCGCAGCTCCTCGATCGGTAGTTCGTAGCCGGTCAGGTGCAGCAGCGCGTACAGCAGCATCGAGCCATGGCCGTTGGACAGTACGAAGCGGTCTCGGTCGGGCCAGATCGGATCGGCCGGATTGTGCTTCAGGTGCCGTCGCCACAGCACCTCGGCGATCTCGGCCATGCCCATCGGCATGCCCGGATGGCCGCTGTTGGCGGCCTCGACCGCGTCGATCGCCAGGAATCGCAGCGCGTTCGACAGCTCGCTGTATCCGGCTGCACTCAATTGCAGGCGTGCATTCATGCTGGCATTCGCTCCTTACTATGCGCGCCGCTTCATGTCGATCAGGCGCAGGATCATGGGCGTGAAAATGAACTGCATCGCCAACCCCATCTGTCCTCCAGGGACGACGATATTATTCGGCCGGCTCATCCAGGAGTTGTGCAGCATCGACAGCAGGTAAGGGAAGTCGATGCCCTTCGGGTTGGCGAAGCGGATGATCACCATCGACTCATCGGCCGAGGGAATATCCCGGGCCACGAACGGATTGCTGGTATCCACGGTCGGCACGCGCTGGAAATTGACGTGCGTGCGACTGAATTGCGGGCAGATGTGATTGATGTAGTCGGGCATGCGCCGCAGGATCGTCTCGACCACGGCATCCTGCGTGTAGCCGCGCTGGTTGCGGTCGCGGTGCAGCTTCTGGATCCACTCCAGGTTGACGATCGGCACCACGCCGACCAGCAGATCCACGTGCTTCGCGACGTTGACGTCGCCGCCGACATAGCCGCCGTGCAGGCCTTCGTAGAACAGCAGGTCGCTGCCGGACTGCATTGGCGTCCAGGGCGTAAAGGTGCCGGGCTCGCAACCCGTTTCCTTCGCTTCGCCCGCGTCATGCACGTAGCGGCGCAGCTTGCCGCCGCCGGTGGCACCGTATTCCTCCAGCGTGTCGGCCAGTTCCGCCAGCAGGTTCGCTTCCGGCCCGAAATGGCTGATCGCCGGGCCCTTGCCGCTGTCGGCCGCGGCCACGCGCTCGCGCATCTCGATGCGGCTGAAGCGGTGAAACGAGTCGCCCTCGATGACCGCGGCCTTCAGGCCCTCGCGCCGGAAGATGTGCGCGAACGCCTTCATCACCGTGGTGGTGCCGGCGCCGGATGAACCGGTGACCGCGATGACCGGATGTCGGGTTGACATGGTGTGCGATTTCCCGGATCAGGCGCGCGCGTCTGGACGAAACAACGAGCGCTCGTTGAACAGCGGCGAGGTGTACGGCCGGTCGGCGCCGCAATCGAACTCGGCGTGGTAGCGCTCGATGCGTTCGACCTCGTTGCGTGAACCGAGGATGACCGGGACGCGCTGGTGCAATGTCTCCGGCACCACGTCGAGCAGTCGGCGCCGGCCGGTGGTCGCGCGCCCGCCGGCCTGCTCGATCAGCAAGCTGATCGGATTGGCCTCGTACATGTGCCGTAAGCGCCCGGGGCGGCTGGCATCCCGGGTGTCACGCGGATACATGAACACCCCGCCGCGCATCAGGATGTGATGCACCTCGGCCACCATCGAGGCGATCCAGCGCAGATTGAAGTCACGTGCCCGCTCGCCGCTCTTGCCGGCCTGGCATTCGCTGATGTAGCGGTTCACCGGTGGCTCCCAGAAGCGCGCATTGCTGGTGTTGATGGCAATCTCGCTGCTGTCGAGTGGTATCTGCAGATCCGGGTGCGTCAGGATGAAGTTGCCGATCTCGCGATCGAGCGTGAAGCCATGCGTGCCCCTGCCGACCGTGATCACCAGCATGGTCGCCGGGCCGTAGATCGCATAGCCGGCAGCCACCTGGCTGACGCCCGGCTGCAGGTAATCGGCCGTAGTCGGCGCCTCCGCCTTGTCGTGCCGCAGCACCGAGAAGATGGTGCCGACCGATGCGTTGACATCGCTGTTCAGTGAACCGTCGAGCGGGTCGAAGATCAGCAGATAGCGGCCACGCGTGAACTCCTCCGGCACTGCGTATGGCTGGTCGAGCTCCTCGGACGCCATGCCGGCCACCAGCCCGCCCCATTCGCAGCTGCGCAGCATCTCGTCGCTCGCCAGCAGGTCGAGCTTGATCACCTGCGTATCGCTGTGCGTGTTGCTGCCGCCAACCTTGCCGAGCACGCCGCCGAGCGCGCCCTTGGCGGTCATGGCCGAGATCGCCTTGACCGCGGCGGCGACATCGATCAGCAGCGCCGCCAGATCGCTCGCGCCCTCGACGCGTTCGGACTGCTGGATCAGGAATTTCGAGAGCGTGGTGCGTCCGAGATGCATGGTCGGGACTCCCTTCTTTATCTTTGACCGGTGGTCTGCGCGGCCGCGATCTGGAACACGCGGCTGGCACGGATATCGGGTTCGGCGATCGTGGTCAGGTCCTCGGGTGTGAACTCGCGCTCCTTGTCGGCGAACAGGCGGCTGGCCTGGCGCAGTCGCGCACGCTCGAGCGCATTGCGCACGCTGCGCGCATTGGCGAAGTGCTGCTGGCCGATGCGGTAGCCGAGGTATTGCTCGAACGCGGCGCGCGCGCCGGGGCCGAAGCGGTAGTTCTGCTGCTCGAGCATGCGGTCGGCGATGCGCAGCAAGTCGGCCGGCGGGTAGTCGGGGAAGTCCAGGTGATGCGCAATACGCGAGCTCATGCCGGGATTGGAGCGAAAGAAGGTATCCATTCGGTCCTTGTAGCCGGCCAGAATCACCACCAGGTCATCGCGCTGGTTCTCCATCACCTGCAGCAGGATTTCGATTGCCTCCTGGCCGTAGTCGCGCTCGTTCTCCGGTCGGTAGAGGTAATAGGCTTCGTCGATGAACAGCACGCCGCCCATCGCCTTCTTCACCACTTCCTTGGTCTTGGGCGCGGTGTGTCCGATGTACTGGCCGACCAGGTCGTCGCGCGTCACCGCCACCAGGTGGCCTTTGCGCACGTAGCCGAGCCGATGCAGGATTTCCGCCATGCGCAGCGCCACCGTGGTCTTGCCGGTGCCCGGATTGCCGGTGAACGACATATGCAGGCTCGGCGCCGTGGCCGCAAGACCGAGGTTCATGCGCAGCTTGTCGATCACCAGCAATGCGGCGATATCGCGGATGCGCGCCTTGATCGGCGCCAGCCCGACCAGGTCGCGCTCCAGCTCATCCAGCACTGCGCCCGCCTGGCTGTGCGCCAGCACCTGGTTCACGGTGCGCATGCCGGCGGCATCGCCATCGACGCCGCCGGCAGCCGGCGCGCCCTCCGCTGCCGGCGCCACCGCTGCCGGCTGCGCGGCGCCCGGTATGCTGTAGCTGGGCGCGGTCATCGTCAGGCCACCCGGCTGGCGGGCATGCCGCCGGCCAGCTCGACACGCATCGCCTCGATCACCGCGCGGTAATTCTTCGCGCCGAAGATCGCGCTGCCGGCAACGAAAGTGTCGGCGCCGGCCTCGGCGACGCGGCGGATGTTGTCCACCTTGATGCCGCCGTCGACCTCGAGCCGGATATCGCGGCCGCACGCCTCGATCAGCCGGCGCGCGCGCTCGGTCTTGCGCAGCGCCGCGTCGATGAAACTCTGGCCGCCAAAGCCGGGATTGACGCTCATGATCAGCACCAGGTCGACCTTGTCGATCACGTACTCGAGCGCCTCGAGCGATGTCGCCGGGTTGAACGCGAGTCCCGCGCGGCAGCCGGCCGCGCGGATCAGCTGCAGCGTGCGATCCACGTGCGCGGAAGCTTCCGGATGGAAGCTGATGAAGTCGGCGCCAGCGGCGGCGAACGCGCCAGCAAGCGCGTCCACCGGTTGCACCATCAGGTGCACGTCGAGCGTTGACTTGCTGCCGTCAGCGCGCGTGCAATGCGGCCTCAACGCCTGCGCCACCATCGGACCGATGCTCAGGTTCGGCACATAGTGATTGTCCATCACATCGAAATGGATCCAGTCCGCGCCGGCGGCCAGCACGTCGCGCACCTCTTCGCCCAGGCGGGCGAAGTCGGCGGACAGGATCGATGGCGCGATGCGATACATGGCTCAACCGCTGTCGCGTTCGCCTTCCGGCGCATCGGTGACGTAGCTGTGCACCGTATAGCGGATGGTGCGGTCATGCGACTCCTGGCGCACCAGCCCGAAGCCCGGTTCCTTCTCCGGCCGGTTGACGATGAAGCTCATCGCGATGCTCTCGATGTTGCGGGTCGAGTCGAAGGCCATCAGCCGGATGTAGTGCTTGGGAAAGGTCTTGCGGCAGTTCTGCAGCTCCACCATCACGCCGGCCGCATCCTTCAGGTCGAACATCGGCATGCCGAACATCTCCCAATAGGTGTTGCGCGGGTGCGGATCGTCGGTGTACTCGACGCTCCAGGCAAAGCCTTTACGCAGTCCGTATTCGATCTGCAGCGCAATTTCCGCATCGGTGAGATCGGGCAGGAAGCTGAACTGGCCCTGGGTCATCCGGCCTACGGCGTTGGTCATCATGCTGGCGGTCTCCTTGGCAAATCAGGCTGACACGGCCGCGGTGGCCGTGGTGTCTGCGGTATCGGTGGGAGCGTAGTTGAAGCTGATCTCGCCCCAGGTATCCAGTGCCTGCTGCAGCGGGCTGCAGGACTTGGCCGCGCGGCGCAGGATATCCAGTCCCTCGTTCTTGATGTCACGGCCCTCGTTGCGCGCCTTGACCATCGACTCGAGTGCCACGCGGTTGGCCACGGCGCCGGCCTGGATGCCGGACGGGTGGCCGATGGTGCCGCCGCCGAACTGCAGCACGACGTCGTCGCCGAACAGGTCGAGCAGCTGGTGCATCTGGCCGGCGTGGATGCCGCCCGAAGCGACCGGCATGACCTTCTTGAGGTCGGCCCAGTCCTGGTCGAAGTACAGTCCGCGCGCCAGGTTCTGCTTGTTGTAGCTTTCGCGGCACACGTCGTAGTAACCCTGCACCGTCGGCGGGTCGCCCTCGAGCTTGCCGACCGCGGTGCCGGCGTGCATGTGGTCCACCCCTGCAAGGCGCAGCCACTTGGCGATCACGCGGAAGCTCACGCCGTGACTCTTCTGGCGTGTATAGGTGCCATGGCCCGCGCGGTGCAGATGCAGGATCATGTTGGCTTTGCGCGCCCAGTTGGACATGCTCTGGATCGTGGTCCAGCCGACCACCAGGTCGATCATCACGATCACCGAGCCGAGCTCCTTGGCGAACTCGGCGCGCTCGTACATGTCCTCGATCGTGGCGGCGGTGACGTTCAGGTACGAGCCCTTGACCTCGCCGGTGGCGGCGCTGGCCTTGTTGACGGCATCGATCACGTACAGATACCGGTCGCGCCAGTGCATGAACGGCTGCGAGTTGATGTTCTCGTCGTCCTTCATGAAATCCAGACCGCCCTTGAGCCCCTCGTACACCACGCGGCCGTAGTTGCGGCCGGACAGGCCGAGCTTCGGCTTGGTGGTGGCGCCCAGCAGCGGCCGGCCGAACTTGTCGAGGCGCTCGCGCTCGACAATCAGCCCGGTGGGCGGGCCCTTGAAGGTCTTGACATAGGCGACCGGGACACGGATGTCCTCCAGGCGCGCCGCCTTCAGTGGCTTGAAGCCGAACACGTTGCCGATCAGGCTCGCCGTCATGTTCGCGATCGAGCCCTCTTCGAACAGGATGATGTCGTACGCGATCCAGGCAAAGTACTGGCCCGGGATGCCCGCCACCGGCTCGACCCGGTAGGCCTTGGCGCGGTAGCTGTCGCAGGCGGTCAGCCGGTCGGTCCACACCACCGTCCAGGTTGCGGTACTCGACTCTCCCGCAACCGCCGCGGCAGCTTCCACCGGGTCCACGCCCTCCTGCGGGGTAATGCGGAACAGGCAGATCGTGTCGGTGTCCTTCGGGACATAATCGGGCACCCAGTAGCCCATCTGGCGGTACTTCAGTACGCCGGCGGCATAGCGCTTCTTGGAATCCTTGATCTCGGTAGCCTTGACCTCGGTAGCGCCTGTTTTTTCAATCGTTTGTGCCATTGTTGAGTCTCGAGTGTCGGTGACGTGGCGCGCACTGTAGGACCGTTGATTGTTCAGGTACAGTCATTTATTGTTATCGCGACAGTAAGAATAAGTGAATGAAGAACGCTACCCTCCGCCAGCTCCGGGTGTTCGCGTCGGTGGCGCGGCATCTGAGCTTCGCGCGCGCAGCCGAGGAACTGGGCCTGACCGCGCCAGCAGTCTCGATGCAGATCAAGGACCTGGAACTCGAGGTTGGCCTGCCACTGTTTGATCGATCCAGCCGCAAGGTGTCGCTGACCATGGTCGGGGAATATGTGCTCGCACACACCCGGCGCGTGCTGGCCGCGGTGCGCGACGCCGAGGACATGGTGGCGCGCTTTCGCGGCCTGCAAACCGGCGTGCTCGACGTCGGCATGGTCAGCACCGCCAAGTACTTCGTGCCGCGCATGCTGGCGCAGTTTCGTAACGAACATCCGGGCATCGAGATCCGGCTGCAGGTCAGCAACAACCGCGAACAGGTGGTGTCGCTGATGCAGCAGGGCAGCGTCGAACTGGCGATCATGGGGCGGCCGCCCAAGGAATGGCCTACGCGCGCCGAGCCGTTCGCGATGCACCCGCACGTATTGGTCACCTCGATCGATCATCCATTCGCGCACACCGAGAAGGTACCGGCACACGCGCTGGGCGCGGAGGGTTTCATCGTACGCGAGCCTGGATCGGGGACGCGCGCCGCGCTCGATGAGTACATGCAGGCGCACCAGATGAGCGCGCGCGTGGTGATGCAGATGTCGAGCAACGAGGCCATCAAGCAGGCGGTGATGGCCGGAATGGGCGTCGCGCTGCTGTCGCTGCATACCATCGGACTGGAACTCGATCATCACCTGATCGCCACTCCGGACTGCGAGGGCCTGCCGGTCATGCGCCGCTGGCACGTGGTGAATAACCTGGCCAAGACGCTGTCGCCGGCCGCCGAGGCGTTCCGCTACTTCATCCTCGAGCGCGGCGAGGCGTTTCTGGCGAAGCACTTTGCGCACCACCTGGACCTGGTGCCGGTGCGCGGCTAGTGTCCGGGCCGTGACCTGGGTCACGCTGGCGCGCAGCGCGAGTGGTTAGGTTACCCGGACAATGTGTCCCACCGATAGGGCGGATGGAGGCCGGTCCAATGACTAGCATGCTGGTGTTGCTGATTCTGCTGATCGTCGTGGTCGGCTATGCGGTCGGCATCTATAACGGATTGGTGCGGGTTCGCGCCGCCGTCAAGCTGGCGTGGTCGAACATCGACGTACTGCTGGTGCAGCGCCACGATGAGCTGCCCAAGCTGGTGGCGACCTGCAGCCAATACCTGAAATACGAGCAACAGACCCTGGAGCGGGTGATGCAGGCGCGGGCCGCGGTGTCGGGCGCGCGCAGCAGCGGCAACCTGGCGGCACTCGGCGCTGCGGAATCCGGACTTCGAACCGGCCTCGCCGGCCTGTTTGCGGTGGCGGAGAGTTATCCGGACCTGAAGGCGAATCAGGCCTTCCAGCACCTGCAGCAGCGCATCACCGGTCTGGAACAGGCCATCAGCGACCGGCGGGAAATCTATAACGAGGCGGTCAATATCAACAACGTTCGCATCGATACCTTTCCCGAATCGCTGCTGGCGTCGCGCTACGATTTTCCGCCCGCCCAGATGCTGCACTTTGGAGCCGACCAGAAGTCCGACGTGGACTTCAAGGGGCTGTTCCAGACCTAGCGCCAGCCGGTCATCCGGCCAGCACGACAGGCGACGGGCGACAGGCGACAGGCGGCATGCAGTTCGCGTTCATCTTGTTGTTATCCAGCCTGGCCGGACTGGCATTCGGGCTGTACAGCTTTTTCCGCCGCTGGCGGCAGCAACGGCTGCTCGAGGATACGCCGCAGGCCAGGATCCGCTCGGCACCGCAGGGCTATGTGAAGTTAAGCGGCCACGCCGTGCCGGTGTCAGGCAAGGCCTTGCGAGCGCCACTGAGCGGCCGCGCCTGCGTGTGGTGGAAATACACGGTTGGATCGCGCGGCGAAGGTCCCGGTAGCCGCTGGTGCCCGGACGAGTCGGACACCAGCACCGAACCGTTCCTGTTGGCCGACCAGGCCGATCAGTGCCTGGTGGATCCGCAGGGCGCGGAGATCGAACCCAGCGATCGGCGGGTCTGGTACGGTGAATCACCGCGGATGCCGACGTTTTCGATTTTCGGCCTCACTCCCCTGGCGTCAAGCCGGGCCAATCGCTACACGGAAGCGGTCATCCTCCCGGATGCACAACTGTCAGTGCTCGGTGAATTGCGCACCGACCCCGGGTCGGTCGCCCATTCCCTGGACGATGAGGCCGCCGCGACGCTAAGCGCATGGAAAGCGGACCAGAAGACGCTGCTCAAGCGCTTTGACAAGAACCACGATGGCAGGATCGATCAGGACGAGTGGCAGCAGGCACGCCTGGCGGCACGCGCCGAGGTGCAGCAGCAACAGCTCTGTCAGCCGCCCGAGGCACGCCTGAACGTCATCCGGCAACCCACCGAAGGCCGGCCATATCTGATCGCGGCGCTGCCCTGCGCGCAGCTGGTCAGGAAGGAAGCACGCCGGGCGCTTGGCGGGCTGGCGCTGACGTTGCTGTGTCTGCTGGCCGCCTGCTACGCGATGGCGCATCTGCGCCTGTAGATCCGCGTGCGCCGCCGCGATCGCGCTCAGGTCTCGATCAGGCCCTGGCGCACGGCAATCAGCGTCAGTTCCGACTGGTTGGACACCGCCAGCTTCTGCTTGATGTTGTACAGGTGCGTGCCGATGGTGCTGGGACTGAGGTGCAGGGTCTCAGCGATCTGGTTTACCGAGGCGCCGCGCGCCAGCAGGACGAACACTTCGAATTCACGCGCCGAGAGCTGCTCGACCGGATTGCGCTCGCCGGTCACGTCCTGCTGCGCCATCAGCTGCGCGATGGCGGCATCGATGTACATGCGGCGCGCCGCCACGGTGCGTATCGCCTCGATCAGCGTCTCGGGAGCGCTGCGCTTGGACAGGTAGCCGAGCGCGCCGGCCTGGAGCACGCGCTTGGGGTGGCTGGCGTCGGCGTGAGCGGACAGCGCCAGGATGCGCGCTCCGGCATCGTGCGCAATGATGCGCTTGACCGCCTCGATGCCGCCGATCCCGGCCATCGCCAGGTCCATGACGACGACGTCGGGGCGGTATTCCGCGTACCTCGCGCAGGCCTGCTCGCCGCTGTCGGCTTCCGCCACCACGTCGATGTCCTCGGCGGCCTGCAACAGCAGCCTAAAGCCGGTGCGCACCACGGCATGATCGTCCACCAGCATCACGGTGGTGGACCTGATGGTGGTCGATTTCATGCGTGCGTCACCAGCGGCAATCGCGCCACCACCTGGGTACCGCCCTGCTGGCCGGCTCGCAGCTCGAAGCTGCCGCCGAGCGCGGCGGCACGCTCACGCATGCCGCGCACGCCGTAATGCCCGGGCTGGTCCCAGCCTGGCGACAGACCCACCCCGTCATCCTCGACCCGTACCACCAGCGCCTCGGGTTCCGCCGCGACCGACACCTGGATATGGCTCGCGGCGGCGTGACGCAGCGCGTTGATCAGCGCTTCCTGAACGATGCGATAGGCGCTCGTGGTCAGCGCATCGTTCAGCGGCGGCAGCGGGTCGTCGACCGTGAGCCGCATCTCCACCTGCGGATGCCGTGCGCGCCACTCACCGGCGAGGTCGCTGAGCGCGTCGCCCAGGCCGAAGCTGTCGAGCGCAAACGGCCGCAGCCGCGGAATCATCTGGTGTATCGCGTCGTACATGTGACCGGCGGTGTCGACGATCAGGCTTGCGGCCTCGGTCACGCGCGTGTCGTTGCTGCCGGCGCGCTGCAGGATCGACTGGCCAATGCTCTTGATCGCGGTGATGGACTGTCCGAGTTCATCGTGCAGTTCACGTGCGATGCTGCGCCGCTCCTCCTCGACGTGGGCCTGGATCATCTGCGTGAGCTCACGGTTCTCCTGCAGCCGCTGGCGCGCCTCGCTGGCAACCTGCAGTGCTGCGGCACTGTCCGCGACGGCCTGCGCGGTACGGTTGAAGGCCTGGCTCATCAGCCGCCCCTCCTTGCTGGTCAGCGCCGGCAGTCGCGCCTGGTAATCGCCCTGTTGCATGCGCTCCAGGCCGCGGATCACGGTCTGCAGCGGCTGCAGCACGCGGCCGGTGAGCCAGAACACCACCGCATTGACAACCGCCAGCGCAATCGCGCCGATCCACAGCAGTCGCGTCAGCGTGTCCCACCCGTCGAGCACCGCGCGCGAGGAGTTCGCCTGGATGACCAGCCGCCCATCGCCGACGCCGATCTCCTGGCGCTGCGGCGGCGGTGATACCAGTGCCGAGAACCAGTGCGGTGCATCGCGGCCGCTCTTATACCTGGACGGCGGCGAGGAATACACCAGCTCGCCGGTCGGACTGTAGAGCGACACGTCGTTGGCGCGCACGCGGCCGAGCTGATCGAGAAAGCTCAGCATGCCGCGCAGGCCGGACACCTCGTAGACCCAGGAGACCCGGGTCAGGAACTGCGTCGCCACCTGGTTGGAACCCTCGATCTCCTCGCGCACGCTGCTGCGGGTATCCTGGATCTGCTGGTAGACGACCGTGCCGATGAAAAGACTCATCAGCACCGCGATGATCAGGTTGATCTGCAGCCGCAGGCTCACCGCACCCCTCCCCGCTGCCTTATGTCGTCCATGGCCGGCATGCTACCGTAGCGGCCCCGGCGGGACCCCCGAATCATGAAAATCATGAGGTCGGATTCAAGGATCCACGCTGGGCCTGGGTGCCGGCCGGCGCGCACAGTGGCAATCGTCGCCCGGCCCTGCCAGGCGAGCCAGTCAGCTTTAGAAGTGGCTGGTCCAAGATGGCTGATCAACACAAGGAACTTGAACATGAAATGGGTTACACCTGCCGCTGTCGTGTTGCGTTTCGGAATGGAAATCAACTCGTACATCGCGAATCGTTGATCGGGTTCCGCCCCGGCAACCCCGGGGCGGTCTCCAACAGCCGAGCCGCTGGCGTCCGTGCTGATACGGGTACTGGGTTCGGCGGCCGGCGGGGGCTTCCCGCAGTGGAACTGTAACTGCGCTAATTGTCGTGGCCTGCGCGCCGGAACGCTGCAGGCGCGCCGGCGCACCCAATCCTCGATCGCCGTGTCGGTCGATGGGCATCACTGGGTGCTGTGCAACGCCTCGCCCGATATTCATCAGCAGATTGCCGCCAGCCCCGCGCTGCAGCCGCATGCGGGCCTGCGCGATTCCGGCATCGGCGCCGTCATCCTGGTGGACGGCCAGATCGATCACTGCACCGGGTTGCTGCTGCTGCGCGAACACCGCTCGGCGCTGGAACTGTGGAGCACCGAGACAGTGCGCGAAGACCTGAGCACCGGCCTGCCGATCCTGAACGTGCTGCATTATTTCTGCGGCGTGCACTGGCATGGTATCCCGGTGGACGGCGCATCATTCGAGATCCCGGTGTTGCCGGGGATCCGGATCAGCGCGCTGCCGGTTGCGGGCAAGCCCGGACCGTATTCGGCCTACCGGGAAAATCCGCGCGTCGGGGATAACATCGGGCTGATCTTTCACGACACCGCCAGCGGCCGACAGCTGTTCTACTCGCCCGGGCTCGCCGGCGTCCCGCCAGCGGTCGAGCAGGTTTTCAGGGCCAGCGACTGCGTGCTGGTGGACGGCACCTTCTGGAGTGACGATGAAATGATCCGGATCGGCGTGTCGCACAAGCGTGCCAGTGAACTCGGGCACCTGCCGCAAAGTGGCGCCGGCGGCATGGCCGAACAGCTCGCGCGCCTGCCGCCGCGCACGCGCCGCGTGCTGATTCACATCAACAACACCAACCCGATACTCGACGAGGCCGGACCGGAGCGTGCGCAGCTGGCTGCGCTCGGCATCGAGGTGGCGTACGACGGCATGGAGATCGAATTGTGAGCAGCTCGCAGCCCCTGATCACCGCGCAGCCCGTGACGACCCCGCAGCCCCTGACCGCCCCGCCGGATGCGCCGTGGGACGCTGCGGAATTCGAGCGCCGGCTGCGTGGCAAGGGCCAGGCCTACCATATTCATCACCCGTTCAACGTGATGCTCAATGCCGGCCGGGCCAGCCGCGAGCAGGTGCGCGGCTGGGTCGCCAACCGTTTTTATTACCAGGTCAACATACCGCGCAAGGATGCCGCGATCCTGGCCAACTGTCCGGACCGCGAGCAGCGGCGATTGTGGGTGCAGCGCATTCTGGACCACGACGGCACCGGAGAGGATGCCGGCGGCATCGAAGCCTGGTTGCGGCTCGGCGAGGCCGTGGGCCTGGCGCACGAGGAGTTGTGGTCGCAGCAGCACGTTGTGCCAGGGGTGCGCTTCGCAGTCGACGCCTATGTGAATTTCGCGCGCCAGCAGCCCTGGCAGGAGGCGGTATGCGCCTCGCTCACCGAGCTGTTCGCGCCACAGATCCACCGCCAGCGCCTGGCATCCTGGCCGACGCACTATCCCTGGATCGACTCCGGCGGCCTGCAGTACTTCCGCTCGCGCCTGCCATTGGCGGCGCGCGACGTCGAGCACGGCCTGAAGGTCACACTCGGCTATTTCCTGACGCAGCCCGCGCAGCTGCGGGCGCTGGAGATCCTGCAGTTCAAGCTCGACCTGCTGTGGTCGATGCTCGATGCGATACAACTGCGCTACGGACTCAATGATGGATGACTCAACCCCACTGCCGCGCGCGTCCTATCCGCGCATTGCGCGACTGTACCGCTTCCAATGGGAAGCGGCGCAGAACGCGTATGTGCTGCTGTTCCCGGAGGGCATGGTGCAGCTCAACGCCGCGGCTGGCGAGATACTGCGCCGCTGCGACGGAAAGCAGTCGGCGGATGCCATCATTGCCGACCTGCGCGCCGCCTTCCAGTCGGACGCCATCGACGCGGATGTCGAGGCATTCCTGCGCAGCGCCACCAACGACGGCTGGGTCGAATGGCGCGAGACGGTGACGCCGTGAGCGCGCTGCCCGCCGCGACCGGGTTGCCGCAGGCCGTGGGCGTGCCGATGTGGATGGTCGCCGAGCTGACCTACCGCTGCCCGCTGCATTGCGCGTTCTGCTCCAACCCGGTGGATTTCGCCAAGGTGCAGAGCGAGCTGTCTACCGAGGAGTGGTTCCGGGTGCTGGCGGAAGCCCGTGCACTGGGCGCGGTGCAGCTGGGCCTGACCGGCGGCGAGCCGCTGAGCCGACCGGACCTGGAGCAGATCGTCGCCGAGGCGCATCGGCTGGGTTTCTATACCAACCTGATCACCTCCGGCGTCGGCCTGAACGAGACCCGGATGCGCGCCCTGAAGGATGCCGGCCTGGATCACGTGCAGCTGTCGTTCCAGGACTCGACCCGCGAACTGAATGATTTTCTCTCCAGCACCCGCACCTTCGATCTCAAGCGCCGCGTCGCCACCCTCATCAAGGCCCATGGGTTTCCGATGGTGATGAACTGCGTGATCCACCGGCTCAATATTGATCACGTCGGCCGTATCATCGACCTGGCGCTGGAGATCGGCGCCGAATACCTGGAGCTGGCCAATACCCAGTTCTACGGCTGGGCCGACCTGAACCGCGCGCAGCTGCTGCCCACGCGCGAACAGTTGCAGCGCTCCGAGGCCGTGGTCGCCGATTACCGCCAGCGCATCGGCAACCGGCTGCGAATCCTGCACGTGATCTCCGATCTGTATGAGACGCGGCCGAAGCGCTGCATGAATGGCTGGGGCACGACCTTCATGGTGATCGCGCCCGACGGGCTGGTGATGCCGTGCCACGCGGCGCGCATGCTGCCGGGCATCCATCTGCCCTCGGTGCGCGACGCCAGCCTTGCGCAGATATGGCTCGACTCGCCGGCCTTCAATCGCTTCCGCGGCGATGCGTGGATGCCCGAGCCGTGTCGCAGCTGTCCGGAGAAGGCCAAGGATCTGGGCGGATGCCGCTGCCAGGCGTTCCTGCTGACCGGCGACGTCGGCGCCACCGATCCGGTGTGCGATAAATCGCCGCTGCACTCGCGCGTTCTGGATATCGTCAACGGTCCGCGCCTGCCGCAGCCCCCGGTTGAACGGCCACTGGTGTTTCGCACGCCGGAGAATTCCGAGCGGCTGCTGGCGGAACTGGCCGAACCCTGAGGCCCTGAGGTCCTGAGGTCCGCTGACCAGACGCCGAATTTGACGGACGGTCCCTGACGCGCGTAGATATCAACAACAGTGCGCGGCGCTGACCGGCAAGCTGCGCACTTGCGTTAATCACTCACTCCGCGACGGGATGCGGACCATGGCCGAGTCACGCAGGATCTCAGAGCGACTGGGCGCGGATAGCGAAGCTCCCGCTGAAGGGCCGGTCGCCGAGAGCGCGCTCGACCCAACCGCTGCAGCACTTGCCACCGAAGCGGCCAGGACCGACCCCACGCTCGCCCAAAAGGCGTCTGCCTATTTCGACAAACAAAGTCACCTGGTCGAGATCCAGACCGAGCACCTGCACGAGCAGCGCGTCGTCAGCCTGCAGCTGCTCAAACTCAGGCGTTCTGGGGAGCGGCTCAGGCTCGGACTGCAGGTATTTGTGATCCTGGTCGCCACCGTCATCGGGATCGGGATCGTCATCATGATCCGGGACGCCGTGGACTCGCGCAGCGTCGTCATCGAGCCGTTCGACGCGCCGCCGTCGCTCGCGGCCGACGGCCTGAACAGCAAGGTGCTCGCCGCCGGACTGCTCGATGTCTTGACGCGCATCCAGGCGGCGAGCCGCGCCAACATCGAACACCGCAATCTCTCCAACGCCTGGACCAGCGAGATTTCGATCGAGGTGCCGGAGACCGGCATTTCGATCGGCCAGCTCCAACGGATCCTGAAGGCACGATTTGGTCACGACCAGCACATTGAGGGAGATCTGGTGAAGACCGGCACCGGTGGACTTGCGCTAACGGTGCGCGGCACCGGGATCCTGCCCAAGACCTTCAGCGGCGAGGCTGGATCCCTGGACAAGCTGCTGACCCAGGCCGGTGAGTATGTGTTCGGCCAGTCGCAACCGGGCCTATGGGCGGCCTACCTGACCAATAACAATCGGGACGACGAGGCGATCCGCTTCGCCCAAGGCGCCTACAACACGGTGGATGCGAGCGAGAAGCCCTATGTGCTCAACTATTGGGCGAATGCCATTGTCGACTTGGGTGGCGAGGGGGCGATGCGCGAGGCACTGCCACTGTGGCGGGAGACGCTGCGCCTGAAGCCCGATTACTGGGCCGGGTACAACAACGTCATGTTCGCGCTCAATGGGCTGGGGGACGAGGAAGGCCTGGTGCGGGTGGGCGAGCAGATGATGCAAGCCGCCGGTGGCCGGCCCGGACGGGCATCCGAATCCATGTATCAGAACTACGATGAGACGGTCTGGGACCTGCCGGCGTTTCGAGCCGAGCAGATCGCCGACATCGAATCCCACGGCGGCATTGGATCGACGGTCGGTGGCACGGGCACCGAAAATCTCAGTGTGGCCGAGATTGAGGTGCAGATGCATGATGTTGTGGCCGCGACCCTGCGCCTCAAGACCACGCCCGTGGATGGGAAGAGCCTTCCCGAGGTTGCGGTCGCGGCATTTGACCGCGCGCTGCTCGCCGAAGAGACGGGGGATCTGACGGCGGCGGCCCATGAGTGGGACGCGTATGGCACCGCCTATGCGAATCCGAGTGTCTCAACCCAGAATCCATCGAACATCTGCTATTCGGCCGTCACCTACCAGAAGACCGGCCAGCCGGGGAAAGCGGATGCGGCCCTGAATGCGGCGGGCAAGCTCACATTCGTCGATTGCTACCGCTTCCGCGGCGATGTTCTGGATCTGCGCGGCGACTGGACCGGTGCGCAGCAGTGGTATGCGAAAGCCGTGCAGCTCGCGCCCAGCGTTCCATCGGGGTATTACTCGTGGGGCCTGGCACTCGCGCGGCACGGTGATCCCGCGGGTGCGGCGGCGAAGTTCAAGGACGCCAACCTGAAAGGCCCGCACTGGGCCGATCCGCTGAAGGCGTGGGGTGATGTGCTGGCCGCCCAGGGCAAGATCAAGGAGGCACTCGGGAAGTACGACGCGGCCCTCAAGTACGCGCCAAACTGGAAGCAGCTCAAGGAAGCGCGCGTGGCCCTGGGCAAGCAGAGCACTTGATTGACGCTGTCACGCTGCCACCACCACCACGGCATCTCCCACCGACACCTCATCGCAGTTGTGGCCAGGACCGCCGCGATCCACTACCAGGAAGTGGCAGGTGCGATCGAGTGCAATCAATGCGTGATGCCAGGTGTTGCGACGATAGTTGACGCCCTGGGTGCCAGCGGCGCGAAAGGCGCGGATGCGGCTTGCCAGCGGGGCGTCGCCGTCCACGGCAACCACCACCAGGAACGGCAGTCCATCCAGAGGAATGAACGCCTGGCTGGATAACGGGTGGCGTTCGAGGGTCTGCACCTGCAACGGCAGCGTGTGCCCGATCGACTTGAAAATGCTGATCAGCGGCCGGCCCGCTGCCGCCAGCACGTCGACCTGCGCCAGGTCATCGAAGCGATCGCAGGTAGCGTCGTTGATCGAGCGCGACGGACGCCCGGCGATTTCAATCACATCGCCGAATGGCGCGAAAGCGTCAGCGGTCAGCGCGGCCGCCTTCAAGTTGATAGGCGTCGTCTGGCGGATTTGCGTCGTCTCGTTGCCGGCTGTCATTTCGTTAGTCCCGCCGCGCCGCATCGTCAGCCGCTATCGGGCTGGCCAAACAGCCGCACGCGGCTCAAGCCGCCATCCGGATGAATATTCACTCGCACGTGCGACACTGCCCCCAGGTCGCGCACCTCGGCCTCGAAGCGATGCACGCTGTCAGCCTTCAGGTACTGCGGCGCGAGCAGCAGCGGCCAGTACAGGCACAGGCTGGTCAGGTCCGCACCCGCATCAGCGTCCGCTTCCGTGGCCAGCAGGCCGGCATGAACCGACACCTGGTGCGGATAGTTGCCCTTGTAGTGCGCGGTATCGATCTCGATCCGGCGGATCCGGCCGCGATGGCCCAGGCGCAGGATCACCCAGTCATGTCCGGGCTCGCGCCGTCGGCGCGTCTCCCAGCCGTCGGCCATGCTGGTCCCGCGGCCCGGCAGCAGCAGATGCGCCATCGACCCGTAGTGCTGATCGCTGCACGCCAGTGCGATGCCACCATTCAGGGCGGCCGCCAGGTCAATCGGTTCGCCATCGCCGGCGGCAGCCCAATCGCGATAGACGACGCCGTAGGCTCGAAAGCGAGCGATGCCGCCGTCGGGAAAGATATTGAGCTTCAGGTGCGTCCAGATGTCCTGCGACTGCAGCTGGAAATAATGGCGCCGGTCGCCACCCAGGGGCGAGCGTCCCAGCAGTTCGATCCATCGCGTGTCGGCCGACGGCTGGCCGTCGATACGACAGGCCTGTACCGAGGCGTATGGCGGATAGTTGCCGGTAAAATGGCGGGTATCGATCTCCAACGCGGCCAGCGTGCTGGGCGCCGCCAGCTGCACCACGCAGTAATCGTGGCCCTGGTCGCGACGGCGACGCGACTCCCAGCCGTCCATCCACTTGCCGTGATCGTCATGCACGCCGGCACGCCACTCCGGTTCGGTCGGCTGCAGCATGCGCTCCTTGGCAGCGAAGAAGTCGTCGGTGGCGTACAGCGCCACGGCACCCAGCCGCGCATCCGCCACGTTGGTATAGCGCTGCAACAGGTCGCCGTGCCCGGGAATGTCAGCCATGAATGTCCGTCACCCGCATCGATGTGATGGCGCCAATGTACAACGGAGTTGATCACGCTGCAGGGGCAACGCGTCCCAGAATCGCCTGCAGTGCGCGCACCGCACGCTCGGCCGCTGCAGCCGTGATCGCGCCGGCGGCACCCTGCCCTGCGGCGCCTTGATCAACGGCAGCTGCGGCGCCGCGCACCAGCACGGCGACAGCGTCGGCGCCGTTCGCCAGGTCGACCGCGCGCAGCGCCTGAATGATCGCTATCGTGTCCGCATCGCTACTGGCGGCCGCGTGCACCAGATTCGCGGCACCAAGCTCGACCCAGGATTCGGGTGCATCATCATCGAACAGGCCGCCGGGATCGCCGAGGCGTGTATCTTCCGGGCGCGCCAGCACCACCAGACCGCACGCCGCGCGCACGCCCAGGTGTCGCAATTGCTGCGCGGCCTCGATCGCGATCACGAAGGCAGCGCGCCCCTGATAGCGCAATGTATCGTCGCTTCGATCGAGGCATGCGCCAGCGAGCAGGGTCTTTGCACGGGGCGCGCTGCCGTCTGCTCTGCCGACCGTGTAGGCACCGGCCAAGTAGCCACCTGTCGCGGTGCTATCCACCGCGGAGCAAAGCTCGAGTCCCGCAGCCTGCATCCACTCCCGCACCATCGCATTGGCCGATGTGGCGATGTTTGGCTGCGCGCCAGACGCGAGCCGCTCGAGCATCGCCAGGATCTCTGGACCCGGCGGTGAACTCACCAGGTCGGCCAGACGGTACGCGGCAATGGTACCGATCTGGCTCAACGCGGTGCGTCGCTCGAGCTCGCCGTTGTTGGCAACGCGACGCTCCAGATTGGCGATGATCGATGGCGGATCGTACCCGCGTACCGCGAGAATGAATGGGAAGCCGGATTTCTCCTGGTAGCGCGCGTTAAGCTCCTCCAGGCGCGCAAGCTGCTGCGGCGTGCAGGCAGCAAGACCGGCGCGACGCTGCTCGCGCGCCGACGCCGGCGTGAGTTCAACAGCGGCACGGCCGCGAAGCCCGAGCTTTGGATGCGCCCGGATCAATGCCAGCTGCTCGGCGAGCGTCGCCTGATCCACCGCGGCCCGCATCGCATCGAGCAGCTGCAGCCGCGATGGGTATGGGCGTGCGCCGAGCGCACGCTGCGCCACCCATGGGGAATGCTCAAAAATGCCGCCCAGCGCCGTCACCCACTCGGCCGGGGCGAGCGCATTCAACTGCTCGAGGGTGATCACGCCTCAGTGCGCCTTATATTTATCAATGAATTACGAAATATACCTCAAAATATTCTTAGAGCACGTGGAGTCCCACTACCGGTACTGTTGGAACTCATCGCGAGCTGCCCGGAGCGGGAACGGGTGCGTCGCGATCCAGTGGCGCGCGATGTCGATGCGGCGGCAGATCCACACGCGCTCATGTTCGAGCACGTAGTCCAGGAAGCGCTCCAGCGCGGCAATGCGGCCCGGTCGCCCGATCAGGCGGCAATGCAGTCCGACCGACAGCATCTTTGGCGCATCAAGACCCTGCGGGTCGCCCTCCCGATACAGCGTATCGAACGCGGCTTTCAGATAGTCGAAGAACTGAGTACCGCTGTTGAAGCCCTGCGCGGTCGCAAAGCGCATGTCATTGCTGTCGAGCGTGTAGGGCACCACCAGGTGGGCAACGCTGTGCCGAGCGGTACCGCTGCCGATGGCGACTTCGATCCAGTACGGCAGGTCATCGGCGTAGGAGTCCGAGTCATAGAGCAGGCCACCATGCTCCACCACCAGGCGCCGTGTGTTCGGGCTGTCGCGCCCCGTGTACCAGCCCTGCGGCGCGCTGCCGAAGATATCGCGCAGCATCGCGATCGCGGCGCCCATGTGCGCGCGTTCTGTGGCTTCATCGATCTGCTGGTAGCTGATCCAGCGCAGGCCATGGCAGGCGATCTCGTGGTTCAGCTCCTTGAAGGCGGCCGCCGCCTCCGGATTGCGGCGCACGGCGGTGGCGACTGCGAAGATCGTCAGCGGCAGTCGATGACGTTCAAACGCCCGCAGCACGCGCCACAGCCCGGCGCGCGAGCCATATTCGTACAGCGATTCCATGCTCATATGGCGCATCGGGAATGCCGATGCGTTGATCATCTCCGACAGGAACACCTCGGACGCCGCATCGGCGTCAAGCACGCAGTTCTCGGCGCCCTCCTCGTAGTTCAGCACGAATTGCAGCGCGATACGCGCATCCCCTGGCCAGCGCGGATGAGGCGGCGTGCGGCCGTAGCCGACCATGTCGCGCGGGTAGCCATCAGCGTCGGGCGGCATCAATGCTGGGCCCCATGGCCGATCCACATCAGCACGGTCGCGCGCTCGTCCTCGGACATCGCCGTCAGATTACCGAGCGGCATCGCGTGTGCCGACAGCTGCTGCTGCACCTGTGCCAGGTGTGCCAGCAGTTGATCAAGCGTTTCCAGCAGCACGCCATTGGGAGCAGCGCTAAAGCCGGCCAGCGTCGGTCGCGCGGCGTGACACGGCGTACAGCGCACTTGAACGATCTGCTCGACGCGCGCGAGCTCACCCGCCGCCGCAGCCGGAGCCGCCATAGCCGGCACCCCCGTAGCCGAAACCGCCGCCTGTGCGCCGGCGTGCCCGCCTCCGCTCATCGGCGCCAGCGCCACCACGACGCCCACGAGCGCCAGCACGCCCAGCAGAGCGGGCAGCAGCGGTACCTGGCCGCCGCGCTCGACCGCCCGGTGACGCGCGACGAACCAGGCGCGCAGGCAGGCGCCGGCGAAGCTGATGGCGATCAGTACCAGCCAGTTGTAGCGCGCGCCGTAGGTCATCGCGTAGTGATTGCTGATCATCACGAACAGCACCGGCAGCGTAAAATAGGTGTTGTGGACCGAACGCTGCTTGCCGCGCAGGCCCGGCGCCGGATCGACGGTGCGACCCTGCTGCTTCGCGTGCACCAGTTCGCGCTGCCCGGGGATGATTACGAACAGTACGTTGGCCACCATGATGCTGCCGATCGCACTACCGAACAGCATGAAGGCGCCGCGGCCGCTGAACAGCTGGCACAATCCCCAGGCCTCAAACGCCAGTGCCATCCCGATGACCGTGCCGAGCGCCGCCGAGTGGCGGCCCAGCGGCGAGCGGCACAAGCCGTCGTACACCAGCCAGCTGGCGACCAGCGCGGCGACGCCGATGCCGATCGCCATTGGCTTGGTGAGCGTCGCCACCGACGGATCGATCAGGTAGGCCTCGGCGCGGAAGAAATACAGCAGGCACAGCAGCGCGAAACCCGACAGCCAGGTCGTGTACGCCTCCCAGTAGAACCAATGCAGCGTCGGCGGCAGCACCTGCGGGGCGAGTCGGTACTTCTGCGAGCGATAGAATCCGCCGCCGTGCACTGCCCACAGCTCCCCGGCCACGCCCGGGTCAGTGCGTTCGGGATCGCCCGGGGGTTGCAGGTGATTGTCGAGCCACACGAAATAGAACGACGCTCCGATCCAGGCGATGCCGGCGACGAAGTGCAGCCAGCGCAGCAGCAGTCCGAGCCAGTCGAGCAGGTACGTCGCTATCATCGTTCGCCGCTGGCGACGTTGCCGTCTGCCACGCTGCCGTCTGCCACGTTGCCGTCTGCCAAGTTGCCGTCTGCCACCCGACAGCTGGCGCATTCCACCGCCGCGCAGGCCGCAGTTGCCAAGGCCGCCTCGGTGACGGCTGGCCGGGATGCCGGCGGTACAGCAACAGCCTCGCCGCTGATTTCGCGCAGCAGATCGAATGCGACCGCGACCGCAATTGCCCCCGGCCACTTACTGGCGATCGCACCGGCGCTGATTGGGCATCGCAGTCGCGCGATGCGCTCCGGAGACAGGCCGTCGCGCGCCAGGCGCGAGCGAAAACGCGCGCCTTTGCTCATCGAACCGATCAGGCCGAGCGAGGCAAAATCGCCGCGCAGCAGGATGGCGCGGCACAGCGCGTAGTCCAGTGCGTGGCTGTGCGTGAGTACTATGAAGCGCGTGCCGGCGGCAGCCGTCGCCACGGTCGCCAGTGGATCGGCCGCATGCAGGCTACGCACCGAGTCCGGTATCGGCGTCGGGAACAGGTGTGCGCGCGGGTCGATCCAGGTGAGCTTCAGCGGCAGCTCGGCCACGATACGCGCCAGCGCCTGGCCGACGTGGCCCGCGCCATACAGCCACAGCGCGGGCAGCGGCTCGTCCAGACGCTCCATCAGAGTCGTCCCGCACATCAGTGTCGCGCCATCGCAATCGCCGACGCCGGCGACAGCGCCGACGCTCACGCGCGGCAGCGCCTGGTGGCGTGGGGTGCGCAGCATCAGGTCGGCCGCGGGATGCGATCCGATGTCGCTGACGATCCGATGATCCACGCCCTGATGATTAGCGCCTGTAGTGCTGATCGTACTGATCAACACCACGCTTCCCCGGTGCGCCGCGTCGCTCATCGAGCGCAGCAGCGCCCGGTTGCTACGCGTATAGCGCTGCATCCACAGTTCCACAACCCCACCGCAGCATTGCGCAACGTCGCTCGCCAGTACGATGCGCTGCAGTCGCGCCAAGGGTTCCCCGCCTTCGAGCAGCACCCGAGCCGCCGCCAGTGCCTGCCACTCCAGCTGCCCACCACCGATCGTGCCCTGGAAACTCTCGCGGCCGACCAGCATGCATACCCCGGGTTCACGCGGCGCCGACCCGAGCACCTGCGTGACCAGGATGCGCACCACCGCCGGCTGGTACTCGAGCGCATGCAGCAGCGCCTGCGGCCAGTCGCGTAGCGGCTTGAGCCAACCGGCTTCCGGCGGCGATGGCGCCGGTGCGGTCGCGGTGCGTGAGCGCGGCATTGCCGGGGTGTTCATGCGCCAGCCCCGCGACGCATGCGCTCAATTGCACGCAGTACCGCCTCCGGCGTGGCCGGCGCCGGCAGCTGCAGCAGCGCACCAGCGTCGCCGCAGCTTGCCACCGCGTCGCGGATTGCGTGCAACACCGAGATCGCCAGCATCAGCGGCGGCTCGCCCACCGCCTTGGAGCGATAGATCGTGTCCTCGCGGTTCGGCTGCCCTTCCAGCAGACGCACCGTGGCGTGTGCGGGCCAGTCGCGCGCCGTGGGAATCTTGTAGGTCGATGGCGCGTACGTCTTGAGTTCACCGCGCTCGTTCCACCACAGCTCTTCAGAGGTGAGCCAGCCGACGCCCTGCAGGAAGCCGCCCTCGACCTGGCCCAGGTCGATCGCGGCGTTCAGTGGCGTGCCGGCATCGTGCAGGATATCCAGGCGCAGCAGCTGCGTTTCGCCGCTGAGGGTATCCATCGCCACCTCGCTGACGGCCGCCCCATAGGCGAAATAAAAGAATGGGCGCCCGCGCAACGCCGTCTTGTCCCAGGCGAGCTTCGGCGTGCGGTAGTAGCCGGTCGATGACAACGAGATGCGCGCCCGGTAGGCCTGCAGCACCAGTTCGGCAAAACTCAAGCTGCGCTCACCGATGACGACGCGGCCAGCGTTGAACCGCACCTGCGCGGGTTCAACACCGTAGCTGTCGCAGGCATGCTGTACCAGCCGCTGGCGAATCGTCCGCGCTGCCGCCTGCGCCGCCTTGCCGTTGAGGTCCGAGCTGGCGGAGGCTGCACTGGCCGACGTGTTCGGCACCTTGGCGGTATCGGTGGCCGACACCCGGATCGCGCTCAACGGCAGGCCGAACTCGGTCGCGACCACCTGCGCGACCTTGGTGAAAAGCCCCTGCCCCATCTCTGTGCCACCATGATTAATCAGCACGGTGCCATCGCTGTAGACATGCAGCAGCGCGCCGGCCTGGTTGAAGATCGTGGAAGTGAAGGAGATACCGAACTTGACCGGCGTCAGCGCCAGCCCGCGCTTGATGATCGCATTGGCGGCGTTCCACGCGGTAACGGCGCGGCGGCGCTCGGCATAGTGCGCGTCGGCGGCCAGCCGGTCGACGATCATCGCGATCACATTGTCTTCCACCGTCTGGCCGTAATGAGTCACGTTCCTGCTGCCGACGCCGTAGAAATTCACCCGCCGCACGCCCAGCGGATCCACTCCCAGCGTGCGCGCGATCTCATCCAGAATCTGCTCGATCACCAGCATGCCCTGCGGTCCGCCGAAGCCGCGAAACGCGGTGTTCGATACCGTGTGGGTCTTGCAGCGATGCGAGATGATCTCGACGTGCTCGAGAAAATAGGCGTTGTCCAGGTGCATCAGCGCGCGGTCGTTGACCGGGCCGGAGAGGTCAGCCGAATAGCCGCAGCGTGATGCCAGCATGACACGCAGCGCCAGGATGCGTCCGCTGTCATCGAAGCCGACATCGTAGTCGGCGAGAAAATCATGTCGCTTGCCGGTCATCAACATGTCGGTGTCGCGATCGACCCGCAGCTTGACCGCCCGTCCGGTCTTGCGGGCCAGCACCGCGGCGGCGGCCGCAATCAGCGCCGGCTGGGTTTCCTTGCCGCCGAAACCGCCCCCCATGCGCCGGCACTGCACCGTGACGTCGTGCGCACGCCGGGCGAGCGCGTGCGCCACCAGTTGCTGCACCTCGCTCGGATGCTGGGTCGAGCTGTGAATCAGCATGGCGCCATCTTCCTGCGGCAGCGCTATGGCGATCTGCCCTTCAAGATAGAAATGGTCCTGCCCGCCTATGATCACGCTGCCGGCGAGTCGCCGCGCCGCACCCGCCAGCACCTCATCCGGTTGGCCGCGCACCAGCCGCTCGGTCGGCAGCACGAAGCTGTTCGCCGCCAGCGCCGCGCGGATGTCAAGTATCGCCGGCAGCACTTCGTACTCGATCCGCGCCTGGCGCGCCGCTTTGCGAGCGGCACCATGCGAGCTGGCCGCGACCGCAAATAGCGGCTGGCCGGCGTACTGCACCAGCACGTCGGCGAAGATCGGGTCATCGTGCAGCACCGAGCCGTAGTTGTTTTCGCCCGGTATATCCCGGGCAGTCGCAACGCTGCTCACGCCCGGCATACCGGTCACCGGCGCCAGGTCCAGCGCGCGAATGCGTCCATGTGCGATGGCGCTGATGCCGAAGGCGGCGTGCAGCGCATCGGCCGGCAGCGGGATGTCGTCCGCGTACAGCGCCCGGCCGCTGACATGCAGGTGGGCGCTGTCGTGACGCGGATCAGCGTTGACCTGCTCCGGCATGCCGCTGCGCTCGGTGGCCATGGCGCTAACGCGCACCTTGCGCGAGATCGGCAGTGCGCATAGCTGTGGGCGATCCGGCCGCGATGGCCGAACCGACGCGCTCGGCGGCGAATTCGATACAGAACCTGCGCAGCAGATTACCAGCGCCCTGTAGCCGGTACTTACTAGTGGCACGCAGGTCGGTCAATGGCTCGAAGTCTTCGACCAGCGCTGCCGCAGCGCTCTCGAAGCTGTCGTGATGCCACGGGCGCCCGATCAGTGCCGCCTCGGTGGCGCGCGCCCGTGCCGGAATGGCGGCAAGGCCCCCGAAGGCAATGCGTGCGGCCGTGATGCGATCGCCTTCGCGCTCGACGGCGAAGGCCGCGCACACCGCGGAAATGTCCTGGTCGAATCGCTTCGAGAGCTTGTAGCTGGCAAGGCGCAGGCCCGGTCGCGGCGCGGGCACTTTGACCGAGACGATGAATTCGCCAGCCGCCAGATCCTTGCGCTGGTAGCCGAGGTAGAACTCGTCCAGCGGCAGATGACGCGTGTGATTGCCGCGGCGCAGCTCGATCTGCGCACCCAACACGATCAGCGCCGGCATGGCATCGCCAATCGGTGAACCATTGGCGATATTGCCGCACAGCGTGCCCGAGTTGCGCACCGGTGGGGAGCCAAAGCGCAGCGCCAGTTCGGCCAGCGCCGGATAAGCGCTGACGATCGCGGCCCAGGCTTCGGTCAGCGGCACTGCTGCGCCAATCAGGATGCCGGCGGCATCAGAGCGGATGCGCTTGAGTTCTGTAACCTCGCCGATATAGATGATCGACGGCAGCTCGCGCAGCTGCTGTGTGACCCACAGGCCGATATCGGTGCCGCCCGCCAGCACCACGGCACCGGGATTGGCCTCGAGCGCCGCGGCCAGTTCATCGATGCTGCGCGGCGCATGAAAGCCGGGAATCGTCAGCGAGCGTTCGCGCCGCAGTCCGTGCAACGCCTGCAGGCGCGCCGGTGAGCGCGCCTGTTCCCGGCTCCAGTGCGGGGGCGTCGGATAGTCACCCATGCGAAGCGCCGCGTCGATGATCGGCCGATAGCCGGTGCAGCGGCACAGGTTTCCCGACAGCGCCTCGAGCACCTGCTCTCGTGTCGGCGACTCGCGTTGCAGGTACAGCGCGAACAGCGACATCACAAACCCCGGCGTGCAGAAGCCGCACTGCGAGGCGTGATGATCGACCATCGCCTGCTGGACCGGATGCAGCGTGCCGTCCCGCGCCCGCAGGCTCTCCACTGTGACGAGGTCCTGGCCGTCGATGGTCGGCAGCAGACGGATGCAGGAGTTGACCGCACGGTAGCCGACCTTTGTGCCGTCGGGAGACAGCTCTCCCAGCACCACGGTACAGGCGCCGCAATCCCCTTCCGCGCAGCCTTCCTTGGTTCCAGTGCGGTGGGCGATATCCCGCAGGTACTCAAGCACCGTCGTCGTCGGTGGCAGGCGCGCGGCATGGACCAGTGCGCCATCGAGCAGGAAGCGAACGGTGCTGGATGCGCTGGGAGTCTCGACTGGGGACGCGGCCAACTAGCCCCCCCGATACACCGAGTAACTCCAGGGCGAGATCAGCAGCGGCACGTGGTAGTGCTCCGCCGGGTGCGCAATACCAATACGCACCACGACATCGTCGAGAAACGCCGGTACCGGCAGCGACACGCCGCGCGCCAGGAAGTATTCCGACACAAAGTACGTCAGTGCGTAGCGGCCGCTGCGAAAGTCGCTGCCGGCGAGAAGCGGTGCGCTGCATCGCCCGTCTGCTCCGGTGGCCGTGGCTGCCAACAACGCCGATCCGGCCGCCGCCAGTGCATGCAGTTCAATCCTGATTCCGGCCGCCGGCAGTCCGGCGCTGGTGTCGAGTACGTGAGTCGTCAATTGCCCCATTGCACAGATCCGAACGGCCGGCCTGCCACCGGCCGGCTAGCGAGCGCCGCGACGATTGGGCGGCTGGCATCCGGATCGAGTGTATGCCAACCAATTCAGGCTTGTACAACATTGTTCCAAGCCAAACTCATGCTGCCAGCGTCGTAGCAACCCGTTGGCCGATCGCCGCAGCATCCTGCCGGGCGATCAGAATTTGGCGCTCAGGTACAAGTCATAGCTACGCGGCGGCAGGCGCGTGATGAAATCATCACCGTAGAACGGCGCATCGTTCTGGTAATTGCGCTCGTTGGTCATGTTGTAGATCGTCAGCTTGACCATGTACTTCTGGAAGCTGTAGAAGAGCGCGCCATTGAGCGTGTATTGCCAGTGGATGATCGGCGACTTGTAGTAGCCGCCGTTGGCCGCCAGCTCCGCCTGTTGCCCTGGCGGAATTCCCGGAAAACCGAAATTCGCCGGGTTGTTGATGGCCGCCAGGTCGAGATAACCGGATTGGGTGACCGCGACGGGTCCGGTGACCTGGATGTTGGCTTGAGCGCCCAGGCCGGAGCTGTGCTTGTAGTTCGCCAGCACGTTGAACAACTGCTGTGGCACACCAGGGTCCTGGAAATGCTGGTTCGGCAGGAACTCCAGATTCGTCGGATATATGGATATGCCGGCACCATCGTAATTGATTCCCGGTTGCGCCGCGAAGTTATAGAAGGCTGAAGGTGCATCGAGAACGGTATGCAGATAGGAGTAGCTGGCGGTGGCAAAGAAATGCGGATCGGGTTGGTAATTCAACTCGAGCTCAGCACCCTTGATGTGGGCGGGTGTAGAAGTGAGTCCGCCCGAGCCGGTGCTGATGGTGCGCTCCTGGTAGAAACCCGCGGCGGAGATGAACAGCCGCTTGTCGAACAGGTCGAATTTCACCCCGCCTTCCTCCAGCAGCGTGTTCTGCCGCAACTGCGCGGTCGGATCCTCCCCCCAGGTGCCGACCGCGCCGTCATTGGCCGTGGGCTGCACGTATTGCGCTTTGTTATAGGTCAGGTACGTAGAAACATGCGAGGACGGGCTGTACACGATACTGACATTGCCGTTGTAGAGACCATACCAGGCGGTGGAAGCACTCTGCGCGAAGCCGTCGTATAGACCCGGACCGCCGAGCGGATCGGAATAGTCCAACTGCACCAGGTCGCCGCGTATCCCGTACAGCACGCTCCACTGTGGCGAGAACTGCAGCCGATGCTCGAGGAAAATCGCCGCGTCCTTCAGATTGGAATCGACCGTGTCATTCAGGAATCCTCCGATAAAGTAGTAACCCGGGCCCGGGTCGCCGTTGAAGCGCCCCGGCAGGCCGTATTGCGGGTGATTGAAGGCTGCATTGTAGAGCACCGGCCCGTTGTTCTGCAGCGCGGGGGGGACCACCCAGGTACTGGGGTTGGCGGACAGGTCGAACGCACTCACCGCCTCGTTCAAGTAATTCTGGATATCCAGCACATGCGCGTAGCGGTAGGTGAAACCGGCATCGACATTGTTGGACACCGCACCGAGATCGAACTTGAACTTGAGGTCGGTCTTGTTCTCGATCGTAAAGCTGCCCTTGGCAGTATCGGCGTAATAATCCAGGGTCTGGTTGTAGCGGTTCATGTAGTCGTAGAAGGTATTGTTGACGACGGTAAAGGCATCCGTGGCCAGGTACGTCTGGATGATCTGCCCTTTGATGTGCAGCGAGTGCGCGCCGGTACCGCCCGGCTCATCGATGATGGTGCGCGGGTTGAGCTGCGTGGTTCCGGTCAGGTCGACCGTGCTGCCGAAGCCCTCGAGGTTCGCAGGGCCGCCCAGCACACCGCCGGTCAGGTATGTGCCGTTGTCGATGAGTTGCTGGTTGACCCGATTGATGCCGTCGTTCTCGCGGTAAGTGGTGTTCTCTAATCCGCCGGTGACCAGCACCGAGTAGCTCGGCGTAACCTGGTCGATCAGGGAGGCAAACAGCGAGTCCTGATGGAAGAACATGTCGTAGTAATAGCTGCCGCTGTCGTCTTCGGTAAAGCTCACGCGCGCCGCAATGCTGGAATTGAGTGGCGCGCCGACATCGAAGGACGCGCGGCGCTTCTGCTGCGTGTCGAACTCGAGGCTGAAATCGGCAATCGGCTTGATGAACGAGGGCATCTTGGTGGTGATGTCGATGGCGCCGCCAACGCCCGCCCCGGGTCCGCCCTGCACGCTGGCCGGTCCCTTGACGATATCGACCGAATCCACGCTGTTGAAACTGAACGGTGCGCCATAGCCGTTGAGGGTGAAGCTGTCGCGCATCCCATTGAAGAACAGGTCGGCGTACTGGCCGCGAATGCGCGGCACGTTCGGCTGGCCAAATGACGCGTCGGTGTAACTGCTCGAGGTCAGGTAGGAAAAACTTCCCGGATTCTGGACATTGAGGGCATCAAGCTGCGCCTTCGACAGCAGGGTGTTGTTGCGCGGCGTGTCCATGACACCCAGGTCCAGGCCGTACGCCGAGTCAGACGATACGGTGGTCGGCAGCACCAGATCGCCTCGCCGGATGCCGTTGACGACGATTTCATCGAGGTCGCCGGAGGTGTTGGCCTGGGCGGTCGCTGCGGGCGCGCCGCTCGCCGGCTCAGCGGACTGCTGTGCCTGCGCGGTACCGTACGCGAACAGGATAGAGGACAACGTGACTGCTGAAACCCGGCTCCCTAGTGTCAAAAGTCACCTCATCAATTTTTGTTGTGCGCGCGCGATCGTAGCAGTGGCCTTAAGTGTGTCAAGCGTACAAAACTGTGCATATTTGCCGCGATTTGCCGCTGTTCGCACCAGCCCGGAGCAGCCTGTGCGTAGACGTCGCGTGCGCGCTACATTGGCACTCGCTTTGGACATGCCACGCCCACGCCTTAGCGCCTCACAGCGACGAACACGCGGCAGTCGCGCGCTGCAACTGCACCAACTTGGTCCACAGCGGGGGCTGAAATTCAGTGTGCCGGCGTCGCCCGGCTCAGCAGGTCCAGTGTCATTCGCTCGAACTTCGGAACCTCCACGTCCTGGACCACCAGCACTTCGCGCTCGCCCAGGCCCGGACCTGCGCCGACGCTCCAGCTCAGCGTATTGCCATAGCCGGCCGTGAAGCTGGTGTCGACGTCCACCAGCAGCCTGGTGCTGCGTGTCACGATCGAAGGATCGAGCCACACCGCCACCGCGAGTTCGTCCCACATCGGATAGGACTGGCCGAACTCGGCAAGATAAGCGTCGAACGGGGCGTGACCGTGAGCCAACTGGCGGATGTATTCCGGCTTGAAGAAGGTCCTGGTGGTCGGATCGATCGGCACCTGCGTGATTTTCTTCCACGGTTCATGCAATACGATCGAGGCGGCCTCGGGATCAAAGCGCATGTTGAACTCCAGCCGCGGCGCGTTGACGTACTCGGCCGCAAAGGCGTTGTCGGCCGCCACCGGGTTGTAGCTGCCGCCCATGAACACCAGCTCCTTCGCCTGCGAGGCGAACTGCGGGTCAAGCCGCGCGGCCAGCGCCAGGTCGGTCAGCGGACCGGCCGCGATGATCGTCACCTGCCCCGGGAACTCGTGCACGGCGCGCACCAGAAACACCGCCGCAGACTCGGATGACGGCTTGATCGTCGGGCTACCCGCCGGCGACGGCGGCACCAGGAACGGATCGGCATGGTATGGGGAGCGGCGCACGGTGCCCTCCGACGGCCAGCTCTCGGTCCAGGCACCCTTGTAGAACAGCTTGCCATACAGCTGCTCCCACACTTTGGTGCGCTGCTGGGTGTTGACCAGCGGATAGACGGCCCCCGGATGCACCGGTACCTCGGTGCGGCCGGCGATCTCCAGCAGGCGCAGCGTGTGGCTGACCTCCTCGTCGCGCCAGCCATCGCCACTCGGAATCGTGATGCCGAGCACTTCGACATCGCTGGCCTGCAGCAGCATCAGAATGGCCTGAAGATTGGAGCCGGCAGGTCCGAACGCATCCTGATCGATGATCACCTTGCGCCGTGCGCCACTCTGCTGCGCGCCGCTCTGCTGCGCGTCGCAGACGCCGGACAGCAGCGTCAGGGCCAGCAACGTGAATGCCAGCCGTCCGATCATGAGAGCTCCTGCAGCCTGCCAAGGATATAGGTGCCCGCGATCGCCCGGTCGTCCGCCAAAATCATCAACACCTGCAGCCGTTCCGTCAGCGTCCGCGACTGCGCCATGCGCCGCGCAAGCAGCGGCGTCGCCTCGGGATTGAGCACGATGAAATCCGCCTCGCTGCCCGGCGCGAAGCGCCCGATACGATCGGCGAGACCGAGCATGCGCGCACCTGCGAGTGTCGCCAGGTAGAACGCGCGCAGCGGCGAGAGCTGCTGGCCCAGCAACTGCGCCACCTTGTAGGCTTCGGCCATCGTGCGCAGCATGCTGAAGCTGCTGCCGCCGCCGACATCGGTAGCGAGCGCAAAGCGCATGCCGGCCGCATCGCTGGCCGCGATGTCGAACAGGCCGCTGCCCAGGTAGAGATTGGCGGTCGGTGCAAACGCCGCTCCCGCCCCGCTCGCGGCCATGCGTGCGCGGTCGGTGGCGTCCAGGTAGATGCAGTGCGCGTAGGTGGCGCGATCGCGCAGCAGGCCGAAGCGATCGTAGACATCGAGATAGCTGCGGCTGTCGGGGTACAGCTCCCTGATCCAGGCGACTTCGTCGCGATTCTCTGCCAGGTGGCTGTGGATGAAGACGTCCGGATACTCGCGCGCCAGCCGCCCGGCGCCTTGCAGCTGCGCGACCGATGAGGTGGCCGCAAAGCGCGGCGTGATCGCATAGTGCAGCCGGTCACGACCGTGCCAGGCTTCGATCAGCTCACGCATGTCGCGCTCGCCCCGCTCCGGGCTGTCGCGCAGCTGCTCGGGGCAGTTGCGATCCATCAGCGTCTTGCCGGCGATCATGCGCAGGCCGCGTGCCGCCGCCGCCTGGAACAACGCGTCCACCGATTGCCGGTGTACTGTGCCGAGCACCTGCGCCGTGGTGGTGCCATTGCGCAGCAGCTCATCCAGGAAGAACTCGGCCACCGGGCGGGCGTGAGCGGGATCGGCAAAACGCTGCTCGGCCGGGAAGGTATAGCGCTCGAGCCAGTCGAGCAGGTTGCGCCCGCCGGAGGCGATCACGTCGGTCTGCGGATAGTGGATGTGCGTGTCGATGAAGCCGGGCATGATCAGGCGC
>Ga0181537_10000452_pt1 | contig 38686 bp, 37 predicted proteins | sample PEATcosm2014_Bin_39_FD_119765 | JGI IMG/M metagenome (GOLD analysis project Ga0181537, IMG submission 119765) | Peatland microbial communities from MTU Mesocosm Facility, Houghton, MI, USA - PEATcosm2014_Bin23_10_metaG | ecosystem: Environmental > Terrestrial > Soil > Wetlands > Peat | place... | reverse complement strand
TGCAACATTCCCGCCCTCACCAGGGAGGACTTGCCGGAGCCGCTGGCCCCAAGAATCAAAAGAAAGGCCCGGCCCGCCTCTGCGTTGGTCACCAAGCGCAACATCGCCTGGCCTATCGCTTCGTCCCGGCCAAAAAAGATGGACCAGTGCTCGAGCTCGTAGGTCTCAAGTCCGCGAAACGGCGCGTGCGGCCACAACCGCGGCGTGGGGCCAGGATCCGGAGCTTGGAGCGCCTGGATGCGTCGATCGATGCAGCGGTGCAGATCCTTTTCGAATTTGGCGGAAAAGTCCTCCAGGCTCACAAACTTCTCAAACGCCAGGATGAACTTGCCCTGGTCCATGAAGTGCCGCGCCCAGAACGCGTCCAGTGCTTCGAGCTGCTCAAACACCGCTTGTCGGCTCTTCGAATCCCATGTGCTGACCGTCGCTGCCCTGCGGCTGCGATATACAAGGAGGTCGGGAGTACCCTTGTCCCGCGCCGCGCTCAATGCATCCTCGAACTCCCACTCGGTGCCGGTCACCGGGGCGCGGCCGTCCATGCCGCGATACTCGCGGGCCAAGGTGCGCTCGGGAAGCGGCGTGCCGAGCCGAGATTCCAGAATCAGAATCACGATGTCGAACTTTCCGGGGGGATCGATCGAATCCTGGAAATGCCCGGAAGCCAGCATCGGCTCGTACTCCCAGAGATAAGGTTCGATTGCGAAGAAGCGCAGGTAGCTTCGCGCGACTTTCTCAATGATGTGGGCCGCTCTTTCGCGGGCCGCCATGACATCGCCGGGCGACGACACAAACACCCGCAGCGGCTGTCTTGGTCTCTTCACGGCGCTATTGGATCCGGCTGCGGTCGATAGGCCGATCTCGGTGCATCTCGACCCTTGGCGTGCTCCGCCAACGCGGAGTGGACGAGCAGCGCCAAAATCTCACGGCGTTCATCGTCGGCCTCCCTTGAATTGCGTGACAAAAGTGCCTGTAAGGATACCCAACTTCTTCCCGAAGCAGGAAGGGTGAGGGGATCTACAATCTTGAGAGGCGCGTGCATTTGTGTCACTCACGCCGAGGAATGCTTGGAGGGTTATGGCCGTCGCGCGCCGCTAACTATTACGTGGCCGCGGGCTTCGCCGTGTTTGATCCACTGTCTGATATTGCCGGCGAGGATTTGGCAGAAGCTCTCGCAATGATGGCTACCACTGGCGGCACCACGAAGCACCAGGTGCCCACCCGCCCGAATAGCAGGGCGGCGATCGCCGCGCCGAATGCAAAGGTCAACACGGCGACAGACATACGCTTCATACGTAAGCGAGTGACCTCTCGAATCTCTGGTGGCAATCCGCGAATCGCATCTGCCACGTCTATCATCAGTTGGGTCGTGGTTCCCGTCATGAGCGTGGTAGGTGGCGAGCTGCCCAAATGGATTCGGTGCGCGGCGTTCTGAATCGCCATCGCGGACACGAGGACCATCCCGGTAAGGATTGCCGGCCACGCATCTCCGTCCGTAAACGGACCTAGGCCGATCGCAAGACCGGCGCCCACGACGAGCAGAAGCAGCTTCAGGGTCAACATCGTCTCGAGGATCGGCCAGTGGCGTCTCGGAAGATTGAAACTGACGACTCGGGTGATGATGATCATGATGCAAAACACCGGAAGTGCGAGCAACTTGGCCAGGATACCGGAGCTGCCGAACACAAGCGCCGCGCCGATGGTGACAAAGTTGCCGGTCACGTGAGCGGTGAACAGGCCCTGCAGTGCCAAATAGCCCGCTGTGTCGACATACCCGCCGTTGAAGCTTAAGACCGTGGGAAGAGTGAGTTTCATGGCGTTCTACCATCCATATTTAATTTCGGCGCCCACATAGTTGCTGTCACGCCCGCCGGCGTCGCGAACGGCTGTGCCAATGGCGAAATGCACCGCTTCAAGTGCGAGGGAGATGTGCCGTGTGACAACCCAGTCGGCGCGAAACTGACCATAGGTTCCAGTATAGCGGCCGGGTCGACCGGCGGTACCGGCGACCGGAATGTTGGGCTGCAGATAGACCGCATCGATGGTGGTCTCTCGCCATTGCATCCCCATGGCTGTCATGAGTTGAAGGCCTGGGACTGGATGCACCGTCACCGACGGCTTTACATGGATGAAGTTCACGTAGCCGGTGTAACCTGCCAATGTCACCCGATCAGCAGCGTCGCTCGATTATCGAGCAAGCGAATGATGAGGCGAGGCGTCTCAAGCGAAACGCGGCCACCGTCATCATCCAAGGCCCTGTGCTTATTGTCATGGTGGCTGTTTCTCCAGCAGCCACCTTCGTTTTACCTTTCAACGCGTTTGAGGCAGTGCGCCGGCACGAGCATTGATTAGATTAGAGAACCGGGCACTCATGGTGCGCTCTTGATGTACACACGACAATTGTGCTGTCTAGACCAGCCATAGGCGTGATTCTGGATCTCTGCCCATTCCTCGGGGCTGTTGGCGCGCTCCTCTTGCGCCAGCACGAGATACGCGACATCCCGATCCATTCGCACATCGCCAAATATGTGCGCCTCCAGCAATTCGTTCGCATTTGGGGTGTTGGGGAGCGGCTTGCCCAAGTAACAAGATTCAAAGAACAAACTCCGCATATATGGATTGGCCCAAAGCAAGATGTGTCCCAGCCAATCGTAGGAGGATTGCATATCGGCTTTACCTCGGCCGGTACTCGCCAGACGCTCCTTGATTTTTGGATCTTGAATGAAATTCAAATAAAATGTATCCCGTGGAAAGTACAAGCACTTCTTCTTGAGTTCGGGATTGAGCACCAAGTAGCTGCGGCCGTATTGCGTACTGGATCCGTTGGGGCGTCGTCCAAAGTTGAGCGCTGCAAACACCTGCTTTGCATACGGATTGAAGTTCTTGTTCACGGACTCAAAGGTGTTCTTGCCGTTCGAACGATCGACGAGTTTCAATGTGCTCTTGTCGCTTCTGTCCCCTAGCATCGGCTCCCATTCACGGGTCGTTTTCACGCCTGTTAAGAAATCGCTCGGCATCACGGATCCGCTGGCATTCATGGCGTCATAGATACGCCGCTTTCCACTGCCCATTGGGGCTTGGCGCCAACTTTCAGGCAAGGTAGCCTGGTCGTCAGCCGCGGCACGCACATCGGCGGGGTTCAGGGCGTCGTCTCTCAAACCCATTCGACCGGTGGTCTTTTTGACGGCCCGTTCGTACATCTGTGCATACGCCTTGTAGGTATTGGCGTCTTGGAACCAGGACGTCGCATTCAGGTTGATCGTCAGGTCGCTCTTTCTGAGGTTGTCGCTGATCCTGTTGTAGACGTCGACCCAAGACAGACATTCCGATTGATAATGCTGCTTGTAGACGGTATTTATGACCTCCTCCAGCAGGTCGACATCGCGGCCAGCCGCCTTGGAGAGCGACTTCTTTCGCTTTTCCACGAACCTCTGTTGAATCTTGATACCTTCTATCTTCTTGGCAGCGGCCTTGTCAGGTGGTATCACAGAATTCTCCTGAAATCTGGATCTTGATTGCGGAAAGTGGACTTGAGTCCCCTCATTTTGCCGATTCGCCCGGCTTCGTCCATCCGCCGCCATATCTCCGGGCTGAAGCGCAAAACATGCATAAACTATAATATCCGACAAATGCAAGGCAAAGGCGGCCAAGGAGATCAAGGCGCAGATCGAGGATTCCGTCAACAAGGTCACCGACGGGACAAGTTGGTGGGCGAAACGGGGGAGGTGCGCGGCGAAATCGTGATCGGCGTGAAGAAGGTGACGGAGGTCGTCGCCGAAATCGCGGCCTCGAGCGGCGATCCTGACGCAGGTGGATCAGCGGCTCAGACCACGCTGATCGCCGCTCAGCCCCCGACGGGCGTTCGGCAGAAGTGGCAGTGAACCATCGGGTACAGGTTTCGAACATTGAGTTTCCGTTCCAGCCAGCCGAGAAACTCCCAAAAGTCGGACAACTTGCGGCGCCGGCCGGGAATCGGGAAGGCAAGGTCCATCGCCGGCGTCACGACCTGATCAAAGTTTTCCTTCATGCCCCCCATCGCAATCACATCGCCCTCGCCGTACAGGTGGTAGTTGTACACCGTCTTGTTGCGATGGATGAAATCGTTCTGCAGACCCTAGGTCGTCTTCTCCTGCGTGTCGCAGCATTCTATGTCGATGTGAATGGCGCCTTATCCTTCACTTATCCAACGGCGGAAACTGTCTGGGCCACACAGGAAATCAGCCTTCTAGCCTAGGCCAAGTAAGTAGTAGCCTGCCGGGAACAGCGGGTCGAGGGCGATCGAAGCGTTCAGATCGCGAATCGCACGCATGGTTATAGGATTCCTGCGGGTTAAAGCGACTTGCTGCGACGCAGTATCAATCCGGTACTTATACCCATGACCCCTCGAGAGGAAATTCGCTTGCGTTCCGGATGGGCTGTTCCGTTGCTCAGGGGTCTCTCTCGTCGCCACGAGGGTCGTATGCAGGTACCAACCATCATCTAGCAGCAGACGCAGCACCTCGGACACTTTCATCCTGTAATCTTACAGGACATGCCACCCGGCCCCGGGGTCGGAAAAAGTGTTAACAAGGTAAGTGCATCGCTGGACTCGGAATGCTGTCATTTCTGGTTGAGACTGTAGAAGCAAAAGGCAACCGGATCTCAGAACCCGCCACTGATCCGAGACGGCCCGAGCCACAGCGGCGACTCTACGTTTGTTCGAAGTGGCGTCGAATGACCTTGGCCCTGGCCTTCGTCGCTTGTGGGTTCGCCGTGGCGCAAACAGCCGCGGCGGAAGCGCGAGTTGCACTCATCATTGGTAATAGCGCCTATCGAGATCCCACTCTGCACCTGCCAAACCCCGCCAATGATGCGGCTGCGATGGCCCGGGCGTTGCAGGCAACCGGTTTCGAGACGATCGTGCAACTCGACGCGACGCGCCAGAAAATCTGGAACTCCATGAACGTATTTGCCGACAAGTTACGGGAGCGACACGCCGTCGGTCTGTTTTATTACGCCGGTCACGCGGTTCAAGCCAACGGTATCAATTGGCTCATTCCCGTTGATGCGGAAATCAAATCCGAGCAAGATTTGGAACCGAACGCGTTCGATGCCGCAAGGATGGTGAAGGCCATGTCAGAGGCAGGCAACGAGGTGAACATTGTTATCCTCGATGCCTGCCGAGACAATCCTCTTCCAAAGACAACACGAAGCATTGTTCGTGGGCTCACGCGAATCGACCCTCCCACCGCTAACGGTATCTATATCATCTATGCGGCCGCGCCAGGTCGTACCGCGGAAGATGGCGCTGCTGGGACAAACAGCGTTTTCACCGGCGAATTCATCAAAGCCATGGCTAAGCCGGGCTTGAAAATCGAGGATGTGTTTAAGGATGCGAGTGAGGCAGTCGACGCCGACACCAAGGGAGCTCAGATTCCTTGGGCTGAGGGGTCGATCCGCGGAAAATGGTTCTTGATACCTGCGGACGCCGGTAGCGCGAGAATCGCGGGATCGGTTGCTGCCGCGCAATCTGCAAAACCCAACGCACCCTCGGTGGGTCCTAAAGTGGATACCGCCGCCGAGGTCGAGCAGTCCTTTTGGAATCGCATCAAAGACAGCCGTGACCTGGCTGACTTCAGAGACTACAAAACGCAATACCCGAGCGGTATACACCTCGCGGAAGCGGATCTTCTGATTCGAAGACTCGGCGCGCCGACGGCAGCGAATAAAGTGCCCGTAACACCGCCGCCGGTCAGCACCGCTGTACCCCAAAGCATGCCCGCGGACTCTAAAATTGCTTTGGTGATCGGCAATGCGCACTACGCCGACACGGCTCCACTGAGCCGCCCGATTCCGAATGCCGAAACGATCGCACGATCACTTCGAAAGGATGGATTTATCGTGTCGACCGATAACGACGCCACGCACGCAGCGATGCAACGGGACTTCGAGCGGCTCCGAGAGGTAAGAAACGCGAAAACCGTGTTGATTTACTACACCGGAAATTCTTTTCGATTCAATGATCAACATTACCTGGTGCCGGTCGATGCGCATCGCAAGGACCTCAGTTCTCTCGCCGCGACTTCGTTCCCGATTGGTGGCGTCTTACAGATGCTAGACGGCGCAGCGCGCACCGCGGCGCTCATCATCGATGCGTGCGGCCTCGACCCAAACATACCATACAGTCAATTCTTCCCGTACGGTCGAGAGACCGGGATATCGGCTCGCGATTCAACTATCACATTCAATGCCAAAAATCCGATCTTGGGGTATTTGATTTTGTCGAATTCCTGTCGCAACGGAGATTCGGGAGCTGACCACGAAAGTCCATTTACCCTCTCACTCGCGCGCCACATGGTCGAGCCAGATTTCAGCCTCATGTGGCTGGCGAATTCTGTCGATTCCGACGGCTTTTTACCCAATATCCACTCCGCCGGCGGCGGCTTGAATGTCCACCTGAACGATGGAACCACCGGCACGCCGCGCTGAAGGAGCGAAGTGGCACGCCCCGACCAGTCAATCAGGTCTATTTGTGATTCGCGGACTTGTGCCGTTCGTCGCGTTACCAACTACTCCTTTGTGCAGGCCGAAGCGGAATTTTCACACATCAGTTTCGCTGGTGGCGGATACTGACTGCACATCAGCTCGCGGCATGACGGAATAGCCGTGATCCGAAGGTGGAACCTGCATGCGAATGTTCCGCCGCTTTCAAAATTCAAATCGCCGCATAGCGTTCTATGTTCGCCGCGGCGGCGGCGCTTATCCTTTCTACGACGGCGTCCATCGGGGGATATCATCCTCAACCATGAACATGAACGATAAATTGCTTTAATCTAGGCAAGTGTTCCGCTGAGCCGCACGGTGCCCAACATGACAGATCAGATTGAGTACTTTGAAAATCAGAAACGCCGCAACGAGGACCGACTCACACTTGTCGAGGCTGGGTGTATCAGATTGTTTGAGGTAGATATTACTACCGGGGAAGTCGGCGTTGACGTCACCGAGCAACTGCGGGAGTTCTTGAGTGATTCGATTCGAGACTATGCGCTTGCGGCAAGTCTGTTGCGCGATCTCAGCGCGACTCTCCCGCCCGAAACGAAGGGGAATTCCTAGCCCTCGAGTTAAGGCGTAATCACGCCGGCAACTCCAAACGAATCGCTCCAGACAATTGGCCTTCGACCTTCCTCCCGTGGCTACCCGGTGAGTCATTCGAATGCCGGAAGCAGTTTGTGCGCTGGGCTGCCCTCGGAGCTGGCGCCTGCGCACCCCTTCGTGCCGCAGGAATTACGCTTTGTGTAACCGCCGTTATGGCCGGATGAAATTTCAAACTAGCCCCGCAACTCGACCGCCGCCTTAATTGAACGAGCAATCACCTTATCCCCCAGTCGCTCAGACCAATCTGCGAATTTCGCCGTAGGTCCTGCCCATTTGAGGTCACTGACTTTTTTGAATAACGGCGCATCTGTATTCAGCGTCGCTAATTGTTTGAATAAGAGCGCGAGCTCGCGTCTCTTTCCCAACGTTTCGTCCGGAAACTGCTCAATCCGTCCATAGCGGAGCAGCAGACTTGATGCGCCCTTTGGCCCGATCCCATCCAACCCGGGATATCCGTCCGCCGAATCCCCCACGAGCGCCAAATAATCTGGAATCAATTCAGGCGGTACCCCGAACTTCTTCTGGACGGCATCCGCATTTCGGATTGCGTTGCTCTTGCGATCCACCTGCACCACCCGACTGCCTCGAACGCATTGCGCCAGATCCTTATCCGGCGTCCAGATGCATACCTGCTCGACACGCTTATCCTTGGAAGCGATCGCTGCAGCCGATGCGAGCGCATCATCGGCCTCCAAATCGATCATCGGCCAAACAACGACTCCCATACTTTCGAGCGCATCTTCCAATGGCTCAAACTGCGCCCAAAGGGCAGGCTCAATTCCGTCACCGGTCTTATAACCACTCCACAGCTTATTGCGGAAAGACTCAATTACGTGGTCAGTCGCTACCCCGATGTGAGTCGCTCCGCCCTCGATCATTTCCAGAACCGTATTAAGTACACCGAGCACCGCGCCGAACGGCCGGTCCTTTTTTGTGAAGCGGCGCAGACCATAAAAATGACGGAACAGCTCGTAGGTACCATCAATGAGGTGGACGTTCAAGTCAAGCTCCGGTGCTATGCCGCAGCGATCGCACGCTTTTCAAAGTTCGGCCCACTCGTCCGCACTGGGAAATTCATCCACCTGGATCCGCGGCGGATCCTCCGGGGGCTTCCCGCATTTTCTGAGCGAGGACGGCGATGGCATCCGACCAATTGACGAGCACCGTCCGATCGAGCAGCCGCTTCAATTTCAAAAGGCGCAGCTCTTCCGTATCGTTAAGACTGCTGGGCGATCGGTCACCACTTGGACTTCCTGCGGCCTGCTCTCATTCTTCACAAGGATTGCGCTCGTTACGACTGCCGCCGTCAGTCCGCCAATGAAGCCCCAGAAGCCAAACACATAAGCACCGCCCCATGCGAGCGGCACGCCGAGAATCACGGTCAAGACGTATTGCCCCTGATCGCCGGATTTGTCTCGCTGGCAAAAGGGGCAAACCGTGCCCGCGAATGGACTCTTATTACCACATCCGGAGCATTGCATAGAGAAAATCCAATGTTGCAGAAAGGGAGGTGCCGCTCAACCTAATTGTAGGCAGTTCGATCGAGTCGCCCCAATCACGGCGATCCGTTGCGCCAGGTAATTACGCTGTCATCATTAAGTTGGCAGCCGCCTACGTGCTGGCGGACCTAGGTGCCAGCCGCCCGAAGCGGCGCCCGCGTCGTAGTTCGTCGTTCTTCAGCCAAGGCTAGACCCTGTAATCCGTCTGAGACTCGAGGTACCGGACGAAGTAGTCCAGCGACTCGACATTCGCGACCGCGGATCGGTCGGCAGCCTTGTCGACCGGCATGCCCATCAGAATTCTACGCACGGGAACCTCCATTTTTTTCCCATTGAGCGTGTAGGGAATGGCGTCAACCTGGTATATCTTGTCCGGGACGTGCCGCGCCGAATAGGCGCTGCGCATGCAAGCCCGGATCTTGTCGCGCAGCGCGTCATCGAGATGCTGTGCGTCGCGGAGTTTGACGAAAAGCGGCATAAAAAACCCTCCGTCAGGCAGGTCGAGATTGACGATCAAGGAGTCCTCGATCTCCGGTACCTCCAAGAGAGCCCGATAGACTTCGGCCGTACCGATCCGCACCCCATGCCTGTTCAACGTCGCGTCGGACCGGCCAAGAACGAAGCAGCCACCCCGATCATTGACCTTGAAAAAGTCCCCGTGTCTCCAAATCCCCGGAAATCGATCGAAGTACGTCTCCCGATAACGGCTGCCATCTTGATCGTTCCAAAAGCCGAGCGGCATGCATGGGAGCGGCTTCGTGATGACGAGTTCACCGACCTCATCGATCACCGAGCGGCCGGACTCGTCGAACGCAAAAGCCGCGATGCCCAGTTGCCGGCCTTGGATCTCGCCCGCGTAGAGCGGCTGCAGCACGATGCCGCCGACGATTCCGGTACAAAGATCCGTCCCGCCGCTGCCTGCAAATGCCCACAGATCCGCTTTGACGTTGCGGTAGAACCAGCGCGTGACATCCGCGCTCACGGGCGATCCGGCGAGCATCACGGATTTGAGCATCGACAGGTTGAAACGGGCTTTGGGAACGACGCCCGCCTTCTCGAGAATCCCGACGTAACTCGGACTCGCGCCGAAGAAACTCGCACCGCTTTGTTCGACCATGGCCCAGAGCGCACCCGGATCGGGATGGGTTGGATTGCCGTCATACAGCACCGGCACCGCGTCGATCAGCAACGCACTCACCAGAAAATTCCACATCATCCAGCCGGTCGTCGTGTAAAAGAACATGCGTTCGCCCGGATGCACGTCCATCATCAACCGCAGCGATTTGATCTGCTCGAGAATCATGCCCCCGTGGGTATGAATGATGGGCTTTGGCAGGCCCGTGGTGCCGGACGAGAACAGGATCCAGAGCGGATGCGAGAAGGGCATTTGTTCGAATCGAAACTGCTCACGCGGCACATTCGGGCCGTTTGTCGCGTCTTCCCAGTACAGTGCGCCCGGTATCGGCGGCGTCGGGCTTTTGGATTCAAGATGCCTCACTAGGACGACCGTTCGCAACGACGGCAAGGCACCTAGGATGGTGGCAAGTTCCGCTCGACGGTCATACTCCCTGCCGCCGTAGAAATAGCCGTCGATGCCGAAGGCCAGCGTGGGCGCGAGCTGCCGGAATCGATCGATCACGCCCTGCGCACCGAAATCCGGGCTGCAGCTCGCCCAAATGGCGCCGATGCTGGCGGTGGCGAGCATGGCGATGACCACCTCGGGAGAATTCGGCAAATAGGCGACCACGCGATCGCCCGGAGCCACGCCGAGCCCTCGCATCCGGGTCGCGAGGCGGCGGACGGCGCCTGCCAACTCCGTCCACGACAGAGCTCCTAGACTGCGCCGTTCGCCAAGATGCAGCAGGGCGTCGGCGCCCGGCCGTTCGTACCGCAAAGCGTGCTCGGCGTAGTTGAGGCGCGCGCCCGGAAACCAGTCGGCGCCGGGCATGGAGCGGGACCCCAGCACCCGCTCGTAGCCCGAGGAGGCCATCACCTCGAAGTAATCCCACAGTGACGCCCAGAAGGCATCCTGATCCTCGATCGACCATTGCCACAATGCCGCGTAGGTGGCGAAGTTGCGTCCTCGCCGACCCAGCCATCGCAGATAGTGCGTAAGGTGCGCATTCTCGACGCGTTCTGCAGTCGGCTGCCACAGCAGTTCGGGCAGGGCGGTCACTCAGTACTTCACCCCCAAGGTCGCGTACCACTCGCGCGGTGCATTGTACGTGCCGTACACCACGCCCCCGGCAACCTGCGGCTGACCGGTGGTCACGAAGCGCCGGTCGCTGATATTGAGGCCGCCCACGGTAAAGGTGATTTTGCCGTTGGGCGAGACGACCGCGGCCGAGGCATTGACCATGTCCTCCTTCGGGCGTTTCAGCAGCGGCGTGTTCGCCACGTCGTTGTACATTTCGCTGGTGTGCGTGAAGTCCACGCCGACGCGCAACGTGGCACCGTTGTCGAGCCGCGTGTGTGCGTCGGGGCTGAGCGAGACCTTGAGCTTCGGCGTCTTCGGCAGATACGCACCGGTCGTGGCCGCTGCGAATTGGCTGACCTCCGTATACTTGGCATCCATGTAGCCGACGCTGCCATTGAGCGAGAAGTTGCTGCCGAGCAGCGACTGCATCTCGATCTCCAGGCCCTTGATCTCGGCGTTACCCGCGTTCTGCGTGACGGGCGAGGTGCTGATCTGGTAGGTGAGTTGGATCCCGTCGTAGTGGCTCAAGAAAGCCGCGGTGTTGACGATCAATTGCCGGTCGAACCACTCGGACTTCAAGCCGAGTTCGTAGGTCTGATCGGTCTCCGGTCCGAAGGTCTGCGCCGGTGCGCCCGGCGGCAAGGGGGCTGTGAGCCGTGTGGTCCACCCGCCGGTCTTGAAGCCTTTGGCATAGGACGCGTAGCCCATGACGTCGCCTGTGAAATGATATTGAACGCTGGCGGTCGGCGTGAATTCGTTGAAATCCTGGTGATTCTCACCGAGCGGATAGACCTGATAGTGATCGGCTGGATTGGTAAAGCCGAGCGCTTGCTGGCAGGTGAGAGACGCCGGTGCACCGATCAGACTCGCCGAGGCGTTGTAGGGATAACATCCGGAAATCTTATAAAAGAAGTCGTTCAGATCCTGCTGGCCGCCCGTAAAGGTCTTCTTGTCCTCGGAGAAGCGACCGCCCAGGGTGATGCCGACCTTGTCGCTGACTTTGTAGTCCGCATGCAGGAACGCCGCGTACGACTTGGTTTCGAGCGTATTCGGTCCGTCGATTTGCAACAGACCGCCGCCGAAGGTGACGAAGTCGTTGATATAGCCGCCTTCATCGAAATAATACAGCCCGCCGACGAGTTTCAGGCTGGAGTCGAAAAGATCGCCGATGAACTGGATTTCCTGCGAGATCTGATGCTGCCCCTCGGCAAAGCTGGTTTCGAAAAAATCGATGGGCGAACCGTCCGTATCGAGACCGCTGGCCCAGTGAACACGGCGTGATCCGGTGATGGAGCGGATCTTGAACGCGGGATTGAGCTCCCAGTCGATGGTCGCGGACGCGCCATAGGAATCCAGCTTGTCGTAATTCTGGCCGGTGGCGTAGGTGGTGTCGATGTTGCCGGTGTTGACCACCGCCGGTCCGTACAGAAGACGCGTGGTATTGGGATTGAGATTCGCCTGCCACAGTGAAGTGCCCACGGTGTTGCGCGGGCCACAGACCAAGGGCGCCGTCGGTGCGAACGGGATGCCCAGCAGGCAGGCGTTGTAAAAAAAGCCGAAAGCGCCCACGGGAGGGGGGGCGGTGACCGTTTCGAGCACCGTGTTCGCCGTGGCGGGCTGATTCGTATGCGTCCAGTCGCCGGTGACCGTCGCGGTCAGTCCATCGGCCACCCGCCACAGCAGCTTTGCGCGAATCACTTGCTGGTTGGTGCCGCCTTGCGTATCGAAGGCCTCGGTGCTTCCGGAGTTGTGCATGGCGCCCACCGGATCGGAGACGAACGGCGTCGGCGAGGGATACGGGATGCGCCGCTGATAGCCATCCTGCGACTGGCTCGACACGGTAATCGTCGAAAGGAGATTCTCGGCCAGGGGAATGTCGGCCATGACGGAAACGTCGCGGCGATTGAAGCTGCCGGCCGTGGCCTGGCCCTGAATCGCGAATTCATCGCCGGGAGTGCGGGTGACGATGCTGATGGCACCGCCGATGGTGTTGCGGCCGAACAGAGTTCCCTGCGGGCCCTTCAACACCTCGACGCGTTCCACGTCGAGCAGACTTTGATTCGCGCCGACGGTGCGCGCGAAATACACACCGTCGACGTAGACGCCGACGCCCGGATCCAGATTGAAGGCGAAATCGTCCTGCCCGATGCCCCGGATCGACGCCGACAGCACCGAGTTCGAGCCCGAGAACGGCGAGCCCTGGTCCAGATTGACGTTCGGTACCAGGCCCGTGAGGCCGTGCAAATCCGTGATGCCCTTCGCACGCAGCGAGTTCTCGGAAAAGGCGGTGATCGCGATCGGCACGTCCTGCACGTTCTCCGAGCGCTTCTCCGCGGTCACGGTGATCTCTTCGAGGGAGTTGCTCGCGCCTGCACCCTCATCCGCTGCTGCGTTGGCCGTGTGGTGGCAGGTGAGCAATGTCACGACCGCCGCGAGGCCGATAGGCCTTCCCTTGATCTTGAATTTCATCGAAGTATCCCCCTGCTGATTTTTTTGATGACGCACAATTCACCCATGACCCTGTCGACGCATGGCCAGTCGAAATCCCGGCTTTTCCACCACCAGATCGCCGACCTGCGGTTGACCACGCAGCGCGCCGAGCAGCTTGAGGATCGGCCGCGTCGCCGGGTTGTAGCGCCGGCACGCGGGACCCTTGGCCACCATGGCATCGACCTGCTGAGCCGGCATGGTGGCGCGCAGCAGGAACTCCTCGTCGCTGATCCCGGCTGGAAACTGTCGCCGCTGCTGCGCGAGGTCCGGCGGACCCGGCTCGCGGCCGATCTCGTCGGCGCGGCCCCGACCGAGGATTCGCTCGAGCACCGTGGATTCAATGGGCGCGCTCGGACGGCCGAACTTGCCGAGCGCATAGCGGATGATTTGATCCGATACATTGGCGTAGCGCTCGGTACCCAGGAGATTGAACAAGGCCTGTGAAACCACCATCTGGGGAAATGGCGTCACCATGATGGGATAGCCCAGCTCGGCGCGCACTTGCACCACTTCGCGCATCAGATCGCCGAAGCGATGTTCGAGCCCGATCTCAGCGAGCTGACGCCGGGTCGTCGTCAGCACGCCGCCCGCAAGTTGATGGCGCAGATAGGCGGCATCGAAATCCTGCGGCGTGCCGAACGGCAGATTCTCGGCGCGCGCCAACCGCGCAAAGTAGCGCGCGCAGGCGGCCAACAAGCGGTCGTCGACGTCGACCGAGTGGCCCAGTTCGCGCAGGTTGGCGACGACTCGTTCCGCATCCGGTAATGAACCGCCGTTGGCGAGAGGCCCGAGCGCCGTTTGCAGCACACTCACGCCCAGATCCGCCGCCACGACGTAGCTTTGGGACGAGAGGCCGATGGTGCAGTGGGAATGCAATTCGAGCGCCATCCCGCCGATGCGCGCGCGGATCGCGGGGATCAGCCCACGCGCGCGTTCGCAGGTCAGCAAACCCGAAGGATCCTTGATGTACAGCCGGTCGATGTTCGGCGACTGCGACAGCCGCCCGGCGAGCGCCGCGTAGAACTCATCGTCATGAATCGCGCTCAACGTGAACGTCAGCGCCGCGATGATCTCGCCGGCACCGGCGCGGCGGATCATGCGCGCCGACTCGAGGAATGCGTCGATATCGTGCATGGGCTCGAGCACCACGAAGCGCGAGATGCCGTTTGCCACCAGCCGGTCGTAGACCAGCTGCATGAACTCCGGACTCGCGAGTTCCCAGGATATGAAACGCAGGCCCGTGCCGATGAATTGCAGCGGTGTGTTCGGCATCGCGTCGCGGGTGAGTCGAATCCGCTCCCACGGGTTCTCGGCATGATGGCGGACCGCGATGCCCATGTGCGTGCTCGAGGTGTAATCGAGAGCGCGGAAACCGACGCGGTCGAGCAGTGGAGCCACGCTCAAGATCTGTGGAGTATCGAGGCCCACGGCGCCCCACAAGCTCTGATTGCCATCGCGGATGGACACGTCGATGAGTTGCAGGTTGGCCATCAGCCGATGTGCTCCGCAGCGGGGCGATCCTCGAGAAAGCGCCGGAAATAATCGGTGGTGACGCCGCCGGCGGCGAAGCCCGGGCTGCCCACCAAAGCCTCCTGCAGGCTCAACGTGCTTGACACACCCTCGATCTCGCAGCGCGCGAGGGCCCCGGACAGACGCTCGAGCGCCTGCGTGCGATCGCGGCCATGGGCGATGACTTTGGCCATCAACGAGTCGTAGTACGGCGGCACTTCAGCGCCCGGTTCGATGTGCGTGTCGACTCGTATGCCCTCACCCACCGCGAAAATCGCGCGCGTGACGCGGCCCGGACTCGGCCGGAAATCGCGCACCCAATCCTCCGCGTTGATACGGCACTCGATGGCGTGTCCGTCGAAGCGCACGTCCCTTTGAGTGAATCCCAGGGGCCGTCCCTCGGCCACCCTTATCTGGCATTCGACCAGATCGAGTCCGCAGATCCCCTCGGTGACCGGATGCTCGACTTGGATTCGCGCATTCATTTCCAGGAAGTAGAACTCTTCGCGGAGACAGTCGTAGAGGAACTCGACGGTGCCGAGCCCGCGATAAGCCAGATGCCGACCAAAGGACGCGGCCGCGTCCTGCATATGCTCACGCACTGCCCTCGGCAGTTTAGGTGCCGGGGCCTCCTCAATGAGTTTTTGATAGCGCCGCTGTATCGAGCAGTCGCGTGTCCCCAGATGCACGACCGCTTGGCCGTCGCCGAGGATCTGCACCTCGATGTGACGCCCCGAGGCGACATAGCGCTCCAGGTACACGCGCGGATCACCGAAGGCGGCAGCCGCCTCCGCGATCGCCAAATCGAGCGCCTCCGAGAGCCCTTCGGGCGAGCCCACCTGCCTCATCCCGCGGCCGCCGCCGCCGCCCACCGCCTTGATCAACACGGGATAGCCGACATGCGCCGCCAGCACGGCCGCGGCGTCGAGGCTCGATACATCGCCGCCCGGCAGCACCGGCAACGCCGCGGCGACGGCATAAGCACGCGCCCGGAGCTTGTCGCCGACGGCGGCGAGCTGCGGCGGCGTAGGGCCGATGAAGACGATACCGGCCGCGGCGCAAGCGTGTGCCAGATCAGCGTTCTCGGACAGGAACCCATAGCCCGGGTGCAGGGCATCGACCGCCGCGGCGCGCGCCGCGGCGATCACGGCCGGTACGTTCAAGTAGCTGGCGGAGGCCGGAGACGGACCCAAGCGGATGACATGGTCGGCACGTCTGGCGGCCACCGACTCAAGGTCCGCGTCAGAGGCCGCGAGCACGGTTTCTATGCCTAAGCGCTCGCAGGTGCGCATGATGCGCACGGCGATCTCGCCGCGGTTGGCAATGAGGATGCGTCGCAGAATCATGCCCGGTCCGCGGCGATGCGCATCAGAACCGCGCCCTGCCGAGCGAATGACGCATCGCCCAGGCAGATCTCCGCGACCCGGCCGGCGATCCCGGCGTACACCGAATTCATGAGCTTCATGGTTTCGACGATCCCGACCACGGTGTCCGCGCCGACCTGCGTGCCCAATTCGACGAAGGGCGGTGCCCCTGGCTTGGGCGCACGGTAGAAGGTACCGGGCAAGGGCGTGCGCACGTCGACGACATCGGACCGCGGCTCCAGCGCCTGCGTGGGAGAGACCTGCGCGGGAATTACCGCCTCCGCCAACTCGGGGGCCGTAGCGCGGGGCAGCACGTGGGCGGGCCTCGACGTCGCAGACTCACGAGTCCATCCCGTCTCCGTACGGTGCAAGGTCAGGCGGAATTCGGGGGTCTCCAATTCCAAGTCGCTGAACGGCGATGTCTCGAGCAGCCTCAGGATCGCCCGAACATCATCGTCGGTCAGATCCATCAAACCGCCTCGCGCAGCGGCGGACTCATTTCCAGGACCTGCGCGATGATGGCATCGGCGAACTCGGGATCGTTGATGTGGCAGTGGAACTCGAGGATCGGCACGCCGGCCGGCATGACGCGCTTCAAATGTTCGGCGAACACCGGCGGCAGAGACGGATCGTGCAAATAGCCCTGTTCGCTGTCATGCGCCGAGAAACCTTTCAACGGAACCAGGAAACGGACCGGACCTGCGGCGTCGCTGATCAAACCCGCCATGTGTTCGGCCAAGGCTTTGAGTTCCGGCGCGTCTGCGCGGACCGCGGTCAGCGCGGCGTTGTGCATGTGATAGCGCTTGTTGGGAAATTGCACGCGCGCCTGGTCGATCGGACCGGCGACCATGAAGTCGATGTTGCCCGGGGCAAAAACCGTGGGCACGCCTTTTTTCGGAGCCGCTTTTGCCCGCTCCGGTCCCGCGCTGCACAGGCCGCCCTGCAGATAGTCGTTGATTTCCACCAGCGACATGTCGACCACGGCCGCGACGTTGCGCTCGCGCACGATGTCGTCGAGCGTCATGCCGCCCGTGCCCAAGGTGTGGAACACCATGACTTCGTAGCCTCTCTTTGTCAGCGCTTCGCGGACCCGCACGCTGCACTTGTCCGTGGTGCTCAAGGTCGAGATCAGCACCAAGGGCTTATCCTCCGAGGCGCCCGGGGCATACTCGCGTGCCATGGCGGCGAGCGCGATGGCGCCGTTGCGGAACACGTCTCGCGATACCGAGTTGAGCCCCGCGATGTCGCACACCGAATTCAGCATGAGGATGTCGCGGTTGCCGACAAACGGACGGGTGAACCCCGAGGCCATGGTCGAAATCATCAATTTCGGCATGCCGTAAGGCATCGCGCGCATGAGCGCACTGGCGAGCGTCGTGCCCATCGAGCCGCCCACGCCGATGACCCCGGCGATTTCGCCGCGGCGCTGCAGATCCTCCGCGAGCGCGAGCGCCCCCTGCGTCATGACCGCTTGACACTTGCCTTCATGCTTCAGGGCGCGCACTTGCTCCAGGGTCGAGCCGGCCGCCAGGGCCACTGCCTCCGGCCCGATTTCGGCGCCCGCGACCAGCGACCGGATGCTGGCATCCAGATGGATGACCTCGACGCCGTGTCCTTCGAGCACCTCCCGGACGAAACGGGCCTCGGCGGCCTTCGTGTCGAGCGTGATGACCATCAGCACTTTGGGCTGCGCGTTCAATCGACCTCCCCTGCCGGCGTCCGCCGGCGCTCGGGCCCTTCTTCGAGGGACTCCTCAAGATCGATACTCCGCGAAAAAATTTTCGGAAGGAATCAAATTGTGATACGTTTTCACCAGGTGAAAAATAGCCCGGTATGCGCAACTATAAGGTCAAGACGATCAACTCTTTGGTGCGCGGGCTGGACGTGTTGCGTGCGTTGCAGGCGATGCGGGCCGCCAGCTTGCACGATCTGCATCAGACCACGGGGCTGTCCAAGAGCACATTGACGCGCATCGTGCACACCTTGCATCGGCAGGGCATGGTTTGGCAGCGGATGGCCGACGGCGCCTACCTGCCGAGCCATTCGTTGCTACGCCGGGCGCAGTTGGATAACGCCGACTGGCTGGTGGAGATCGCCTCTCCGGTGCTCGAGGATCTGTGCCGCAAGGTGAGCTGGCCTTCGGTGCTCACGATCCCGCGTTTGGATTACGTCGAGGTTCTCGAAACCAACCAACCGCGATCCTACTTCGACGATATTCCATTGGGCCCCATCGGCTTTCGGGCCAATATGCTGCGGTCGGCATCGGGCCGGGCCTATCTTGCCTTTTGTCCCGACCGCGAGCGCGAAGCGGTGTTGCGCCGCCTGCGCGAGAAGAACCAGCCGGGTGACGAGAGGGCGCACGACGCCAAGTGGATCTTGGACGTGGTCCGCGAGACGCGCGAGCGCGGCTACAGCATTCGCGATCCGGAATTCGGCGGCCACTACGCCAAGCCGCGCGAGGAATGCGACGATGCGCGCAATTCCATCGCGATGCCGATCCGCGTCGACGGCCATGTATTGGGTTGCATCAATCTTACGTGGAAGAACAAGCTCATGACCCTCAACACCGCGGTCAAGCGCCACTTGGGCGCCCTGCGGGAGGCCATCACGACCGTTGAGTCACGCGCAGGCGCTGAAGGCGTCGGCATTGCCTCCCACGCAGCGTCGAGTTCAAGACCGACGGTTTCGAAGCGATCGCGCCCGGCGCCCTCTCCCTGAGGGAGCCGTGACGACGCCATCGCCCCAAGGAACTACCGGGCGATGATCCTGGAAAGACTCTCGAGGTCGTCGAACAAATGATCCGGCCGATTTTTGGGCTCCAGTGTATGAAGGGTCTCTGGTTTCATGAGACCTGTCGCCATCCCTGCGGCAATAGCCCCGGCGTTGCGCGCCATCCGCATCTCGAGAGCCGGATCGTCGCCCAAGACGACCACGCGGGCGGCGGCGGAGCGCGGCAAACCCATTTGCGCGAGTGCGACATGAAATGCCGACGACGACGGTTTGCCCAACACCATCGGCCGCCGCGAAGTCAGCGCCCGGATCATGGAATTGATCGCGAAACTGACGCCGATGGTGCGGCCTTCGGTCGATGCGAAGAAAGGGACATTCGACGCAGTGGTCAGGAGCGCGCCCCGCCACACATCGTGACAGGCAGCCTCCAAGTCGCGGAACGTGAAATCGGGAAACCATCCGGTAAAGACGGCCTGTATGCCCTCCGCCTGCTGCGAGGATCCGATGACTTCGACACCCGCCTCCTCGAGCGGGTGTGCGACGCCCGCGGATCCCAACACGCGCACCCTCGTGATTTTGTGCCGCAAGAACCAGTGCGCCGCCGCAGTCGACGGAGTCAACAGCTCCGCATCGGAAACATCGAATCCGGCGCGGCGCAGGCTGGCGGCGTAGGACGCCGGCGGCTTGGCGGTGCCGTTGGTGAATATGCGAAAGGGCACCGCCCGAGAACGCAGCAATGCCAGGAAGCCGATCGCGCCGGGCAATTCTTTGTGGCCGCCGGAGCGGGCGTCACCCAACGCCAGAGTCCCGTCCATGTCGATCACGAAGCCGCGCGCGGTGCGGATCCGTTCAATGAGTGCGGGCGAGATGTCGCTCAAAGGGTTCTCCGACGTGAACTGCACCGTAATCTCGATGGGGCGGCGATGTCGACCGTGCGTGGACGCTCATGCTAACAAAAGCCGCCCGTCGCGGGCCCCGGGGCACTCTGCGCGGGCCGTTGCTAATAGGAAAGTTTCACCCCGTGAAATTTCGCCAACCAAGACTTGGTCGCGGGGGGGCGCGGGCGCAATGTGGCGGAACTGAACCCGATCGTCTCTCAAGTGCGTCGTGAGGTGAGCAATATGCCCGAATCCGCCACCACCGAATTCTGGAAACACATCAAGCCCCTCAAAAACGTATTCAAGCCGGATGCCAAGCCGGAGGCCTACATAGCGAACGCGCCCACCGATGACGAGCGCTACTATGCCCCCTTCAGCGAAACCGTCTCCTCGCGGCCCCTCTGGATTTCACCCGGCGAGAACCGGTGGGCCGATGTGCTCATGTGCAAGGGCGCCGGACTCGTCAATCGCCACTATCATCCGCATGAAGTCTTTGCTTATACGATTTCCGGCAAATGGGGGTATCTTGAGCATGAATGGACGGCGACCGCCGGTGATTTCGTCTACGAGACGCCCGGCGAGGGACACACGCTGGTGGCCTACGAACATCCCGATCCGATGCGCGTCCAATTCATCGTCAAAGGTCCGCTGATCTGGCTCGACGATGACGGAGCATCCGTCGGGCATTTCGATGTGCACGACTATATCGCCTTGTGCAAGGCGCATTACGAGAAGGTCGGCCTCGGCGCCGATGCCGTGATGAAGCTGTTCCGCTAGAGTCGCGCGATGAATGTCGAGGAACTCATTGCGATCGAGGTCCACGTGCATGCCGAGGTGTCCTGCTGTCAACCCGTCGATCCGATCTGGCAGACCTACATAGTTCTGCGCCAAGGCCCGGCATGACGGTCAGGAAACGCCATCACCTCGCTGCATCTATTTCACGATTAAAACGTCGCGAGAAAGTCCGCCGACTGTCCCACAGAAAAGGGTGAGGTCGGAATGAGCGTAAGCCCACCCGTTGCAGTGTTCAGTCGGAACCCGGTAACCGTGCCTGCGCCATCATTTTTTACATAGAGAAATTGGTTCGAAGGATCGATGGTTAACGAATCCGCAGCGGCGCCAATCGCTACTGGGAAACCCTGCAGTGGGCCAAGAGCGCCAGTCTGAGGGTTGATGCTGTAACCGAACACGCTCGACCCGGCTGTTGCGTATAGGTACGTCCCAGTCTGGTCCGAAACGATGTAGGTGCATGAAGGCAACGCCCACGGCGAACCGGGTAGAGTTTTCAGTGCACCGAAATCCGGATTGGGGTCGCGCGCGGTGGGGTCTATATACGGGCGAATGGCAAAACCCAAGATCCCCGCGGCGCCTGCACCGGCATTGGCGGCATAAAGAAAGGTTTCACCGGGACCAAACGCCAGGGCGGTGATGTGGCCGGCCGCGGGAAACGGTGACCCCAAAACCGGCGTCAGACCTCCGGAAAACCCGTCAATCAGGTAGGCAGTTATATCGTTTGAGCCACCGGAGTCGGCGATGTACAGAAAGCTCCCTTCAAAACGAGAGATCATCGTCGACGGGCCAAGTCCGGTGGCGTATGAGCTTTGAATCAAGGGTGTAAGGACACCCGTGCCTTGATCGATCTGGTAAGCAGACAGGTTGTTGGAGGCGGCGTTCGCAACGTAGAGATAGGATAGAAGCGAGTTGTGATTGCCTCGCTCCGTACCAATGGTGGCGGTGTATATAGAGATCGCACCAGGGTTCATACCCGCTGCAAACGGCGAGCCAGGAATCACTGTCAGTGCCCCGCTACCGGGGTCGACGCGAAAAGCAGCGACGTCATTCGTACCGCCGTTGCTGATGTATAGGAACTTCTTGTCGGTTGTGCCGGCAATCGCGGAGGGTGAAGTGCCGACACTCAACGGTGGGACGAGCGACGAAAATGCCCCGGTTGTCGCGTCAACGGAGTACTCCGAGACCGTGCCCGCCGAAGAATGCGCGACGATCGAGAATTCCCCGCACACGACGTTGACGTCGGAGATATTGGCGGCATTGAACGGCGTCACGGTGAAATATGGGTTTTGAACGATACAAAGCTGTGCAGGGGAAACCGGTTGTTGTTTGACGTAAACGCCGTGCCCGAAGGAACCTGGTTCAATGGCGGGAAAGACGAACGGTCCATTGGCGTTAATTGCCAGGGGCTGCGAGTCGAGGCTGATTTGAAGGCCTTGGCCAACCAGACCCGATACCGTGCCGCCAACCGTATACGGAGCGGCGCAGGCCACAGCTATGTTGTTCACATCGGCAGAGGCGGTGCCGGAACCGCCGGCGACGGCGCAAGTCTTGCCACTGGGCTGAGTCAGTACCGTGACGGCGTAGGCGCCGCCGCTCGCGACTTTGGTAGCAAAGGTGAACGCGCCATCGTCGCCGAGTGTCAGCGTCTCCGCGCCGTTGTCCTGAAGAACGAGCGAAAGTCCCTTGCCGAGTCCAGTGACAGAACCACCGATCGAGAAGGTCGCATTGCTGTGGCAAGCCACAGCGACACTATTTATGTTGGCGGAAGCCGTGCCAGAGCCGCCTGTGACCGTACACGTTTCCCCCTTTGGACCTTGGGAAACTGCTACCGCGTAGGAGGCACCACTCGGGAGTTTAGTGGCAAAGGTGAACGGGCTATTGGCGCTGATCGTCAGGGTGTCCGTGCCATTGTCCTGCAGCATTATCGACTGGCCCGCGTCCAGGCCCGTGAGCGTACCGCCGATGCTGTAGGTCGGCGGCGTCGAAGATCCGCCTCCGCCGCATGCAGCGAGCGCAGCGAACGCAACTACGGGAAACATAGCGAAGCTCCGACGGCGTAATTTCATGTTGGTATTCCTAGGGACAGCATTGCCCTTCCATGACAACGAGTCCTCCGGTGTCGAATTGGACACCTCTAAAAGTGGGATATCTTGGTTGTCATTTCAGGCACGGGGTACTCATATACAAGATGCGAGAAAATTGCCGGGCACCGGGCCGCTTTGCAGTCGCTTTTCTCGCGGCGCATCCGCAGCGCGAGCGGAATCGACATCGGTGAAGCTCCGTCGTCGCGACGCACCTCGAAATCTCTCCGCTGATGGCAAAGAAATCGCTGGGAAATCGTCGCCGCCGCAGGGCCGACCGAGTTGAATATCATGACTACCAACGATGAGAAGATACGCGCCGCGATCGCGGAACGCGCGGGCGAGTGGTTCGTGACGAACGATGAGGCGCCGCTGGATGCCAAAACCGCCGCGGCGCTTGCCGAGTGGCTGAAGGCCTCGCCCGCCCACATCGAGGAATTTCTCGGCGTCTCGGCGATCGCGCGCGATCTTACCGAAACGCGCAGCCACCCTGAGTTCACGCAAGAGGCGATACTCGCCCGTGCACGGGCCGGGAACGACGCTCCGGTGCAAGGTTCTCTGGACGCGCATCGCCGAGGCCGTTGAAGGCGGACTGACCCGCCATTGGTTCTGCTCCGCAGCGGTCAATTCGCGTGATCGCAGGATCGGCCGAGATCCTCGATCGTGGCACTCAATTCGAAGTGCGACCGGATCGTGTTGCTACGGTGATAACTGAGGCGAGTGGTACGTTGCGGCCGACCCGCCCGTCAAGACGGCCTGAAACCGGGATCGCTGTTAAATCCGTTGACGTTGCGCACGTTTTTGGTCGCGTAGGCAGCGTACATTGCGGCGACGCAGCCACCAGTCCGGAGGTGCCTCGCCATTCGATCAGAGAAAGGACATAGTAACGTGAGCGAAAGCAGACCGGCTTTCCAGCAAAGCAGCACCTCTCACTGGCAACTGGTGTTGGCGGCGACATTCAGCGCGCTCTTCGGCCTCGCCGCCGGGGTGTCGGGGCAGAGTCCACCCCCCGACTCGATCGCGCTGCAAGTGGCCGAGGAAACCGCCACGCTGCACATCGTGGCTAAGAGCATCGAAACCACCAACGACAAGGCCTTGGCGGTGGCCCAAGCCCTGCGCCATGGCGATTACACGACGGCATCGACGATCACTCAGGACATCGCGAAGCACAGCCGGCTGCAGGCGTTTGGCTTTGCGCCCTTCAACCGCTTCATTGGCGCGCTGTCCGATGCCGATGATCCCGACTATCTCACCGGTCTCAATCAGTGGGTGGACCATGAGCCTCGCTCCGCCCTCGCCCATCTGCTGCGCTCCGAGTATGAGTACAAAGCGGCCTGGTCGGCCCGCGGTGAGGACTTCGCGAACAAGGTCGTACCTGAACACTGGAAGACATTCCGGGAGGAAATGGAGCGGGCGTTAAACGATGTCAAGCTGGCCATCAAGCTTGACCCCAACATACCCTGGGCGTATTACCAGTGGCTTCATGTGGCGGCCGGAGGCGGTGATGCCGCCTACATGGATGAGGTGTTCCGAACCGGTATTGGCCACTTCCCGACTTACTACTCGCTGTACGAAACGCGGTTGAGGTTCCTGCAGCCGAAGTGGTTCGGCTCCAACGAGGCCATGTACGACTTCGTGACGCAGTATGCTGGCAAAGCACCTGCCAACTCCCCGCTCAAGCTTCTCTACCTGCAATTGAGCGCCAACCTCCTCAATGCCGCGTGGGTATCCTGCCAAGAACTCAAGCACGAGGCTCTTAACGAGTGCATGGGGCGATACATGGGCCAAGCCGTGACCGGTACACTCACTGACGGCATCCACCAAGCGTTCACGCTCTACAAGCACATCGATCCGATCCAGTTCAACAGTGCCATCTGGCCCATTCTTGGGAGCCTCGAGAGCACCCGCGGCGAGTCCACCGCCATCAACAGTATCCTGACAGTGGCCGCCGAGGCGATGGGCAGCGACAACGTACTGATCCATGACGCCGGGCATAACAACTACGTGCTGGATGACATTACCGCGCGCATCTGGACACACCTCGACAACCCTGCCAACGTCGACCAAAAGTTTCGTGAGGCGTTGGATGACGTCGAGCGCACGACTTTCCCGAGCGAAGAGGACAAGATCACGGCGCGCGCGACAATCTTTGATCACATGGCAAATGCCGCGCGCAACCAGTTGCAGTGGGTGCGTGTCATCGCGTACCACGATGCGGCCAATGCCGTGGGCGGAATCAACCATGGCGGTACGCCGTTCTACAAGTGCTTCGCCTACTACAAGCTCAACCGATTCCAACCGGCCCTCGACGAGTGCACGCGGTTGCTGGATTCTCATAAAGACATCTGGCTGGCGCGCTACTATCGCGCGCGGTCCTACGAGGGATTGAAGCTGTACGACGCCGCGATCGCGGACTTTGCACCGCTTGCCGAGAACTGGTCCGACTACTATCTCCGTACCGGTGCCGCCCTCGAGTTGGATCACGTCATGGCCCTGAAGGGCGATTTCCAGGGCGCGCTGGCCGTGCTGCTCAAGTATCCGTTTCTGTTCGACGAGAACCTCCAGCCGCCGGAGGATCTCGCGATCGCGTACAACAACCGATGCTTCGGCTACATGAAAACCGGTCAGCCGGAAAAGGCGCTCGAGGACTGCACCAAGTCGCTGCGTTACGGCAAGCTGCCTGACGCGCTGCAGAAGCAGCAGCAACTGCTCAAGCAGCTTGGCAAGTCACCCACCTAGGCCGGTCGTGGCGAAAAGCGACCGTGAGGACAGGTGAGTTCCGCTCCTATCCGAACTCGGCATAAAGCCCGGGCAGAAACCCAGCCAAGTGGTTCATTTCGGTCCCGCAATGCTCGAGCAGGTCCGCGGGGTCCGGCTCCGCCGGCGCCGCCTGCACGCCGGGTAAACTGCTCGCCGCTGCTGAGCGTGTTAGCGACGACGAACTCCTCATCGTGTCAACCCGCGAAACGTTGAATGCGAAACGTCAATAGCGCGTAGCTTTTAGCTCCCGCCGCCATGATGCCCTCCCGCTGCTGCTCGGTTGGGCACCCAGACACCGTGAAATCCTTCATGCACACGACAGGGAAACTTGATCGTCGCCACCGGTCCCGCCGGCAGGTTGAGCGCGTCCAAAATCACCAGATCCGTTCGATTCTCCGCACGGCGCCCGACGATCGCCATCAGCCAACCATCGCCCTGCTCGGCGCCCGGACTGCGAGGAACGAACACGGGTTCTTCGGGAGAGGAAGCGGCTCCCGCATACCAGTAATCGAGCGTCTCCTTTTCGGCGTCGAAATGCCCCAAGCAAGTAAAGGGCGGTCCTTTTGGGCCCCGCGGCAACGCGGGGCCGAGTGCCAGGTTGGTCGTGCCGAACCAAAAGTGCCGGGTCTTTTGAGTCAGGAACCGCAGGTCGATCATTGGCATCTCACCCACATGGGGAAAGATCCTGATCGAAGTGAACGACCCCGCCGTCGATTCCAGATTGAGAGTCCAGCGGTAGGCGAAGGGAGGCTTCTCCTCAGCGGCGGGATCGTTGATATCCGGAAACTGCGAGAGCCATCCCGTTTCAGTGACGAAGTGTTCCAGGTGAAGTAACTGTCCTTCCTCCCAGGCGTTAAAGGAATGGGTTTGCATCACCGCCTTGGGTGACCGAAACCAACGCACGCGTGAGGCGCCGCCCTTCTCGCGCGGCACCACGGCCACCAAGGTCGGCTGGCGATCATCCCAGTGGAAGAACGGCTCGCCATTCTTGACTCGTTCCCAATCACAAATCATGGGACAAATCGCAAAAATGACATAGTGCTCGGACAGCGCGCAGTCGTGAACCATCGAGGGATAGGGTGCATCGAAGGACTCAGTCCGGGTCAACCGGCCCTCTCGATCGATGTAGAAGATCTCAATGATGTTGTCCGCGACGGTCTTCGTGAAGTATCCAAAGGCAACCATTTCGCCGGTGCGCGGATCGATCTTCGGGTGCGCCGTGAAAGCTTGGCTGCCCAGCTTTCCCGCAAAATCGTAATTTCCCAGGGTCGCCAGAGTCTGCGGCTCGATTTGCACCGGCCGCGATGCCTCCTTCAGCGCGAGCAATCGGCCCGCATGCCACACCACCGACGTATTGGCAGTCGTCCGCTCTTTGCCATTCACGCTCGGGTCATCCGTGTACATGTTTCGGTAAGCCCCGAACAGGGCGCGTCGCGCGCTTCGCTCGAGCTTATACTTCTCAGTGTGAACATATCGAGTGCGCAGATCCGCGTGTCCCGCATGAATCCCGACTTGATGAAGCATGCCGTCGCCGTTCAGGAATAGATCATCGTCGTTCAATGGAGGAAACTGATGGTCAGCGCTGTTGCGGATGTAATATCCGTGAAGCTCTGGGGGTATGTCGCCGATTACTTCGAGATCAAAGGCGTCCCCTTCAATGCGCACGGGCGCCGCATATCCGGTGAATACCAGCGTGTTTGGGAATCTTCGTCCGGCCTGCGACGGGTCTCGCGTATCAATCTGCTTCATTATCTGGTCCTTGTCCCGACGTGTCCGCCAGCGCTGCCAGCACGATCAGCGGCGTGAACGCGATGCCAATCAGCGCTCGTCGACGTGTCCAGAGCAAATATGCGCTTCCATGTCGAGCGGCCAATTTGCGTGTTTGCTAATTGTGATAAGTCCAATGAGTCAACTCCACGTTACCGTGGGGGCGCTGATATCGACACTGACGCGCTGCCGAGGCGATCGGCCGCAAGTCTGAGGTTTGGCTGTCGATGCGGCCAATGAATAATTGGCAAGCTGTCATGCACCGCTTGCATATTCGAATCCTGAGGGTGCTGCGTCGACATGCACTGGGATTCGCGATTTCACGCGACGCGTGCCGTCGAGGACCCCCGAGATGTTTTCATACCGTCCGAAGAGAAACTCGCCTATGATTCTCGGGCAGAGCGAGCGGCCGCCACCGGCATCGCGAATTGGTGAGGAGCGGCTCCGCCGCTCGCGTTTCCTTTTGATCAGATGCAAGGGACGGGGCTGATTATTGTCAAGAAAAACCACCTGAATCTTGCGGCTTACGACTTGAATCTCTTGACGGCATTCGATGCCCTCATGAAGGAAGGGCACGTTTCGCGGGCAGCGGATCGAGTCGGCCGAACGCAATCTGCAATGAGCCATACGCTACGGCGATTGCAGGATTTGTTTGGTGATAAGCTATTTGTGCGAGTCCACAACCGCTTCGAGCCTACCCCCAAAGCACTTGAACTGGCTGGTATCATTGCGCCGGCGCTCGCCTCCATGCGAATGGCATTGGCCGGACAGATTTACTTCGACCCCAAGACCTCGCAGCGACAATTTGTCGTCGGCATGCCCGAAATCGCGAGCTTCGTGCTGATGCCGCAGATTATGCCCGCCTTGGCGCGGGTGGCACCGAACGTAGATCTTAATATCCTGGACGTCGCTTCCAGCAACAGCAGCGCGTCGATCATGTCCGGTCAAATTGAGTTGGCGATCGGATATTTCCCGGAACTTCCCGGGCAAATTCAGGGACGGCAACTTGCGGCACTGGACAGCGTGGTCATCGCCGATGAATCGAATCGCTTTTTGCGCGAGGGACGCATGGATCTTGAGTCCTTTCTTGCGGCCCCTCACGTAAGCACCACTGTGTCCAACGATCCGTTCGGTACCGACATCGACAGGCATTTGCAGTCGATCGGTGCGCAACGCCGTATCGCATTGCAACTGCCGCATCAGCTCGCGATACCGGGAGCGATCAAAGGCACGAATTTGGTGGCCACTGTCGAGCGCCGAATATTATCCCGGCTACGCGACGCAGATGATCTAGTGAGATTCGAGTTACCTTTTCAGCGGCCCGCGGGCGGCGTTTTGTTGATATGGCACGAACGCCACGAATTGGACCCAGGCCACCGCTGGTTTCGGGAGTTTGTCATCGGCGCCGTAGCCAACTAGCAGCGAATCAGCCGAGTCTCGCGAATTGAGATGGGATGGGTGTTAGATCCAACACACATGGCTGAGAACAACTCAATCAGCGACTGGAGCCAGCAATGCCGGATAAGAGTCTGGTGTTCCCACGCCGATCGACATCAATGCCGCCGAGCCTCAGTTTGAACTTGCACTACCTGGCCGATATGTTCCGGGGTGCCCACCGCGATCACGAGGTAACGACGCGCTGCGGCGTGTGTCCCTCGTACAATCTGGCGGATGGGTCCTACCGCGTTGACGATGGCCGAACCTGCGGGGTTGGTCGTAAACCCCGACAGGACCTGCAGGGGCGCACTACCATCCGACTGTTCGCTCAGCGCAAGTACGTAGTTCGCCTTCGGCTCCAAATCCGAAGCCGATGCTTCGAGGATCTGCGTCAGTCCCTGATCGAACAGCGAAATGCTGGTGGGCGCGGCGTCCTTTGAGTGACCATGCTGACCCGCTTTCATGCGAAGGGCCAAATGCGTAACCTCACCGGCTACTCCGAGAGGGCCAAGCCCTTCCTTTCCCTCGCCGTCGGGGACGGCGTTTGGTACGTAGGCGATTGCTTGCGGCGCCTGCCCTATCGGGGATGTCGATGCAACTTTGTTGGTCGACGTATCGATTGCGACCAGTGAATCGCCATTTTCGAGACCGACGTAGATACGCGTGCCGTCTCCGGATGGCCATATTCCGTGAGGCAACGCGCCGACAGGGATCGTCGCGGTCTGCTCGAACGTATCGGTGCGGTAAACCTTGACTTCATTCAGAGCCCCAACCGTCACATACGCGAATGTACCGGCTGTGGTATGCACAAAATTCACGTGGTTGGTTATTGGCCCGGTGTCGATCGTCCGCAGTACCGTAAATGGCGGATGAGCATCGAAAACCTGGACCTTGCCGATGTCCTTGAGCGTGAACCATACTTGGCGCCCATCGGGTGACGCTGCAATATTGGGACAAAATGGGCTTGCCTGTGTGACATGACCCACAATCCGGTGATCAATGACGGTGACAACGACGGTCTCCGGCGTGAAGGAGGAACAAATGTACGCGTACGTTCCGTCCGGCGAGAAAATCTGCATGCCCGGACCGTTAGGCACCTGGATGCGCAGTTTTTCCTCGAACGTTGTGGAATCGATTACTGAAACGTAGTCTTCACCGCGCACGGTGACCCAGAGTTCCGCGCCGTCCGGTGTATAAAACGCCTCATGAGGCGACCGGCCCACATAGGTCACGTGTTTTACCCGGTTGCTTGCCGTATCGATGAAGGTCACCGAGTTGCTGCCGATCGAAACTACGGCAAGTGTCCTATGATCGGGTGAATATCCCATGCCATGAACCAGGAGTTGCCCTGTGTAGAGCGGGCTAAAGTTGGCGGGTTGAAAGGTCCCTAAGCGAATCACTCCGAGCAATTCGCCACTTGCCGGGTCCGTTACCGACACGGTGTTGGAGAATTGTTCAGCGGTGTACACGCGATCATGATGGGATATGGCGATGTCCGGACTGGCGAGCGAACCCGGCGCTTGTCCCGCAAGGACCGGATTGGTGGTCGCGAGCACCCATATAGACGCGCGGATCGCCCCATGGATCGAACGATTTCGACGTACTTTCATGGGCGGCTCTCCAATCCGCTCGGCGACTCTCCGATCGCAAGGCGCATGGCCACGATTTCGTCTTTTTGCGTAACGATGATTTCCTGGGCCAAGCGCTTTAGGGTTTCATTGTTTCCCGTATGCAGCAGTGCGCTCGCCATGTCTATCGCGCCCTGATGATGAGCGATCATTTGTGCGACAAAGTCCCGATCCACGTCGCCGGAAGGTCGAATCTGCATATCTTGCATCATCTTTGTCATAGCCTTTGAATTTGCCCCTAGGTACTCGAGTTCGCGCTCGTTGACTCCGCCGGCATGCGTCCCGCGCGCAGAGGGCGAGGAATTCAAAGTGTCCGCGAATAAGTAACCCCCGAGAATCCATAACAACGCGCTGGCTATCAGTTTCGACGAGGCGGTCGGATTGGACACAATGAGCTCCTTGCGTCAGGTGAGAGGACCCTGCCTGTTCAATTCGATGAGGGCAATCCGGTGTTTCCATTAGTAGCAACCATGGATACGCCAGTACCATGACCGCGATCCTTGGTCCGCGGTCATAGAAAAACTTGATACCGCGCCTCGTGCGTAGTCGATAGCCTCGACATCAGCTCCTGGTTCCACTGTCTTTCTACACCGCACGGACATCGCCATGAAAACGACTCTCTTCTGGATCGCGGCACTAATTCTGAACACCTGTGTCTTGCCGACATCGTTTGCTGACGCGATGCCGGAATCCTCATCGACGGCCACTGCGGCCATGCAAGTGCATTATCAAACTGTGAAGGTGGATGGGGTGGATGTCTTCTACCGCGAGGCGGGGCCCAAGGATGGGCCCGTCTTGGTCTTGCTGCACGGGTTTCCCACCTCGTCGCATATGTTTCGGGATCTGATTACGCGACTGGATGATAGGTATCACGTTATCGCACCTGACTATCCGGGGTATGGCTATAGCGGAGCCCCCGACCACAATCAGTTCGCGTACACCTTCGATAATTATGCAAGCATCGTCGATAAACTAATCGCGCAGACTGGCGTCACGCGTTATGCGTTGTATGTAATGGATTACGGCGCTCCGGTCGGCTTTCGTTTGGCAGCCAAGCACCCCGAGCGGGTCACTGCAATTATCGTTCAAAACGGCAATGCGTATGATGCGGGCATCGGAAAATTCTGGGATCCGATCAAAGCATATTGGGAGACGGGCGCATCCAAGGAACGCGAAGGCATTCGCTGGCTGATGTTGCCGAAGACGACACTGTGGCAGTACTCCAACGGATTCAAGGACAGTACGCTTGTAAGTCCGGATGCTCGGACCCTGGATCAACTGTTTTTGGATCGGCCGGGCAATCAAGAGATCCAGCTTGATCTTTTCTACGACTATCGCACCAACATCCCGCTGTATCCGCAATGGCAGGCCTACTTTCGCAAGTACAAGCCCCCGATGCTCATCGTCTGGGGCAAGAACGATGAGATTTTCATCGCGCCAGGGGCGGAAGCCTTCAGGCGTGATATTCCGAATGTTGAGATTCATATGTTCGACACGGGGCACTTTGCCCTCGAGTCAAACGGACCGGAGATTGCGGCACTGATTCGAGAGTTCCTCGGCCGGTCGGTTAAATAGCGTCCGACTAGAACCCAGGGATTTAGTGTTTAACTGCTATCCGCTCTAGAGGACGGACGAGGGTCTCGACGGCTCGAGAGCAGCTGCCAGCGCAGAGAGGAGTTGTTCACCGTCGAAGGGCTTACGAAATAATCCGCGATTGTTGGCCGCGAGGACTCCGTCATCCCCTACGTCGTCCCGGCCGGTGATCAGAATGACGGGTAACAGGGGACTTATTCGGCCCACTTCGGCCTGTAGCGCACAGCCGTTCATGCCAGGCAGACCAACATCCGAAATTAGGCAGGAGAACACTGTCGCGTGGAGCATCATCAGGAAGGCCTCTGCCGAGTCGAAGCGCGAAACGGCGTATCCGGCGGATTCCAAGAGATTTCCTATTGCTTCCAGAACGCTCGGGTCATCGTCTACAACGGCGACCAAATCGGCGGGGAATCTAGTCATGTTAAATCAGTACGACCATCCATCGAACTATGGGTGAAAAAGACTTCCGTATACCGTGCTTTCCTATGTTGGCAAACTGAAGCCGATGATGCTGCCCATCGGGTCATTGTGAAGTGCCCATACCCGCCCGGCGTATGACTCCACAATGGAGCGAACGATCGCCAACCCCAGTCCAAGTCTATCGTTTTTGGTGGTATAGAATGCTTCAAACAGAGGCGATCCGTCGAGATATCCACGGCCGTTGTCAGCTACTTCGATGACCAACTCCCCTGGTTCGCGGCGCGATATGATCGACAGGATCTTCGGGCCGGGGCCGTGTTCGCTCAGGGCGTCAATCGCATTTCGGAGTAGATTGACCAGCACCTGCCGAAGCAGCGCAGCATTTGCCTGAATCAATGGCAAGTCGTGCTGCAGTTTCCTGACCACGGCAATGCCTTGTTCCTGGAGGTCCGCGGCCTGCAGGCGCATGACATCCTCGATCACTCCGTTCAAATCTACCGGGGAGTTTGTCGGCGGAGTCCCTTTGATGATCGCCATGATTCGTTTTACGATGGCCGCCACCGCGTTGCTGTCCTGAACGATAAGATCCAAGATAGCGGCTGCTCTCGCCACGTTTGGCGGGGTCCGCGATAACCAACGCTGGCAGGCGAAGGCGTTCGCTACCACCGCGGCAAGCGGCTGATTGATTGCATTGGCTGTCGAGGCGGTGAGTTCCGCCGCGATGGCAAGTTGCGCCGTCCGAGCTAATTGCGACTGCGCGCTTCTCAAGCTCTGATCGACGCGCTTCTCCTCGTCGATGTCGATGTCCACGCCGCACCAGCTGTCGATGCTACCTTGGGCATTGAGAATCGGCGCGCCCATTGTCCGAAACCAGCGATAGACGCCATCGGCCCGGCGCAGCCTAAATTCGACCGTGACCGACCTCCTGTCTTGCAATGCCCGTGTCCATAGACCGACAAATGATTCCACGTCGTCGGCGTGGACACAGTCTCGCCAACCCGGTTCACGAAGCCCATCGAGAGTCTTTCCTGTGTATTCGAACACCCTGTTGTTCAGGTATTGAAGTTCGCCTGAGGGCCCCAGTTGCCATACAAATCCCGGAATACAGTCGACGATCGTGCGAATCGCGCTCTCGCGTTGTCGCAGATCTCTAGTCGCCGTCACTGTGTCGTGAATATCCCAACCAATTCCGCATCGTCCAACCAGCATCCCGTGCTCATCATGAACCTTCCGATCAGTGCACTGAAACCAGCGATAGACACCATCATGTCGTCGGATTCGCAGGGGCGGATAGGTCGTTTCAGTGTCGTCGAGAAGCGATGGAGTAGCCTTGTCGATCTCCGGTCGATCCTCAGGATGCAGGCAGGACCACCAATCGCGCTTCAAGCTGTCGCCAATCTCTCCGAGATATCGGAGCATTCCCGGATTCACGCGATCAAGTTCTCCGTTGGCCAGGGTGCGCCAAACGCACCCGGGCAATGTTTCAAATAGTTCTTGGATCTGATTCATCTGCTTGAGAGTACATCGAGATTGGATCGAGCGAATTCACGTGAAACCATCATTGCCCGGGTCCTCCACGGGCGAAAGTGCGCCTCACTCAGGCCGGGCAGGGCCGACCATGGAAATACATGATGGATTGCGGGAATGGAGGATACGTATGATCACACGAAAGGGAGCGAGGGAGCCGCTCCCGCGGCTTCCGACAACATCATTCGCACACGGGTCAAATCTCCATGCCAACACAAGTCAGTGCTCCCGTTGTCGCCCCAGCGTCGAGGACGCCATCCTCATTGCTGGCCATTGACAACGAGCCCGCACCAATTCTTATCGTTGATCCCCCGCTCGCCGGCCCGCTTTCGCAGGGCAAGGTGTTCATCCAATACCGCACGGAGAACCTTCGCGTTTTACCTGTCTTCGGCAAAGGCGCCATGCAAGTGTCGCCGCGGCTGGGACATGTTCACATCACAGTGGATGATGCACCGTGGCACTTTATTGACAGCAGCGGCGAGACGGTGGTTGTGGTCGGCCTGCGACCCGGTAATCACGAAGTAAGGGTTGATCTCGCGAATCCTTTGCATGAAGTCATCGCGACCGACACGGTCCGCTTCATCGTGCCCGATACAACGGACCACAAAACGCCCTCCGAAGCGGTGTTACTTCCTCATAGAAAGTCATAATGGTTGGTGACGACATGGTGCAATAGCATGATGCAGAGGGTGTGCCGCAGGACCCTGCAGCACTTGTTCAACTCAATGCGAGAGAGAATCGGCCATGATTTTAGACACTTCACGTCGCAGCATTCTGCTTCACGGCGCCACTCTCATGGCTGCAGCCGGAGCGTCGGCCATGTCAGGTAATGCCATCGCCAATTCTGATGCGAGCAGCGGATCACATTCATCTGGAGGAAAGAAAGCCATGAATCGAATTGTCACCAAAGATGGTACTGAGATTTACTTCAAGGACTGGGGCTCGGGCCAACCGGTCGTGTTCAGCCACGGGTGGCCGTTGTCCGCTGACGCGTTCGAAGACCAGATGTTCTTTTTGGCGTCACGCGGTTACCGATGCATCGCGCATGATCGCCGGGGTCACGGCCGCTCCAGCCAACCCTGGAACGGGAATGATCTGGATACCTATGCTGACGACCTCGCCGAACTGACGGAGAAGCTTGATTTGAAGCAAGCAATACATGTGGGACATTCGACCGGGGGTGGCGAGGTGACTCGTTATATCGGTCGGCACGGCACGAGTCGCGTTGCCAAGGCGGTGCTGATTGGCGCCATCCCGCCGCTGATGCTCAAGACATCCGCCAATCCGGGCGGATTGCCGGTGTCCGTCTTCGATCAGCTACGCGCCAGTGTGGTTGCGGATCGGTCGGCGTTTTGGCGAGACTTGAGCCTGCCGTTTTACGGCTACAACCGCCCCAATGCCAAAGTGTCGGAGGGAGTTCGCGAGTCGTTCTGGCTGCAGTCGATGATGGCGGGGTTCCCGGCATCCTATTTCTGCATCAAAGCGTTTTCCGAAACAGACCTCACGGAAGACCTGAAAAAGATCAATGTGCCGACGTTGATATTGCACGGAGATGACGATCAAATCGTCCCATACGCGGATGCCGCCCTCATTTCATCCAAGATCGTCAAGAACGCAAAGCTCGTGATCTACAAAGGCGCTCCGCATGGAATGTGTACCACGCTGAAGGATCGCGTGAACGAAGAACTGCTTGCCTTTTTCCAGTCCTCCTAACCGCCGGTCGCCCGACGCATCGGACGGAGGTGCGCCGTGACGGGCGCGCCTGTTCGGTCGGCCTCAGAATGGAGCATGCCTAACGGGTTCGCGCCTGCAGCTCCCGGCAGGTTTTCAACTCGGCTTCCAGCTGCGCAAGTTGGGTCTTCAATGGAGCAATTGCCGTTTTGATCTCCATTTCAGTGAAACGGGGTGTGATATATTGCGGACAGTTCCAGTCGTAAGCGACAACCTCGATGATCATGCCGCGCTCGACCCGCGCCGCGTAATTCGGCGTCTTCAGCGATTCCAGCAGTGCGGTTTCTTCCGCTGCGACAACGCGGGCGTGGCCCAGTATCTTCAATCGTTCCTGGTTGGGATAGTCAACGAGAATTATTGCGACGCGATCATTCTTTAAAACATTCCCCACCGATACATATTGTCGGTTGCCGCGATAATCCGCAAAGCCAAGTGTTGAGGGCGAGAGCGCTTTCAAGAACCCCGCGGGCCCTCCGCGATGCTGGACATAGGGCCAATCCGTCTCGCTGACCGAGGCCATGTAAAAGGTGTCGCGTCGCGAGATGAAATCGAGCTCGGCCTCACCTAGCGGCGGACCGTTGGTGACTTCGCTGTTGGAGCGAGCGTAGTGGCGGCGACTCCCCATGGACTCTTGCACCGCTCGTACACTGGGCGTAAATGCAATATCCGCGAATTGATTGGGCACGGTTGCTCTCCTAGGTTCAAGTCACGAGTGGTGTGCCGGCCGGTTTGCAAGTCTACAAGATCTGCATGAAATGCGAATCATGCATTCCCGTTAGCGCACCCCTCAGACAACACACTACTCAGAGCGTGCTAACAGGAAAGTCGGATGTTCGGAAGTCAGCGTCTCTTATACAGTCACCGTCAAAGCCACAGCGGGAGACGGTATGAAGCGCGAAACCCTGACCTATTACGCGGACGGACTGCGAATGAGAGGAGAGCTATTTTTGGCAGAGGGCGCCGCGCCGCGGGCTGGAGTCCTGGTGTTCCCGGAGGCGTATGGATTGAACAAGCATGCGCTGTCGCGGGCGGAGAAACTCGCCTCTCTCGGATATGTCGCATTGGCCTGTGATTTACACGGCGACGCAGCGGTAATTGAAGACCTGGGCGTTGCGGTGAAAATGCTCGACGGTTTGTATGCGGATCCGGCAAAGACCCGTGCTCGTGCGGATGGCGCCCTGCAAGCACTCGTTGCGCGCCCCGAAGTCGATGCGGCCCGTGTCGGAGCCATCGGCTTCTGCTTCGGAGGAACCATGTGCTTGGAGCTGGCGCGATCAGGTGCCGCTGTCAAGGCGGTCGTAGGGTTTCACAGCGGCCTGGCTACCGTTGCACCCCGTTCGGACGCTAAAGCCATCAAAGCGCGCGTCTTGGTCTGCATTGGTGCCGACGACCCGTTCATTCCGCCGGAACAGCGCAAAGTATTCGAAGCAGAGATGCGCGATGCCGTTGTTGTGGACTGGCAGATGCACCTTTACGGAAGAACGGTCCATAGTTTCACCAATCCCGGCGCAGCCAACGCCAACCGCCCCGAGGCTGTCCGATACAACAGCGACTCAGATCGACGGTCGTGGTTGTCAATGCAGGCATTGTTCACGGAAACACTTGCCTAGGCTACGGGCCGAACGTTCACGGGATTGTTGAGCAACCAGCGAAGATGGGGGGAGTCATTGTGATCCAGACCAATCGAAAATACGAGCCTCTGAACATCCTGGCACGCCGGTCGATGAAGGGCGCGGAGTACCTCGTCGATGTGGTCCAATTTGGTGATTATGAGTGCAAGGAGTGCGTGTTGGCCGCTGAATTACTGCAGGCGTTCCGTCATCGCAATGACGGCGTAGTGAGCTTTAACTACAGACACTTTCCGGTCGTGGCCTCACATCGCCAGGCGCTGCAAGCGGCGGAAGCGGCGGAAAGCGCCCGTACGCAGGGAAAGTTCTGGCAGATGCACAATCGGCTGATCGCAAATTCGGACCGCCTGCGGTTGGACGATTTGTACGGATATGCCGACTCGATCAGCCTCGACATGGCACGGTTTACCTCGGACATGGATGATGAGGTGCATGTACCGACCATCCGAAGCCATATCTATGGCGGTACGCTGGCCGGAGTCCAGCGTACGCCGACCTACTTCGTTGATGGCAAGCTGGTGGACTCCGCCGGCGGCGTCCGCTCTGTGCTCGAAGCGGCCAGCATTGCGTTGGAGCGGCGTCGTGGGGCCGGGCGCCGCGCAGGTCCGTTGGCGTCGCGGTGACCGGGAGCTGCCGTATTTTGGAGTTCGTCAGGATGTTCTGATCGAGGCGCCTAGTTTCTCGGCCATCCGGACCAAATCCGCGAACGAATCTGCAGCCATTTTCTTCATGATGTTGCTGCGGTGGATTTGCAGCGTCACTTCCGTGATGCCCAGAGCCGCCGCGGACTGCTTGTTGAGGAGACCCTTTACCACCAATGGCAACACATCCCTTTCGCGGGGACTGAGTTGCTCCCAGCGCTTTCTCAAGCTGGTCATTTCCGCGCATTTCCGTCTATTTTCCCGATCGCGAACAAATGCGGATGCGATGATCGGTATCAATAGTTCGGGATTCACCGGCTTTGTCAGGAATTCAATCGCACCCGCTTTCATTGCCTGCACCGTGGAGGGTATGTCACCGCGCCCGCTGATGAAAATAATGGGCGGGGCCCACTCCTCGCTCAGCTGCCTCTGAAGGTCCAAGCCGGTGATCGTAGGCAACTGCAGATCGAGTATCAGACACGCTGCGCTATCGGATTTCTCGTGGTCAAGATAGTCGGCCGCCGATTCGAAACAGACGATCTCGATACTCGCGGCAAACAAAAATCCCGCGATAGATTCACGTACACCCGCATCATCATCGATCAGGTATACGACCTCTGCTTTAGTCGGTGCGAGAGCTGTGCCGACCGCACTCATATCCACAGTGTTTCGGCGGATCATTAGTAGTCCATTGGTCGTTATCCAAGGATCCCCTGCGCAACGCCTTGGTTGTTCACTAATCTTGCGATCGTTTTCACTATACAGTTACGAAAAACGTGGGTCGCTCATAGAATCCTGTTACGGCGCGTAGCGATATCGCCCGAGGAACGGGCACAGCAACGCCGCGAGCGCGAGGCATGCGCTGCTCAATGCAAAGCCTAGA
>Ga0181537_10000450_pt1 | contig 38700 bp, 37 predicted proteins | sample PEATcosm2014_Bin_39_FD_119765 | JGI IMG/M metagenome (GOLD analysis project Ga0181537, IMG submission 119765) | Peatland microbial communities from MTU Mesocosm Facility, Houghton, MI, USA - PEATcosm2014_Bin23_10_metaG | ecosystem: Environmental > Terrestrial > Soil > Wetlands > Peat | place... | reverse complement strand
CCGGACCCTGGCGCCGCCAGTGAAGCGCTGCGCGCCGTGTCGGAATGCGCCTGCGTGCCGGGCCAGCATCGCACATCCTGCCGGAAGGCACCTTGGCGAATTGAGCCTTGTGGAGTGGGTCGAGTCGCGCGATTCTTGAACGACATGGATTCGGGAGGTATTACCGACGTGGTTTCCGCGCAATTGACCAGCATGCAGCATGCCAGGGACTAGTCACCCGCGCCGGGCACCGCGCCCGTGAAGACACTGGGCAGCTACCTGGTCGAGGCCCTGGAAGTCGCCGGCGTGCGCCACGTGTTCGGCATCCCCGGCGTCCACAACCTCGAGCTGTACCGCGGTCTCGAATCAGCCTCGCTGCGTCACGTCACCGGCCGCCACGAGCAGGGCCTCGGCTTCATGGCCGACGGCTACGCGCGCGTCTCGGGTCGTGCCGGCGTGTGCTTCACGATCAGCGGACCGGGGGTCAGCAATATCGCCACCGCACTCGGACAGGCGTACGGCGATTCGATCCCGCTGCTGGTGATTGCGAGCCAGAACCGCCGCGGCGAAGCCGGCAGCGGTCGCGGCTTTCTGCATGAGCTGCCCGATCAGCGCGCCCTGGCAGCGGCGGTGTGCGGGGCGAGCTTTGCCATCCGCGCGCCGCAGGAGCTGCCGGCAGCCCTGGCTGCCGCATTCTCGATCTTCAGCGCAGCGCGGCCGCGCCCGGTGTATATCGAGATCCCGTTGGACCTACTGGCCGCCGATGCCGGCGACTTGGCGTTGCCCGCATATGCATCCTGCCCGCCGCAGCCCGACGCCTCGGCGCTCGAGGTCGCCGCACAACTGCTGCGCGCGGCCAGGCGTCCCGTGATACTGGCCGGCGGCGGCGCCATCCGCGCCGGCACCCCGCTGCGGCGGCTGGCCGAGCACCTGGGCGCCCCGCTGGTCATGACCACCAATGCGCGCGGCCTGCTGCCACCCGGCCATGCGCTGGCGGTATCGATGAGCCCGTCGCTCGAACCGGTACGCGCGCTGATCGCCGCCGCCGACGTGGTCGTTGCGGTAGGCACCGAGATCGGCCCCACCGACTACGACATGTACTCGGTGAGCGAATTTCCGAACCCTGCCATCCTGATCCGCATCGACATCGAGCCACAGCAGTTGCATCGCAATGCCACGCCGCGCGTTGCTCTGTGTGGGGATGCCGCCCATACGCTCGGCCGGCTGCTGGAGCGCGATCTGGGTGCGGCGCGCACCGCTGGCGGAGCGGACGCTGCCGCCAGCGCGCGCCAGAGGGCGCTGGCCGCGCTGTCGCCGACTCTGCAGGGTCACATTCGCATGCTGGAGCTGATTCGCGACGCACTGCCGGCCGCGGTGCTGGTCGGGGATTCGACGCAGCTCGTGTATGCCGGCAACCTCGGGTTTGCCGCGGCAACTGCGGGTTCCTGGTTCAACTCGGCGACCGGCTATGGAACGCTCGGCTATGCGCTGCCGGCATCGACCGGCGCCGGGCTGGCGGCGCCCGGGCGCCCGATCGTCTGCCTGGTCGGCGACGGCGGACTTCAGTTCTCGCTCGGTGAGCTCGCGGTGCTGCGCGATGTGGACGCCTGGAGCGCGATCATCATCTGGAACAATCGCGGTTACGGGGAGATCCGCTCCTCGATGCAGGCAGTCGGCATCCGTCCGCAAGGTGTCGACGTACAGCCACCGGATTTCGCGCTGCTGGCGGCAGCCTATGGTTACAGGCACCGCCTGATTGAGAACGCCGAGGCGCTGGGCGAGGCGCTGCGGGATTTCGGCCGCCGGCGGCAGGTCCTGGTGCTGGAGATCGCCGCCGATTAGTCGACCAGCCGCCTGCACAAGGCGCATTACCGGGAACAACATTTTGGTTCGGCGAATCGCCGACGCGCCGCGGCGATTTTCCGGCCCGTCAGTGAGGCGGCGGGTTTTGGTACCTGCGGCGTATCCACTCGTACAGCGGCAGGCCGGCGAGGATCAGGCCGCTGCCGATCAGCGAGCCCGACAGGTTGCCCTGGAAGCTGGACACCAGTATGGCGGCCGAGCACAGCACGAACAGCGCCGGCAGCACCGGATATCCCCAGACGCGGTATGGGCGCACCGCGTCCGGATTGCGCCGCCGATAGACGAACAGCGTGGTCGCCGTGAGCATGTAGAACAGCCACTCGGCAAACACCGCCAGTTCGAACAGTTGCTGGAACCGCCCCAGCAGCAACAGCAGCAGCGACGACAGCAATGCCTGTACCAGCAGCGAAGTCGACGGACTCTGGAAGCGCGGGTTAATGGTCGCGAACTGCGGAAAGAACAGCCGGTCACGTGCGGCGGCGAACGGAATGCGCGCCCCTGACATGATGGTGCCGTTGAGGGTGACGAAGATGCTCAGCGCCATGCCGGCCGCCACCAGCGCCGCCCCGCCTGGCCCGGCCACGATGCGCAGCGCCGCGACCGCAGGCCTGGGAGACGCGGCGATCTGCACCGCCGGCAGGATGTACTGGATAGCGGCATTGGTCGCCATGAACAATGCACCGACGATGAACAGCCCTCCGATCAGTGCGATCGGCAAGTTGCGCTCGGGCCGCTTCACCTCGCCGGCGACCATGGTGAGATCATTCCATCCGTCGTACGCCCACAGCGTCGCGATCAGCTCGATCATTAATCCGGACAGGCCGCCGGTGGCCTGCGGCAGCGAGGTCGAGAAGTTGCTCCAGGAGCCGAGCGAGGAGCTGAAGCAGAAACCGGCGACCACCAGTATCAGCAGGCCCTTGAGCAGCGTGAATACCACCTGGAAGTCGCCGGCCTTCTTGATGCCGAGGTAGTTCAGGCCGGTGATCAGCCAGGTCACCGCGATGGCAAACAGTTGCGACCACAGCACCGGCAGCGGGCCGCCGATCGCCGGCGTTTCGAGCCAGTGGAATGCGGCAAAGATTCCCAGCGTTCGCGCCAGTCCGCTGGTGACCGAGGCGATCGAGGCCGGCTTTGCGACCGCGAACCAGGTCCACATGTAGAGAAAGCCGATGCGATCGCCGTAGGCGCCGCGCAGGTAGACGTACTCGCCGCCCGCGTACGGCATCATCGAACTGAGCTCGGCGTAGGTCATCGCGCCGAACAACGACAGCAGTCCGCCCACGATCCAGGCCGCATACACCAGCCCGGAGGAGCCGACCGCCTGCATCATCTCCGAGGGCACCAGGAAAATGCCGCTGCCGATGATGGTACCCACCACGATCGCGGTCGCGTGACTCGACCCCAGCACCCGCGGCAGATCGGGCACCGGATTGCGGCCCGCGTCGGGTAACAAATCAGTCATGGGCGTTCGCTCGTGCGGTATCTTATATTCATAACTCGCACCTGCCGCCTTCCGGGACCGCAAGCAGACCACGACCCACCGCTTGAATTCAACCGCACCGCAATCCGCCGGGCAATCCGCCGAGCAATCCGCCAGCCACAAGCTGCGCCGCGAACTCGGCCTGCGCGATCTGGTGCCGATGCAGATCCTGATGGTGGTCGGCGTCACCTGGGCAGGCCTGGCCGCGCGCCAGGGATCCACGCACGTCGCGTTCTGGCTGTTGGGGGTGCTGCTGCTGTTACTGCCGGTCGCGGGCGTGGTGCACTACTGCGTGAAGATCTGGCCGCTGGAAGGCGGCGTCTATCAGTGGACCAAACACGCGCTCGGGCCGTTCGCGGGCTTCCTGAGTGCCTGGAATTTTGCCATGTGGGCGCTGCTGGTGGTGTCGGCGCTGGGCATTCAGTGTGCCACCAGCCTGAGCTACGCACTCGGTCCGGGCGCGGCCTGGATGGAGAACAGCCAGGGCCTGATCACCGCGCTGAACATCGGCTTGTTCACGCTGATCCTGCTGGTGAACATCCCGGGACTCGGACTTGGCCGCTGGGTAGCGCACTTCGGCACCGCCGTCACCGTGCTGATCACGCTGCTGCTGATCGCACTGCTGTTCTATCACCCGCACACCAGCCGCGCGCACCCGCACGTCTCCCCGCAGCCGCCGTTCTCGCTCGGTGTGCCCGCGCTCACCATGCTGAGCCTCAATCTGTTCAGTAAACTCACTTTCAATGCCCTCACCGGCCTGGAACAGGTCGCCGTATTTGCCGGCGAGACGCGCAACGCCGCACGCACCATCCTGCGCTCAGCCTGGCTCGCCGCGCCGGTGATCATCGTGATCTACATGTCGATGGCGGGCGCGATGCTCAGCTATACGCCGGCCGATCGGATCGACCTGACCGGCCCGATCCCGCAGGTACTCGCCGCCGCCTTCGATACCGGCGGCAGCGCCAGCAGCTCCGCAGGACTGTTGCTCGGCCGCGGCGCGATCCTGCTGCTGGCCGTCGCCACGGTCGCGCAATACGCCATCATCGTGGCCGAGACCGCGCGCCTGCCGATGGTGGCCGCCTGGGACCATCTGCTGCCGGCCTGGTTCACGCGCCTGCATCCGCGCTACCGCACCCCGACGCGCTCGCTGGCCGTGATTGTGGTGCTCGCGGTGCTGCTGTGCTTTCTCGCCACGGCCGGCAGCGGCAACCAGGAAGCCTTCCAGGTGCTGGTCACCTGCGGCAACGTCGGCTATGCGATCAACTACCTGTTGATGTTCAGCGTGCCGCTGGTCGCGGGCATGCGCTTCGGGCCGAGGCCCGGACTGCTGCTGCGCGCCGCCTGTGTCGCCGGCATGCTGGTGACGCTGGTATCGATCGTGTTCGCGCTGATTCCGGTGGTCGATGTCAAAAGCTCGGGCATGTACGCGTTCAAGATCGCCCTGACCACCCTGGCGGCCAACCTGCTCGGCGCCGCGCTCTACTGGCGCGGCAATCGTGTCAGGAGCCGCGCACAGCGCTGAAGTTCACTGCGGCGGCGGCAGCGATCCGGTGTAGAACACCTCGCAACGCTCCTCGGATCCCAGCAGGTGCTCGGCTTTCTTGATCAGGTGCACCGCCGGCCCGGCCAGCGAGGTCACCACATTCGGCTTGTCGACCTCGGGGTGGCTGAACGGTCCGCGTACCTTCTGCTCGACGGTGACGCAGCCCTTGTTGTTGAGCACCGCAAGGATCACGTCCTGATAGGTCCTGCTCTTGAAGTCGAGATTGCCCTTGAGCGCGACCCGATTGGCCTTGGTGCTCATCGCGACGTCGATTGCCTGCGCCACGCCGTGATCGACGTGCCACTGCGAGATCACGGTCTGGACCTGGGTGCTGCCGGCGGAGTCGTGCATCACCTTGGCGTAGTCGTAGCCCTTGGTGACCGCCAGCCCTATCGGACCGGCGAGGAAGAACGCCCACAGATCTACCACGTCGAAGCGCTGCGTCGCCTTGTAGTGCGCCAGTTCATCGTCCAGGTCGCCGACCGACAGCGTCAGCTCGCTGCCACGCAGCGATGCCTCGCCTTCGCTGCTGGCCACCATCTGATCCGAATCGTTGCCGCGCATTGCCAGCTCGGTGGAGAAATCCATTGGTCCGTCGCCGATCTTCCTGTTCGAAAAATTCTTCGCGAACTCGGCCAAGCGGAACTTCGCCAATGTGGCATGCAGGCGGTAGCCGGGGACCGCTGCGGTAAAGTCGGCGTGCACCGCCGCAACTCCGTTGCCGCCGAAGGCGCGCAGCGTGACCTTCTTTGCCTCCAGCATGCCGTTGATGCACTCGGCCCTGAAGCTGACCTCGCTCATCGGCAGCACCCGGGTATTGATCTGCTGGCAGGAAACCTGCGCCGAGAAGCTCAGGTGTTTCATCAGTTCGGCGCCGCTGGTGGCGCTGATGCGCAGCTCGCTCGCCTGCACGTCGCACGGTCCGGCCTGCACGCCGCCCCCCTGCTGCCGATTGTTATAGATGAAGGTCAGGTCGCTGAGCGCGACATCGGTCGGTTCGATCGCCGGAATCGCGCCGCTGCCGGGCGTCGTGCCCTCGAAATTGAACCGGCCATCGCGGTCGCGTTCCAGCGTCAGGGTGACATGGCGCAATTGGATGCTCGGAATGCGCACCTGCCGGCGCAGCAGCGACACCAGCTGGATGGCCAGTGTCGCCTCGCCAGCCGAGAGCAGCTCGGCGCCATGACCGCCGATGTGCACCTGCTCGACCGTCACCGCTACGCTAGGAAAAAATTTCAACACCAGCGGCCCGTTGATTCTGACCTGCATGCCGAGCGCGTCCGACGCGGCGGCTTGCAGTTGCGGCTTGGCGTGCCCACGCCACGACAGCAGCATGCTCACGGCCACCAGCAGCGCCAGCGCCAGCAGCGCGCCGACGGCGTAGAGCGCAAGCTTCCATGCTTTGGGCATCGTGATAGGCTGCGACGGGTGCGCGAGCTGTTCCTCATGCGTTAAGGACTGTGCAGTCTAAACCACCCGCCTCCGAACCGGTGCCCGCTTCGATCAGCCAGAACATCGAGGCGATGGGCGAATATTACAAACGTGAGGAGCGCCGCATCCGGCCCGCGCAACGGCTGCTGGAGCGCATCGGTGGCGCCATCGGCCGCCCGGCATTTCTCGGCCTGGTGCTGATCTTCGTGGGCGCCTGGATGCTGGTGAACGTGCTGCCGGCGCGCTTTGGCATCAGCGCATTCGATCCGCCGCCTTTTCCCGGACTGCAGACCATCGTGAGCCTTGCGGCTTTGTTGATCACCACCGTGGTACTGATCGGCCAGAATCGCCTCGCCAAAGTGGAACAGCGACGCGGAGAGATGGAGCTGCAGGTCAACATCCTGACCGAGCAGAAGACCACGACGCTCATTCGGCTGCTGGAGGAACTGCGTCGCGACCTGCCGATGGTGCGCGATCGGCACGATCCTGACGCCGCGACACTGCAGCAGCCCACCGATGCCACCCAGATCATGACGGCGCTGGAGAAGGAGCAGAGCGGCGATGAGGCGCCGGCCAGCCGTTGACGGTCGCGGCGCGGGCCGCCGTCAATGACCGCCCTGCACGAACAATCCCTCCGCCCGGAGCGCTTCGGCCAGCTGCTCCTCGATCCGTGCCGCCTGTGCACGCCGGATGTGCTGCAGATGCAATGTCGGTCCGGTCAGCACCTCCAGGCCGCGCTTCAGCACGCAGCCGGCGGCGCGGATTCCCGCCTTGTGCTGGTCGAAGCGCACCGCGGGTGCATAGCGGCTCATGCCGACGTACACGCCGTAGGGCGGCTCGCGGCTGTCGCTGTAATCGAGCAGCACCAGGTAGATGCTGCTGCGCCCGCCCTCGGCCCGGAACCGGCCCGCCACCTGATACGCCAGCGGCAGCCAGTCGACGTAGCGCATCGGCAGCCACTCCGGGATGGACGCGGCGGCGTGCTTCCACAGCCGCTCGAGCGCCGCCTCGACATTGAGCGCCAGCTCATCGCGCATCCATAGCTCGTGAATGCAGTGCGCACCCGCACTGCCATCGGCCGCCGCCAGCGCCGCATTGAACATCGCATCGATCGCCGCCCGGGTGCGAAGCCGCAGCGGCCGATCCGCCGGCGAGGCGCCGCGCGAACTCACAACACGCGCTGCAGGAACGCTGCGATCGCGGCGAGCTCCTCCGGACTGACCGAGTGCGGCATCGGATAGCTGTGCCATTCCACTGCATAGCCGGCCGCCACCAGCAGCGCGCGTGTCTCCTCGCCGAGCCGCACATCGACCACGGCATCGTAGCTGCCATGCGCCAGGAAGATCGGCGTGCCCTGATTCGCGCCCTGCCGCTCGGCCTCGAAGCTTGCCGCCAGCAGCAGGTAACATGACAGGCCGATGATTCCGGCCAGCGGTTCCTCCAGCCGCGTGCCGCTGTACAGCGCCATAGCCCCGCCCTGGGAGAAACCGGCCAGCACGATGCGCCCGGTCGGGATGCCGCGCTCGTTCTCACGCCGGATCAGCCCCCGTATTGCGGCATCCGACGCGCGTGCGCCGCTGTCATCCTGCGCGGCATGGCGGTCGAAGCCGCGGATGTCGTACCAGGCGCGCATCCGGGCGCCGGCATTGAGGCTCACGGCGCGCACCGGTGCGTGCGGAAACACAAACCGCAGCGCCGGCAGCCCGGGCGACACCAGCGCCGGTACCGCCGGTTCGAAGTCATGACCATCGGCGCCCAGGCCATGCAGCCAGATCACCGTCGCGCGCGGCTCCGCACCGGTTTCAACCTCGACCGTCGCCAGCGGCGCGGCGTGCATCGCATCGCCTGCCGCCCCGGCCTGATACTGCTTCTCCATCGTCGCTCCAATACAACCCACGGCATCATAGAATAAATGGGTACACCCGCTGCCGGCCGAGATACCCTTATTACTCACGATCCCGCCAACACTGCCGCACCCTCCGGCTGGCGTCGTGCCCGGGTACGGCTGCGATTCGTGTTCAAGGGCCTGCGCCACCGCTCGCGCGAGTACCTCGGTTGGCTGCTCGCGCGGCTGGTCAACCGGCGCGCCTATGCCACCAGCCTGCGGCCCGAAGACATCGGGACCATCCTGATCTGCCGCATCAACGGACGCATAGGCAACACCTTGTTCCTGACGCCGCTGATCCACTACCTGCACCAGCTGCTGCCGCACGCCGCGATCGATCTGGCGCTCGCCTATCCGGCGGCCGCGGAACTGCTGGGCGGTCTGCCGGGAGTACGCCGCATCATCGTATTTCCGCACCGCGAGCCGCAGCGCATTGGCCGTTACCTGGCGGCGCTGCGCCGCCTGCGCGCCTGCCGCTACGACCTGGCGATCGATCCGACCGAGTTCTCCACCAGCGGCCGGATGATGCTGGCGCTGACCCGCAGCCGCTACCGGCTGGGATTCGCCAGTCGCGCCCAATGGGCGCCGCTGACGCATGCGGTGCCGCTGCCGCTGCAGGCAATGCACCAGGCAGTGCGGCCGCTGTACCTGCCGCATCGCATTTTCGGCGCGCCGCTCGAGCCGCAGGCGGTACGGTTGTGGTTGCCACTGCCGGCGGGCGAACTGGCCCAGGGGCGGCGCCTGATCGGGCAGGCGATCGCACCCGAGCCACTGCAGACACCGAGCAATGTCTTCGGCTTCTTCGCGCACGCCGCCAACCTGAAACTGATCGGCCGGCCGTGGTGGCTGACATTCTGGGAGGCGTTCCTGGCGCTGGAACCGCAGGCGATTCCGGTTGAGTTTCTGCCCTCGGCCGCCCAGCCGCCCACCATCGAGCGCATCGCGGCGCTGCACGTGCCCTCGACCCGGGCACTGACCGCCGCGATCGCCGCCACCCGGATGTTCATTGCCACCGACACCGGTCCGATGCACCTGGCCAGCACCACCGCGGTACCGACCGTGGGCCTGTTCATGGCCTCCGATCCCGGACTGTATGGCCCGCTGAAGCCGGACGACCTGGCGATCGACATCAGCCGTCACTCGGCCCGCGACGTCGCGCAGATCTGCCAGCGGGTGTGGGCCGCAACCCGTGAGCCGGCGCCCGGCTGAAGCCGTCAGTTGCGACGCGCGAGCAGCCAGTCGGATAGCAGCCGCAGCGGTTCGGCGCGCTCGCCAAAGGGTAGCAGGGATTCGAGCGCCTGCTGGTGCAGCCCGCTGACCGCGGCGCGCGAGGCGGCAATGCCCGCGACCGCCGGGTAGGTCGGCTTGGCGAGCGCCTGGTCGGCACCGGCGGTCTTGCCCAGCACCGCGGTCTCGCCGAGCACATCCAGCAGGTCATCCTGGATCTGGAACGCCAGCCCGATGGCCGCGGCGAAGCTCGCCAGCGCCGAGCGCAGCACCGGATCGAGCTCCGGCACGCAGTCGGCGGCCATCAGTACGCTCACGCGGATCAATGCCCCGGTCTTGCGCGCGTGCATCTGCTCGATACCGGCCAGGTCGAGCACTCGCCCCTGCGCCGCCATGTCGATGGCCTGTCCGCCCGCCATGCCAAAGCTGCCGCTGCCCTCCGCCAGCAGTCCGATCAGCTGCAGCCGCACGCCGCTCGCCGCCGGCAGCGCAACATCGCGCGCCAGCCACTCGAATGCCAGCGCCTGCAGCGCATCGCCGACCAGGATCGCGGTCGCCTCGTCGAATGCCTTGTGGCAGGTCGGCCGGCCGCGGCGCAGGTCGTCATTGTCCATCGCCGGCAGGTCGTCGTGCACCAGCGAATAGGCGTGAACCAGTTCGATCGCGCAGGCCGCCGCCTCGACCTGATCCTCGCTCAACCCGATCGTCTGGGCGGTGGCAAACAGCAGTGCCGGGCGGATGCGCTTGCCGCCTCCGAGCACGCTGTAGCGCATCGCAGCGTGCAGCCGCTCGGGCGCCACGCCGGCATTGGGCAGCCGCGCCGCGAGCGCGCGCTCCATGCGCGCCTGCCAGGCGAGCAACTGATTGCGAAAGGCGTCGGCGGGGCTGGAACCGCCGGGCGCGCTGGCCGCTTCCAAGAAGCTGTTCCCTCGGGTGTCGGCTAATCGATGCTCGCAGCCGAGGTCTCGCGCCCGCGATGCTCGCGCCGCACGGCACTGATCGGCACCACCACCGTTTGCGGCACGGCGGCTCGCTGCTCGTACACGATCGGCAACTCAGGAACCATCGGCCCGCTGACACGCGGCCCGCGCAGCGCCACGCCCAGCGCCTTGAGCGGATGGCGCAGCAGGTCGTCGACCGCGGTACCCTCGAAACCGCAATGCGCCTGGCAGTTGTCGCAGCGCGGATCGCGGCCGACGCCGTAGCGCTCCCACGGCGTGTCCTCCATCAACGAGCGAAAACTGCTGGCATAGCCTTCATCGGACATCAGGTAGCACGGACGCTGCCAGCCGAACACGTTATAGGTCGGGTTGCTCCACGGCGTGCACTGGTAGGCTTGATTGCCGGAGAGAAAATCCAGGTACAACGCCGAGTGGTTGAACAGCCACTTGCGACCGGCCGTGCGGCCACGCGCGAAGATCTCGCGGAACAGGCGCTTGCTCTCGATCCGGCCCAGGAACACGTCGTGCCGGGGCGCGTGTGTATAGTGATAGCCCGGCGAGACGGTGATCGCCTCCACCCCCAGCCCCATCGCGAAATCAAAGAACTGCGCCACCTCGTCCGGATCCTCCTGGGCGAACAGCGTGCAGTTGATAGTCACGCGAAAGCCGCGTTCGCGCAGTAGCCGGATCGCCGCCACCGCCTTGTCGAATACGCCTTCCTGGCACACCGATGCATCGTGCTGGCGCTGCATGCCATCCAGGTGGATCGAGAAGGTCAGGTACGGCGACGGGGTGTACTCATCAATATGCTTGGGTACCAGCAGCGCGTTGGTGCACAGGTAGACGAACTTCCTGCGGGCGACGATGCCCTCGACGATCTGCGGCAGCTCCTTGTGGATCAGCGGCTCGCCGCCAGGGATCGACACCACCGGGGCGCCGCAGTCGTCTACCGCCTGCAGCGCATCGGCAACACTCATCCGGCGCTGCAGGATGTCCTTCTCGTAGTCGATCTTGCCGCAGCCGGCGCACGCCAGGTTGCACTGGAACAGCGGCTCGAGCATCAGCACCAGCGGGTAGCGCTTGCGGCCGCTAATCTTCTGCTGCAGCAAATACTTACCGATCCGATACTGCTGAATCAGGGGGATACTCATGACACTGCGTGGGCCGACAAACAACACCTCCGGGCACTTTCTACCATGGCGGCTGTCCGGATGGGACAGATGCGCCTGATCCGATAATACACCGAGTCCGCGTTCGATTTCGCCGGCCGCGCGCCGCCCACCCGCTTTCAGCCCGATGCATTGAATCCGCTTGCGATTACGGCCCCTCGCGGCTCGTGCTACATTTCCCGCATGAGGACTCTGTTTCTGCATCCCCCGTCCTTCGACGGTTACGACGGTGGCGCGGGCGCCCGCTACCAGATGAAGCGCGAGGTGCGCTCGTTCTGGTACCCGACCTGGCTGGCACAGCCGGCAGCGCTGGTGGAGGGCTCGAAACTGATCGATGCACCCCCGCACCGGCTGAACTTCGAGGACATCGCCCCCGAGATCAGGAACCGCGACCTGGTGGTGATGCACACCTCCACGCCGTCCTTCACTGCGGACGTCAAGACTGCCGAGATGATCCGGGCCATCAATCCGGACGTCAAGATTGGTTTCATCGGCGCCAAGGTGGCGGTTGAGCCCGAGAAGAGCCTGATCGCCGGGCGCGCGATCGATTTCGTCGCCCGCAATGAATTCGATTTCACCATCAAGGAAGTCGCCGATGGCAGGCCCTGGGCCGACATCAAGGGACTGTCGTACCGCAACGAGGCCGGCATCATCGTTCACAACGATGACCGCGTGGTGCTCGAGGACATGGACGCGCTGCCGTGGGTGACGCCGGTCTACAAGCGCGACCTGAAGATCGAGAATTATTTCGGCGGCTACCTGAAGCATCCGTACATCTCCTTCTATACCGGCCGCGGCTGCAAATCGCGCTGCACCTTCTGTCTGTGGCCGCAGACGGTGGGCGGGCATCGCTATCGCGTGCGCTCGATCGAGAATGTGGTTGCGGAGGTCAAGTGGGCCAAGCACGCATTCCCGCAGGTGAAGGAATTCTTCTTCGACGACGACACCTTGACCGACAACCTGCCGCGCGTGGAAGCACTGGCGAAGGAGCTCGGCAGGATCGGGGTCACCTGGTCGTGCAATGCCAAGGCCAACGTGCCGCGCAGCACGCTCGAGGTGCTGAAGGACAACGGCCTGCGGCTGCTGCTGGTCGGCTATGAATCCGGCAATCAGCAGATCCTGATCAACATCAAGAAAGGCATGCGAGTGGAATTTGCGCGCCGCTTCGCGCGCGACTGCCACGAGCTCGGCATCGTGGTGCACGGCACCTTCATCCTGGGGCTACCCGGGGAGACCCGCGCGACCATCCAGCAGACGCTTGATTTCGCCAAGGAGGTCAATCCGCACACCATTCAGGTGTCGCTCGCCGCTCCCTACCCGGGCACTTTCCTGTACCGCCAGGCGAAGGAGAACGGCTGGCTGTACAACGAGGAAGTGGATCTGCTGACGCAGGAAGGCACGCAGATCGCGCCGCTGAACTACCCGCACCTGAGCCACAGCGAGATCTTCAGTTCGGTCGAGGACTTCTACCGCAAGTTCTATTTTCGCCCGTCCAAGATCGCCTCGATCGTGGCCGAGATGATCGCCAGCCCCCAGATGATGAAGCGCCGCTTGCGCGAAGGGGTGGAATTCTTCCAGTTCCTGCGCTCCCGGCACGACACAGCCTGAAACAGCTTAGACCTGCGGCTGCAAAAACCAGCGCACCGCGTCGTCGATCGCCTGTTGCGCCGGCCGCCAGCGGTAGCCGAGTTCACGTACCGCCCTGGCGCTGGAAAAATACATGTGGTGCGCCGCCATGCGTACGCCGTCGACCGTGATGCGTGTCTCGCGGCCGGTCACGCGTGCCAGCGCCTCGGCCGCGTAGGCGAGCGGCAGCAGCAACGCGCGCGGCAGGCGCACGCGCGGCGCCGGCCGTCCCGAGGCGAGTGCGATCATCGACAGGATGCGCTTCAGGCTCAGGTCGGTGCCCCCGAGGATGTAGCGCTCGCCGATGCGCCCGTGCTCATAGGCCAGCAGATGACCGGCAGCCACGTCATCGACATGCACGATGTTCAGGCCGGTATCGACGTAGGCCGGCATGCGGCCGGCAGCCGCATCCAGTACCAGCCGGCCGGTGGGCGTGGGTTTCACATCGCCGGGACCGATCGGCGTGGACGGATTGACGATCACGATCGGCATGCCGGCGCGCGCGGCGTCGCGTACCCAGGCTTCCGCCAGGAACTTGGAACGCTTGTAGTGACCGATCATCTGCTCCAGCCGCCCGACGTCGTTCTCATCGGAAGGCCGGCCGTCGGCGCGCAGGCCGATGGTGGCCACGCTGCTGGTATAGACGATGCGTCCGGTGCCGCAGCGGCGTGCGGCCTCGACAATATTGCGCGTGCCGTCAACGTTACTGCGATACAGCGCCTGCGGATCGGTGGTCCAGAGCCGATAGTCGGCGGCCACGTGAAACAGTGCCTCGCAGCCATCCAGCGCCCGCTCCAGCGAGCCTACCTCGCCCAGATCCCCGAGCACCGGCTCGACCGCGAGCCCCTGCAGGTTACGGCGACTGGACTGCGCGCGCAGCAGCGTGCGCACCTGCCAGCCCGCCGCGAGCAGCGCGCGCGCCACCGCCGCGCCGACGAAGCCGCTGGCACCGGTGACCAGCGCGCGCATCAGGCGTCGTTGCGCGCGTCCGGCGCACGCGTCGGATCGGCGTGCCGGCGGCAGGCGCCCAGGGCGCGTCGCGCGACCCGGTAGCGCAACGCCAGGCCCAGCAGCCGCCCCCAGTCAGACGGGACGCGCAGCAATGGCCACAGCCGCGGCCGCGCGGGCGCAGCCGGATCAAATGTGCGCATGATGCTGGCCGGCAGGGCATCGTTCGCGCCGTCGAGGATCACGCGCAGCGCCAGGAACGGCACACCGTGATCGGCGGCCACCGCCGCCACCGCCGCGCTCTCCATGTCGACCGCAACGGCGCCGGTGGCATGGAACAGGCTGGCCTTGGCTGCCACCGAAGCCACGGCGACGTCGCTGCTGAGCAGCGCCCCGGAGGCCGTGCGCACGTGGCCGTCGAGCGCGCCCAGCAGGCGCTCGCGCCACGCCCGGTGACTGGCAAAGCGCTGTCCCTGGTGCAGCACTTCGGCGGGCAGTACCGCGGTCCCGCAGCCCAGTGCAGGATCGAGCGCACCGGCCACGCCCCAGCTCAGCAGTGCGCCGGCGCCGGCGCTGACCAGCGCACGCGCGTCGCGCGCCGCGCGCGCGGCACCGATGCCGCTGACGCGGATCAGCGCACCATCGCCGGTATTGCCGAGGCTGCGCGCTTCGAACTCGAGCGCCGTGACCACGCCGGTGACGTTCAAGCGTCCTTGCCGTCCTGTACCAGGCGGCGATAGCAGGCCAGGGCCCAGAGCGGGAAGTAGGCGCAATAGCCGTGGTAGCGCAGATAAAAAACGCGCGGAAAGCCCGGTGCGGTATAGCTGGGGTGGTCCCACAGCCCGTCGGCCTGCTGCGTACGCAGCAGGAAATGCACCCCGCGACGCAGTACCGTCGCATCGGCAGCGCCGGATGCCATCAGCCCCAGCAGCGCCCACGCCGTCTGGTAGGGCGTGCTACCCAGGCCACGTCCGGCCAGATCGCTGTCGAGGTAACTGTCATTGCTCTCGCCCCAGCCGCCATCGGCCTGCTGGCAGCTGCTCAGCCACTGCACCGCGCGCTGCACGGCCGTGTCCTCGGCACCGATGCCGGCCGCGGCCAACGCCACCAGCACCGACCAGGTGCCATAGATGTAGTTGGTGCCCCAGCGTCCGAACCATGCGCCATCCGGCTCCTGGCTGGCACGCAAATAGCCGATCGCGCGCTGCAGCGCCGGCCGGTCCTGCGGGCGGCCGACCCGGGCCAGCACCGTCACCACGCGCGCGGTCACGTCCGCGGTCGGCGGATCGAGCAGCGCGCCGTGATCGGCGAACGGAATCTCATTCAGGTAGTAGCAGGTGCCGTCGACGTCGAACGAGGCAAAGCCGCCGTTGCGGCTCTGCATGCCAACCAGCCAGTCGAGCGCCCGGGTCAGCATGCCGGCGTACTGCTCGCGGTGCGGCGCCGCGTGCATGGCCCAGGCGACCGCCGCAGTGTCGTCCAGGTCGGGGTAGTAGCCGTTGTTGAACTGGAACGCCCAGCCGCCGCCGGGCAACTCGGGACGCCGTTCGCGCCAGTCCCCGGCCGCCTCCAGCAGTTGCAGCGGCCGCAGCCACTCGAGCGCGCGGTGGATCGCCCCGCGGCCCACAGCGCTGCCCTCCTCGTCCAGCGCCAGGCAACTCAGTGCCGTGTCCCACACCGGGGATACGCACGGCTGGCAATAGGCAGTGCGCTCGCCGACCACCAGCAGCTTGTAGAGCGCACGCTTGGCGAGCACCCGGCGCTCATCGTCGGCGGCATAGCCGAGCGTCACCATCACCTCGAGGGCGTTGACCATGGCCGGAAAGATCGCGCCCAGACCGTCCTCGCCATTGGCGCGCGCGTTGATCCACTGCTCGGCGCGCCGCGTCGCCCGCACCCGCAGCGCACCCGGTACCAGCGGATCGATGATGCGGCCGAGCCGGTCGAGCAGCAGGAACGCACGGTTGATCAATCCGCCGCGGCGAAAGTAATTGCGCTCGAGTTCCGGGGGCACCGTGAACAGCTCGCGAATCTGCACTGCGCGCGGATTGTGCGCACGTACCCGGCGCGAGCACAGCACGAACAGCGGCACCATCACGGTGCGCGACCAGTACGACACCTTGTCGAGATGAAACGGAAACCATTTCGGCAGCAGCATGATCTCGACCGGGATGTACGGCACGCCGCGCCACGGCAGCTGTCCGAACATCGCCAGCGCCAGGCGCGTGAACACGTTGGCACGCGCCGCACCGCCAAACTGCAGGATGGCATCGCGGGCCCGCTGCATGTGCGCGGCCTGCGGGTCGTCGCCCGCAAGCTTGAGGGCGTAGTAGGCCTTGACGCTGCAGCTCAGGTCGAAGCTGCCGCCGTGATACAGCGGCCAGCCGCCGTGCTCGGCCTGGCGTTCGCGCAGGAACGCCGCAAGCTTCACTTCCAATCCGGCATCGATCTCATCCAGAAAATGCATCATCATGATGAACTCGGCTGGAATCGTGCAGTCCGCTTCCAGCTCGAACAGCCAGTGACCGGAAGGCTGCTGGCGCGCCAGCAGCGCAGCGCGCGCACTGCCGATCGCGCGCTCGATGGCCGATCCGCCCACGGCCTGCAGCGTGGTGAGTTTTTCCAGTTGCTGTTCAACCGACATTGATCAGTGTCTCCCGGCTCTCATGCTGCATCGATCTCCTGTTTTTTATTGCGCCTGTCTGCAAAGGCGCCCGCTGGCGCCCGATTCAGCCGCCGTGCGCGGCGCGCGCGTCGGCGTCCCGGTGCGCCGGCGGCTCGACCCAGCCGCGCACACCGCTCTGCGCGATCAGCGGCAGGCCACGCGCGGCGCACGCGAACAACGCTCTTAGCATGCGATCGCTGCGCGTGCTCAGATTACTCAGCGTGCGCACCAGCATGACCGCGCGCCGCGATACCTTGACCTGCGCGCCGGCGCTGAAGCGCGGATTGTCGTTGATGCCGCGCAGAGTCAGCAATGCCAGTCCGATCGACCACAGGCAGAAGCGGCGAATGCCGCGCCGGCCTGGCGGAATCAGCAGCGTATATTCGAGCGCATTGCGCAGGTGCCCGTGCGCAATGCCAACCAGCTCCTGCAGGCTGTCGCGAAACCCCGGGCCGTGCTGCCCGGCCGGCAGCTGCTCCAGGTTGACGCCACGGCGCTCGAAGATCTCGCGCGGCAGCCAGCAGGCCCCACGGCTGCGATCCTCCCACATATCCTTCAGGATATTGGTCATCTGCAGCCCCTGACCGAAGGACGGCGCCAGGCGGCGCAGCTCCGCCGCGTGCTGCTGCACGTCCGGCAGCTGGGCGCAGAACAGGTCGGTCAGCATCTCCCCGACCACGCCGGCCACGTGGTAGCAGTAGCTGTCCAGATCCACCAGGCGATTCAGGCCCTTCAGGCTGGCATTGTGCTGGAAGTGATGCATGCCCTCGCACATGATCTCGATGCAGCGCCGGATCGCCGCCTGCTCGCGCCGCTCCATGCGCCGCACCGAGCCGACCACGCGCGCCAGGTTGGCCACCAGCTCGCGCTCGTGTGCCAGCGTGCGATCGGACAGCAACGGCGAGAGCTGCGCGGCCAGCAGCGCGGCGTCGGCCGCACCGCCCACGACAGCGCTGAACTGCGCCAGGTAGCGCACCTTGGCGTCGGCCGGCAGCGTCGGCTCGTCTTCGATGGTATCGGCGATGCGGCACAGCAGGTAGGCGCAGGTTACCGTCTCGCGCAGGCTGGGGGGCAATTCGGGTATGGTCAGTGCGAAGGTGCGCGACACATGGACCAGGATGTCGCTCTGGTAGTCCTTATCGGAGCGCGTATCGGGCTGTGGCGCGGCTCGGGACATGGTGCCAATTCCAGGGATTACAGCGGCCTCCGGGGTCGATCGAGCGCAATCTTAACAATTTGCGCGTCCAATGGGCGCAAGCGCCGCATTACTGAGCGCTCAGGGGGAGTTCTCGCCCCCGTCATCGACATCCTGGGCGCGCCTGCGCGGCAGGATACGCGTCAGGCCGGTGGTGCCCGGCGTGCGCATACCGGGGCCGCCGACGCCCCAGATGCCGGTGTCCTCGCTCGCAGTTCCCGGATCTGAGCCCTGAACCCGCAGCCGCGCCCATTGGATGCGCAGCATCCGCACCCACAGCCACAGCGCGATCAATGCCAGCAGGCCGATCAGACCGGTGCGCAGCCAGCGCTCCCAAGGCTCGCCCTGGCGCAGCAGCAGCGCGGCGGTGGCGATCAGCAGCACCACATACAGTAGCGTCGCGCCGACCAGCGCCTGGCGGGCGCGGCGCGGTCCGATCTGATCGATCAGACGATGCCAGCGCCCGGCGCGATCCGTGCTCCTGCGCTTCATCGTCACCATGGCGCTGTCCGCTTCAGGCCCCGCCGGTCCTCGGACCGAGAAACCACCACAGCACGAAACCCAGCACAGGCAGCACCAGCACCAGCACCACCCACAGGACCTTCTTGCCGCTGTCGGCACCGCTCTGCACGATATTGATGATCGCCCAGATATCGGCGATCAGCACCAGCAAACCCCACAGACCCGGGTATATCACTCGCTTCCCCTTTGCGCGCAACCTCCCCTATCCTACCCGCAATTTGCCGCTGCGTTATTTGCGCCGCGCCTGCACGCTCTGCACCACAGCGACGATGAACCAGCACAAGCCGACGATCAGCAGCAGCGCGGACAGGGTCCTGGCCAGCTGGCTGGCGGCCGCATGCCGGGCGGCGGCATCAGCCGCGATCACCCCCAGCACCAGCACCAGCGTGGACAGCGCCAGGCGCCAGCGCAGCTGCGCGGGCGTCAATGGTGCGCTGTGGGTGTAGACCGGTTCGCGGTTGAACGCCGAGGCCGGCTCGGCGGCGGCGAGCGGCGCGCCACAGCCCACGCAGGCGGCGGCCTTGTCGCTGATCGCGCGGCCGCATTCGCTGCACCTGATGATCGCCATGCAACCGCTACTGGCAGCGCATGCGAAACGCTCCCCACCAGCCCCCGTATACGAAGATCGGCGATGACAGGTCTTGCATCAGCACGAATTTACCGCTGCCCACGTCGCGCCGGCCCATCACCGGACGCATTGGCAACAGCTGCAACTCTGGTTGTATTTGCACCGCGCCGCTCCCCAGTCAAAAAGTCTCACCGCGCGCAGCTTAGCTGCTGGCGGTCCATCCCCTGGCCGCTAGAATAGCGCAACCCCCGCGCGCGGGCGCTGCAGTACAGCGCGTGCGGTGCTCTCTGAGCTTTATCCTGCTAAGGACTGATATTTAAAGGTGATGCGGCTGGCTACCGCTGGTCAGCGCCGCCGGTCGGCGTTACAAGCCGCGCAGGCTCTCAAGGCCCGCTTCCCGCAGATCCAGCTCGCGTTCGATGCGGCGCCGCGCCTCATCCTTGAGCTTGCCGTCGCGATACAGGTCGTTGACCACGTCGCGCTCGGCAATCAGTAATGTCAACGCGAGATCGTCGTACACGTCCAGCAGCTGTTTGTGTCCATCGTGACCGTCGATGCGGTGCTCCAGGTTGTTGAGTCGATCCGCGAGGCCGGCGCGCAGCGGCGCCACCACGGCATGCGGCAACGAGCGGGCGCTGGCGAGTTGCTCGAGCCGCGCGCTGGCGGCGGCCACCGCCTGGCGCCGCGCTTCGAACTCCTCGGCGGCGTCGGCCTGGTGCTCCCGCCGGCCGGCATTCGCCAGCCCCAGCGCACGGATCAACGCCGGCAGCAGCAGCCCCTGCCCCACCAGCGTCACCAGGATCACGAAGAAAGTCAGGAACAGGATCAGGTCGCGATCCGGAAACGCATTGCCGTTGGCGATCTGCAGTGGAATCGCGAGCGCCGCGGCCAGCGAGACGATGCCGCGCACGCCGGTGAACGAGATCACGAACGGCCACTGCCAGGGCGGCGCAGGGTCGCTGCGCCGGATCGAGGCCACCAGCCAGCGCGGCAGGTAGGTCGCCGGATAAATCCACACGAAGCGTGCCACGATCACCACGCCGCTCACGATCAGCCCGTAGCGCGCCAGCGCGCCGCTCGAATAGCCGCCCACCCCGCTGAGTACCGCCCGTGCCTGCAGCCCGGTGATCAGGAACACCATGCCCTCGACCATGTAGATCAGGAAATCCCAGAAGAAGATGCCCTGCAGTCGGGTGGCCGCGCTGATCAGCCGCAGGCCGTTCCAGCTGATGTACAGTCCGGTGGTCACCGCGGCCAGCACGCCCGAGCCGCCCAGCTGCTCCGGGGGCAGGTAGGCGAGGTACGGGGTGAGCATCGATAGCAGGATTTCCACGCGCGGGTCATCGACCCAACGCCGCAGGCGCAGCATCACCCAGCCGACGCCGATACCCCAGAGTATCTCGCCGGCCACGATGGCCGAGAACATCGCGGCCGCGTGGCTCAACGAGAAGATGCCGGCACTCACAGCGGCCGCGGCGAAGCGGTAGAGAATCAGTGCGGTGGCGTCATTCGCCAGGCCCTCGCCCTCCAGGATCACCAGGATGCGCCGCGGCAACTGCATGCCACGCGCGATCGACAGCGGCGCCACCGCGTCCGGCGGCGACACGATCGCACCCAGCACGAACGCCACCGGCCAGGCCAGTCCGAGCATCCAGTGCACCGCGGCCGCAGCCGTGATGGTCGTGAACAGCACGCAGCCCACCGCCAGCAGCGAGATGGGGCGCAGGTTGAACCGAAATTCGCGCCAGCTCATCGCCACCGCGGAGGAATACACGATCGGCGGCAGCACCAGCAGCAATACGAATTCCGGAGCCATTGTCACCCGCGGCAGCCCCGGCATCAGGGCCAGCACCACTCCGGTGAGCACCAGCAGGATCGCGGGCGGCAGCGCCAGCCACCTGGCCAGCACCGCGATGGCGCCGACCACCGCCACCAGCGACAGCAGAATCTCAATGGCCCCTATCAAGCACCCACCCGTCCAGAAACCCGGTATTCAAACCCGATAGACTTTAACGAACTATCCGCCGCGACGGCAGTCGAGGGAGATGACCCATGATCAAGCTGGTCGGCATATCGGGCAGCCTGCGCCGGGGGTCTTTCAACACCGCGCTGCTGCGCGCCGCCGCCGGGCTATTGCCGGATCAGGCGACGATCGAGGTCAGGACACTGCACGGCATCCCGCTCTACGACGCCGACGTGGAAGCCGCCGATGGCCTGCCGGCCAGCGTCAGCGCGCTGAAGGAGGCCGTGGTGGCCGCCGACGGCGTGCTGCTGGTGACCCCGGAATACAATAACGGCATTCCCGGGGTATTCAAGAACGCGATCGATTGGATGTCGCGGCCCGACGCCGATATCGCGCGCGTGTTCGGCGGCAAGATGATCGCATTGATGGGCGCCTCCAACGGCGCCTTTGGCACCCAGCTGAGCCAGGCGGCATGGCTGCCGGTGTTGCGCACCCTGGGTACCAGTCCCTGGTTTGGCGGCCGGATGCTGCTGTCGCACGCCCGCGCGGTGTTCGACGATCAACTTGCGATCAAGGACGCGGCCGTCACGCTGCGGATAAAGACATTCCTGGCCGGCTTCGTCGCCGCCGTGCGCCGTGCGCAGCACTGACGCGATACACTTCGCGGCGGTCGACCTGCGCCACGATGCCGGCGCGGCAACCTACGTCAAGCAGGAGACTGTACGAGTGGTGTTCGCGCGCGCCGCCGGCAGCCTTGCCAGTCGCGAGGGCGCCAATCATTACCACGCCGGCGATGCGCTGGTCACCGGCTCGGGCGGTGATCGATGGAGTGTGTCGCGCGATCGCTTCGACCGGCGCTATCTGCCAGTGCCGCCGCTGCGCCATGGCAGCGACGGCGACTATTGCAGCGTGGCGTTGCCGGTACTGGCGCGCCAGATCCCGCATTGCTTTACCGTACAGCGCAGCGCCGGCGGCGATCTGCTGGGCGGCAACGCGCACGACTGGCTGCTGCAATACGCGCCGGGCGACTGGGGCATCGTCGAGGATGCCAAGTTCCGGCGACTGTACCAGCGCGTGTAGCGCGCGGCCGCCGCCCGCTACGGCGCCTTGGGCGGCACCGGTGCAGGCAGCGCTCCCGGGGCACCCGGAGCGCCCGGAGCACCCGGAGCACCTGGGGCACCTGCAGCCGGCGCGGGCGGCTCGATCGACAGCAACTCGATTTCGAACTCCAGTGTCGCACCCGGCATGATCTTCGGCGGCGCGCCGCGATCGCCATAGGCCAGCGGCGCCGGACAGATGATGCGGCTCTTACCGCCCACTTTCATCAACTGCAGCGCCTCGGTCCAGCACGGAATGATGCTGCCGACCGACAGCGTTGCGGCCTGGCCGTGCTGCGCCGAACTGTCGAATACCGTGCCATCGATCAGCCGGCCTTCGTAGTTCACCTTGACCCGATCGCTGCGCGCCGGCACCGGCCCGCTCCCGGGCGCGACCGGGATGTAGAGCAGCCCGGTGGCGGTCTTGGTGGCACCGGGTGCCGACGAGGCCGCCTTGTCCAGGTACGCCTGACCGGCATCTTTCTGTTTCTGCGCCAGCGCCTGCACGCGACTGCGCTGCAGCGCTTGAATCTGCGGCAATGAGGCTTCGGCCGCCGCGGCCTCGGGCTTCTTGTGGAAACCGTCGATGATGCCGGCCCTGACATGCGCGAACTCGGCTTCCGAGAGCTGGAAGGTCTCGAGGTTGCGACTCAGCAGCACACCGAGCGCGTACAGCGTCTTGTCATCGTCCGCGGTCTTGGCGGCGGGCGTGGACGGCGCGGCACTGCTGGGCGTTGCCGCCTTGGGTGCCGCGGTGGTGGGGGCGTCGGCCGCCAGCGCGATGCCGCCGAGCAGCACAGTGAACGCGACGGCGAGCGCGGGCGACAGCCCACGCGACACAAATTGATTCATACCAGACTCCTCTGATGGATCACTCGACTCGCCGCGGCGCACGGTGGCGGCGGCCGCAACCAGCTGGCGCATGATACCTTGCCCGCTCACCGCTAGGGTCCTTCGACCCGATAGCCTTCGGCGCGAAACCTTGCCAAGGGACCTGCGGCGTCGAGCAATTCATAGATCGGACGCATCGCGAAACTGGCCTGGTTGCGCGTCAGCGCCGCTTCCGCCTCCGCATTCCATGCCTGTGCCACCCGCTCGACCAGCGCCTTGATGCGCGGCGAATTCGACAGCGCGCTGATACACACCTCGCGCTGGTTCGGGTAGGGCAGCGCGCGCAGCCGATCGACATCGCCGGTCGCCCAGGCCCTGGCGCGCTCCTGCATGCTCGGCAAGTCGGTCTCGATGCGGCTGACCGTCGCCGCAACGCAGTCGATCTCCAGCGTCGGTGACAGCGCGCTGACTTCCTTGAGCGCGCCCGCGGGATCGTCCACCTTGAGCTCCGAGCGCTGGATCGGTATGCGATGGTGCCTGGCGAGCTTGATGACGGTCGGCTCCACTTCATCGTGCACCGTCATGCCCGCGGCATCGACCGCATGTTCATACAGGCGCAGTGCCGCAAAGCTCGGACGCAACTCCTCGATGGCGCTGTCATCGGCATCAAAGCGGTTCTTGAGCGCCTCGAAGCGCGCATACAGCGGCGCCGGCAGCCAGACATTGAGCTTCAGCCGGTCAGGATTCTTCTGCGTGCGACGCCACTGCACATACAGACGGATGGCACCGATCGGTCCGACTCCCGCAGACACCGAGGGGCCGCTGACCAGCAGTTCCTGCGAGCCGGCGAGCGCCGCGTCGACCTCGCTGGAGCGCCAGGTCATGCGCTTGGGCAGATGATTGAGCGTGCCGAGCAGCCACAGCACGTGATCGCCCTTGCTGACCTTCCACAGCCGCGGCCCGGGCCGCTCGCCGACGACCGCGATCTCCTGCAACTGCTGCGCGGCGGCCGCGGTGGTCGCCGGCGCGGCCGGTGCGGCGGCCGCACCGGCACTGGCGCTGAGTGCGGCCAGAGTGCCCAGCAGCAGCGCGTACAGGATCAGTGCGGCCTAGCGGCCGCCCATTGCTTCACCGCGGCGAGCGTATTGGCGACGTGCTGTTCAGGGTTCAGGGCCGAATAACTGTAGATGATCTTGCCGTCAGGGGAAATCACGTAGGAGGTGCGGTCTGCCAGGCTCGGTTTCATTTTCAGCACCGCGTCGTAGGCCTTCATGATGTGCTGGTCGGGATCCGCCGCCACCGCAAATTTATTGCGGCACTCGCTCACCGAGAACTTGTTGAGTGTTTCGATGTCGTCGTGCGAGACGCCGATCACGGTGGCGCCGAGGGCCTGAAACTCTGCGGTCGCCTCGGCAAACTCATGCGCCTCGGTGGTACAACCGGGGGTAAAGGCCGCCGGATAGAAATACAGCACCACCGGGCCTTTCTTCAGCGCGCTGGCCAGCGCGAACTGGAACGGCTTGCCGGCCAGCGTCGCCTCGGTGGTGAAGTCCGGTGCGCTCGCTCCGGGCTGCAGCATGGCCCACGCCGAGCCCACGCTCACGCTCAGCAGCAATGGCAGCAAGAATCGTTTCATGTTCGGAATCCCCTAGGCGTTTTGGGACCGCAATTATGGGACCGCGCTACGGCGCCGGCAAATCTGTGACCCGAGCCTCAGTCTATTCATGTACGCGCCAACACTACCGTTTGTCCGACACCGGTTTGTGATACCGGGCGTTACCCTGCCGGCTTCCAGCTACCACAGTCGGTACTGCGATGAAGCTACAACCGCACGATCGGACGCAGCTTGCCGGGCTGAAAGTGGCTCGGTTCCTGCACCGTGGCGATGGCGGCATGGTGGCGCTTCCGGCGGCGGCACTGGCGCTGTGCGCCGCCTGGCTGGCGGCGCTACCCGACGCCAGCACCCCGCGGCTGGTGCTGGCCGGAATCTGCGCCGGGCTGGCGTTGCTGCCGTTGACGCTGCACCTGCGCCGTCGCGTGCGCACGCTCGCCGGCGACTCGGCCGCCAGCCAGGGCCAGCTGCTGAACATCCTCGCCAGCGTGCGTGAAGGCGTCTTTGTGATCGACCGCGAGCTGCGCCTCGGCGCCACCTGTTCGGCCTCGATGAGCGAGCTGCTGCGGGTAAGTTCCCCGGCCGGCCGGCGCCTGGAAGACCTGCTGCGGCCGCTGATCGAGCTGGAAACGCTGATCGCGGCGCTGACCTTTCTGCGGCTGCTGTGGAGTGACCGGGCCGATGAGCACGCAATCGAGGCGCTCAATCCGCTGGCGCAGGTCGAGGTGGCATTTGTCAACGCGCGCGGCGCCGCCGAGCGGCGCTACCTGAGCTTCTCGTTCCGGCGTGCCGCCGGCGCGGTCGCAGACTGCATCATCGGCGTGGTCGCGGACGTGACCGATCGGGTATTGCTGGCGCGCGAGCTGGAGCAGGCCGAGGACGCCGGCGACTCGCAGGCGGAGCTGCTGTTGCAGCTGGTGCGCGCCGACCCGATTGCGCTGCTGGCGTTCCTGGACGACGCCGATACCGCATTTCGCAAGAGCAACGCCATCCTGACGGCGCCCGGCAGCGAGCCGCCGCAGCTGCAGAAAAAACTCATCGGCGTGATGCGCGAGCTCGACGCGGTGATCGGCGCGGCCGAAATGCTGCCGTTTGGCAGCTTCGCGCAGCGCCTGCAGGGCATCGACGATGTGCTGTCCGGCCTGTGCGCGCGCTCGCCACTCACCGGCAGCGACTTCCTGCCGGTCGTGGTCAGGCTCGACGAGCTGATGAGTCACGCGGCCACGATGCGCTTCATCCATCAGCACCTGGTGCTGCTGCGGGCCGCATCCGCAGCGCTGGCGGCACGCGATGAACGCGCCGCGCTGCAGCCCGCCGGCAGCGCGGTGCTCGAGCTGTCATGAGCAGCGAATTTGAAGTCGGTGTGTTCGTCAACAGCGTGATGCATTATTTCGAGACCGCGGTGCAGCAACCGGCCGCCTGTGGCATACCGCACCTGGCGCTGCGCCGTCATCCGGAGCTGGCCGACTACACCGGCATCGTCAGCATCCGCGGGCGCCGCGACGGCGTGGTGCTGTTCAGCGCACCTCGCAGCATGCTGTGCGTGATGCTGATGTGCATGCAGCAGACCGACCTGAGCCATGCGCACCTGCGTGAGCTTGTGGGGCAGATCGCCGACACGCTGTCGGGCGACGCGCTGCGCAACTTGCGTCATCAACACAGCATTGCGGTGCACTCGCAGGTACACGACGGTGAGGCGCCGGTGGTGTATCCGCCGCATGTGCGCCCGATCGTCATTCCGATCGCCTGGCGCAGCTACCAGGCGCGCCTGGTGGTGTGTCTGGACAGTTAGAGCGCGCGGCGCGTATCCGCGGCGGCGGCGCGAAACTCGCTGATCGCCTGCGGCAGCGTGCCGCTGTTGAGCGGCGCCATCAGATGCACACCGGCGACGCCAGGGATCTGCTGCATCTGCTGCATCAGCTCGACGCAGATTCGCCGGCCCTCGAGCTTCTGGTCGGCGGCCGCGTCGAGCCGCTCGATCAGCGCATCGGGGATCACCGAGCCGTACAGGTGCTCGCGGATCCAGCGCGCCGAGCGCGCCGAGGCCAGCGGCGCCAGCCCGATCAGGATGAACAGCCGTTCGGTGAGCTGGTGCTCGCGCAGCCGCTCGATGTAGCGGCGTACCACCAACGGATCGAGGCAGAACTGGGTCTGCACGAACTGCGCGCCGGCGTTGAGCTTGCGCTTCAGCCCCTCGGGCTGCCAGTCGGCCGGCGGATCGAGCGGCGTGTCGGCCGCTCCGAGGAAGAACTCGGTGCGGCCGCCGACCGCGCGGCCGTGCGGCAGCTCGCCGCGATCGCGGATCGAGGCGGCAGTGGACAGCAGCGTGTTTGAATCCAGATCGAATACCGGCTTGGCCTCAGGCTGATCGCCGGCCTCCGGATTATCCCCTCGCAGCACCAGGATGTTGTGCACTCCCTGCGCCGCTGCCCCGACCAGCATGCTCTGCAGAGCGATGCGATTGCGGTCGCGGCAGGTCAACTGCAGCACCGGATCGAGTCCCGCGCGCACCAGGATCGCGGCGGCGGTCAGCACATCCAGGTGCGCCCGGGCACTGGCCCCGTCGGTGACATTGACCGCGTCGGCCAGGCCGCGCAGCGGCAGCGCCAGCGCCAGCAGGTCGTCCGGATCGGCCGACAGCGGCGGGCTGATTTCAGCGGTGATGACGAATTCGCCGGCGCGCAGCCGCCGTTCCAGAGCCACGCTGCTCATGCTTGCTTGAGTCGACCTTGCACAGGAGTTCTAAGGACTCAGTCTATCAATCTCGAGCGTGCGCGGCCCGCTTTTGCCAGCCACATAGTCGATCTGCCCGTACAGATCGCCGCTGCGTGTCAGCGGACTGCCCGAGGCAGAGATACGCGCGATCACCGACACGCTCTGCCCGGCGCTAAGGCTGCGGCCGGCGACCATCGAGTCGGCCGCCGATAGCTGCAGATCCTGCGGCAGCGTCGGATCGACACGCCTGGCAGCCAGCGGCGGGCCGCCATCCGGAGAGCGCACGAACACGAACAATGAGGCGTTCGCAGGCACTTTGCCGGCCAGCTTGGCGGCGAGCGTCAGGTGCAGCTGGATGGCCGTGGCGGCGTCGACGGCCGGATGCTGCCTGGCGTCGATGTCGTCGATCTCCTTCTGCAGCGCCGCGCGCACGTGCTCGGGCGGCGATAGCGCCAGCATCGCCGTGAAGCGTGCACGCGCGACGTCCAGATGCCCCTGGCGGTAAGCGATGATCGCGCCATAGAACAGTGCCTTGGGGGAGTGCTGATCGAGTTGCAGTGCATGCTCGATGAAATCGGCCGCCTGCTGCGCCCGCGCGCTGTCGCCACTGAGCAGCAGCGCCTCGCCCATGCCGGCCAGCGCCGTGGCATCGCCTCCCGGGGCGAGGCGATTGGCGCGCTCGTAGGCGCGCAGCGCCAATGCATACTCGCCGATGCCGCCGTAGGCGGCGCCGAGCGACAGCCAGCCCGCCTGGTCCTCGGGTTGTGCCTCCAGGTGACGCGCCAGTTGCCCGATGCTGCCGGCGGCATCGTCGGCGCCGGCAACGCCGGTCCAGCTGTGACTGCCGATCAGGCGGTACAACAGCGCGCTTGCCGCAATCAGCGCCAGCACCGAGACTGCCGCTGCGATCACCGCCGGCGGCGCACCCGGACGGCGTCGCAGCAGCGGCAGCGCCACGAACAGCGCGGCTATCAGCGCCAGCAGCAGCGCCGTCAATACGAAGCCGGTCACGGTTTGCCTGACCTGTCGTCGGCGTCGGCGTCGCCATTGAGCTCGTTGGCATCATCGGCGCCGACCAGGCGTGCACGCGCGCGCAGGACGCGCCATCCGATCGCCACACCCACCAGCATCAACACGCTCGGCGCCGCCCATAGCCAGGCATTGCGCCAGGTCATGCGCGGTCGGAACAGGATGAACTCGCCATAGCGCGCCACCATGTGATCGCGGATCTGATCGTCGCTCTGGCCCGCCAGCAGCAGCTCGCGCACCTGCACGCGCAGATCCGCCGCCAGCCCCACCGAGGAGTCGGCCAGCGCCTCGCTCTGGCACTGCATGCAGCGCAATTCATGGGTGAGATTGTAGTAGCGCTGCTGCAGCGCCGGGTTCGGCAGCGGCGGCGTGGTATCCACCGCGTAACCCGGGCCGGCCAGTGCCAGCGCCGCGCACAGCAGCAGCGGCGCGCGCATCGATGGCACGCGCTTCATGCGCCCGGGCCTGGCGCGCCGGGCGTGGCCGTGACGCGCGGCAGGAATTCGCGCTGCCAGACCTGCTCGGTCATGGCGCCGATGTGCTTGTAGACCACGGTGCCGGCCGGATCGATCAGGAAACTCTCCGGCGCTCCGTACACGCCCCAGTCGATTGCGACCCGTCCGTCGTTATCGGTGCCGACGCGCTCGTACGGATTGCCGAGCTGCTCGAGCCAGCCGAGCGCATCCTCATTCTGATCCTTCCAATCGATGCCGATGATCGGCACACGCGCCTCCCGCTTGATCTGCAACAGCACCTGGTGCTCGGCGCGGCACTCGACACACCAGGTACCCCAGACATTGACCAGCGACCAGTGTCCCTTGAGCGCCGCCGAGCTGACCGGCTGTGTGTTATCGAACAGGTTCGGCAGCGTGAACTGCGGCACCGGCTTGCCGATCAGCGGCGAGGGCAGGATGGATTTTTCCGGCGCGCGTTTCAGCCCCACCAGCAGCACCGCCAGCAGCAGCACGAAAGCCACCAGCGGCAGCAGGAATCGGTTCAAGGTACGCCGCCCGGGGGCTGCAATGGCGCGCCCGCAGCAAGCGGCGCCAGCGCGCCGTCCGCCGCGTGACCGCGCTGGCGGCGGCCGATGACTGCGGTGACACCGCCGATCGCCATGATCAGCGCACCGATCCACACAAAGCGAATCAGCGGCCGATACTGCAGCCGCAGGCTCCAGGCGCCGGCACCCACGTCCTCGCCCAGCGCCGCCAGCAGATCGCGGTTGAACGCCGGGGCGATCGCCGCTGTGGTCTGCACCGTCCCCTGCACCCAGTAGCGGCGCTTCTCGGGCAACAGCACGCTCACCGGCGTGCCGTTGCGTGTGATGCTGACCTTGCCGCGAAAGCCTTCGTAGTTCGGACCTACGATGTCCTGTCCGCCGTCGTAGCGAAACTGATAGGCGCCGAGCTGCGCCGACTCGCCCGGCTTGAGCGCGATGTCGCGCTCGATGGTATTTGACTGCACGAAGGTAATGCCCAGCACGAACACGCCCAGGCCGATGTGCGCGATCGACATGCCGGCTACGCTCGCCGGCAGCGTGCGCGCGCGCCGCAGCCGCTCGATCGGATCGATCAGCGCCGACAGGATGATCCACACCCCGAGCGTGGCGCCGATCGGCGTCAGCGTCAGCGGGTGCGCGTACACGCCCAGGCTCAGCGCCACTCCCAGCACCAGCGCCGCCCCGAGCGCCAGCAGCACCGTGGCGCGCGCCTCACCCAGCCCGCCGCGCCGCCAGCGCGCGTGCATGCCCAGTGCCACCAGCGCCAGCATCGGCAGCACTGGCACCAGGAAGCTTGGATTGAAATACGGCGGCCCGACCGACAGCGTGCCTAAGCCCAGCGTATCGGCGATCAACGGCGCCAGCGTGCCGCCGAACACCACCGCCGCTGCGATCGTCAGCAGGATGTTGTTGAACAGCAGGAACGACTCGCGCGAAATGAAATCGAAGCCAGCGCTCGATTTCATCAGCGGCGCCCGCCACGCGTACAGCGCCAGCGCCCCGCCGATCATCACCACCAGCAATGCCAGGATGAATATACCGCGGCTCGGATCGGCGGCAAATGAATGCACCGACACCAGCACGCCCGAGCGCACCAGGAAAGTGCCGATCAGGCTCAGTGAGAACGCGGTCACCGCCAGCAGCAGTGTCCAGCTCTTGAACAGCCCGCGCTTGTCGGTCACCGCCAGCGAATGAATCAGCGCGGTGCCGATCAGCCACGGCATGAACGAGGCATTCTCGACCGGGTCCCAGAACCAGAAGCCGCCCCAACCCAGCTCGTAGTACGCCCACCAGCTCCCCAACGCGATGCCGCAGGCGAGGAACGCCCAGGCCATCACGGTCCAGGGCCGCATCCAGTGCGCCCACTGCTGATCGCGCCGGCCTTCGATCATCGCCGCGCAGGCGAGCGCGAAGCTGACGCTGAAGCCAACGTAGCCCATATAGAGTATCGGCGGGTGAATCGCGAACGCCGGATCCTGCAGCACCGGATTGAGGTCATTGCCATCCGGTACCGCCGGGATCGCGCGTGCAAACGGGTTGGAGGTGGCAAGGGTGAACAGCAGGAAACAGAAACTGATCAGCCCCAGCACGCCGAGCGCGCGCGCCGCGAATGTCGGCGGCAGATGGCGCGAGCGCGCCACCAGCGCCATGGTCCACAGCGTCAGCACCAGGATCCACAGCAGCATCGAGCCTTCGTGCGCGCCCCACAACGCGGTGACACGATAGAACAGCGGCAGCGCCGAATTGGAATTCTCGGCCACGTAGTGCACCGAGAAATCATTGCTGATGAATGCATGCACCAGCACCCCGACCGCCAGCGCGACGAACACGAACTGGCCGCAGGCCGCCGAAGACGCCGCCGCAAGCCAGCGCTCGCGTCGCAGTGCCGGGCCGGCCAGCCCGAAGAACGCCTGCGCGCCCGCCAGCATCAGCGCCAGAATCAGCGCGAAGTGCCCAAGTTCCACGACCATCAGCGCACCCCGGTGGTCGCAGCCGCCGCGCCCTGCTTGAGCGAGCGCGCGACCTCGGGCGGCATATATTTTTCATCGTGCTTCGCCAGCACCTCATCGGCGATGAAAGTGCCGCTGGCATCCAGGCGCCCGTGTGCCACCACGCCGGCGCCCTCGCGAAACAGGTCCGGCAGCACGTTGGTGTAGACCACTGGCACCTGGTGGTGGAAATCGGTCACCACGAAACGCACCTCGAGCGAGCCCGGGGTGCGCGCCACGCTGCCCTGTTCGACCATGCCGCCAAGCCGAAAGCGCTGGCCGGGCTTGACCTCACCGGCCGCGATCCTGCTCGGGTCGAAGTAGAACATCACATTCTCCCGGAACGCGCGCAATGCCAGCCCGCCGGCAAGCCCGACGCCGGCCACGATACCAAGCACCCAGAACAGCCGCCGCCGCCGTGGCGTCATGGGGCCGCCTTGAGGCTCGCCAGCCGCCGCCGCGCGGCAGCCTGCGCGGCGCGCAGCGCGGCACGCGCCCACCGGATATTCAGGCCAACCACCAGCGCGGTGAGCGCGTAGCAGGGCCAGACGAAGCGCGCGTAACCGCCCATCTCGAAGAATTTCAACATCGCTCTATTCCTGACCCGGCGCCATCGCCGGCAGCGCCTCGGCAACCCAGCGCGCGGTGCGTTCGCGGCGCAGCAACTCGCCGCGCGCGCGCATCAGCAACAGCGCCGCAAAATAGGCGGTAAATCCCGCCAGCATCAGCAGCAACGGTACCAGCATTGCCGCCGGCATGGTCGGCCGGCCGAATTTCATCACGCTTGGGGCCTGGTGCAGCGAATTCCACCAGATGACCGAATAGTGAATGATCGGCACATTGACCACGCCGACCACAGCGAGCACGGCACTGGCGCGATCCGCGCGCCCGAGATCATCGATCGCGCCGCGCAGGCCGATGTAGCCCAGGTACAGGAACAGCAGCAGCAGCTCCGAGGTCAGCCGCGGGTCCCATTCCCAATAGGTACCCCACATCGGCCGGCCCCAGAGCATCCCGGTCGCCAGCGCCAGCGCGGTAAAGGAGGCACCGATGGCCGCGCAACTGGCCGCCACGGCATAGGCTACCGTCATGCGCCAGATCAGGCCGACCGCGGCACTGCTGGCCATCACCACATAGACCATCAGCGACAGCCAGGCTGCCGGCGCGTGCACGTAGATGATCCGAAAACCGTCGCCCTGCTGATAGTCGGGGGGCGCCAGCAGCAGTCCGCCGATCAATCCCGCCAGGCCCAGCAGCGCGGCCGGCCACGCGCACCACGGCGTCAGCCGGCCTGCCAGGCGATAGAAATACGGCGGTGAGCCGAATCGATGAAACCATACCCAGGCCACGTTGACTCCAGCTGTTATTCCAGGCCGATGCGCACCGCGGCCGCCAGCGCCAACGGCGCCAGGGTCGCCGCCAGCACCGCGAGCGCCGCCAGCAGATACAGCGGTGCGGCCAGCGGCTCGCCCGCGATGGCGAGCGCAGTCGCCCGCGCGCCGAAGATCAGCACCGGCACCGCCAGCGGCAGCACCAGCAGTGCCAGCAACGATCCATTGCGCTTCAGGCTCATGGTCAGGCCGGCACCCACCGCACCGATCAGGCTCAGGGCGACCGTGCCCAGCAGCAGCGCCGCGAGAATACCCGGCATCGCCTGGTACGGGGCGCCGAGCGCGCTCGCGGCCAATGGGGCGATCAGCACCAGCGGCAGTCCGGTCAGCAACCAATGCACCGCCGTCTTGGCCAGCAACAGCCCCTGAAACGGCAAGCCACACAGGGCCAGCTGCTCGAGGGTGCCGTCCTGGGCATCCTCACGAAACAGAAGATCCAGCGCCAGCAGCGAGGATAGCAGCGCCCCGACCCACAGCGCAGCCGGGGCGATGTCTCGCAGCAGCGACAGCTGCGGATCCAGCGCCAGTGGAAACAGCGTGGTCACGACCAGGAAAAAGCCCAGCGGCTGCAGCGTGTCGCCCGAGCGGCGCAGCGCCAGCCGCAGGTCGCGCACCATGAGCGCGGCGGCGGCGCCCGCGAAACCGACGCGCGGCGCGTTCATAGCAGTGTCAGCGAGCGCAGCTGCGCCGCGGGCAGGTCGAGCCCCTGGTGGGTGGCGACCACCGCTGCCCCGCCCGTGCTCAGATGCTCCCCGAGCAGCTCGAGCAGCAGCGCCTGGCCGCGCGCGTCAAGATTCGAGGCCGGCTCATCCAGCAGCCACAGGCACCCGCCGGTGAGCATCAGGCGCCCCAGCGCGACGCGCCGGCGCTGACCGGCCGACATGCTGCGCACCAGCTGCCCGGCTGATTCGGCCATGCCGACACGTTCCAGCGCGGCGGCGATCTGGCGCGGCGGCACGCGCCGGCGCAGCGCCGCGGCAAAGCGCAGATTCTCGGCCGCGGTGAGCTCAGCCTTGAGTGCGTTGTCGTGTCCGAGGTAGTTGAGCTCACCGTGGTAGGCGGCCCAGTCAGCCCCGACATCGCTGCCGCGCCAGCAGATGCGGCCCGCCTCCAGCGGCACCAGGCCACACAGCGCGCGCAACAGCGTGGTCTTACCGCTGCCATTGGTGCCGGTGACCTGCAGGCACTGGCCGCCCGCAACCGCAACGCTGGTGCCGCGCAGCACATGCTGCTCGCCGCGCCATAGCTGCAGGTTGTCAGCCGTCAGTTCATTCATTTGCTGACGCCCAGGATACTGGACGCAAGTGGCCATTTTTGTTTTATTTTCAATGGATTATCAGAATAGTTCAGGCGCCGCCCATCGCGGCCCGAGGCACCGCGCCGCGCAGCAGCGAATGGTAGGGGAAAGCTTGCACGGCGGCGAGCGCGGCGCGCCTACGCCGCGGTCCGCCGCTGTGCTGACGATGAAGCCATTCTGCCATCGACGGTGTCCGCGCCATAGGACGCCGACACCGGAGTTTTTATTCGGCTAATCAAAGTGTCCCGCGGTGACGTGGTCCCGGTAGACTGGGCGTCAGTGCCCCGGTGGCGAAACTGGTAGACGCAGCGGACTTGAGCAATTGAGCGGCAGGCTCGGAAACGGCCTGACCGGATCCCGTCAAAGTCGGCGAATCCCCTGGGGCTGCCCGAGGCGACGCCGAGCCAACCCGACCCGCAGCACGCGGCGCCGGCAGGTGTAGAGAGTGGACGGCGGGGACCTGCGACAGCTTGCAAGAGCGGTCATGGTCGTGGCGCATTCCAGACCCCGAACGCGCGGCGCGCGGCGGCGAAAGCCGTGGTGGGTAAGAAAATCCGCAGGCTGCAAGGCCATGTCGGTTCGACTCCGGCCCGGGGCACCAGCAGTCCACGCAAGACTTGCCTATCTGCGGCTATCACGGGCTGGCCGATGAAGGCATTGTTTTCCGGGACATTGCCGCAGTCATCGACGCAGCCCGGACTGATTGCCGATCTCAACCAATCAGCGCACTACTTCGAAGGCTGAACGACTGGGAAACGCTGCAGTGTCAGAAACTCTTGCCGATCTCGCCCCAGACGCGCGTCGAAGTGGTGCTGCCGACGAGTTCCGGGGTGGCTCCGATCGGCGTGGCAATACTGACTCTGGCGTGCCAGCGATACGGCCCGCTCCAGTCAAGCGCTGCACCCGCCCCGCTGAGCGTCGCGTTGTTGCTACCCGCCTCCCAGGTGCTCTGGTTGACGCTGATGTGCGCACTGTCGATAAAAGCTATTGCCTGCCACTGCGAGTTGGCGACGGTAAACAGGTCGTGCCGCAGCTCGAGGGTGGCGAGAAATCCGGTGTCGCCGGAAAGTGCACCCATCTCATACGCGCGCACCGTGTACGGGCCGCCGAGCGTCATTTTCTCGGCCGTATCCAGGTTACCCTGCGCCTTCTGACCCGAGAGCGCGATATATACGCTGTCGCTGGCGCTCACACGCTGCAGGCGGGCGAAGTTCGCGTTCCATTTCGTGAATCCGCCCTCGGTGCGGGCGCTGCGCGCATCGGCCAGCTGCGCCGCGGCATCATCGAACCCCAGGTGGCCGCCAGTCCAGCCAATGCTCCAGGTGTTGATGCCGCCGCCGAGCAGTGCATCGCGCGCGTCTCCGAGCAGGTTGAGCGTGCCGTTATCAAGGTGCCGGTCGGTGCGGATCGCACTGGCGCCGATATCGTCGTGCAGTTCCAGATGGTCGAACTGCAGTTGTCCGTACAGGTTGAAGTCGCGGCTGCGCACCAGCGGCTGTTTCGCCCACACACTCGCTACCCCGGCAGTGCCGTGGCTGTCGAGATGACCCAGCGTATCGCCGAGCCGGTAATCCAGTGCCGAATAAGCGCCGCCCAACGCAGTGCCTGCCCCGTTCAGCACCGCCTGGTAGTCGGCGCGACCGTAGTTCATGTTGGCGCCGGAACTCAGGGCGCTGACACTCAAGCTGTCGCCGTGACGCAGCGGATCGATAAAGTTCACCGTACCGCCGATACGCGCGCTGCCGGTGTAGTGATTACCGAAATTGTCCGCCGCGACGGTTGCAGTGACTGCGGCGGGTGCACTTGTGGCCACCAGAAGATCAGAGCTTCCCACCGCCTCGCCTGGTTGCAAGGTCGCGCCGACCGCAACGCCCGGGATATCCGACAGCAGCAGCAGCGCGTGATCCAGCGGCGCGCCGGCAATGACCTGTCCGCCTTGCAGCGGCGCCAGCGTCGCCTGCAGCAACGGATCGGTGACCAGGCTGTGGTTGCTCAGGCTGACCTTGCCGTAGCGCGCCTCGATGACCCGGATCTGAACCGCGCCGTCGTGGATCGACTGTGCCGGAATGATGGCGCGCGCCAGCGGGTAGCCATGGCTCTGGTAGTAGTCGGTGATGCGGTCGGCCAGCCGCTCCAGATCGGCGAGAGTCAGGGTCTTGCCTTCCGCGTCTGCCACCAGCGCATGCAGTGTCAGCGTGGAGATTTTATCGTTGCCCGTGATGAGTAACGCCCTCACCATGAACGGTGCAGTGGCCGGCGTCGCAGCGCTGTTGTCGCGCTCGATACTCAGCCCGGTGCCGTTGGGGGACGGCGGCGGCGGTAACACCGGCTGGACCTGATTGAGGATGGCGCCAGAGTCGGGTGTCGGGGCCGCCGCATGTGCGGTCAGCGAGGATCCGATCAGCAGCCATGCCGCCGGCATCAGCGTCACGGCGTGCGGCCGCAGTAAAAGGTATTTCACAGGTCAATTGCCGCTGCGAGCGACAGCGGCGCTGTCGTCGGGCAGGCGCATGCCGCCGTTGAGGATGTGCAGCTGCGGGCCATTGGCGCCGATATTCATCGTGACCTGCAGCAGCACGCCGTCGCGCGTCTCGCCGACAGTCGAAGACACGGTCAGCGTGTCGGGTGGGTTGTCCGGATCGGACCACAGCATATCGGTTTGCAGTTGCGCCACCACGCTGTCGATCGATGCGTCCAACGCGACTGCGTTGAACTCGCCGCCGACTCCGACCGTGCCGCCGCTGGTGGTCACCGCGCCCTGGAACACATTGCCGGGATTATTCAGTTGAACACTGCCGGTGCCGGCCACGATGTCGCTGGTGCCGCCGACCGACAGCGGACCGTTCTGGGTGATATCTCCGTTACCGCTGTTGGCCAGCAGGTTGCCGCCGACGCTCGAGGTCCCCAGATCCAGGGCGCCGGAGGAGTTCACCACCAGGTCGCCAGCGGCGCCGACGATGCCCAGTGTCAATGGCGCCGCATTGCTAAGGGTGACCTGCTCCCCCGAGCCGGTGACTGTCATGGCCAGGATATTGGCGGGGTTACCCAGTTGTACGTTGCCGGTGCCCGCGACGATATCGGTGGTGCCCTCGACCGATAGCGCCCCAACCTGGGTGACGTTGCCGTTACCGCTGTCAGCGACGAGGTTACCGCCAACCGTTGAGTTGCCCAGATTCAATCCTCCGGTGGCATTCACGAGCAGGTTGCCGCTGGCGCCGACAGTGCCCAGTATCAACGGCACCGCATCGGTAATGGTCACTTGCGCGCCGGCAGCGCTGACCGCGGCAATCAGCACGTTGCCGGCATTGGCAAGGCTGATATCGGCAGGCAGGCCGCCGTTGCTGGCGGCGAGCCCGGTGGTGCCGGCAATAGCGAGGGTTGCGCCGGGCGACTGCGTGATGCTGCCGCCTGCAGCCGCCACCGCCAGGTTGCCGGTGCTCGCAAGGTTCCCGAGCACCACTGCGCCCAGTGCACTGTTCAGGCTGGTCGAGCCGGCGGAGATATTGGCAAACGTCAGGTTGCCCGTCGCCTGGTTGATGCTGACGGCGCCGCCCGTGAGTGCGATCTGGCCGGCGCTCTGGGTGAACGAATTGGTGACGGTAAAGCTGCCGGTACCGCCAACGGTACCGCCGCTCTGCGCAAAGTTATTCAGGTCCAGCGCGTTGGCGACATTGAGCGTACCGCTGTCCACGGTCAGCCCGCCGCTGCTGAGCTGGCTGATATTCACCGGACCGGCAACGCTGGCATCGAAGATCACGTTATCGCCGTTGGGTATGGTGACGTTGGCAACGTTGGACAGGTCCGGAATTGCCCCGCCCGCCCAGTTGGCCGGGTTCGACCAACTGCCGCCGGTCGCCGGCCCAATCCAGGCCACCGAGCCCAGTTGCGTGATGTTGGCGCTGGTGCTGGCTGTGATGTTGCTGACGGTATAGTCGAACGCCTGTGGACCGGAAGCACTGATGCCGCTCACGGCAATGGGCTTGGCAGTGCCGACGTTCTTGTCGCCGAACACGGCGGAGGTATCGCTGAACACCACCGTATCCCCGGCAATCACGCCGGCGCTGGTCAGCGTAGCCGCATCGTTCAGGCCGCCGTCATAGATTTTATTCACACCGGTCGCGCTCACGGTGATCGCCAGCGGAGTGATGTTGGCGGCCAGCCCGGTCGGCTGCGTCAGCGTGTAGTCGAACGCCTTCGCGCCGCTCAGGGTATCGGCTGCCGTCACGAGGACGGCGGTGCCGACATCCTTGGAAGTAAAGCTGCCGCCCGGCAGCAGCGTGACCGCATCGCTACCGAAAACGCCGCTGAGCGTGCCGGTCAGCGTCGCCGCCGTCGTGCCGTCATATACCTTGTTGCCGACCGTAGAGCCGCTGACCGTCAGCGGCGCTTGCGTGATCGTGACATTCGCCAGCGTCGGCTGCGTGAGCGTGTAATTGGCGGTCAGGCCGCCGTTGGTGCCATTTCCCAGTGTGATCGCCGCCGTGATGGGTTCGCTGCCGGCGTCGGCACTGGCAAGCGTGGCGCTACCGCCCAGCGTGAGTGTCTGAATTCCAACCAGCCCGGCGAGCGTGCCGGTGCCGCTCAGCGCGTCGACCGGACTGCCGTTGTAGGCGCGCCCGGTGCCTGTGTAGCCGCTGACCGTCAGCGTCGCCGGCGCGATCGTGACGTTGGCCAGGGTCGGTTGCGTGAGCGTGTAATTGGCGGCCAGCCCGCCGGTGCCGTTACCGAGCGTGAT
>Ga0181537_10000449_pt1 | contig 38734 bp, 51 predicted proteins | sample PEATcosm2014_Bin_39_FD_119765 | JGI IMG/M metagenome (GOLD analysis project Ga0181537, IMG submission 119765) | Peatland microbial communities from MTU Mesocosm Facility, Houghton, MI, USA - PEATcosm2014_Bin23_10_metaG | ecosystem: Environmental > Terrestrial > Soil > Wetlands > Peat | place... | reverse complement strand
GGCGGCGGCGTAGGCGGCGGTGGCGGCGGAGGCGGCGTGGGCGGCGTCGGCGGCGGTGGCGGTGGCGGCGTAGGCGGCGGTGGCGTCGGCGTTGGCGGCGTTGGCGTAGGCGTTGGCGACGTAGGCGTTGGCGTTGGCGGCGGCGGCGTTGGCGGCGGCGTTGGCGACGTAGGCGGCGTTGGCGGTGGCGCTGGCGGTGCTCGCGCTCACTGCATTCACGCGTGTGGGATCGTCTTCACACGCCTTAGCGGCTCGCAAAAGCTCGACCTGGTGCTCACCCGTGGCAATCTTTGCTGCTGCTCTCAACGCCTGCGGGACAACTTTCTGAATTGCAAGACGTACGACTCGACGTGCGAATTCTGGCTCATCCAATGCAGCGGCACTGCCGAGCTGAGCAATAGCCAATCGTCGTAGTCCCTTGGTGCGCGCGGCATCTGAGGACCAGCGTGAGTCATTGAGATAAATCTTCAAAAGACGCAAAGTCGGTGCGACGCAAGCCGGGGCATCGCCGTGAGGGGCACCCAAGGCGTAGTTGACCGCAGCCTCGACGCACATCTTGCCGGGCTCGGGTTTGCCCAACCCATGCACCAGGCCCGCATCGACAATACCCAGCACCTTGCGCGCTAGGGCTTCGTTTATTTTGACATTCATGATTTATTTGCACTCCGGACAGGGTTGATCATCGGCATCGCCACCGTAATAGAGACCATGGAGGGTGACGAGACCAGTTCCATGACAGCGTTCATAGACTTCCATATGCTTATCCAAGCTCTCCAGCCACTCGATATATCCCGGATCAGCATCCAGGAGCGCTCGCTCTTGCTCGCCTAGCTGCTCGTTGCCTTGTGGATCGTCCATTAGCCCTCCGCATCCATGGCCGATAAGCTACTGCAATCCTTTGCAGGATGCAATAGCTTGCGGAGAATTATTTTAAGCGTATAGTTGGGGAATGACGCAGATCGATGAGATTAAGCGCTATATACGGTCAACTGGTGTGGCGGAAGTATCGAGGGCTACTCAAATATCCCTTAGAACGCTGCATTATCTCATCAAGGGAGAATTTAAGCCTAGCTATGTGACGCTGCAGAAGCTTCTTAAGGCCATGGGAAATGGCAGCAAAGAATAAGGCGACGTTACACTTCGCAAACCAGAGGCGCTATGATGATAGCGGCCTTAGGTGGTTGTCGTTTGCGCGTGAACTTTGCGTTGCTATTGCCCACAGGTGGGAGGCTGAGCGTCTATTTGTGATCATTACTGGCTACCTTGATGAGGGCCATACGCACGACGGGTCGCCGGTTACCGTGGTCGGCGGCGCTATGGCGAGCGCTCGTCAATGGGAAGCATTCGAAGGAGCCTACCGGATCATCAAGAGGGAATACGGCTTCAAGGTGTTCCACACCAGGAAATTTAAACACAAGACCGGCGAATTTAAAGGATGGAGTAACGAGAAATGTATTGCGCTGGTCGAGGCTCTATACGAACTAACCAGTAATGCCTTTATGGAAAGCGCGGTTGCGGTGCTCGATAACGCTGCATATGAGGCCGAGTACAAAACTGGTGAGAAGCCAAAAAAACTGCGCCTAGATAGCAAGTACGGAATATGCGTACATAACTGCCTCATGCATTTCGTTGTCGAGGCGGCGCGTCGGAAACATCGTGGTCAGTTACCTACCTTGCATTGCGTTCTGGAAAGTGGGCACAAGAATGCAGGCGATGCGCTGCGGATTTTTAACGAGATAAAAAGGGATCTTAAGGGATCAGAATACGATTTACTTGGTGAACTTACATTTGCTGCCAAAGAAGAATGCGATCCATTGATGGCTGGAGATTTCCTAGCGCTCTCGCAAGGAGTTAGGGAAATTAAAACGCGAGAAGGCAAACCTATTTCACAGGACGATGGCACGACCCCTTCTGGAAAAAGGGACCGACTTACTATCATGCGCTACAAACCGGGCGCATTAGCGAATGTCCGACGATCGCTAATAGACGGATACATGAAAAGGACCACTATGGCTTCCGTGGGGCCTTCTTCTCCAAGGCAATCCTCTTGAACGCCTTATCCATAGCATCCGGCGCTTCATCGGCTTCAGCTTTCTTAGCCGCTTCGACAAAGCGCGTGTGCTGCTGCTCGGGGGTGTCTTTAGGCTGCTTTTTCTTAACCATTGGAGTGACCAACTCGTGATGCCAAGTCAGAAAGCTCGGCGCGGAAAAGCTCGACGGTTAGATGCTTCGGCTCCGGTAAAGACTTCCAAATCTCGGATTGCTGTAATTCCTTTTCCAAGTCGAAAGCTTGCCGCTCGATCCACGCCTTCGCCTGATCTTGTCCGGCTTTTAGAGTTAATCCGCCCCCACCTCGCTTTATTGACACGCATGTCGAAAGAACAAGGCTCTCAAGCGCGAAAACGCGAAGCTTCATCTCGTAATTGGAGTAGGCATGCCCGGCGCCTTCGGACGCTGGATTTTGTGGCTCCTGTGGCGAGTGGGAGTTTGCCGAATAGACTCGCCAGTCCTCAGTCCAGCAAATGAGGCGCCTCAGCTCGGGCCGGTAACCGGTGAGGACGCCTCTGATACAAAGCATGCTTAGAATGAGTCTACTGTAGCGCTAATGGAACAGTCAAACCCGAGTTTATGTCAGACTTGATTACCTCAAACTGTAGGACTATAAAAGAAACGCCCCCAGGGATTATGTCCAAGGGGGCGTAGGTCCGGTTGACAGCCGGGCCGGAGCGATAGCGGCGCATCCGGATAGGCACATTCTGCCTAACGGACATCCAAAGTCAACCCGGCCAAGCTTTCGGACCCGTCTGAGGCACGAAAGTATATGGGCTAGTCACCTGACCCTCATCGATGACTACTCGCTGGGGGCTTATATCCAGGCGCGAGTCTAAACTAAAGCAGGGAGGTCGCCCCTCCTAACCCCTTGATTATGGGGGGTGGGGGGGTCATGGAGGGATCTATGTACGTCTATGCTATACAGGCTAATCAGTACGTGAAGATTGGGAAAGCCAATAACCCACGAGACCGTATGAATGATCTTCAGGTAGGTAATCCTGTAAAGCTGAAGATGCTATTTAAAATTCTGTGTCAAAGTGAGAAAGCCGCAGAACAGACGGAAGCCGTGCTTCACAAATTACTTAATCGATATGCGGCTAATGGAGAATGGTTTCAGTACGGTCCAATTGCATACATCATTCGAGGATTGCCGCAGTGCAAATCACTCGATGAAATGTGTTCCCTAATAAGACAGCATTTCAAACATCAAAGAAGGAAGAGGATTGCATGACCGGAAAGGGGTTGGAGTATGTCTAGAGTGAGGGCCACCAGCTCAGTGCGCTACCTGGTGATGGCCCTCGGATACGCTAGCTTGGACTACAGTATGCCATTGATTCACTAAAGGAACAATATGAGTTGGGGAGCCTAAGTACCACCACGGAGTTGGGATCCGGATGGGAAAGGGGGCTGAATATGTCTGGAGAATTCGTGAGAGTCGATAAAGCCGATCAACTAGCCTGGGAACTTAAACACGCTAATCCTTTACTCTCTGGATTCGTGTGTGAATTTAAGTTTCATCCGAAGAGGCAATGGAGATTGGATATTGCTTACGTGGAACAGAAATTAGCTATCGAGGTGGATGGCGGTTTGTGGACTCGAGGCCGTCACGTTAGGGGGGCAGGGGTACTCGAGGACAACTGCAAGTTCGCCGAATTAGCCATTTTAGGCTGGCGCTTAATTCGTGTTGCACCGAGTCAAATCAAGTCCGGGGAAGCTCTACAGTGGATTGAGCGAGCTCTTGGATTATGGAATACTGAGGGAAAGGGAGAGGGATTATCCGAGTCTCGCTCGAGTACCAGGAACTGCACGGCCGGCTCTTGAGATGGGGCGACTGGTACGAGCGTCATCATATGGACCTGGGTCTCCCCCATCAAGCCAGCCATACCCTCACTTGGTCCGATCAGCCGGCGGGCCACAAAATCCTCTGCGCCGAGATGCCCAAGACCGTCTGGCAGGTCCACTACCATATCTTGAGACTCTCAGAATCGCACCAGGCCGCATTACAGGTCTTCTACGCCGTTAATCTCAAGCCCTCTGGGGGATACTGGAACATCTACGAGAAGGCCAAGACGATGCGCTGGAGCGTCAATGCGCTACGTGTGAAGGTCAGTCGTGCACGCCGAATATTGTACCATCGCATATACGGCTTGACTGTCAGACAATTGGAGAGTAATAAACGGCTAGAGTGTGTCTCTGTCACTTGAGGAAATTCAATGCCCAATATGCCGCCGGGAGGCGAAAACAAGTCGAGCCACAAGGGGATGAAGAAGGAATCGGGTCATCCGAAGTCCGTTGCAGGAATCGAGGATCACAACCACGCCGGCGAACGCGGCCATCAGGATGGGGTGGTATTTCGACTCCCCAAAGACTCCGATTGCACGGATCACTCAAAGGTCAGAGAGCTCGGTTAATGGCTTCCAGGGTCCCAAACGGTAATCAACCTCGATTCAACGGCCGCGAGAATACCTCCTCAGGCCGTCCTGAGAAGGCTTTCGAGCTAACCAATGGGGCAAGACAGGTAGGCAAGATTCTAGGCGCTGGTGAGCCTGGAAAGGCCTCAGGCTTCAGACCCGGAGGTCATGGACCTGGATATAACTATGTCGGTGGAAAGTCTGGAATGCAGGTCAAGATTCCGACAATTGTCGATCAGTCTAATGTCCATTCCACGAAAGCTACCGATCCTTCGGATGTGACTCAGTCCAAGAAGACTGTAGAGCCCACGAAGAACAATGCCTAAGGCTATTGAGCATTTGGCGTGGCTAATTAGGGACTATGCCAACCCCAAATAAGGGCGAGCCCCTTAGCGAATATATTTCCCGCTTCATGGGAGCGAAGAAAGACCAGAAGTGGCCTCAGAAGCAGAGGGCCGCTATTGCGTATTCCGAGTATGCCGAGAAAAAGCAGAAAAGCCGTAAGAAATCATGAGCTTTGGTGGTCCGGTTGTTGCTGGGACTCGAATCGGCAATGAATCGTCCGAGGTTATCCCTGAGTCCTCAAGCTTACGCCCGATACTTAATCAGATCATCATTGAACCGCTTGAATGGCGCCCCAGTGACATTATCAGCGTCGTCTACCGTGGCCGAACACTTAGGGGCAAAGTCAAAGCCGTGGGTCCCGGAAAATACGGCTGGAAATACGACGGTCGGAAAGGGAAGAGGACCAAAAGGTGGCTCAGTAAGCATTTCGTCCCGACCCAGGTCAAAGTCGGAGACATCGTAGAGCTCGGTGGATTAGAGCTTGAAGGCTATCTCCACAAAACATTCATCTGGGGAACCAAAGAGCACGTTGTCTGCACCGAAGACGATGTTGCCGCTATTCTCGACCCCTAGATGTTTACAATGCGGTCATGAGTGTCCTGAATATTTAACATTTTGTCTTGAATGCAAACAGAGGTTTAAAGCTCTGGTTTCAATGGCTTTTCCATTGAATGTGAGGTTTCGTGTCCAAAAGAGGCCCACCCAAAGTCATTCCCAGGATCGAGAAACTAGAGCAAGACGTATTTCTATTGCAGAACAGCATGAAAGAAGTCCAGAAGCAGTTACTCTCAATCCTGGAACAGATTGATACCTTGACGCAGAGGGAAGAGAACATGGGAAGACATTTCGAGATTCCCAATGATTCAGGTGGAGTAACGGTTTATCAGCCGAGATTCGATCGCTGGCCGAGTACAAGGTAAATCATCTGCTTAAGCAGTAAATTATGGCTAGACCCCTAGGTGCAAAGAATAGATTAGGCGCTCAAGTCAAAGAGAACATTGTTGCTGTATTCACGAGACTCGGTGGCACAGCAGCAATGGCAGATTGGGCAAGAGAGAATCTGACGGAGTTCTATAAGCTATATGGCCGGCTAATTCCCAGCGAGGTCATCGGAGAGTTTACGATCCGTGACGCAACTGAACTCAGCGATGCTGAGCTCGCCTCTATCGCCACAGGAGGCCGCATCGGAACTTCTAGCGCGCCGACAGGCGGCGAAGAGCCTGGCGAGCTTCATTGAATATCTTGGAATCACTCCATCCCCTTCCAGGCACCACAAGCTTCTTATCGAACGCCTTGAGGCTATTGTCAGGGGGGAACTCGAGCGACTCATGGTCTGGATGCCTCCGGGCTCAGCTAAAAGCACGTATGCTTCCGTTCTCTTCCCGCCCTATTACATGGGAAGACATTTCAGTACTCCGCTCCTGGGCGTTTCAAACACGACAGAACTCGCCGAACGATTCTCCCGACGAGCAAGGAACATCGTAGCGAGCAATCGCTATCGGAACGTCTTTGGTTTTGGTTGTAACGAAGACAGTAAATCAGCGGGAAGTTGGGAGAATGAGAAAGGGGGAGAATTCTTCGCTGCTGGTATCGGTAGTGCTATCGCAGGAAGGCGAGCTGGTCTCGGCCTTATCGACGACCCTGTCAAGAGTAGGGAAGAAGCGGATTCGGAGCGTGTCAGAGAGAAACATTGGGACTGGTATCTCAATGATTTCCTCACGCGGCTTCTTCCTGGAGCTCCGCAGATTGTTATCCAGACCCGATGGCATGAAGCTGATCTCTCAGGACGAATCCTCGAGCGAGAGGGAAACCGATGGGAAATCCTGAAGCTTCCCATGCTCGCAGTAGAGAATGATCCTCTGGGACGAAAGGAAGGCGAGAGACTGTGGCCCGAGTGGTTTACGGATGAAATGGTTAAAACCGCAAGGATGGATGTCAGGGCTTGGAATGCTCTTTACCAGCAAGACCCTGCTCCTGAAGATGGAGACTACTTCAAACGAGAGCACTTCAACGAATACGCCACAGCCCCCCAAACCATGCACATCTACGGAGCCAGTGACTACGCTGTCACTGAAGGCGGAGGGGACTACACTGAGCATGGTATTTTCGGACTCGACCACAATGGGGATTTGTATGTTCTTGACTGGTGGCGAGAACAAGCTGCATCTAACGTCTGGATCGAGCGACAGTGCGACCTGATAGCCCGATGGCAACCCCTGATCTGGTTCGGCGAATCAGGTCCAATCCGCAAAGCTATAGAGCCGTTCTTGAAGAGGCGCATGTCCGAGCGGCTCACTCCCTGCAGGCTCGAATGGCTGCCCTCGATTGCGGACAAGGTTGTGCGCGCAAGAGCATTTCAGGCTCGTGCGGCGATGGGGAATGTCTTTATGCCGACGCATTCCGCCTGGCTCCCAACCCTTATGGGGCAGCTGATGAGATTTCCAGCAGGGAAATACGATGATGGCGTGGACGTATGCAGCCTCATTGGGAGGGGATTGGAGTTTGCTAAACCGCCTCAGATTCAGCGATCTAAAGTCCAGGAGCCTATCTTGAGTATCCCTCCGAGACACGATGGTCTTTCCTGGATGGATACTTGAAGTGGACCCCCGGGGCAGTCTCGGTGCGCTACCCGGCCACCCCGGGGGTCATCCGTTGCTAGCTCTGAAAGCCTATCATAGGGAAAATCAAGTTATGTACGCCATCGTACATTAGATCAGCTAGATGCCCATAATCCCGGCCGAATCCCACAAAGAAGCCATAACAGATACTGAAATCTTCGCTGAATGTGCAGACCGATTGCGCATTGCACAACAAGCAGAGGGTGAGAACAGAAACAACGCTGTTCTAGCCCTGCAGTTCGAGGATGGCCAACAATGGCCGGATGATCTCTGCAATCTCCGTAAGATATCTCGCCGACCCACTCTGACCATCAATCACACCCGTACCATGGTGCGACGGGTGGTGAATAACATGAGACAGCAGAGACCCCGGATCAAAGTGCATCCGGTGGGGGAAGGGGCTGATATTGATATAGCGAGGAAGATTTCCGGTCTCATCCGCCACATCGAGACTCATAGTCACGCTGGAGTGGCGTATGACACCGGGGGCGAATTCTCGGTCAAGATCGGCTGGGGATACTGGAGAGTCTTATCGGAATGGGTGAAGGATTCTGTCGATCAGCAGGAGCTGATTTTGCTGCCGGTCATGAATCCCTTTACTGTTTATATCGATCCAGCCTCTATCCAACCCTCGGGCGAGGATATGGAATGGTGCATCGTCTCGGAGATGATGAAGCGATCAGAGTATGAGCGTAAGTATCCGGATGATGAACAAACGGAATGGCGAGAAGGAGCAACAGGGGATGAATTCAAGGACTGGCAAACCAAGGAGCAAATCCGGCTTGCTGAATACTTCCGGATCGCCAAGAAAAAGGACACGCTCCTCAAGCTCCAATCAGGAGGGTCTGTCTATCAAAGCCTCTATGTTCCCGAGCGCCACGGAGGTGTTGCAAAGAATCTTAGGGGGGATGACATCAAGCGTCCCACCTATCGCAGACAGATCGAGTGGTATCGCATCAACGGTACGACCGTAGTCGAAAAGGTAGAACTACCCGGTCACTGGATTCCCATAGTCCGTTGTGAAGGGAACCGTCTAGACCTCAACGGTGAGGTGCGACGGCGGGGCATGGTCATGGACATGATGGATGCCCAGAGGATGTACAACTATTGGAGAACGAAGGAGACTGAGACCATAGCTCTCGCCCCCCTGGCCCCATGGTTAGGGACCGCAGAGCATTTCGACGGTCATAACGAGTGGAACGATGCGAACCAGAAGCCCTATAAGGCTCTGGTCTACAATCCGGCCTTCCTCGAGCAACCGGATGGCACCAAAACACCTCTGCCGCCCCCCATCAGAACCGAGCCTGTAGCAATCCCCGCGGGCTTCGTGGGGGCGGCAGAGAGTGCAGGCAAGGACTTGATGGCCCTCGCGGGAATGCCTCATGAGCCCGGCCAGGATAAGCCTGGTGAGGTTGTTTCCGGCGTCGCTCTGGAACGCAGACAGACTCTTTCAGATATCAGTCATTTCCAGTACTACGACAATCAGACCAGAGCAATAGCTCATACGGGGCGGATTCTGCTCGATCTCATCCCTCACTATTACTCCGAGGAGAGGATGCAGAGGATTGTGGGAGAAGACGGGGTCCCTCAGATGGTGAAGATCAATGAGCGAGCTCCGAATCCTCAGGACCCGACCTTAACCATCATCAAGAACGACGTGACGGTAGGAAGATATGACGTCGTCATGGATACAGGGCCAGGATATGAGACGAAACGGTTGGAAGGGGCAGAAGCCATGCTTGATCTACTCAAGACCCCTCTCGCCGAGCCCATTGCTAAAGTGGGGGCTGATCTCATCGTTCGTAATATGGATTTTGCTGGGGCTGACGATCTGGCTGATCGTCTGGCTCCGCTCACCCCACAAGGGCTAGAACAGGCCATTAAGCAGCTTCCTAAAGAAGCTCAAGGCATTGTCACGGCAATGCAGCAACAGTTGACCCAGGCTCAACAGGTTATTCAGCATCTTCAGTTAGAACTGAAGTACAAGGGCGGCATCACTCAGATGCAGGAACAGGCGGAAACGCAGCGACACGCACTCACGGAACAGACCAAGCGTGCGGATATCGTGACCGAGGCTCAAACCAAGATGCACGATACCCATACGAAGGCACAAGCAAGTATCGCAGTGGCCGAGATTGGCGCGGCAGGCAAGATTCTAGATACCCATGTCGGCGGCAAATATGACATTGAGGCCGCCAAGCACGCTCTGAAGAAGGGCGAAAACCAATCTCAGGAGACTTAAATGGCCAATCCAGGCCCAGCAATTGCCGGTATCCCGAATACCGAACTTTATGTATCTACCGGTCCTCTACAAAGAGTAGTCTGGCCGAACCAGGTTTCTACCGTCACCTTTGCAGCGGTGAACGGAGATATTCTTCTCAACTATTTCCCTTGTAACTATCCGGTCACTGCAACCCGGATGGATGCGTTGCTCAATATCATCGCAGCTTCTGCTGCGACGACTGCAACCGCTGCAATCGCAATCACGGCTAACGCCGGTGTCTACAGTTCTTTCTTGAGCACTAACACTGCGGGTTCCACGACTGCAGCATCGCTTTTGTCCTGGGGCTCTACCCAGACGACCTATAGTTATGCTTCTGGAACCGCTGGAAACACTCAGTTCATTACTGCGGGTTTGAGACCGGTTTCAGTTCCCATCAACATTAATATGTCTCCAGGTGAGTACTACGTCGCCTTTAACATGTCCACGAGTCAATCCAGTGTGGGTCTTTCGACGACAGCTCTGGGATTCTCGATGTCGCATCAGTGCGGACTGGGACTAAGTGCGACGAATTACGCCGAGATCACGGCGGTTACTTCAAGTGCTCAGGGTCTGAACTACTTCCAGGGCGTTTACACGACGACCTCCGGAGCTCTGCCTCTGACTATTGCAAGCACTCAGGTCGCTCAGACGGGTATCAGTGGTGGAATTGCAGGCAACTACGCCTTTGTGCTGAGGAACTATTGAAGAACAAGCGCCGTCCCGGTAACTGGTATCCGACGGCGCAGCTCCGATTCGTGGAACGCGAGAACATCACGACTTCAGAAGTTAGAACCTGGCTTGCGTTACAGCAGTTCTGGAAGCGAGACGGATATGAGGGTGGAGAATGGAGGGATGTGCCTTTGGAGAGGAATAAATGAGATGTCCTCTCTGCGGACATGAGGATGCTTTGGAGAGCCAAAGGACGGCTTTACCTCTATCCGCGTCTCAACCTCTAATCCCTCAAGCTGAGGTGAAGTGTCTGGAGGGTAAAAGCGCTCTGTCTCCAGCTTCTCAAGGAGCTGTGAATACTCAAGCAGAGCTATCCGTGGTCGAAACGAGACACACCGGTAAACCTCTGGATAAGTCTGGAGCTCTTCTACCTCAACTTGAGATCGCGGCCAAAGAGGATGGCCGGTGACTGCCGTCAATCCAGGACCTGCGACCCAGACCACGGGGAATGTCGCAGGAGGGCCTTATGCGGCTTGGAATAACACCGCTGGCACAGGCCTCATAGGGCCCACAGGGCCTGTTATAGCTCTCGGTGGAGGCCCTGGAGGGGGAGTTGCGCTCTTTGATGGAGTCAATTCCATCACCTCGGGGACCGCTCAGTTCTCCAATGCTAACGGCGTCACTTTTGGGATTAACGGTCAGACGATAACAGCATCGGCCGCAGGAGTTGGTGGGGTTGCGGTTTCGGTCAGTAATAGCAGTTATTCCTCGGGAACTCTGACTTTCCAGAATGCCAATGGAGTGAGCTTTGGCTCCTCCGGGGCTAATGGAATCTCAGCTTCTTATACGGTTCCTGTCACCGCAGGATTGATTTCTGGGCTGAATGTCTCGGGAGGAGCTGGGAACAGTCAGAGCAAAGTCTCTGGTATCACGTTCTCGAACTCCAACGGACTTACTTTTGGGGTTTCAACTGGAGCCTCTGTCGTCACCGTTACGGGCTCCTATACCGTTCCTGTAACAGCTGGATTGATCTCAGCGCTAGCTGTTTCAGGGGGAGCAGGGAATAGTAATACCGTCACGGGAATGACCTTTCAGAACTCCAATGGCTTGACCTTTGGAGTGTCCACTGGAGCTTCCGCGGCGAGTATTACCGCTTCCTATACAGTTCCGACCCAGACCAATCAAACCGTAGGACTCTACGGAGTAGGCAACACTACTCAAAATAGCTCTACGACTCTTGATGCACGAACCGTGAGTTTCGATGGTCTGGGAGCGATGACCGTCGGATTCAGTAACGGCAGCGTGCAACTGTCGGTTCCTGTGACCTCATCGCTTTCGGGGACAGGGTTAGTCTCAGTCGCAGTCAATGCGAGCACGATCTCCATTGGTGCTCAATTAGTTCAACTGTCGTTCTTTCAGCCGATTCCGTCGCTCAATACGACGGTGACGCAGAATGGTCTTGGAAGCGTGCAGGTTTATCCTGCACCCGGTGCTTTTCCGTTCACTGCTACGAGAGCGGATATCTTCGCTTCAGTCTCCTTGTCCACCATTGCATTGTCTTCAGATGCTGAGGCTTTGAGCCTTTATGTCGGGCTGTATTCTCTCAATGGTTCGACCTTGAGTCTTGCAAGCAGTGGCTCTCAGTCGTATCAGTGGACCAACTCGAGTAATAACTCAGCGGCTTCGATTTCCGGGATGAGACGCTTTTCAGCACCGATTAATGTGAACTATACCGGTGGATATGATCTATTCGTCGGTGTGATGACGAACACGACCTTTACGAACACCAATGCTGCGAGTTTGAGCAATGTTGTTGTACCGTTAGGGCCTGGTCCCCAATTGCAAGGTCTCATCGGACAGACGCAAGTCAACAGTATGCAGTTTGTTCCCGGACAGGGATTCTTCTCGGTGACCTCAGCTGCTCTACCTGGTTCTATAGGTTTAACGCAGATATCTGGTGCGGGATCGGGCGGAAATGCAGTGGATTACTATGCTCCGGTTGTGTTTGTGAATGTGACGGCTTAGATGCTCAGTGTCTTGCAAGAGGCCCAGACTTCTAATAACGAGGGTAATCATGGAAGCATCCAAGTTACTCTTCCCAACAATGTAGCTAATGGCAGTGCTTTGCATGCTTTTGCTACTGGTTTAGGGAATATCACATTTACCTTTTCCGATGGGGTAAATACCTGGACGACGTTGGATACTCAATATAATAGTGATCAAGGTGATAGTGCAGCACATGGTTATGCTCCTAATTGCGCGAGTGGATCGACAACAATTACTGTAACTTTTTCTTCTTCGATCAGTCAGGTCGGAATATGGGTTAGAGAGATTGGTGGAGCGGCGATTAATCCACTTGATGGGCATGCATCAGCTCAAGCAGCCACTGGTACTACATCTATCTCTGTTTCTCCTAGTAATAGTAATCAACCATCAATTATCAGTGCATTGGTTTATGACTGTAATAGCGTTAGTGGAGAAACATTGTCTGCGACCACTGGCACTGCAGATATTAGCGGTTGGACTGGATTGGTCGATGGTACGACTCCAGGATTGTCATCGCATGAAATTCTCAGTTCCACTGGAACCCAAAATGTGGGGTCTAGTGTTACTGGTAATAGCGTCTGTAAGTTAATGGCGTTTGCCGCTATCTTTGATGCACCGAGTGTAGCTGGGGCAACAACTTGGTTATGGACTTAAGATGAAACCACAGTTCGTCATGGCGGATTTCGGCGGTAAGCACAATGCAGAGCCTGAGAAGACCACAGCCAGGCTTCTCAAAGGCTCCTCGTGGAAGAAACAGAGGATTATCGTAATCTTGCCTGCCGCTGAGAAAGTATCAGCGAAATGCATGCTTTCCTGGTGGAATCTAGCTTTCCCTCCGAATAACGGAGTAGTGAAGATTCTCGCCCAGGGTATGGAAGTCGGAGACGCTTATTCCACAGCCATAGAGAACATCTTGGCTAATGATGAGCTGAAGAAATGGGAATATATCTTGACGGTCGAACACGACAACGCTCCTCCGAGTCATGGAGTCGTGAAATTAGTCGATGAAATGGAATTGCATCCCGAATATGCTTGTATCGGAGGGCTCTACTTCACTAAAGGCGAAGGCGGATGCGCGCAGATTTGGGGAGATATCTCTGATCCGGTCCTGAACTACAGACCTCAGCCTCCCGATCCCAAAGGTGGATTGGTGGAGTGCTATGGAACTGGAATGGGTTTCAATCTCTGGCGGCTGAAGATGTTCACCGACAAGAGATTAGCCAAGCCTTGGTTCAAGACTCATACAGGAATCGATAACAAAGGTGTGGGGACACAAGATTTAGCATTCTGGTCCGAGGCTAGAAAATACGGCTATCGATGTGCGATCGATTGCAGCGTGAAAGTGGGCCATCATGACCTCGAAGGTGCCTTCGGACCCGAAGATACTATGTGGTAGGGAAACGACATTATTTAGTACGATAGAATCGGCCTTTGTTGTCTCTTTCTGATAGATGCTCGGTAATGAAATGATGACCAGTGGATTGGCAGAGAACGAGATTGTCGATGGAATTATTGAGTCTGTTGCCATCGATGTGATGAACGACTTCTTTGGTGGTTAGAAGGCGCTTGAGTTTCCTTTCCATATTTAGTCTGTGCTCCACGATATAACCAGCTTTGATCGCGTTGGGATGATCGGGGGCATAGATATAGCGGTAACCATCGCAGATGAAATTGCCGCCCCGCCACTTGGGGTTACCTGCCCCTTTCTTGGCAACGTGGTAGCAGGCATTAGAGCAGAAAAAGAGTTTTTGAGAGGGCGGAGCAGAATAAGACTGTCCGCAGGTTTTACATACTCGGAGTATTGGCATGGCTAAACGTCGCTCAGCATTGAAATTGGTTGAACCGCAGTCTATCACGAGATTGGATTTGGGCTGCGGGAAGAACAAAAAGGAAGGCTACACGGGAGTCGATAGACGCTCTTTCCCCGGAGTAGACGTAATCTGTGATCTCACTGAAAGATGGCCGTGGGAAGATGAATCGGTGGCAGAAGTCCACATGTCTCATGCGATGGAGCACTTCACCGGACCTCAGAGGGTGAAAGTCGTCAATGAGATGCACCGAGTGATGCAGAAGGAGGCTAAGGCCTATGTCATCACGCCATATTGGGCTTCCAACCGAGCTTATGGGGATTTCACCCACCAATGGCCTCCGGTGTCTGAGATGTGGTTCTACTATCTCTCCAAGAAATGGCGGGATGAGAACGCTCCAGACAATGATATCCAATGGAATCCTGAAGGATATAGCTGCAACTTCGAATGCACTTGGGGTTATACGTTGCATCCTGAGTTCCAATCGAAGAACCAGGAGCGACAGACTTTTGCGATTCAGTTTTACAAGGACGCAGTATTCGATATCTCGGCTACTTGGGTGAGGAAATAATGGCCAAGGTAATTACGGGAGCAGGACTTCAGGAGTTTATCGAGAGTGGCAAGCATGAAACACTACCTGATAAGCCAGAGATCAAGCCTGCAGAAAAAGCTGCACCTCCTCCACAGGAAAAGGCTGAGACTCCTGCTCCACTACCACCTCCGATCCCTGCTGAGGACGAAGGTTTAGAGCCTGACGATATTGATCTGACCGAACATGTCCGCAAGAAGATCAACAAAAAGCATCGCCAGATGAAAGAAGCCCAAGAGGCTCAGGCTGATGCTGAAGCTTTCGCCAAGAATCAGTACGATCGTGCAAGATTGGCTGAGGAGCGAGCTTCAGCTCTGGAAAAGGAGCTGACAGAAGCTAAAAAGGTTCCTCCGAAAGAACCCGAGTTAAAGAAACCTGATATTAAGGATTTCACGGACGATAAGGGACAAGTCAGATGGACTGACTTTACCGAAGCGTCAGCGGACTTTGCAGCGAAGAAGGCTGTAGCAGATGAGCGGGTGCGTCAAGCACAGGAAAGGGAGCAGCAAGAGAAGACCCGGATTGAATCCCAATTCAAGTCCAGGGTCGATGCTGCGGTTAAGAAGTATCCAGACTTTCACGAAGCCATCGGCAAGAGTGAAGCTTGGTTACCTAATGCGGTGCTTCAATACATCACCGAGAGTGAATATGGTCCGGATGTGAGCTATCACCTAGCGACTCATCCTGAGACAGTGGATCGCATCTCGAAACTACCGCCGATCAAAGCGATAGCTGAAATCGGCAAGCTCGAGCTCACCTTTGAGAAACCCCCGGTCAAAGAGCCGGAACCTCCGAAGGTAGTCGAGCGTGGTGGAGCACCGCCTCCGATCACTCCCCTTTCCTCTACTGGAACCGGAACGGTCAATACTGACCCTTCCAAGATGTCCTTTAGGGAATTGAGAGACTACGAGCGAGCGAAGCGCAAAAAGCATTAAAATAGCGACAATTCAGAAGATATGATACGCAAAAGGCGCCATGCGTGTCATCAAGGTACTAGGGCGCAAATCCTCAATGCGACTGACGTCGAGCGTATCCGTGACCTGCGCGCTGCAGGCTGTACTCAGCGAGTGATCGGTGATTGGTTAGGCGTATCGGATTCAATGATCTGCATGATCTTGTCCGGCAAGCGCCATTCAAGTAACATCAACATACACTCGTAAGGTATTGATATGACTCAACAACTTCTCACGATGAGTTACATCACTAATGAGGCTCTAGTAGTACTAGAGAACGAATTAGTGATCGCGAATCGTGTGGAGCGTCAGTAAACCCATAGCTGCTGACGTTAAACCCTCTCTGATTGACTTGGAAACCCGATGGGGCAACAAGGGGCAAGCCGCAAGGCAGCCTGAACGACTAAGTGAGAGGGGCCTTAAAAGGCAAGCGATAGTCTGACCTGCACGGATAGATGAAGGTGCAGAGAGGGACCCGAAGCGGTCTCTCCGCCAGAGATGGCAGTAACAACTTGATAGCAATGAGTTTGCCCAGACCGGCGCTAAGGTCGGCAACACTGTTAATATCCGACGCCCCCCACGTTACATCGGCACTTACGGTCCTCCTCTGAATGTCGAGGACACTTTCGAGACCTATGTTCCCGTAGTACTGAATTATCAGTACCACGTGGACGTGCAGTTCACGACCCAGGATTTGGCCTTGAGCATGGATATGTTCAAGAAGAGGATTCTGAAGCCGCAGATTGCTACGGTCGCGAATAGAATCGATGCCGATTCTGCCCAGTATTACACCTATAACACCGCGAATGCTCTTGGAACCGCTGGAACTCAACCGGCCTCCTACAAGATATTCTCGGATGCTCGAGCGATCCTGGCGTTAGAGTCATGTCCGACTGAGGGTGAGAAGAACTGCGTTCTTGATCCCATCACCATGTCTGCGGTGACGGATGCTCAGAAGGGATTGTTTAACCCTCAAGCGAGAATCAGTGAATTCAACGAGAAGGGTCTCGTAACAAAGGAATATGCTGGTTTGGACTGGTGGGAGGATCAGAATATTCTGTCCTTTACCACTGGTACTAATACGGGTACGGCAGCGAGTTTTGCGACTCTTTCCACTTCGGGCTATTCGAACAGTGCCCTTCTGTCGACGGGCTGGGCAGCTTCTGGAACTTTGACGGTCCAGGGCTTCACTGCTACTTCACCGGTTTGTACCGTTGGAGATATCTTTACCATAGCCACCGTCTATCCGGTCAATCCTCAGAACCGCAGACAATATGGTCGGACCTTGAAGCAGTTCGTAGTCCTTCCCCCGGGTGGTTTCGGGACTCCTCCGAACGGTGCTGCGACCTCTGGAATCTACTTCTCACCGACGACCCTTCCCAACGGAACGTTCAATAACGCTACTGGGGTATATACCTCAGACTCTAACGGCTATTGCACGCTCAATATCGGGGAAGCGATTATCTCAGGCGGTCAGTTCCAGAACGTTACCACTGCTCCGGTGAGCGGTTCGGCCATTGTGTTCAACAATTCGGCTACTCAAGGAACCGTTACCCCTCAAGGGCTAGTATTCCACAAGTACGCCTTTGCGTTGGCCTTTGCCGATCTTCCTCTCCCGCGAGGAGTAGAGATGGCTGCTCGTGCTTATGACGATGAGGACGTCGGCATGAGTATCCGCATGGTCACCCAGTACACGGTCAATAACGATTCTGAGCCGACTAGGGCAGATGTGCTCTATGGACCAGCGTCGTTGTACCGATCACTGGGACTGCGCATCTACGGTTAATTCCCTCTGCCCGTAAGGGCAATTTATAGGGCCTCTTCGGAGGCCCTTCTTTTGGAGTACTTATGCCAGGTGCAACTCAGATCTCTCGTGGGAACGAAATTATCGATACCATGCTCTACTTGCCTTCAGTCCCGGTTCCCAACGTCAATACACAGGTTTCAGCCAACCAGACGGTTACGGTAAACGGTGTACTTCCGGGTGATTACTTCGACTGGAGTGTCCAGGGTACTGGAGTCTCTGGGCTATTCATCACCAATTGTTATTGTGCGACTCCCAATGTACTGACCTTTACCTGGTTCAATGGCACGACAGGCAACCTGACGGGTAATGCAGCTCAAGCCATTATTCTGGAACTCGTGCGCTGCGATGTTTTGCCCTATACCAGTCTGCCTGGTGCCTTAGAGTAAATCCATGGTTCCCATTCACTTCACTACTGGGACCTCAACTCCAACCTGGACTCAAATCGGGAGCTTCTCCGAATTTTGTGGGGTGGTAGCAAGTAATGCAGAAGCAGCCACTTACTACATAAGGATTACTTGGAAGGGTAACCAGAATAACGCTCCGACCGCAGGTATTGCTCCAACGGGTCCTATCTTTACGATTCCGATCTCCACGACCTTTGTGGGATTGATACTCCAGAGAACGTTAGTGCAGTTGGGTCCGATGTATTACATGGTGAGTGGTGCGGCTGGAGATGCTGATGCCACGGCTCTAGGGACCGGTGGTGACGTCATTACATTGTTGGTGGAGTAAAATTAGAAAGACTGTATCTGGTCTACATGTTCCATTTAATTTGCAAGTTGTGCCAGCTGAACACAATCTTCGCAAACATAATAGGTTCAGCTAGGAGGAATTCGGAAAATTGCTTCTTTTAATAAGTTCCAGCCTTTTGTAGCAAATCTCGCGAATGCTTTATTTAACTTCGGTTCCGATACTTTCAAAGTTGCGCTAACAGATTCTGCACCCACAAATACCTTTAGCCAGTTCTCCAGTATCTCAGAGATAGCTAACGGTAATGGGTACACGACTGGAGGTGCTACCCTTACCCTGACATCCTCAACTCAGAGCGGAGGCACTTACAAATATATTGCAAGTGCTCCCAATCCTACTTGGACGGCTTCTGGTGGGGCTATAGCTCAGTTTCGTTATGTGGTGATTTATGACTCCACGCCAGCAAATAAATATCTAGTCGGATACTGGGATTATGGGTCGGAAGTCAATTTATCCTCTGGTAATACCTTTACCGTGACCCTGGATGCGACCAACGGTGTATTGCAGCTTGCATGAGCGGGATTTCCATTGGGTTCGCTCAAGGACCGGATCAAGTACAAAGCTCCAGGGGTTTATTCTCCTGTGAGGCTCCGGCCGCAACATTGACGACTGGAGGCAGTTCCTTAGTCAAGTGGAAACCAGGCCACTATGGGATGATCTATACCCCCATTCACCGCTTCACAAATAACACGGGAAGCGGGTTTTACGCATGGCCAGTAATCTCGCCTTATTTCGGGACTGGAGCAAACACCGGCATCCAGTATTCTGGAGTTACAGGGATCGGACTGGGTGTCTGGTGGGGGTATCTCGTCAGTCAGACGACTCCCGGAGTCTACAACTTCAATGGTAATACCTCCCTGATCTCAGGGCAGGGAACGATCACTGATTTGGATAACTGTCTCGCCCAGTGTCAGGGGTTAGGGAAATACTTTCGACTCATGCTCTATCTAAACGGGCAGTCTGGGAGTAGTGCTGGAAACTATATTCCTAACTGGATATTGAGTAATTCCAGTTACGGAAATGCTGATATGGGAAGTTCCGGGATCTCCGGTAACCCTCCTTACGGAGTATCGGCCGGAGAGGGCGGAGGAATAGTCCCCAACTTCCTCAATGCTAACGTCATGAGCGCGCTACAGAATCTGATAGCAGCTCTTGCTGCTGCATACGATAACAATCCTTATTTTGAGACCTTCTCCATCATTTCGACCGATACTCTGGGTGGATATTCGGGAACGACCCTGGGGAATGGATCGGCGTTCTGTAATGCCATGCAATCTCTTTATGCCTATTGCAAGAGTGTGTTTCTACATACCAACGTCCAGGTCGAGAATGGATTTGGAGGAATCAGTCAATCCAATCTCACGCAATGGTGTTTTCAGAACGGTGTACTGGTCGGTTGCTCTGATACGGCGGGAAATAGCTCTTTTCAGACCAACTACCAAACGCTTCCAATTGGCTCGATCAGTTCGACTTCATTGACCTTAACCGGAAATTCGTGGTGCACTTCGGGAGGAAATTGGACTGCGAATAATAATTCAGCGACCCTCAATGTGCTATTCAATGATGGTGAAACCAGGTCGGTTAACTTTACCTACGGGAGCAATACCGCGACCTGGACCGGAGCGCTGACTGGGTCCCCCACTACAGCGACATGTGCTTTCATGCCCGGACTCGCAAGTCAAGCGATTCAGACAGCTTTTAACCTGAGTGTTCCGGGAAATAATAACTGGCCATCGATAAGTCCGGCACCGATGACCTATTCATCACTCTCGATGGACATTGAGCCTTTGGATATGACCGGGGCCGGTGCAGGTTCCCCCTATCCGACGAACTTTACGCCCTCGGATATCTGTGTGGCACTGAACACCCAATACAACGCGGGTCATGCTTATTGGTGGATGATGGGGCCTGGATTTGGCTCTGACAACGGGGTTTCCGCGGCTGATTGGGCGAGTTCTGTTATTCCTGCAATCCAGGCTAATCCGATTGTGAATACTGCTTATCCGAGCGTGTACTGAGACTTAAATGAGTCTGAATCCGGTCCAGAACTCATCCCTTGCGACTTTTGCTCACACTTATACGGCAACTGCATCTCTGACGGGTGTGACCGCCGGCAATACGCTGATCTCGCTCACAAGCGTGATATTCACCGATGGCTCAGCGCCCACCGGTGGTGGATTCACAGTCAGCGATGGGACGACTTACACCCAGGATGGTTATTTCGAGGAAGGCGGCCTCGCGGTCGTCATTCTCGCGAGACTCGCGAACGCTACGGCTGGGAGTCACAGTTGTACCGTTACGATTCCCAGCGGTACCAAAGCTGATCTTTATGGTACGACGGAACTCATAGAGTTCCCTCCCCTCACACTGGATCAAACGGCAACCGGAGGGGCCAATAGCACCACGCCGAGCGTTGGGCCCACAAGCGCACTGGCGAATGCGAATGAGGTGCTAATCCCGGTTCTGGCTGGTGGGTCTTTAGGAAACGGTGGGACCTTCCCTCCTACCGGGGGCCCTGGGACGTTCACGTCCTTCTACAACCCATCCAATACCAGTGATAGCTGTGGAGACGCCGACTATCAAGTGCAGTCCTCTGGGACCTCAGCCGTTACGGTCAGTTGGGGCACGACGACCTTCAGCGGTAAATGGGCTGCAGCTCTATGTACGTACTATGCGACGGCGAGTAGCAACTACAGTCTGAGCTGTGCTTATGGATCGTTTGCTCTCACAGGCATAGCGGCGACACTCACTTGGAATACTGGGATTGGATTCACGTTACTCGCGAATCCAGGAGCTTTCGACTTCGTCGGTGCTCAAGCGATCTCACAACTGAGTATCTATCCGAATTACGGACAGTTCGCGCTCTTTGGACAGAACGTAATTCTCTCCGGGGCTTCTGCTTATATCATGGTGGCCTCCGGAGGGGTTTTTGTAGAGACGCCAGGGAATGCCAATCTCACGTGGTTTGTTTCCGGCAGCATGCCGAACTTCGTCGGGATGGACTATTACACTGCAACGGCTCTAGCGGCACTCCTAGGTCTAGCCCCTCAGACACCGGTCGAGGTAAAGGCCAAGAGTCCTATTGCAGGAACTGTGATTGCACAGTCCTTAGCACCGAACACTGTCATAGTCCAAGGGATGCCGATTACGTTCTCGGTGGTTGGGGATAACCTACTTGCAACGGCTTACAACGAACCTCCGATGTGACACATGGGATATGTAACCACTACTGCTAATGATCTGATGTTAGGCGCACTGCTGAACATCAACGCTTATAGCCCTGGACAACCCGTAAGTAATACGATCGCATCGACTGCGATGCAGGCCGGCAATGATCTACTGGAGTCCTTATCCAACGATCAAGCCTTCATCTTCACGCAGAACGAGAACATCTTTACCTGGACTTCAGGTCAGTATCAGTACACGGTCGGAAATCCTACTGCCTCTGCTCCCTTCGCAGGTTACTGCACTCTGGGAAGTCCAGTCATCACCGGAGTGACTAATGTCGCCTCCTTGGACATTACCTTCGGGATCAACGGATCGGGAGCGGAAACAGGTGGAACCATTACCGATTTCTACAATGCTCTCCCTGCAGGAACGACCATAGTTTCAGTCAATGCCGGAGCCAATACGGTCACGGTGAGTGCAAATGCCACTGCTACTACTTCTAGTATTGATACTTTTACTTATACGGTTCCTGGTAATTTTTGTATCCCGCGACCTCTAAGGTGTCGGACTAGCTTTACCCGAATTACTACTTCTGCAGCGGCTGGATTAGATTACTTTCTGGACTTCCAGTCCTTTGAGCGCTACAAGGAAATTGGACTGAAGACTGTTCCGGGGCCTTGGCCGTATGTAGCTGCGTATCAACCCACTTTCCCTTATGGAACGATCTGGGTGTATCCCAATCCTTCCATTACAGGACAAGCATATCTATTCACCGACTACATCCTGGCTGAGTTCACGAGTCTCACTCAGCAGATTAATCTACCCCAAGGATACAACCGAGCACTAAAGAAGCTATGGGGACTGGAGCTGTGTCCGATGTTCGGAAAGACTCCGAGTCCTCTACTGATCACTCAGGCCAAAGAAGCCAAGATGCTTCTCAAGAACCTGAACGTCGATCCTGTAGTTACATTGAGATATGACTCCGATCTCATCTACAGCAGACACACAGACGCTTCGTTCATAGTCAATGGAGGGTTCGTGTGACCTTTCAGGGTTCTGACTTCGGATTCGTTGGTGATTCCAGTCAGATGCCGATGACCCTCCAGGATGCCCAGGATGCGATCAACTACTACGTCGAGATGTCTGCGGAGCCGAAGGCGAAAGAACCCATTGCCATGCTGGGGGCGCCAGGTCTTAATCCCCTATTCTCGACGACTATGGGCCAAGCCAGAGGATGTTGGGTTCTCCCAGGTGGCCAACAAGCCATCGTTGTGGTCTCGAATATTGTCTATCTGGTCACTGTAACTGTTCCAGCGACACAGACCTCGATACCTCAGTTCGCCGTAACACAAGTAGGAACGTTACTGACGAATAACGGCCCGGTGTGTATCAGAGACAATGGAGTCTTAGTCAACGGATTAGGTGGCTATGCCGTCATAGTCGATGGAACCTATTGTTACTACTATCTGCTCTCTGGAACCCCCTATGTAAATACCTTTACCGGAGGGGTTCAGAGTGGATTACCCACAGTAACCTTTCCTGGTTCACTACCTAACGGACTCATAGTCTCCAGCGGTGGCATCCTGACGGATGCGTCAGGATATATCCCTGCGAATACATTGGTGAAGTCGGTCGATACCATCGGGTTGACACTGACGATGTCGAACAATGCGACGAACACCAATGCGTCTGAAGCGATTACATTGACGATTCCTGCCTTCGGGCAGATCACCGATCCTGGTTTCTTGGGTGCACAGCGGGTCGAATTTATCGAGGGGTGGCTCATATTCAACCAACCCGGGACCCGGACGTTTTTTACGACGGGTCCCACCGCTTATCAGATTCTCATGCCTGGCGCCTTTTATTCCTTGAAGGACTCCAGCACGGACAATCTGATAACCCTACAGGCCAATAACAGAGAACTGTGGTTGATCGGAGAAAGGACTTCTGAGGTTTGGTATGGATCGGGATTGCAGAACTTCTACTTCTCCAGAATCCCTGGAGTAGGACCTCAAATAGGTTGTTCTGCTTTCGCTTCATTGACCCGATTGGGAAGTGTATTGATCTGGTTGGCGAAGAACGAGCAGGGTGAAAACGTAGTCGTTACGACCAATCAATACTCCTGGCAGAGAGTCTCAACTCATGCCGTGGAACACGCTATTTCAGGATATCCCGTGATAAACGATGCCATTGGATATGCGTATGAAGAGGAAGGGCATTTGTTCTACATGCTGACCTTCCCGACCGCTGATATCACATGGTGCTTGGATTACACGACATGGATAGGATCACAAGGGAAGTATGGGTGGCACAAACGACTCTCGTATAACTCCTCTACGGGTACTTATCATCGTCACCGTGGTAATTGCTTCATGGATTTTGCTGACGTTCGTATTGTGGGGGATTATCAAACTGGTCAGTTTCATCAGATGAGCCGCCAGTACTACACGGATGCTGGAAATCCTCTGAGGGCTCTACGTCGTAGTCCTCACGTGTGGCAGAAGGACAACCGTCAGAGAGTATTCTTTTCTCAACTCCAGATCGAATTCACTCCTGGTGTGGGATTGCAGTCAGGGCAAGGAGTCAATCCTCAAGCCATGTTGAGATGGTCCGATGACGGTGGTTTCACTTGGAGCGATGAGCAGTGGGTGACGATAGGAGCTGCGGGAGAAACCACTAACAGAGCCATTTGGTATCTCCTGGGACATAACCAGGGCAGAGATCGAGTCTGGGAGATGACTTTCACCGATCCTGTAGCTCGAGACGTTATTGGAGCTACCTGTTACATGGAATACGGATCGTGACTCGGCAGTGGAGGGCTGTCCCGACTTACAAAGAGAATCTGATCCAGAAAGGGGAAACCAGTGCTGCTTATTATCGTTTCATGAACGATATCCACACAGGTAATCCTCCTTCTGCTGAAACGACGATTACTGTGAAAGCCTCTCCCTTCACGTATACGGCTCCGAGGGGAGGGACGGTAATCATCCAAGGTGGAAGCGTCTCTCAAGTCACCTATACGCGATCTAGTACCGCATATATCACCGGACAAACCTCCGGAATGTTCCCGGTGGGAGCTGGAGATATCTTGATCGTGACGTATTCGGGTGCTCCCACAATGACATTTGCGCCGCTATGAGGATCGAGGTAGAGCCTTTCACCCTGGAACTGTTCGAGGAACTTCTACCGCTTGCTAGGAAGTGCTGGCAGGAAAGTACGGACTTCAAGGCTGAGACTTGTGCTTTCTATGGTTCCAGGGAGTTCGATATCGAGCCTGATCTCGAACAATACCGAAAGCTGGTCGATAAGAAGTCCCTCATTGTCGTGACTCTGAGAGATGAGGGCTTAAGAGGCTATGTGGTGGGCTGTGTGTATCAGAGTGCCCATCACAAGAAGATCAAGGTAGGCGGAGGAGATTCGGTCTATATCGAGCCTGAGTATCGCTCCTATACCGGTATAGCCATCTCCAAGTGGGAAAAGGCAATGCGGGAAGCTGGAGCTGAAGTCATTGGATGGCCGGTCCACTTCAACGGACCCGTCTATGAGGTGTTAAAGGCAATGGGTTACGTCGGAGACGATATCGTCATGGAGAAGAGACTGTGTGCGTAGCTGCCGCCATTGCGGGAGGGGCCATTGTCGCAGGTGGCATTAGTGCAGCCGGGGCGGAGTCCGCTGCTGGTACCGAAGCTAGCGCTGACAAGAACGCTCAGGCGATCTCGCTCAATGAGTTCAATACCATTACCGGTCAGGAGGCTCCATACCTCCAGAGCGGTTATGGGGCTCTAGGACAGCTTAATTACCTCCAAGGTATCGGGACTCCAGGGACCGCAGGAGGGGGCGGAGTTGCGCCGACCGCCTCAAGCTCCCCTGCTGGGGGATATGGTTCGTTGAACCAGCCCTTCACTGCGGCATACATGCAGCAGTACAGCCCTGCGTATCAGTTCCAGTTGCAGCAAGGGCAGCAAGGAGTATTGAACGAGGACGCGACTTCCCAAGGTGCTTTGTCCGGGGCTGCATTGAAGGACTTGACCAGCTTTAATCAGAACTATGCGAATACGGCTTTCAACAATGCTTTCGGTCAGTACCAGACCCAACAGCAGAACACCTACAACCGCTTGGCTAATGTCGCGCAGCTCGGTCAGGCAGCGGCTGGTCAAGAAGCGACATCGGGAACCTCACTCGCGAATCAACAGGCCCAGAGCGCTTCTAACATCGGCATAGCCCAGGCTGGAGGTACGGTAGGGGCAACGAGTTCAATTGGGGGCGGGATCACTAGCGGGATCAATGGAGCTCTTCTGGGCTCCCTGCTATACGGCGGCGGTAATAGCCAGAATCTGCCTGCTATGACGCCCGATCAGATCGCTTTTGCTAACTCAGGTTAGCGGAGGATAAAGCCATAGTCGACATGGTCCCACCCGTAGGTGCGATGGTTCAGCCTCCGAACCCGATGCAGGGGCTTAACACGATTTCTTCGCTTCTTGGGATCAAGCAGCAACAGTTAGCTTTACAGACCGGCCAGGCAGGATTACAAACCGCTCAAGCTACCGCTACGACCGCCCAGATTGGAGCCCAGGGCCAGCAGGAATCTGCCCAGTTCTTCAAGGACTGGGACCCGACTCAGCATATCGATGATGATGGAACAGTCGATCTAGGAAGTGCTTTCTCGAGTCCAGACTTCAAGAATGCAGGTCCTGGGAAACCAGCAATTATCGATAATCTTCTGAAGATCAAACAGGGACAGCTTCAGAACAAGCAAGCTCTGGCACAGCTCAATAATACGGTTCTGGGGACCTTTACCAGTCAGATTGGAGCTTTAGCCAAAGACAAGGATGTCCAGGCCGATCAGACTGATCCCGAGACTGGAATCAATGCTGGAAGGGCCAAGGCGGATAATTTCCTGGCTAACTTCTCAAAGCTGAGTCCCGATGCCGCTAGGATCGCGGCGATCTATAAGCCGCAGCTAGATAATGTGCCACAGGGACATCTAGCCGGAGCTATCGCCCAGGTCCAAATGCTCGGGCAGAGTGCCTCAGAGCAACAGGCGGCTCAATACCCGAGACCGACGGCCGTATCAGCAGGAGGGACTACCAAGTTATTCAATGTCAGCCCATCAGAAGGTTTTTCGCCTGGACAGCAACCCATTACGAGCGTCAAGAATTCGTTACCACCGCAAGTTATTCCCAATCCCACAACAGGGGGCCCAGCGGCGATAGGTGGCGAATATGGATTGAACCCGATTCCTATACAGCCCGGCGCGCCTCCTGCTTCCGGAGCGGCTCCCCCGACCGCTCCGCCAGGGGCTAGTCCCTCGGGAGGATGGCAGCCAGTAGCGGATCAAAAGGTCATCCAAGCCCAGATAGATTCTGCTCGGCAAGCTGGGGATCAGGTTCCCGTAAATCGAGACATCAATAGACGCATCCTGAGTCTCGCGGATCAGACTAGCACTGGTAAGGGAACGGAATTCATCCATCAGGCCGCAGCTACAGCGGGTCTCCCAACCGGTTCTGCTTATCAGGAGCTAGGGGCCTTCCTAGACCGGCAAGCCGCTTTAGCCTCCCAGACCATGGGATTACCGACAACCAATGCTGGGCTTGAAACGGCTAAGCAGTTCACTGGAAATACCCAGTACAACAACCAGGTCATCAAGGACAAGACTAAGTTCGTAGACGCTCTACAGAGCGCTACGGGGGCGTACAGGGCGGGATTGGATCGAGTTGTAGGAACAGGCCAGACCCCTAATTACGGGGCCTACCAGGCTTATAGATCGGCCTGGGCGCAGAACTTCGATCCCCAAGTCTTTGCCTACGAGAACGCCTTTAAACGTGGCGACAAGGCGGAGCTCGCTAATATCGAGGCCGATGAAGGTCGAAAGGGTATGGCTGAACTCCTCCAGAAGCGCCGAACGTTAATGGGTCTGGTGAATGGCCAGTGACCCGGTAGATGACGCTATGGCCTCTGCGGCTGGACAATATGCCCCGCAGTCGTCTGACCCGGTGGGAGATGCCATGGCGGCTGCCGCTGCGGGTAAATCGACTACGGTACAGAGTCAGGACAAAGGGTCATTCAGCCCGCTCCAGGCCGGTCTTTCCACGGTTACGGGGACACTCGCCTCTGTCGGGGCCGGATATCAGGGTTTGTGGGATCTTGCTACAGGACAGGGATTAAGGAAGGCCGCCCAAGACATCAAGGAGACTCAAGCGCGGTTTACTACCGGTATGAATCCCAGAACCCAGGAGGTTATGGCATCGCCCTACAACCCTCTAACGTGGCCTGGGCGCGTTGGAAAAGGGGTGGGAGATGTTATCCAGCAGGATACCGGTTCCCCACTTCTGGCTACTCTTGCCGATACTGGAGTACAGGCATTTGGGGCTAACGAGGAATTCGCAGCGGCTGGCGATTTAGCGAGAGGCGCTGGAAGCGCTCTTGGTGCTGGTACTCGAGCGGTCGGAACAGGAGTCGATGCGGTTCGAAACTTTGTCAATCCGCCCCTGAGTCCTCAGGAGATCGTTAATCGAACTGCGCAGAGTTCGCCCTTATCGACCTCTGCGGCTGCTACTGCCCCCAATCTCCAGGGAACAAGTCCCCAGTTACAGCAGGCTGTGGTCGAAGCTGCAAATAAGACTGGTGGTGCGGTGAATGTGGATGCCCTGGCCAACCACATTGAGGCGGAACAGCACGGAGTACAGCTCATGGAGGGGCAGGCGACACGAGATCCGACGACCTTTTCCAATGAGCAGAACAGTACCAATCCTGCAATTATGAAACGGAGGGTTGATCAAGAGCAGCAGATGACGGACGCGCTGGACAACATTCGTCAGGAAGCCGGTCCGACGACGGTCCAGAACAATCCGATTCAGAATGGCCAGATCGCAGTCGATGCCTTGAAGGCTTACGATCAACCGATCAAGGCTGATATCAGTGCGAAATACAAAGCTCTGACGGATGCCAATGGCGGAAGCGTACCCCTAGATACCGGTCAGTTCCTGAGTAATGTGGATGCACAACTCAAGAAGCAATACTTGACCGATAGTGTTCCTCCTGCTGCCAAATCACTTCTCAATAGCCTGAGAGATGGTGAGCCTCTGGATTTCGAGGGTTTCGAGGCGGCCAGAACAAGATTGGCCGAAGCCCAGAGAAATGGAGGAAGTGAAGCAGCGGCGTCTGGAATTATCCGCAATCAGCTCGAGCAGCTCCCACTTTCTCCTCAAGCCGCAGGCCTGAAGGGATTAGCGAATTCCGCGAGAGCGGCAGCTAAGGCCAGGTTCGATGCGCTGGACGCTGATCCCGCCTATCAAGCAGCGGTCAATGATTCAGCTAAGGTCGGTGCGCCTTCGCCTTTGGCTGATAAATTCCTGGACAAGTATGCTCTAGGAGCTCCCAAGGCTAATCTTGATCTGATGATGAGCAAACTCGGTCCAGAAGCACAGCAAGCGGTTGCTTCTCATGCCCTGAGCACTATTCGAGATTCAGCCATAACCCCTAACGGGACTGTGTCAGCTAACGGCTATAACCGAGCATTGCAGAAACTTGGGCCGAAGCTCAAGTCATTGGTGAGTCCAGATACGCAGAACTCCCTAGAGTCTCTAGGCCGCGTTATTACGAATGCCAAGGTTCCTCCTCCGGGTAATTTCGTGAATTACTCCAAATCGGGAGTGCTGAGGAATGCAGCGACCGGAGTTGCTCAAGAGATCGGAGGAGCCGCGATCAATGCCAAGACGATGGGGCTCGGGATGCCGGTCATCAAGGGAATCGCAGAACGGAACTTTGCTAAGCGCGTTCTAGCTCCGGGGGCTGGACTCTCAAAGCTCTCCGATATCGTTAGCCCCACGCAACCAACGCCATGACGATCCATATCGGAGAGGTCCAGAGTAAGACTCTCCGAAAGCCTCTGTTGTACACCGCTAAAGCAATGATCCCGAGAAGGAATAACCAGATCATGAGAGCACTCGATGGCTAACGCCTATCTCTTTCCGCCCGGGAGATTCCGTGCCTGGGATAATATTGTGGCACTGAAAGCATAGGACCAGCACCACTGCGGCGTAGCCAGCAGCGCCGCTAGCAGCGTAGGCAGCGTTGGCGGCGAATATCCAGATCATGTTACTTCGCCTCGGCTACATAGCCATGCGCTTCCATGCAGGCATTAAACATGGCCTGTTGGCGCTTCATGGCTTGATCATGAGCTATCGCGATGAACATCAGAGGACCGACAGCGGTGTAATTACCGGAATCAGCCGTCTCTTGCAGACACTGGTATTTATCTCGACTGAAGGCTTCTTGAGTAGCGCCGGGCTTATCCCAGATGGTTGGCTTAGCAGCGCATCCTACGAGCAATACTGAAAGGAAAAGAGAGACCGAAATGGTAAGATTCGATTTAGCCATTGATGCAAATATCCTTGCGTTGGTGGTTAGAAGCCAGATGAGCGTTAACGCGCTTTTCTGGCTTCGTCATTATAGCGCCAATCATGGCTAATATAGAAGTTTTAGCTCCTCTCCTAGTCCAGAAGTTCTTTGACAATAACGGGGTTCCTCTATCGGGCGGTTTGGTCTATACCTACCAAGCTGGGACTACTTCGCCGACCCCGACTTATACCGATTCCACGGGAGCCACAACCAACCCGAATCCGATAGTCCTGAATTCTAGGGGCGAGTGTTCCATGTGGCTGCCGCCCAACACCTTTATTAAGGTCAATGTTACCGATAGCAGTGGAAATCAGATTCCTGGGTATCCGGTAGATCAGGTCAGTGTCTCCCAGCTCCTGACCCTCTTTGGCGGAGTCGATACCGGAGCAGCTAACTCCTATCTCGTCAACTTCACGGCCTCCTTTACCTCCCTGACGAATGGCATAGTCCTCTATTTCGTTCCTGCGAACTCGAACACTGGAGGCTCGACCCTAAACGTCAATGGTTTAGGGGTGATCAATATCACCAATCTGAACGGCTCTGCTTTGGCTGCCGGACAGCTGGTAGCAGGACAGATGGCAGAGGTGATCTATTACGCTGGAGCTTGGATTTTACTTGCCGCTCCCGTGGCCTCTTATGGTGTGGCTTTAGGGACATTCGGCCCCCAGTCCTCTCCCTTCGCCTCCGCCGCCACGACAGACCTAGGAGCTAATGCTTCCTCCCACGTAGCTCAAGTCACAGGTAATGCCACGATTACCTCCTTTGGGGGCTCTGCGAGCCTCCTGGCGCCGATCTATAGCGTGACCCTGACCGGGTCCCCAGTCCTGACTTATAACGCCACCAGCCTCATCCTGCCTGGTTCTGCGAACATCCAAGGGGCACCCGGAGACTGGTTCCTGGCTCAGTACAGAGGGGGTTCTAACTGGACGGTTCTGACTTACCAATCTGCCAATGTCAGTAATGACTCTTATCTCTCGACCGCTTTCACCACGACCGTCACGGCTCAAGCAGCCACGGGACTGTCGATCACCTTGAATCAGATCGGTACTTATTCCGTCAAGGTACTAGCGGTTACTTACTCAACAGGTGGAACCTCGGACGGGTTATCCCTGCAGTTCGGGGGGACCAGTACCTGGACTGGGCTCGTTCCAGTAGCTGGAGGGGCGACATTTACCGTTGCCACTGGGGGCCCAACCGTTACTGCAGGAGCGGCCGGAACATCCGCAAGTCCTGCCACTTTTGCCTCGATAGCCAGTTCTGGGATATCGAATACCTATACATTCACCGCCGAAGGAGTCATCACTGTGAGTGTTGCAGGGACTTTGACCGTCACTGCTGGACAAACCTCAGGTCCCGCCAATACCTCAGTTCTAGGCATAGGCTCTTACATGATCGTTCGTAGACTATGACCACTGCACAACTCGCTCCTACTCCGGTCTTTAAAGCTTTCGACAATAATGGTAATCCTTTAGCCGGCGGATTGCTCTATTCCTACATTGCTGGAACCACGACTCCACAAGCGACTTATCCGTCCTCTTCTGAGGTAACTCCCAACACTAATCCTATTGTGCTCAACTCGAGAGGGGAGTGTGCGCTCTGGCTCGATCCGACGCTCTCCTACAAGCTGAATCTGACGGATGCTTCGGGAAATCAGATTCCTGGATGGCCGGTCGATAACGTCCAGGGCTTCAGTGTGATGCTGGGGACTTATCTTCCCACTGCATTAACCCAAGCGATTATCGGGGGAGTTTTATATCCCCAGACGACCCAGGAAAAGACTGCTGGAGTCACCCCGACGTATTACTGGTACGCTTCCGGTAATGTTCTTAGATACGGAGCTGATCCCACTGGAACTACTGATAGCACAACTGCGTTTCAATCAGCCATAAATTCTGTCAGCTACATCGTCTCTCCAACTACTCAAGCGCAGTGCCAAGTCCAAGGCGGAGAGGTTTATATTCCTCGGGGGATATATATCGTCAGTTCCACCTTGTATCTGAACTCCAATGTGCATCTGGTGGGAGAGGATTGTGGACCCATCCAGCAGGCCTTTGTGGTGACCGCTGCTGGTAGCACCCCGCAGTGCGCGATGATCTATTACAAGAGTTCTACTCAACAATCCATCGCCATAGACGCTTCAGGGTTCTGGCTTGTGAATCAGACCGCTTATAACGGTACTGCCTCTGCGGGTGGGGCGAGTACGATCACTATTAGTACGGGTCTAACAGTCAATTACGGCTACATCACGATCACCGGGGGAACAGGCTCGGGACAGGTTAGACCTATTAACAGTTACGTGAGTGGAAGTGGTGTCTTGACGGTCTCCTGGCCTTGGACGACACAGCCTACGAATACTTCTACTTGGTCGATTACCGGAATCACAGCCGGAACCCGCATGACCGAGCTGATCTCCGTCGGTGAAAACGCCATGGAAACCTCGAACTATGGAAGTTACTCTCAAGGGGTTGGGGTCAAGAACATTGCTTTAGTTGCAAGTAACTCCCAGTACATGGGGATCAGATATAACGTCGCTCCCCAAGGAGTTATAGAGAACTGTCTTATCTATGATTTTCAGGTCAGTATTGAGAATACAGGGAGTGCTTATTCCAAGTTCCAGAACATTGTCTCAGCAGCACAGTTCGTAGGATTTGGGTGGGTGAGCGGGGATCATACAACCCGGATCAATTGCATGGACTTCGCTGTAGCTGCCACTGCTGCACCTATGACCTCATCCAACCGTCCGTGGTTCGTCGACTGGATGGCGAATGAAGGAACAGATATCACTCCGACCTATTGGTGCGCACATTACATTGCGGATTATGATGCCGGGGGATGTTTCATCACCTGTGATGGAGAAGGAGGAGACAGAAGCTATTTTGTGAGTGGTCCGATTGGGACTACCTTTATCGGTTGTCACATGGAGGACTTCACCCATTATGGCTTCTACCAGAACGGAGGCAATGCGACTTGGATTGGAGGAGACTGGTATATCAGTACTACCGCTCCTGCATTTTCTGGGATTTCCTGTCGTCTAAACGTCACAGGAATACAACCCGACTCAGGAATCAGTGGCAGTGCTATTACTTTCGGCTCATTCCCCAATACGTACGGGGGAGCCGTAAACGTTCACGGAGTGCCATCTCTAGGAGGGGATACACGACCCACTTCAGGCTCTCTAGTGACTTGGGATGCCTTTCCGCCGTCTATTTCAACTACGACCATATCCACGGTCGGAGCGGGAACTCTCACTGCTGCAGGACTTTATAGCGGGATTATTCTTCGAGGTGGCTCTCAGTCGGGAAACTTCAACGATACGACAGATACCGCAACGAATATCCTGGCTCAGTTCATTCCTCCTCCGGTTGTGGGATCGAGTTTCCAGTGTGAGATTCAGAACACGACAGGACACACCGAGACGATTCTTGCAGGTTCCGGTGTAACTCTGGTCGGTAATCTCTCTTTGGTAGCCACGATAGCTACTGAGACCTCCAGAGTACTCACGATCATCGTTACCAATGTGTCCTCCCCTGCTGTCAATATCACCGGATAAGAGAATGACCAAGGAGCGGTCTATAGAGAACTCCAGGACTTCTATAGGGATTTTCCGATGGATGGCCCGGAACCCATAGCACACAATATCTGGAATGCGTTATTGACGCTTCTCGGAGGCTTGATCGTCATGTTCGTCAAACGCACTGCAGATACCGTCAGGGACAAAGTCGATCGCTCAGAGCTCCTTAATCTCCGGGATGAGATCCGGGATTGGAAAGAGAACCAGGAACGACAACACACCGAGAATAGAGCTCGCCTGGATCAGATTCTTTTGAGCCTCGGGATACGAAAAGCGCCATGAGTGCAGTGGATCTAGCTGTTGCTAAATTACAAACTCTCGAAGGCTTCAGAGCCAATGTCTATGACGACTCCGACGGTATGCCAATCATTACCCAAGGGGTCCCCACGATAGGATTTGGCTGCGCCTGCCGGGATTGGCCGATAGCCTTGGCGTCATCGGTCCTTCAGTGGCAAGTGGACGCTCTGAACGCCTCACTGAATCAGCTACCGTGGTTTATAGGCCTCGATGACGCGAGACAGGCAGTCCTGATCACACTCGCCTTCAATCTCGGCTTCAACGGTTTGATACGGGGTTTCCCCAAAATGATAGCGGCTATCCAGGCCGGAAACTGGGCTGAGGCTCAGAATCAATGCCAAGTGACTGAACCGCAACTGAAATCGCGCTATGATTGGGCAGGAACGGTACTTTTTACAGGGAGTTGGACTTAAATGACATTCTGGCAGTTCTTAACCAATGTCTACAGCTGGACCGAGGACCGTTTCACCCGGATTCTTGGTGTCGCGGGAGGAACAATAACCATCCTGCTCTCGAGCAACGTCATTCCAGCCTCTCAGATCAAATGGTATACGGCGGCGATTGCGGTCCTAACGTTTTGGCGTGGCCAATCCACAGCAAATACTGTTGCGGCAGCCAAGAGCATTGTTGCAGTGGACAAGGCTTCCGATCTACCCAAGGTCTCACCGAGTACACCAAAATGATTCACTTACTTCTAGTCGCTCTGATCGTCCTAGCGATCGTTGGACTGATCCTCTGGGGCATCCAGCAGGTCCCAGGCATCCCACCGATCCTCAAGGTGATTATTTATGTCATCGTTGGGGTGATACTCTTGGTCTGGTTACTCAATGTCGTGGATTCAGGGAGTCTGGGGTCACTGAGATGAGATACCTAATCCTTACCCTGTGTCTCGCAGGTTGTGCTTCGACCCCAACGGTAACCTCATCCATTGCCACCGCCGCTCAGTTGAATACTGCAGCTTTGACAGCGGCGGTATCTCTGGCAAACTCCGGTGCGATCTCGAGCACTCAATTGGCCAAGGTCATTACGGCGACCAATGCGGTAGAAGCGGCTTTAGTGGTGGCAGAACAGGCTAGCAATGCTGGGAATGCTACCAGTGCCACTGCCACATTTACAGCGGCCATGACCTCTCTGACCGCCATCAGCGCCTGTCTCGTGCCTGGGGGCACGGCAAGTACCATTGATGCCTGTATAGCCAAGGTGCCAGCGCCATGAGTACCGCAGCCAGTATCCTCACCGCTCTCCTGAATGTTGCACCGCAGCTCTTTGCCCTTATCCAGCAGGAACTCTCTGGAGGACCGGCGGTGACAGACGCCCAGGTTCAAGCCTTATTCACTGCTTACGGCGTCGAGGAAAGCGTCGCCGTGGCCTTAGTAGCAACCCTCAAAGCTCAAGGAAAGTAATCATGTCCGTCATCACCATTAGCGAAGTATTTCAGGGTCCGGCCCTTCCGGCCGGCGTCACCATTGCCCAGGTCGTGGCCACAGTTACAGACTCCTCGGGAGCCACCCAGACGGTGACCCTGAACGGCTCCGAGACTCCTACTCCCTGGACCTCGGCTAGCCTGACCGTTGCCGCAGGAGCAGGTTCTGTGTCGTCCGTAGCGACAGATTCTGCCGGGACTGCTTATCCTGCGATTGTCCAGGCCTTCAATACAACCTCTACCACTGCGGCCCTTCAGCTCTCCGGCACCACGGTGACCATTGTCACCCCATAACCTAGAACACAGAGTCCGTCATCTGGAGCGAGAGGTTAAGCGCCTCGAGCTCCTGATGGAGGTATTGCAGTTAGAGATTGATGAACTGAAAGGACCTCACCGAGAGCTTTCAGGGACTCGTATCGAAGCTTGTCATGACCTGACCTGTGGAGTCGCTGATTCCCCCAGCCAATTGACCTGAGGGTAGAACCGTTAAAACCCCTTGAATGCTATCTCCGACTTGAGTGCAGGGTTGCCCCCCTCCTGGATTATCACTTGTAGTGGCAGTCACGCTGTAGACGTTCTGCGTCGGGTCGAGAATCACTATCTGGCCACTGAATAAACAACCCGTATTGTCTTGGGAGAGTCTTCCGTCATCCAGGATCGAGAATGTACCGTCAGTATTGATATTGAGGGTATTTCCTAGGACTGTGATCCAAGAGCCAGCGAGAGCGCTGAAAACCGGCGCGTGCCAGCGCTTTCCTTTGCAGTTCTGTGAAGCTCATGCCGCACCCCCGTTCGCGTAAAGCCGGCCGAACTCGCGAGCGCACACGCGCTCGTACTCGGCCTGCGCCGAGTCGCGCACGCGCTCGTACTCGGCCCACGCCGAGGCGCACACGCGCCAGTACTCGGCCAGCGCCGAGTCGCGCACGCGCTTGTAATCGGCCAGCGCTGAGTCGCGCACGCGCTCGTACTCGGCCAGCGCCGGGGCGCGCACGCGCTCGTACTCGGCCAGCGCCGGGGCGCGCACGCGCCAGTACTCGGCCAGCGCCGAGTCGCGCACGCGCTTGTACTCGGCCCGTGCCGGGGCGCACACGCGCTCGTGCTCGGCCCGCGCCTCGGGTGAGAGCAGACACCGCGCGGCCCAAGACCAGTCGAACTGGTCGGCTACGCTCATGCAGAGTTCCGGCGTCACGTCCACAGACTTGCCGAAGGTGTCGGCGAACCGCTGACACTGGTCGGCGCACGCGCCGCGCTTGAGGAGGGTCTCAAGGGTGAGTCTCATGACATCACCACAGCCAACGCGACCAGCGCCGGCCCGGGGTGCCGCACACTCCGAACCCGTGGTTCAACATCATGGCGGACAGCCGCGAAGTGGCTACCGTGTGGAACGACACCGGCGCGAGCTCGGTGCAGACCCATTGTCGATCGCGGATCATGAGCGGAACCCTCCGGTGCGTAGAGCCTGCGCCTCGCGCTCGCGCGTGCCCTGTAGGCGGGTGACCATGTCGACGTGCTCTCTGTGCAGATGCTCAAGCCAAGCGGCCCAGCCCTGCTGCCGCGCGTGATAGGCGTTGTCGGCGCGGCCGTGCCAGTAGTAGCCGTCGGGGCCGTGAAACTCCCAGTGGTCGAGCGCGGATGAGTGCCACACCCAGGCGCGTTTGCGCTCCGCCGGGGTGGTCAGCGGCCGCACCTCATCGAGAGTCATCCCGAGCAGCCGGCGACAAAAGAGCACGTTGGCGTCCTGAAGGGTGAGGGGGCGGCTCATGCCGCACCCCCGTTCGCGTAAAGCCGACCGAACTCGCGAGCGCACACGCGCTCGCACTCGGCCAGCGCCGAGTCGCGCACGCGCCAGTACTCGGCGCGCACGCGCTCGTACTCGGCGCGCACGCGCTCGTACTCGGCCCACGCCAAGTCGCGCACGCGCTCGTACTCGGCCCACGCCAAGTCGCGCACGCGCTCGTACTCGGCCTGCGCCGAGTCGCGCACGCGCCCGTACTCGGCCCGTGCCGGGGCGCACACGCGCTCGTGCTCGGCCCGCGCCTCGGGTGAGAGCAGACACCGCACGGCCCAAGACCAGTCGAACTGGTCAGCTACGCTCATGCAGAGTTCCGGCGTCACGTCCACGGACTTGCCGAAGGTGTCGGCGAACCGCTGACGCTGGTCGGCGCACGCGCCGCGCTTGAGGAGGGTCTCAAGGGTGAGGGGGCGGCTCATGACAATCATTTTCAGGCTACTCCAAGGTAAGGTTGGCGGCGGCAGGCTGGCATACCCGACTCCCCAAAGAATGCGCCGCAGCTCGGGCACCCAAGTTCGCCACCGATGATGCGTGTTCTCGACAACCACCCAGTCAGGGCGTACATCAGCGAGCTCTGAGAGCCTGAGAGGCCGTCCTTAAAAGCTCATTCGTCTTCTCAAGCAAAGCAGCATCTGAACCAAATCTCTCATGAAATGGCTTAGAACCATAGGCTAGCGAGGGGCCGTAAATCTCGATCATCTCTGCTTTGGTCTTGTTCCAAGTTATCTTGCCCCTGTGGTGGTATTCTCCCAAAGGAATCGTAAAATCATCACCGAGTCTTTTCTGTCCTGCGTGTCCACCCAGATTCTGATGATGAATCTCAGTCTTCCCGCATTGGACTATTGCCCCAATTAGCCGACAGGGAAGACAGCCAAGGGAAAAGAGAGCTTTATAGCGTTCTTCATTCATACCTGCCCCGCTCTACGGTTTGCGGCAAGGGTGCGAAAGAGATCACAAACCAATACCGCTCTTTCCCTTCTCGCTCTCACCTTCTCAAACTCTGCTATTGCTTTGAAATGCAAGTCCCAGCCTTCCTGTACGTCAGGAGCGGTCTTAGCTATGGATTCTCTCTCCTTCACTGTTTCCCCTGAAGCGGTCAGATAGGCACTGGATTCTCTGAGTTTGGCGACGTATTCAGTACGAGCTACGTCAGCTTTGAGGCTGGCAGCCTTCTCGTCAGTCTCAGCAAGAAACTGAAGTGCTCGCTCCATTTTAGATTCATCGATCACTTTCTCGCCCTAAATCCTACTTCCCTGCAGAACCTAAACTTCACTCTCAGCATTCTCTGTCTGCGCTTTCTATCCAAGTAACAATAAAGCTCATACATGGCATAGAAAGTGAGAAGTACCAGAATGCAATAGATACCTATCACGTCATAATCGTCCCACATCATCGCTCATCCATTCTCTGCTTCACGATGGTGTCATGGTTAATCTTAGCTATAGCGCGATAGAGTTCGCATTGAGTCTTGAGCTTGGTGTTCTCCTCTCGCAATCTCATTAGCTTTTCCTTTGCTTCAGATATGGTCGAGATGGCTTGCGAGATGGTCTCTCTAACCTTAGCCATATCGTTCAGAGAATCAGCTTCTGAGTCCATATAAGCCTCTTTCTCGAAGTCGTAACTAGTGTCGAAGGGATCGTTCATGCTGCTACTCCCATCGCAACCACTCTCTAGGACACTCAGCCATCAGCTCCAGTAGCTTCTCAGCCATGCGCTCATAGCACTGACTTCTTGCAGCGCTGGCAGCAGCGTAGGTAGTGTTGGCGGCAGCG